>WNGG01000646.1_pt1 | contig 78727 bp, 78 predicted proteins | sample 5400661 | NCBI WGS metagenome assembly WNGG01 (sample SAMN13153372, study PRJNA577476) | soil metagenome | isolation source: 100 cm soil or saprolite under Garry oak tree replicate 1 | place: USA:California | collected 2016-06-15
TCCGCCCGGTCAGCACGGACATCTGTTCCTGGTCGGAGAGGAAGCGCTGCCCGGCGTTGACGATGGATTCCTCGTCGTTGCCGACCTTGAACGCGATCACCGAGCGCACGTTCAGCGAGATGCCCTGATGGGTCACGCAGGTCTCGGCGACCTCGGCCTCCTGCATGGAAAGGGTCAGGTACCTGGTCTTGCGGAACACCGGCGGGACGAAGGCGCCGTGGCCGATTATCACCCGGAACGGCGCGCCCGACGCCCCGCGCCTCCCGCCGGATATCAGCATGGCCTCATCGGGTGCCGGTACTCGGTAACCGAACATCGTCGTTCATCTCCTAAACAGAGTTAACCCCGGATTGCGCGGACTGTCGCCGAGCGCGTCCTCCCACTCGATGACGTCGACCGCCCGCGCTCCGCGCGACTCGATGACAAGGACGGTCGCCCCCCTGGGCAGCGGCTTTTCCGACCAGGCCAGAAAGGCCTCGGAGCCGCCGCGGATCTTGATGAACACCTCGCCTGGCCCGGCGCTGCCCCGCGTGGCGATGGTGATGACGCCGATCGATCCGATGCAGGCCTCGTCTCTCGCCACGGGAGCGCCCCTTTACCCGGAAGTGCCGTCCCCAGCGTAGTCCTCGTCCGTTTAGCGAATTACAACTGCGGGTTAAGCTAAGCCGCGTGTCCCTCCCCCGGCTGACAAAGCCGTCAGAAAAGGCCCAGGCACCGCCGCGAATCGGCGTCGCGATGGGATTCATGGCGGTCGCCGCCGCGCTGTCCGCCCTCCGCGCGGGCTCGAACCCGAAGACCCGGGCCACAAGGTAAGGGGATCATCCGCATGCTCGATGGGGTAACGCCGTTCCCGGCCGAGTTCGCCGCCCGCTACCGGGACCTCGGCTACTGGGCGGACCGGCCGCTCTTCGAGGGTTTCACCGGCGCGCTGGCCAAGTACGCGGACCGGGTGGCGGTGCTGGACGACGACGGCCCGGTGACCTACCGGCAGCTGGACGAGCGGTCGGCACGCCTGGCCCGGGTGCTGCTCGACCTGGGCTTCGGGCCGCTGGACCGGATCGTCGTCCAGCTGCCCAACACGGCCGTCTTCGCCTACCTGTACTTCGCGCTGCAGCGAATCGGGGCCGCCCCGGTGCTCGCGCTGCCCGGGCACCGCAAGCGGGAGATCACCCAGTTCGCCGAGATATCGGGCGCCCGGGCGCTGGCAATTGAAGGGGGAATGGGGAGGCGGGTGGGGGCCGCCCGCGGCTTCGACTTCACCGCGATGGCCGCCGACATCATGGCCAGCCACCCGGCTGTCGAGCTCTGCCTGGTGCAGGGGCCGGCTCCCGGGCCGCGCTTTGTTTCCATCGAGGAACTGCTGGCCCGCGAGCCCCAGGCTGGTGACCAGGCGCTGAGCGAGGTCAGCATCGACCCGGCCGACCCGGCGCTGTTCCTGCTGTCCGGCGGCACGACCGGGATCCCCAAGCTCATCCCCCGCTCGCACAACGACTACCTGTACAACTCGAAGATCGCCGCGGCGGCGTGCGAGATCGGCGAGGGCGACGTGCTGCTCGACGTGCTGCCGATCGAGCACAACCTGCCGCTCGGCTGTCCCGGCCTGCAGGGCTTCCTGCTGTCCGGCGGAACGGTCGTGCTGGCCGCGAGCACCCGGCCCCGGGACGTCTTCGAGCTGATCCAGCGGCACCGGGTGACGCACATCCACCTGGTGCCCGCGCTGCTGATCCGGTGGATCGACGACCCGTCGATCACCGAATACGACCTGTCCTCGCTGCGGGTGATCCAGAGCGGCGGCCAGCGGCTGCAGCCCGAGGTCCGGCTGCGGGCCGAGCGCGCCCTGCCCGGCTGCTTCATCCAGGAGAACTTCGGCATGGCCGAGGGCCTGATCATGTTCGTCCGGTCGTCCGACCCGCCCGAGGTGCGCCGCGAGACCTGCGGCCGGCCGGCCTCGCCGGACGACGAGGTCTTCCTGGTGGACGAGGACGGGAACGTGGTGCCCGACGGCGAGCCCGGCGAGCTGATCGTCCGCGGCCCGTACACGCTGCGCGGCTATTTCCGCTCCCCGGAGCACAACGCCCGGGCGTTCACTCCCGACGGCTTCTACCGCTCCGGTGACCTGCTCAGGAAGCTGCCGTCCGGCAACTACGTCGTCGAGGGCCGGGTCAAGGACCTCATCAACCGGGGCGGTGAGAAGATCAGCGCGGAGGAGGTGGAGAACCTCATCCTGGCTCACCCGGCCGTGCTCAACGTGGCCTGCGTGCCCTACCCCGATCCGGTCCTCGGCGAGCGGATGTGCGCCTGCCTGGTGCTGCGCCCGGGCCGGTCCCTGTCGCTCGAGGAGCTCGTCACGTTCCTGATGGAGTTCGAGATCGCCAAGTTCAAGCTGCCCGAACGGGCGGCGTTCTTCGACACCCTGCCGCTATCCGGCTTCGGCAAGGTATCCAAGAAGGACATTACGGCCCAGCTAGCGGGTGATCTCGCGTGAGGCGAGTGGATTTGCACTGTTATCCGGGGACCGACGAGTGGATCGCCTCCCAGGGGCCCTACGTCGAGGCGCTGGGCACGTACTGGGGCAAGACCTGGACCGGCAAGCCGGAGGACGAGGTCGTCGCCGACGTCACCGCGGCCGGGGTCGAGGCGGTTCTCGTCGCCTTCGACATCGAGTCGGTGACCGGCGCCCCGCCGTGCCGGAACGACTACGTCGCCGCCCTGCGCGACCGGCACCCGGGCACGTTCATCCAGGCCTGGGGCGCGGTCGACCCGTTCAAGGGCGAGCAGGCGATCGCCGAGGCGGTCACCGCGGTGCGGGAGCACCACGTGCTCGGATTCCACTTCCATCCGATCATGGGGCACTACGCGGTCGACGAGCCGGCCCTGAACCCGCTGTTCGAGACCATCGCCGGGCTGAACGTGCCGGTGATGATCGACGTGGGGACGACGGGGATGGGCGCGGGCATGCCCGGCGGGCTGGGCGCCAGGATCGAGCACGCCCGGCCGCTGGCCATCGACAACCTGGCCGCCCGCTTCCCCTCGCTGACCATCATCGCGGCCCACCCCGGCTGGCCGTGGACCGACGAGATGACCGCGGTCGCGCTGCACAAGGGCAACGTGTACTGGGAGCTGTCCGGCTGGGCGCCCAAGTACTTCCCGGCCTCGCTGCGCACCGACATCAGGGGCAGGCTGCGGGAGAAGATGATGTTCGGCAGCGACCACCCCAGCCTGCCGTACGAGCGGATCCTGCGGGAATGGGACGAGCTCGGCTACGACCAGTCCGTGATGGACCTGGTCTTCCACGCCAACGCCGAACGGGTCCTGGGGCTCTGAGGAGCGGCCGTGGCCACCCTCGACGACGTGCGCCGGATCGCGATGTCGCTGCCGCGCACCACTGAGCACCTGATCAGGGACCACACCAAGTTCCGGGTCGGCAGGCTGGTCTACGCCTCGGTCTCGGCCGACGAGGAGCAACTGGGCTTCGCCTTTCCCAAGGAGGAGCGCGCCGCCCTGGTCGCCAGCGAGCCGGGCACGTTCATGATGCCGGTGCGCAGCGACGAGCGGTACAACTGGGTCCGGGCCCGGCTGCCGGCTCTGGACGCCGCCGAGCTGCGCGAACTGCTCATCGACGGCTGGTGCATGGTGGTGCCGAAGAAGATCGCGGCCGGCTACCTGGAAAGCCAGGGCATCAGCCGGGACTGACGATACGTTAACGTGGGCCGATGCCGTTGCGCGCGATCGACTTCCATGTGCACCTGCCCACCCCGGACTGGCTGGACGGCAGCATGGCCGGTTACGTCGAGGCGGCCGAGGCCTACTTCCGGTCGCCCGCGCAGCGGCAGTCGCTCGGCGAGCTGGCCGGGCTGTACCGCGGGCTCGAGATCAGGGCGGTCCTGCTGGCCTGGGACGCGGAGACCGCGACGGGGCGCCCGCGGGTCCCGAACGAGACGGTCGCCGCCGCGTGCCGCGACTACCCTGACGTGTTCACCGGCCTGGGCTCGGTCGACCCGCACAAGGGCGAGGCGGCCGTGGCCGAGGTGGCGAACATCGCCTCGCTCGGGCTGCGCGGGGTGAAGTTCCACCCGTCCCTGCAGGCCTTCGCGCCCGACGACCCGCAGTACTGGCCGATCTTCGCGGCCTGCGAGCAGCACGGCCTGCTGGCCCTGTTCCACACCGGCACCAGCGGCATCGGCGCGCGCCAGCCCGGCGGCCAGGGCATCAGGATCGACCTGGCGCACCCGGTCAAGCTCGACCCGGTGGCGGCGGCGCATCCGGGACTCACCGTGGTGGCCGCGCACTTCGGCTGGCCCTGGCAGATGGACCTGATCGCCATCGCGCTGCACAAGACCAACGTGTACATCGACATCTCCGGCTGGTCGCCGCGGCGCATCCCGGCCGAGGTGATCCGCGAGCTGCGCGGGCGGCTGTCCGGGCAGTTCCTGTGGGGCAGCGACTACCCCTTCTTCACGTGGTCGGACGGCCCCTTGCCCTTACGGGCCTCGCGGTCCACGTACGCGCCCCGCACCCGGCCGGCCACGGCCTCGGTCGCGTACACCAGGTCGATGCGCATGCCGTTGTTCTTGGCGAACATGCCGGCCCGGTAGTCCCAGTACGTGTACGGGTGCGGTCCCTTCATCGGGGTGGGCACCACGTCCCGCAGGCCCAGCGCCCGCAGGTCGGCCAGCGCCTGCCGCTCAGGCGGCGTGACGTGGGTCGAGCCGGTGAAGGAGGCCGGATCCCACACGTCGTCGTCGGTCGGCGCCACGTTGAAGTCACCGCACGCCACCAGCTGCGGCTCGTGACCGAGCTCGGCGGCGAGGGCGGTCCGCAGCGCCGCGAACCAGTCGAGCTTGTAGGCGTAGTGGGCGGACTCGGGAGTGCGCCCGTTCGGCGCGTACAGCGACCAGACCCGGATGCCCCCGCAGGTCGCGCCGACGGCCCGGGTTTCCGGCCGGCGCGGGCCGGGCTCGTCGATCAGGGTGAGCCCGGCCGGCTCGCCCGCGTAGCCGGGCTCACCGGGGAAGCCCAGGCTCACGTCGTCGAGCCCGACCCGCGACAGCAGCGCCACGCCGTTCCACCGGCCGTCGCTGTGCGCCGCGACCTCGTACCCCAGCTCGCCGACCTCGGCCGCGGGAAACAAGGCGGCCGCGACCTTGGTCTCCTGCAAGCAGACGACGTCGGGTTCGGTCCCGGCCAGCCACTCCAGCAGCCTGGGCAGCCGGGCCTTGACCGAGTTCACGTTCCATGTCGCCAGGCGCACCGTATAGCCTCCCACCGCGAGCGGGACCGCGTCCTGCACCCGATGATCGTGGCAGATCCGGGTCAGTGACGTGTGCCCCGGCCGGCCGCCGACGACACGTTCAGTCGTTTCAGCCCGTTCAGGACCTGCCGCAGGACGTCCATATCGGGCGTGGCCCAGCGCGGCTGGGCGTCCTGCTGCTGGGTCCCGTGCACGGTGCCGGGCCGGCCGGCAATGGTGCACAGGCCCAGCTCCGTCAGCCGGGCCACCCACTCCACCGTGTCATGCAGGGCCAGGCCGTTGCGCCAGGCCAGGTCGCGGACGGTGACGCGGCCGTCGATCTGGCCGACAACCGCCAGTTCGCCGGGGCTGGCGGCCGGCCACGGCCAGCCTGGGTGGCACAGCCGCGGCCGGGCCTGGTACCGGATCTCGTGCCCGGCCAGGCGCTTCCCGGCCCGGACGGCGTAGGCCCAGGCGGACCCGGTGTCCAGGCACAGCACCGATCCGGCGCAGTGCGGTCGCTGCGGCACGAACGACAGACCCGCGGGCGGGCCGCCAGCGGCCTGCACGGCCACTGCCAGCAGCGCGTCAAGGGTGACCGACCGCAGCAGCTCCTTCATCTCGGCGGCCGTGATGAGACCGCGCCGCAGCAGCAGGCAGCTCTCGCAGCCGGCCGGCTCGCTGGCTTCCAGCAGGTCGCTCCAGTGCCGGGCGGGAAGCTGGCCGGAGTTCACCAGCCGGGAGCCGATGTCCGGGACGATGCGCGATTCGGCGAAGGCCAGATGGCCGTGGGCCAGGTGGATGACGCCGCCGGGATGACCAGTGATCCGCACTGCTCCCGATGCGCCCGAGGCAGCCAGCGCGGCGAGCTGCCGAGCGATCTCCCCCGTCGCGTGCGGACCCGCGGAACTCACGCGAACTCACATCCCCCTGTGATCAGCCGGCCGTCCGGCTGCGGTGGCGGCGCTAAGCACCTGCCCTGCTGCGGAGCGGGCGCGGCCGCGGTGCCGGGGGCGGACGCTGCGGTACCGGGCGCGGACGCTGCGATGCCGGGGGCGGACGCTGCGGTACCGGGGGCGGCCAGGGCCGCGGCGGCGGTGCTGGCTACCTCATCGGCCAGCGAGCCGCGGGAGGTATCGCCCTCGAGCACGCTGACGACGACATCGCGGATCTCGGTGAGCTGCCGCATCGCCTGCGCCCCACCGCCTGCGAGCTGGCCGGCGCGATGCTCGGCGCCGCCGTGGACGGCGGCCGCCCGCGCGGTCGCCTCATCCAGCAGCCGTGCGCTCCGCCCGGCGGCCTCCTCGACGGCCGCTTCGGCCCGGGCGAGGGCGTCGGCGGCCACGGCCTCGGCCTGGGCCTTGGCGTTGCCTGTGGCGATGTCCGCCTCGGCCCGCGCGGTGGTGACGGCACGCTCGGCATGCTCCCGCGCGGCGGCCAGCAGCTGCTGAGTCTGGCTGACGGCCGCGGCCCGGCAGGTGTCGGCCTCGTGCTGTGCCTGCGCGCGCAGCGCGGCGATCTCCTGGGCCGCGCGGTCCTTCCGCGCCTGGGCCTCATCGCCGGCCTGGGCGAAAATCCGGGCGATCTGCCCGCTGACTTCCTCGTGGGCCGGCCTGCTCACCGGTGGCTGCCGGGCGGTGGCCAGCTCGGCCCGCAGCCGCTGCGCCTCATCGAGCGCGCGCGACAGCTGCTCTTCCAGGCCGGCCACCTGGCGGCGGGCGCGGCCGGCGAATTCGTCGACGTCGCGCCGGCTGTAGCCGCGCACTGCGACCTCGAACAGTTCGCCGGCCCCCGGGCCGCCCGGCAGATCGGCGCCGCCGCTCCCGGGAGTCACGAGCGGGCCGCCTGGCCGGCGGCGAGGTGGCGGGACCGGCGCGAGCCGGCCAGGACCGCCACCATGGGCAGCTTCATCGTTGTTACCTCTTATCTGATCAGCTGGTACCCGGCAGCAGCCAGCGGCCGTCCGGCCCGGCGGTGCGCCGGCCCGGCGCACCGGCCCGCTTTCCCGGCCTGGACGGCCTTCACGCTACATGGTCAGCGTCGCGGTTCGCATCACCCGGACGATGTATGCCCTTATGTTCGTGTCAGGCACCATACGCGTCCGGGCCCGGGCCCGGACGGTCGTCACGCCTACATCGGCCGGCCGACTCCCCGGCAGCGGCACCGACGCGATTTGTCTGCAGTTTCGGGGGTTATAGCACCCGAAACTGCAGACAAATGCCGGCGCTCCTCGTCCGGGGGGAGGGAGGGCAGCAGGAAGGTAGGAAGGTAGGAAGCGTCAGGAGGGGGATGCTAGTCGGCGGAGGATTCTGAGTCGGCGTTTCCGGTTAACGAAGCGGGACGGCGGGACCAGATGTCGCTGACCAGAGCGCAGCTCCCCGTGCGGCTTACTCCGCTGGTGGGCCGCGAGCGTGAACTCGGCGACATCGTGCAGGCTCTGCACGGCAGCGAACCCGGGGACCCCGGGTTCGCGTGTCCGCCGGGCCGGGGCCGTCACCCGGTCCGTTCGGATTGATAGTCCGTCTCTATAATTTCGGTGTGACGGACGAGGAAAGCGGAACTTTCGAACTGGGCACCGACGGTCCCATGGTCATCCTGGTCGGGGTCGACGATTCCGTCACCTCGCTGCGGGCCGGGGCCTACGCGGCCGGGCTGGCCCGGCGGCAGGGGGCCCGGCTGGTCTGCGTCTACGTCGAGCAGATCTCGGGCCTGTACGGCGCCGGGGCCGGCGCCGGGGCGGGCGCGATCGCCGCGCAGGACCAGGCGCTCCAAGAGACGGCCGCCGACCTGCGGCGGCGAGCGGAGGAGGGCGCCGGGCTCCTGGGCGTGCCGGTCACGTTCATCGCCACCCGCGGCGATCCGTACACCGAACTGCGGCGGGTGGCCGACGAGGTCCGCGCCGACGCCGTCATCGTGGGGGCCTCGACCAAGGCCGGGCACCGGCTGGTCGGGTCGCTGGCCGTCCGGCTGGTCAAGGCCGGCCGGTGGCCGGTGACCGTGGTCCCGTAGCGAGTTGTCCCGTAGAGAGGGCTTGTCAGCATGAGCGTGGCTGTCGTGACCGGGGCGAGTTCCGGGCTGGGCCGGACCATCGCCAGGACCCTGCTCGGCGCCGGCTGGCGGGTGGCGCTGGCGGGCCGGCGGGAGGAACTGCTGGCCGAGACCGCGAAGGCCCAGACCGCGAAGGCCCAGACCGCGGAGGCCCAGACCGCGAAGGCCCAGACCGCGAAGGCCCAGACCGCGGACGCAGAGACCACCGGGACCGCAAGCTGGCCGGCCGGCCATGCGCTCGTCGTCCCGGCCGACGTGACCTCGCCGCCGTCGGTGGCCGCGCTCTTCGACGCCGTCCGGGATCGCTGGGGGCGCCTGGACCTGCTGGTGAACAACGCCGGCCTGTTCGGCCCGGCGGCCCAGGCGGACGAGATCGACCTGGCCGACTGGCAGCGCGTGGTCGACACCAACCTCACCGGCGCCTTCCTGTGCGCCCAGCACGCGGTGCGGATGATGAAGGCGCAGGACCCGCGGGGCGGCCGGATCATCAACAACGGCTCGATCTCCGCGCACACGCCGCGGCCGAACAGCATCGCCTACACCGCCACCAAGCACGCCGTCACCGGCCTGACCAAGTCCCTGTCGCTGGACGGGCGGGCGTTCGACATCGCCTGCGGGCAGATCGACATCGGCAACGCGGAGACCGAACTGACCCAGCGGTTCAGCCGCGGCGTGCTCCAGGCCAACGGCTCCATGGCCGCCGAGCCCGTCTTCGATTCCCGGCACGTCGCCGACGCCGTGCTCTACATGGCGTCACTGCCGCTGGACGCCAACGTCCAGTTCCTCACCATCACCGCGACCAAGATGCCGTACATCGGCCGGGGTTGATCCTTGCCGAGGATTAATCATCGTGGTACGAGGGAAAGGAGGGGGACCCGAGTACTTAGCCGTCGCGGCAGGAAGGTGCTGGCATGACGACGTCGCCGGTTGCGGAGGAAGTCCACTACCCCGACGGCCGGGTCAGCCTGGCCAGCGACGACGAGATCGGAGACAGCGGGTACGCCAACGGCGACCTCGCGCCGCTGCCGATCGGGCGGCGCACCTGGACCACCTACAACTACGCGGCGCTGTGGATCGGGATGTCCCACAACATCCCGACCTACCTGCTGGCCTCCGGGCTGATCGCGGTCGGCATGAACTGGGTGCAGGCGCTGGTCACGATCGCGCTGGCCAACCTGATCGTGCTGCTGCCCATGCTGCTGAACAGCCACGCGGGCACCAAGTACGGCATCCCGTACCCGGTCTTCGCCCGCGCCTCGTTCGGCCTGCGCGGGGCCAACCTGCCCGCCATCTTGCGGGCGCTGGTCGCCTGCGCCTGGTTCGGCATCCAGACCTGGATCGGCGGGGAGGGCTTCTACACCCTGGTCGGCGCGCTCGCCGGACACGGCTGGACCGCCGCGACCCCGGCGTGGGGCGGCTACCCGTGGACGCAGTGGCTGTCGTTCGCGCTCTTCTGGGTGCTCGAGATGGCGATCATCGTGCGCGGCATGGACACGCTGCGCCGCTTCGAGAACTGGGCCGCCCCGGTCGTGCTTGTGGCGGCGGTCGCCCTGCTCATCTACATGGTGACCAAGGCGCACGGCTTCGGCGCGGTGCTCTCCGAGCCGGCCAGGCTGGGCTGGGGCGGCCGGTTCTGGCCGGTGTTCTTCCCCTCGCTGATGGGCATGATCGCGTTCTGGTCGACGCTGTCGCTGAACATGCCGGACTTCACCCGGTTCAGCCGCGGCCAGCGGCAGCAGGCCGTCGGCCAGGCCCTCGGCCTGCCGACCACGATGGCGTTCTTCTCGCTGCTCGCAGTGCTCATCACCGCCGCGTCGCAGAAGATCTACGGCGCGCCGATCTGGGACCCCATCCAGCTCACCGGCAAGTTCCACAACCCGGTGGTCATCGCGTTCGCGCTGTTCAGCATCCTCGTCGCCACCCTGTCGGTCAACGTGGCGGCGAACACGGTCAGCCCGTCCTACGACTTCTCCAACCTGGCGCCCAAGCTGATCAGCTTCCGCACCGGCGGGCTGATCACCGGCGTGATCGGCATCGCCATCCAGCCGTGGCGGCTGCTGGCCAACCCGCACATCTACATCTTCGTCTGGCTGGGTTTCTACGGCGGCCTGCTGGGCGCGGTCGCCGGCGTGCTCATCGCCGACTACTGGCTGATCCGCCGCACCGACCTGCGGCTGGCCGACCTGTACCGGCCGCATGGCGGCTACTGGTACGCCGCCGGGGTGAACTGGCGGGCGGTGCTGTCGCTCGCGGCGGGTGCGCTGCTGGCCGTCGGCGGGGCGTGGTCGGCACCAGGCCAGGGTCCGTTCCCGGTCAACGGGCTGATCCCGGCGCTCAAGCCACTCTATGACTACAACTGGGTGGTGGGGTTCGCGGTGGCACTGATGTTGTACCTGGGTTTGAATCTGGGCCGGCGCGGGAGCATGCTGGCAGGTGGGACCGTCACGGTTCCGGCTGGCCGCAGCGACGCGGACTGGAGGAAGCCTTGACGAATCTCGGTTCCCTGCTCGGGCAGGCGGCGGCGGATCACCCGGGCCGGGTGGCGCTCCGCCTGGACGGCCTCACGCTGACCTACGCCCAGCTGCGCGAGGCGGCCGGCCGGATGAGCGCGCTGCTGGCTGGCCACGGCGTGCAGCCCGGCGACCGGGTCGGGATCATGCTGCCGAACGTCCCGGCGTTCCCCATCGCGTTCTACGGGGCGCTGGCCGCGGACGCCGTGGTGGTGCCGATGAACCCGCTGCTCAAGAGCCGCGAGGTCGCCTACTACCTGGGGGATTCCGGCGCCCGGGTGGTGCTGGCCTGGCAGGCGGCGGCCGGGGAAGCGGCCAAGGGAGCGGCCGACGCCGGCGCCCAGGCGATCATCGTGGAGACCCCCGACGCGGCCAGCCTGCTGGCCGGCTACGAGCCGGCTCCGGCCGAGCCGGGACGGCGCGACGAGGACGACGCGGTCATCCTCTACACCTCGGGCACCACCGGACGCCCCAAAGGCGCCGAGCTGACCCACACGGGCCTGGTCCGCAACGCGGAGCTCACCGCGCGGACGCTGCTCAAGAACAGCACCGACGACGTGATGATGGGCTGCCTGCCGCTGTTCCACGTCTTCGGCCTGACCTGCGGGCTGAACACCAGCGTTGCCACGGCCGGCACCCTCACCCTGCTGCCCAGGTTCGACCCGGCGAAGGCGCTGGAGATCATCGAACGGGACCAGGTGACGATCTTCGAGGGCGTGCCGACCATGTACGCCGCCATCCTGCACCACCCGGGTGCCGACCCGGCGATGACCGCCACGCTGCGGGTCTGCGTCTCCGGCGGCGCCTCGCTGCCGGTGGAGATCCTGCGCGGCTTCGAGGAGAAGTTCGGCTGCATGATCCTGGAGGGGTACGGGCTGTCCGAGACCTCCCCGGTCGCGTCGTTCAACCACCCGGACCGGGAGCGCAAGCCGGGCTCGATCGGCACCCCGATCGAGGGGGTGCAGATGCGGCTCGTCGACGACGCCGGTCAGACCGTGCCGGACGGGGAGATCGGCGAGATCGTCATCCGCGGCCACAACGTGATGAAGGGCTACTGGAACAAGCCAGAGGCCACCGCCGAGGCGATCACCGGGGGCTGGTTCCGCACCGGGGACATGGCCAGGGTGGACTCCGACGGCTACTACTACATCGTCGACCGGAAGAAGGACCTGATCATCAGGGGCGGCTACAACGTGTACCCGCGGGAGGTCGAGGAGGTCCTGCACGAGCACCCGGCCGTCGCCGAGGTGGCGGTGATCGGGCTGCCGCACCCGGACCTCGGCGAGGAGGTCGGCGCCGCCGTGGCGCTGAAGCCCGGCGCGACCGCGACGCCGGAGGAACTGCGCGGGTTCGCCCGGGACAAGGTGGCGGCGTACAAGTACCCGCGGCGCGTCTGGCTGGTGGACTCGCTGCCCAAGGGCCCGACCGGGAAGATCCTGCGCCGCGAGGTGCAGGCACCCGAGGAAGCCGGGTGACCGCCGCCGCGGGTACTGATGTTCACGGCCACTGAGGTCCGTACCGTCACGGTCGGCGGCCAGCAGCTGCGGGTGGCGATAAGACCGGGGCCGAACGAGCCGGGCCGCCCGCCCCGGCACCCGCTGCTGCTGATCAACGGCATCGGCGCCCGACTGGAGCTGCTCGAGCCGTTCGTGGCCGCGCTCGACCCGGCGGTCGAGGTGATCAGGTTCGACCCGCCCGGCGTCGGCGGCTCGCCGCTGCCGTCGCGGCCGTACCGCTTCACCGGGCTCAGCCGGCTGATCGCCGGGATGCTGACCGAACTCGGCTACGACCGCGTCGACGTCCTCGGCATCTCCTGGGGCGGCGGTGTCGCACAGCACTTCGCCGCGTTCCAGCGGGCCAGGTGCCGGCGGCTGGTGCTGGTCGCGACCGCGACGGGGACCCCCATGGTGCCGGCCCGCCCTTCGGTCCTCATGCACATGATGTCGCCGCGGCGCCACCGGGACCGCGCATACCTGCGCCGGATCGCCGGCGACATCTACGGCGGGCTGGCCAGGATCGATTCCGCGCCGGTGGTGGCGGCGATGCACGACGGGCACCAGGCCGGCCCGTCGCGCGGCTACCTGTACCAGCTCGCCGCCACGGCGGGCTGGACCAGCCTGCCGCTGCTGCCGTGGCTGCGCCAGCCGACGCTGATCCTGGCCGGGGACGACGACCCGATCATCCCGCTCGCCAACGCCCGGCTGATGCACCGTCTCATCCGGGATTCGCGGCTGCACGTCTACCACGGCGGCCACCTCGGCCTGGTCACCCAGGCGGCCGAACTGGCCCCGCTGGTGGATGTTTTCCTCGCCGCGCCGCAGGAAGAGAGCCGTTCGGGTGATTGAAGTCGCCCGGGAGGAGTGAGCTCAGCGGGCGGACCAGCCGCCGTCCAGGACCCAGGAGGAGCCGTTGGCGAACGACGCGGGCGCGGAGCAGAGGTAGGCCGCGAGCTCGGCGACCTCGGCCGGCTCGATCAGCCGCTTGATGGCCGGCTCGGTGAGCATGACGTCCCGCACCACGTCCTGCTCGGAAATGCCGTGGATCCGCGCCTGGTCCGCGATCTGCTTTTCCACCAGCGGCGTGCGCACGTACGCCGGGCAGATCGTGTTGGAGGTGACGCCGCGCTCGCCGCCCTCGAGCGCGATCACCTTCGACAGCCCCTCCAGGCCGTGCTTGGCCGCGACGTAGGCGGCCTTGTAGGGCGAGGCGCGCAGGCCGTGCACCGAGGAGATGTTGACGATCCGGCCGAAGCCGCGCGCGTACATGTGCGGCAGCGCCGCCTGGGCGAGCCGGAACGGGGCTTCGAGCATCACCGCGAGGAGCAGGCGGAACTTCTCCGGCGGAAACTCGTGGACCGGGGCGACATGCTGCAGGCCCGCGCAGTTCACCAGGACGTCGGCCTGGCCGGCCAGCGCCTCGGCGTCGAAGTCGGCGGCCAGGTCCACCTGGACCGCGCGCCCGCCGATGCGGCCGGCCACCGCCGCGGCGGCGTCGCGGTTGATGTCGGCGACCACCACGGTGGCCCCGGCGCCGGCCAGCCGGATGGCGCAGGCCTCGCCGATGCCGCTGGCCCCGCCGGTGACCACGGCCAGCCGCCCGGCTAGTTCGGCGCTCATCTGGTCCCTGCCTTCCATGATCGCGGGTAGAACAGCCGCGGAAATGGCGCCTTCCGGCACGTGATCATGGTGCCGCGGTGAGGGTGCAGCCGGGGGCGTGGCCCTCGGTGACCACGGCGCCGCATGCGGGGCAGACCAGGTGGGCGTAGCAGGCCGCCTCGCCGCCTGCCTCGGGCTCGGGCCCGAGCAGCCGGGCGAGGACCGCGGCCTGGCTGTGGCCGAGGTCCCTGGTCGCGGTGAGCAGAGTCAGGGGCCGTCCGGCCGCGGCCAGCGCGCGCAGCCGGCCGAGCGCCGCCCGCTGCGGGCTTCCGGCGAGCTCGCCGAGGTAACGCTGGCGGAACTCCTCGAACCTGGCCGGGTCGTGCCCGTACCAGGTGCGCAGTTCGGTGGACGGGGCGGCGTCCTTGACCCAGTCGTCCAGCCGGAGCGCGTCCTTGCGCAGGCCGCGCGGCCAGATCCGGTCGACGAGCACGCGGGTGCCGTCCGCGGCCGACGGCTCGTCGTAGACGCGGCGGACCCGGACGTCGGGCGGCGGAACCGGACTCATCCCGAAGACCCCTGTATCGTCTACCTGCGCAGGTCTACCCACACGAGCTTGCCCGCGCTCCCGAGCGACTCTACCCCCCAGCGGCGGGCCAGCGCGTCCACCATCCCCAGGCCGTGCAGCGGGGCGGGCGCCAGCCCGGCGCCGCGCAGCGGGCTGGCGTCGCGTACCGAGATGCGCAGCAGGTCATCGCGCGCGGACAAGACGATCGTGAACGCGGAATGAGCGTGCACGATGGCATTGGCGGCGAGCTCGGTCACGGCCAGCGCCGCGTCGCCGGCCAGGTCCCCGGCTCCCCAGGCATGCAGCATGGCGACGGTGAAGTGGCGGGCCGCCGCGGGCGCGGCGCGGGAGAAGGCGAACGTCCGCGCGGCGGCTCGCCCGCCCGGCCCGGACGCCGCGACGGGATCGACGACCTCCTGGTGCACGCGGCACACCTCGGCGAAGGCATCGATCTCGCCGGTCCCCGCCACACCCCCGCTCTCCAGGGCGCCCAGCAGGTAGCCGGCCACCCGTTCGGCCAGTTCCTCGTCGTGACCGTAGAACTGAACGACGTGATGACCGACGCTCAGGTTTTCAGTCCCAGCCACCGTTTCTCCATCCGGTGAAGCACGACGTTCCAAACATGACCGCATACCTGCCCCGCAAGCGTCGGTGCATGCATGCGCCACTGCCCCGATCAGCCGGGACGGCGCATGGACAGGTGATGCGGGAGAGCCGGAATGACGCGAGAGACCCGGGAAGCCCGGGACGATAACGCAGCCGTCCGGGCAGCTCCGGAGGCCCGCTGACCGCGCCGCACCCGGCAGAAATACCCGTTTCTCGCAAACCCGCCATATCCGGCACGACGCCGGCCAGCCCAGCGCCGCCGGCCCTGACATGCGGGCTTCCGTCTACGCTCAGCTACCTGGCTGAGGTGAGCGTCTCACGGTGCCGCCACGCCAGCCGCAGGACGGCGGCGCCGGCCGCCTGGACCGGCTCGCTGGTCACGATGCGGTCGATGACGTGAGCGGCGAATTCCCGCGCCGCGAGCACGCTGCCCTCGGCGTTGCGCCGCGGGCTCAAGCTGAACAGCTCGTCGAACAGCCGGCTGTCGATCACCGCCACGGTGAGCAGGTCGGTGGCGTAGGTCAGCGGATCGACACCGAGGCCCAGGCACCACACGCGGATCTGGCCCCGGTCCAGCCCGGCGGCCATCTGCCTGGCGAAGGGCCAGGAATCGTAGTCGACCGGGCCGGGCCCGTAGTCTTCCGAACGCCCGCGGAGTTCCTCGTCGAATTCGCGGATCATGCACCGCCACAGCGAGAAATCCCCGCGTCCGTACCCCGGGCCCGCTGGCTGGAACACACCGACCGGGAGCACCTGGTACATTCCGCCCGCGTGGCCCACCTTGGCCGGGTCCCGCCAGTGCAGCAGGAACGACGCGCGCCCGGTGGCCGCCTCGAACCGGAGCGTCAGCGTGCTGATGGCCAGGTTCGCCGGACGGCGGCGCAGGTCGCACGGGTCCGCGATCAGGGCGCGCAGGCCAGCCGGGCGGCCGCCGAGCCGGCCGGCCGCGTACTCGTGCGCGGCCGCTTCGCCGGTGTCCACGCCGTCGAAATAGCGGCCGCCGGTGAACGCCAGCCGGGAGGCTCCCAGGTCCGCCTCGGTCAGCCGGTAGGTGCGGCGGTTCTCGAACACCGCCGGGGCGGCCAGGTCCCGCAGCGCGTCCGAGTAGCGCCGGTAGCGGGTCCCGTCCGGCCGCTCGGGCAGCAGCGGCGCGGCGCCGTCGCCGAGAGCGGGCTGGGGCTCGGCCAGTGCGGCGGGCTCAAGTGCGGCGGGCTCAAGTTCGGCGGGCTGCGGGGCGCTGAACTCCAGCCCGATGTCCTGCAGCGGGACGGGCTCGGCGGGCTGCCATCCGGGGGCGGCGAGCAGCGGGGTGCCGGCGATCTTGCGGTCGGCCGGATAGTCCCCGGCCGCGTCGACCGCCAGGTCGTGGCGGTGCTCCTGCAGGTAGGACCGCACCCGCAGCCAGTCTGCCTGGCTGGCGGTCAGCGCACGGGCAGCTGGCATCCGGCATCCGGGCGGGGCGTGGCGATCTGGTCGTCGGCCCAGAAGGTGATCAGCTCGTCCTCGGTGAGGGACTGCGGCGCGACGCCGCGGAGGGTGCGGCCGGTGGCCAGGCTCCAGCTCGTGATGAGCACCCGGGCCACCAATTCGTCCTCCCCTGAGTGACGAACGGCCCGGCTGAAAAACCTGCGCCTTGCGTTTGCGGCCGAATCGCTCGCGTCACGTACGCCAGCGACAGTAGTGTCCTGCATAACGCGCCTCCTTCCGGGAGGTGGACAGGGAAGTCCGCTCGCCGGTCTCGTGGTGCCTAATCCCGCACAGTCAGCCAGGGAACCGGGGGGCGGGCGTCCGGTCAATCAGGGTGCCGCGCGGAACATATCGGGAACCACCCTGGTCACAACGTCGGCTGGCAACGCGGTGCGACGAACACGACTTTACATGCGGCGTAAAGACCGCGGGCCGGAAAGACAATTCTGTCCGGCGGTGATTTTACCGGATGCCAACTGTCCGGCATTAACGCGAACAGCATATGGCCAGGTCAGTAACTTAATTTGACATCGCCAGCTGCACGCAATTGCCTGGCGCCCAGGCGCGGCGACATTCCGATGTTAATAGATGTACGGGTGGTGCCCGGAATATTCACATCGACGGCAAATGCCAGGCCAGGCCGCAGGCGGCCTCACAGCCCGAGCCGCCGGGACAGGTCCGAGGCGAGCACGCCGTCCGGGTCGAACTCGCCGCGCAGCTTCCTGAACTCCGCCAGCCGCGGGTACATCTCGGCCAGCGCCCCGGCCGGCACCCGTGAGTCCTTGGCCAGGTAGACGCGGCCGCCCGCCTCGATGACCAGCCGGTCGAGCGCCCCGAGCAGGCCGGCCAGCCCCCGGGTGCGGGCGGGCACGTCGAGCGCGAGCGTCCAGCCGGGCATCGGGAAGGACAGCAGCCCCGGGTCGCCCTCGCCGAACCGCTTGAGCACGGTCACGAAGGAGGCGGCGCGACCCCGGCTGACCAGCTCGAAGGAGCGGCGCACGGCGGCTTCCTGGCCGAACGGCAGGACGTACTGGTACTGCCGGAAGCCGCCGGGTCCGTACACCCGGTTCCAGTTCCTGATCCCGTCGAGCGGGTGGAAGAACGTCCCGACGGTCTGCAGCTCACCCTGCCGGGAGCGGGGCGCCTTGCGGTACCAGGCCTCGTTGGCCAGCGCCACGGTGTACCGGTTGATCAGCCCGGGCGGGAACCCGGGCGGGACGCCCAGGCGGGCCCCCGGCCGGAACGCGAACGGGTCGGCCCGGTCCGCGGGCGGCAGGTCGCCCGGTTCGGCGAAGTCGCCGCTGGTGACCACCGAACGCCCCAGGCGGGCGCCCCGGGCCAGGCTGTCGGACCAGGCCACCGTGTAGCCGAAGGCCCGGTCGTGGGTGGCCAGCACGGCCATCGTCTCGTCGATGTCGGCGGTGCGCATGGTGTCCACCTTGACCCGGGCGCTGCCCACCCGCTTCAGCTGGATCACCGCCCGCACGATGAGCCCGGTCAGGCCCATGCCGCCCGCCGTCGCCCAGAACAGCTCGGGATCGGACTGCGGGGTGACGGTGCGCAGCTCGCCCCCGGGCAGCACGATATCGACCGACCGCAGGTGCCGGGCGAAGCTGCCGGCCACGTGATGGTTCTTGCCGTGGACGTCGGCCGCGATCGCGCCGCCGACCGTCACCTGCCGGGTGCCGGGAGTAACCGGCACGAACCACCCGGCCGGCAGCCCCGCGACCATGAGCTGTTCCAGGCTGACGCCGGCCTCGCAGGTCGCCAGGCCGGCGGCCGGGTCCAGCTCGATGATCCGGTTCAGCCGGGCGGTGGAGATCACCACGCCGCCATCGCACTGCGCGGCGTTGTTGTAACTGCGGCCGAGCCCGCGGGCGATCACGCCGCGGGCGGGCGCCGGCGTCTCCAGCAGCCGGGCGGCGCCGGCTACGGTAGCTGGCTCGGCCAGTTCGGCCCGAGTCGGTGATATCCGGCCCCAGCCGGTGAGCCTGACGGTGCGGCTTGACATAGTGACCGAATAGTAGCCGGACTGCCGGCCCGAGGATCCCCGGAGTGGATGATGCGCAGGCTCTGCACCGCCGCCGCGCTGGCCAGCCTCTGCGTGGCGAGCCTCGGCGCCACGGCCGGGTGCACCGGGCCGGCCGCCGCGCCGCACCCGGCGGGCACATCGAGCCCGTCCCGGACCCCGGCTACCGCCCGGGCTGCGGCGACGGCGACGGTCCGCCCGAGGGCCACCCAGGCCCCGCCCGCGCCGCGGGTGACGGTGACCCGGATGCGGACCGCGGACGGCTCGGTGGTGACCGTCGCGACCTTCAGCGGTCCGCTGACGTACGTCCTGCATGACGGCAGCCAGGATCCCGGCGCGGCGGCCGGGCGGGTGCGGGCCGGGCCGGCGGTGCGCGGCACCGAGCGGAAGCGGCTGCTGGCCGTGTTCAACGGGGGGTTCAAGCTGTCCGCCGGCGCGGGCGGCTACGAGCAGGAAGGCCACCTGGCCAGCCCGCTGCGGCGGGGCCTGACCAGCCTGGTGATCGACCGCTCGGGGCAGGCCAGGATCGGGATCTGGGGCCACGGCCTGCCCGCACCCGGCGAGGCGGTGTACAGCGTCAGGCAGAACCTGCCGCCGCTGGTGCGCAACGGCAAGCCCACCGCGCTCTCGGCCGACTGGGGCGTGTGGGGCGCCACCCTCGGCGGCGGCGAGTACGTGGCCCGCAGCGCTCTCGGCCAGACCGCGGCCGGGGACCTGGTGTACGCCGCGAGCATGTCCACGACCCCGGCCGACCTGGCGTTCGTGCTGGCCTACGCGGGCGCCCGGACCGCGATGGAGCTCGACATCAACCCGGAATGGGTCCAGCTGGACGTGGCCCGGCACCCGGGCGGCGCGCTGCGCGCCGCCATCGGTGGCCAGAGCCGCCCGGCGGGCCAGTTCCTGGTCGGCTGGGCCAGGGACTTCATCGCCGTCGTAGCCCCGGCCAGCCCGGGACGGTAACATCTACGTGGGTATAGAAGTTCCACTCCAGGACGGAGCCCACGTGCTGCAGGACCAGGCAGGCCCGGCCGGCGACGCCGCCCGGCGCGGCGCGGGCGAGCTTGAGGCCGCGGTGCTGGCGGTGCTGCAGGCGGCCGGCCAGCCGCTGACGCCCGGCGAGGTCCGCGAGCAGCTCGGCCGCGACCTCGCCTACACCACGGTGGTGACGATCTTGTCCCGGCTGCACGCCAAGGGCGTGCTCGGCCGGGCGAAGGCCGGACGGGCCTTCCGGTACGCGCCGGTCGCGGACGAGCCGGGGCTGGCGGCCCGCCGGATGGCCCGGGTACTCGACGCCGAGGCGGACCGCGAGGCGGTGCTGGCGCGGTTCGTCTCCGGCCTGTCCAGCACAGACGAGGACCTGCTGCGCCGGATGCTCGGCGACGAGCCAGGGCCGCCCGGCCGGGGCTGACCGGGAGACCCGCCGATGCCCCTGATGATCTGCCTGCCGCTGGTGCTCCCGCTGCTCGCGGCCGCCTCGGCCCGGCCGCTGGCCGGGCGGCTGCCGCCGGCCGTGGCCAGCTGGCTGCTGGCCGGCAGCGCGCTGGTCCTCGCCGCGGCCAGCAGTGCCGTGCTCGGGCTGCTCGCGCTGACCGCGCTGCTCCGGATCCCGCTGGCCGCGGCCGCGGCCGGCGACATGTCCGTGCAGGTGCTCAGCCGCGGCGCCCCCGCCTCGCTGCCGGTCGCGGTGGCCGCCGGGGCGCTGCTGGCCGTGTCGGTCACCGCCGCCGGGCGGGCGCTCTGGCGTCGCATCGGCGCGCTGGCCGCCGCGTTCGGGCAGGCCCGCCGGCTGCCCGGCGGCGCCCAGGTGGTCGTCACCGACGACGAGGCGGCCGACGCGTATACGCTGCCCGGCTGGCCGTGCCGCATCGTGGTCACCGCCGGCATGATGCGCGCGCTCACCACCGCCGAACGGCAGGTCCTGCTGGCGCACGAGCGGACCCACGCCGCGTGGTTCCACTTCCTGTTCACCAGCGCGGCCCGGGTGGCGGCGGCCGCCAACCCGCTGCTGCGCCCGGTCGCCTCCGCCGTCGGCTACACCGTGGAGCGGTGGGCCGACGAGCGCGCCGCCGCGGTCACCGGGAACCGGCCGCTGGCCGCCCGGGCGGTCGCCCGGGCGGCCATGGCAGCGGCCGCGGATCCGGCGGGCCGGACCCGGCGCCCGGTCGCCGCGGCGGCGCTCGGCATAGTGGGGGCGGGCATGGCGGGAGGCATGGCCGGGGTCAGGCGGGACCGGCCCGGGCCGGTACCGCGCCGGGTCGCCGCCCTGCTCAGCCCGCCGCCGCGACCGCAGCTGCTGCTGCTGGTACTGGCCGTCTTGCTGGTCGCGGTGTCCGGGGTGTCGGCCCTGGAAGCCTCACGCGACCTGCACGGCCTGCTCGAGCTCGCCCAGGCCGCCGGGCGTTAGCGGGTTAACGGACCGGGGCGACCGCGGTGTCGGCGGCCTCGATGTCCTTGAAGAAGCGGCGGTGCACCCGGAGGTTCTCGTTGCCGGCCTGGATGCGGTGCCAGATGCCCGTGCCCGGGCCAAGCCGGGTCGACCGGGGCAGCTCCGTCACCACGCCGCGGGCGGTCTTCATGCTGGTCTTGCCCGCGTCGAGGACCAGGATGCGGTTCGGCGTGACGGCCAGGATCCGGTAGCGGTTCAGGCCGAGGAAGACAAAGAAGCCGGTCAGCGCCGCGAGCCACTGGCTCGCCGTCTGCGCGCCGATCACCGCCTGGATGGGCTCACCGGGCCGCAGGTACTGAGCGGCGGATTCACGCATGGAGTCACGCAGTGCCACGAATATCACCTCGAGGGGTCGGGCCAGTCATTAGCTTTCATGCCTGCGGCGGTCCATCGCGTGCCACCTCGTTCCACCGGCCCGTTCCACCGGCGGAGTCAGCCGGCCCGGGTCAGCCGGGCCAGTACGAGCAGCGCACCCCGGTGTGCACCGTCTCGCGCAGGTGCTCGCCGATGACGGGATCGGCTTCGGTGATCCGGGCGAGCGCCCGGCGGATGGCCTTGCCCACCGCGACGCGGGCGCGCTCGGGCTGGTCGGGGAAGGACCTCGTCCGGCCCGCGAAGCCGGCCGCGCTGGACAGCTGGGCGACCAGCCAGTCGCGTTCGGCCCGGGCCTGGGCGGCCCGGCCTGGGTCCTGGTCGATCTCGATGTCCAGGCGCTTCAGCCGGTTCCTGTACTCGGCGATCGCCTCGTGGTCCAGGACCTGCTGCGCGGTCCCGGCCTCGCCGCCGGTCCCGCTCAGCCCGGCCACGCCGGCCACCAGATCGGCGGCCTGGATCTCCTGTCGCGGGTTGGCGATCAGCACGGCCAGGTGGGCCAGGCCGATGCTGTCCTCCACCAGGACGCTGCGGCCGCGCAGCGTCAGCCGCCATTTCCGGCCGGCCCGGTGGCACTGGGCCACCGCAACCTGGGCCACCCCGGCCTGCGCCACCCCGGCCTGGGCGACGGCGGCCGGCCTGACGGCGGGCGGGTCCGGGACCGGCAGGCCCACCGCGGCGGCCTCGCTCATGGCCGTATCAAGCTCGCGCCGCGCCGCGTCGGCGTCCCCGGGGCCGGCCCGCAGGGCATGCGCCTGGGCCAGCCGCTGCCGGGACGCCACCAGCGCGGGCCAGTGCGCCAGGGCCAGGTTGTGCTGGACGGCCGCGGTCAGGTGCTCGACGGCCTGGTCCAGCTCCCCCGAGGTCAGCGCGGCCACGCCCAGGGCATGATGCGCCGACCCGAAGCAGGTGACTCCGAGGCTGCCGATCATCGGCAGGTCCGCGTACGGGCGGAGCAGCTCGTAGGCCCGGGCGGCCACCTCGGCCTCGCCGAGCAGGTCCGCGGCCTCCACGACGCCGTTCATCGTCACCAGCCAGCTGCTGGACCTGGGCAGCGCGGCCAGGTCGGTGCCGCACAGCGTGGCCAGCGAGCTGGCGGCCCGGGGCCGGTCGCCGCTCAGCGCCGCGGCGACGGCCAGCGCGGCGACGGCGGAGTTGTCCACGGCGGACAGGACCGGGGAATGCACCCGGTCGTGCAGCATGGGCAGCAGTTCGGTCAGCCGCCCCTGGTACCAGCGGATCGTCACCAGCTGGGCGGCGGACCACCATTCGTGGTCGACGTCGCCCGCGGCCGCGCCGTTGCTGGCGCAGACGGCGGCCAGGGCCTCGGCCTCGTCGAACCGGCCGGCCCTGATGGCGAGCATCACGTCGATCGCGCTGGCCACGAAGCCGACCGCCAGGTGCGCGCGCTCGGCGAGGTGATCCCTCAGCTCGCCAAGCAGGCGCCCGGCGTGCGGGTCGCCGGCGCAATACGCGTTGGCCGTCTGCCAGAGCAGGCCCATCAGCAGGTCGCCGCGCCGCCCGGTGCGGAAGCTCGCCTTGATCAGGTCGACGGCCATCTCCCGCCGCAGGACGATGTGGTCCGGGCCGAGCACGCAGTGATGGGCGATGCTCAGCGCCTCGGCGAGCAGTTCGGGGCCCGCCGCGCCAGCGGCCCCGGCAGGCGGCGCCGCGCCAGCGGCCTCAGCTAGCAGCGCGGCCGCCCGGACCTCCTCAAGCGCGGCCAGCACGGCCGCGTGCGTGCCGCGGGAGTAGTCCGCCTCCCCGGCCAGCCTGGTGCGGATCCGGAGCGCGAGGACCGAGTGCGGGTCGAGCCGCGAGAGCACATGCTGCAGCCGCGCCTCGAGCAGCACGGCGCTGGTGACGGTGCGGCGCTCGCACACCCACAGGCCGGCCAGGCCCAGCGCGGCCAGGCCCATCGCCTGCACGTCGCCGGCCTGCTCGGCCAGCCGGTATGCCCGCTCGAAGAGCTGCCGGCCCGCCCGCAGGTCGCCGTCCGCCTGCTGGGCGCGGGCCCCGTCCGCGAGCGCGGCCCGCAGCTCATCCGCCTCGTCGGCGACCAGTTCCAGGCGGCGAGAAGGCATCGCCCCTTCTGCCTCGCTCGTCATACCCCCAATGTATTCGGGGCGGCTCCGCACCGTCGAGACCGGAGAATTACCGCCTGCCCCGTCGTCGCCGATTGTGCCGGTATGCGTCCGGGCGCCGGCGGCGCAGAAGTTCTGCGCGAACTGCGGGACCGCGCTGACCGGCGCGAGGTTCTGCGGCGAGTGCGGGACCCCGGCCGGGTAGGGCGCCGTGTCCGGGGCTCAGCACCAGACGGCTCAGCACCAGACGGCTCAGCACCAGACGGCTCAGCACCAGACGGCTCGGCACCAGACGGCTCGGTACCGGATCCTGTCCCCGGCCGGGGACAAGCGCGAGGACGGCGACGCCGACGTCGAAATCCGCGACGGGATGCTGATGCTCGCGCCGTCGGCCGGGAGCGTGCTGCCCATCCCGTTCGGCCATATTTCCTCGGTCACCGAACCCGAGCCGTTCACGGTCCGGATCACCCTGGCCGGCGGGGACGCCATCGAGCTCAGCCGGCTCGGCGTGATGCGCACGCAGCTGCTCGCCGAGCTCCGCGACGGCCGGGGGGACGACGCGGCGGCGGCCGCCGGGGCGCTGGGCGAGGCGGCGGTCTTCTCCGCGGTGACCGGGGGCGAGCGGGCCGAGGTGCGGGTCTACGAGGACGCGCTGCTGGTCATCGGTGCGGCCGGGGCCGAGCGGGTCAGCTTCTCCTTCGTCGGCCCGGTGCAGGTGCGGGACTATACGGTCACGGTCGCGGTGGCCGGCCGCGAGCCGGTGATCGTAACCCGGCTCGGCCGCCGGACCGGCGAGCTGGCCGCCCTGCTGACCGAGCGGGTGCGCGAGGCCCGCGTCCGGACGGCCGCGTTCCTCGGCTCGCTGCTGCACGGGCTCGACCCGATGGCCGTGCGCGCGGCCGCCGGGCTGCTGCGCGACGGGGTGGCCGTGCCGGCCGGCCAGCTGGACGGCATCCACCCCGATCTGGCCGGCACCCTGGTCCAGCTGGCCACGCTGCCCGCCCGCCGGGACGCGATCGCCGAGCTGGGCCGCCGGACCGAGCTGGCCATCGGGTTCAAGCAGCTGGTCTCGGTGCGCCGGCCCGCGACGGGGACGGCGCCCTGGCGGGATCACGCGGCTGTACCGCACATCGGCGAGCACGAGAGCCCCGGCGGCTCGTTCCGGCCGGGGATGGCGGGCCTGCTGGCGGCCGGGGTCATGGCCGGGGGCCCGGGGTCGTTCGGGTTCGGCGAGGGCTACGGGGCGTTCGGTGCCTACTGGGGATTCCGCGCGCTCGGCGCCGGGATGAACGCCGGCGGGCAGCGCCCGATGACGGCCCGGCCCGACGTCACCCGCGGGCTGCTGACGCCCGCCACCGAGGACCTGCGCGCTCTCACCGCAGCCGGGGAGAACCCGGCCGTGCTGGCGTTCGCGCTCGGCCGCCGGGCCGGCCTGGTGGTGTACGAGGTGCTCAACCAGCCCGAGCCGGTGACCTGCGTTTACCGGGCCGACGGCGCCGGGGGGCTCGCGGCCGTCAACCGGGCCCTCGACGACGCCGGGTTCCGGCCGGCGCCCATTCCCGCCGGGGACCTGGCCGGCCAGGTGCCGCACGGCTCCGGATGGGCCGAACGGATGGCCAGCCTGCTCGGGGACCAGGCGTGATGCCAGTCCGCCGACGGCGCTCGGGTGCGCCGTAAGCTCTTTTTGTAACACCGGTGCGCACACCCGCGGAGGCCGCCATGCCCTCGTCAGTTCCCGTGATCGACCTCAGGCCCTGGTTCGGCACTCCCGGGTCCAGCGGTGCCGAGGCGGCCCGCGCGGGCGTCGCCGCCGAGGTCGACGCCGCGCTGCGGAGCGTCGGCTTCTTCCTGATCAGCGGGCACGGCGTGCCGGATGACCTGCGCGCCCGGGTCCGCGCGCAGGCGCGGGCGTTCTTCGCGCTGCCGCCCGGGGCCAAGCAGCGCTACGCCGTCACCGTCGGCGGCCGGGGCTGGCTGCCGCCCGGCGTCGAGGCGAACGGCTACGCCGAGGGCACGCAGACGCCGCCGGACCTGAAGGAGTCGTTCGCGGTCGGCGCCGACCAGCCGACCGGCGACCCGGAGGTCGACGGGTACTGGTTCCAGCCGAACGCCTACCCGGCCGAGGTGCCCGGGCTCGAGCCCGCGGTCGTCGCCTACCTGGCCCGGATGCGCGCCCTCGCGGACGAGCTGCTGGTGCTGTGCGCGGCCGCGCTCGGCCTGGAAGACGACTTCTTCACCCGCCACACCGGGCACGCCACGCACACCATGAACCTCAACTGGTACCCGCCGGTGGCGGTGGCGGGCCAGCCGGAACCCGGCCAGTTCCGCATCGGCCCGCACACCGACTTCGGCACCGTCACCATCTTGGACCGCGAGCCGGGCCGCGGCGGCCTGCAGGTGTGGACCACAGAAGACGGCTGGGCGGACGCGCCGTACGTGCCCGGTGCCTTGACCATCAACACCGGCGACCTGCTCGCCCGGTGGAGCGGCGGCCGGTGGAAGTCCAACCGGCACCGCGTCCTGCCGCCGCAGGCCGAGGCGCCGGACGAGGACCTCGTCTCGCTGGTCTACTTCTACGAGGCCGACCACGACGCGGTGATCGAGTCGCTGCAGCCGCCGATCGGCCGGCCCAACGACTACGGGCCGGTCGTCTCGGCGGAGTTCCTGAAGGAACGGCTGGACGCGATCACCATCGGCTGACGCCTCAGTAGTAGTAGGGGAACCGCGCCCAGTCCGGGTCGCGCTTCTCCAGGAACGCGTCCCGGCCCTCGACGGCCTCGTCGGTCATGTAGGCCAGCCGGGTCGCCTCGGTGGCGAACACCTGCTGGCCGACGAGCCCGTCGTCGATGAGGTTGAACGCGAACTTCAGCATCCGCTGCGAGGTCGGGCTCTTGGCGTTGATCCTGGCCGCCCATTCCAGCGCGGTCCGCTCCAGGTCCGCGTGCGGCACCACCGCGTTGACCATGCCCATCCGGTGCGCGGCCGCCGCGTCGTAGGTCTCGCCGAGGAAGAAGATCTCCCGGGCGAACTTCTGGCCCACCTGGCGCGCCAGGTAGGCGGAGCCGAAGCCGCCGTCGAAGCTGCCCACGTCGGCGTCGGTCTGCTTGAACCGGGCGTGCTCGCGGCTGGCCAGGGTGAGGTCGCAGACGACGTGCAGGCTGTGCCCGCCGCCGGCGGCCCAGCCGGGCACCACGCAGATGACCACCTTCGGCATGAACCTGATCAGCCGGTGCACCTCCATGATGTGCAGCCGCCCGGCCCGGGCCGGATCGATGGTCTGCGCGGTCTCGCCGTCGGCGTACTGGTATCCGCTGCGGCCGCGGATGCGCTGGTCACCGCCGGAGCAGAAGGCCCACCCGCCGTCCTTGCGCGACGGGCCGTTGCCGGTGAGCAGCACGCACCCCACGTCGCCCGACATCCGGGCGTGATCGAGCGCGACGTACAGTTCGTCGACGGTGTGCGGGCGGAAGGCGTTCCTCACCTCGGGCCGGTCGAAGGCGACGCGGACCGTGCCCGAGCCGACGGCCCGGTGGTAGGTGATGTCGGTAAACGAGAATCCCTCGACGGGACGCCACCGCTCGGGTTCGAAGATCTCAGAGACCATGGCCCCCATTGTGGCCGACGCCCGCCACGCCACCTGGCCCGGGACTTGCATTACGTGATCAGCGATGTCTTAAGTCGGTAATACGCCCGAAATCATCGGGAGCAAGGATGTGGCCTGCTGTCATGGCAAGGAGCGTTCCCGATGACTGACACCCTGGATCCGTTGACCGTTGCTGACGTCGAGCGGCGCAAGCTGCAACGTCACTTCGGCCGGTTCGACATCCTGTTCTTCCTCATCTGCACCATCGTCGGCGTGGACACGATCGCCACGGTCGCGCAGGGCGGCGGCGAGGCCTTCACCTGGATGATGATCTTCGCGGTCGTCTTCTTCGTCCCGCAGGCCCTGCTGTTCGCCGAGCTCGGCGCCGCCTTCCCGCAGGAAGGCGGCCCCTACTACTGGACGCGGCTGGCCTTCGGCCACCTGGCCGGGGCGGTGAACAACTTCCTGTACTGGATCACCAACCCGGTGTGGATCGGCGGCACGCTCGCCATCTCGTGCATCGGCGCCGTCGAGGTGTTCTTCAACCAGGGCAACGCCGTGCCCACGGTGGTGTTCTACGTCATCTCGCTGGCGTTCGTCTGGCTGTCGATCGTGGCCGCCATCACCTCCTTCAGCGTGGGCAAGTGGCTGCCGACGGCCGGGGCCTTCGCCCGGTTCCTCCTGCTCGGCCTGTTCACCCTGACGGTCATCGTCTACGCGGCCAAGCACGGCGCCCACGGCCTGGGCGCGGCGAGCTACTCGCCGTCGGCCGGCGGCTTCGTGCTCCTGGTCGGCGTGCTGCTGTTCAACTTCGTCGGCTTCGAGCTGCCCAACAGCGCGGGCGAGGAGATGACCAACCCGCAGCGCGACGTGCCGTTCGCCATCGCCCGCTCCGGCGCGGCCAGCGTCGTCCTCTACGCGCTGCCGGTGATCGGCATCCTGATCGTGCTGCCGTCCACTGCCATCACCAACTTCAGCGGGTTCGTCAGCGCCATCCAGGGGGTCTTCACCGTGTACGGCGGCCACGTCGCCGCCAACGGCACCGCCACCCTCAGCGGGGCCGGCCTGATCCTCGGCGACGGGTGCGCCCTGCTGTTCATCTTGTGCCTGCTGACCTCCGGCGCAACCTGGATCATGGGCTCGGACCGGGCCCTGGCCGTGTCCTGCTACGACGGGTCGGGTCCGCGGGTGCTCGGCGTGATCAACGCCAGGTTCGGCACGCCGGTGCGCGTCAACGTCTTCAGCGGCGTGGTGGCCTCGGTCGTGGTCATCCTGGCGCAGCAGATCACCAGCGGCAACGCGGCCAAGTACTTCGACGCCGTGCTCGGCGTCACCATCTCGACCACGCTCATCAGCTACCTGCTCATCTACCCGGCCCTGTGGAAGCTGCGGCGCAGCCACCCGGACACGCCCCGCCCGTTCCGGATGCCCGCCTACCGGCCGCTGACCGTGCTGCTGATGGTCCTGGTGGCCATCGCCAGCGTCCAGCTCATCGCTCCCGGCCTGGGCAAGTCCTGGTTCGGCGCCGACTTCATCCCGTCGAACTGGACCTATGCCGAGCGGTACACCTACCTGTGGACCGAGCTCCTCCCGGTGCTGGTCTTCATCGCCGTCGGCGTGCTCTTCTGGTGGCTGGGCCGGCGGACCAGGGCGCAGGCGGCCGCGGTGGCCGCGGAGACGACGCCGCTGGCCTGATCCGCCGGGCCCTGGCCCGTCAACCGCCCGGCTCGCTGCTGGGACGGCCCGGGTCGAGCCAGGCGGCGAGCTGGACGCGCGAGGAGATGCCCAGCTTGCCGAAGATGTGCTCCAGGTGAGCGTCCACGGTGCGCTTGGAGATGCCGAGCTGCCGCGCGATGTCACGGCTGGACATCCCCTCGCCGACCAGCGCCGCGATCTGCTGTTCCCGGCCGGTCAGCGGTCCTGGCGGGCGCCGGCCGGGCGCAGCCGCCGGCAGCTCGTCGGTGTCCGCGACCGCGAGCCTGACGATCAGGTCGAGCGGCTGCGCGGCGCCGCCGCGGAAGAGGGCGGCGTAGCGGTCTTCACCCAGCGTGTCCTGCGCCGCCTTCACCGCCTGCTGGTGGAGTTCCTCCAAGATGGACGTGCCGCCGAGCCGCCTGCCGGCCCGGTCCCACAGGACGCCCGCCGCCCCCATCAGCCATGCGGTGCGCTCGCATCGCTGCTGCCGCAGCGCCAGCAAGGCCAGCGCCTCCAGGCAGTAAGCCGTGCCCACGATGTCGCCGAGCTCGTGTTTCTTTTCCAGGGAGCTGCGGGCCGCGGCCGCGCTTTCCGCGTACTTGCCCTGGAAGAACAAGGCCCTGGCGATGATGAGCTGCAGGTAGCCGCGGGCCCACCGCTCCTGGCTGTCGCCCAGGCGGCGCAGCCCCAGCTCGCACCGCTCGATGGCCAGGTCCAGCTCGCCGCTCAGCAGGTGCAGGTAGCCCAGGTTGATGTCGAGGGCCACCAGGCCATCGAAGTCATCGATCGCGCTGAGGCGTTCTGCGGCGATGCTCCCCGCCGCGGCCGCCTCGGCGAGGCGGCCGGAGAAGGTGAGCGCCAGGCACATGTAGGCGTGACCGAGCGCGCAGGCCCGGACTTCGCCCTGCTGCTGCGCCATCGGGGTGCTCAGCTCCAGGTCGGCGACCGCCTGGCCGAGCTCGCCCTGCAGGGTGGCCAGCACCCCGCGGGTCATCAGCAGCCAGGCCCGTTCCGGCGACGGCTCAGGGAACCTGAGCAGGATCTTGGTCAGCCAGTGCTTTCCCTCGCGGAACAGCCCGGAGATTGCCCAGTAGGCGCGCAGGTCGGCGGCCAGCCCGGCCGCTTCCCGCTCCCGCCCCGGCAGGCTGAGAGCGTAGCCGAGGGCGGCCCGGATATCGGGATGCTCGCGGCGCAGCCGGCGGTAGCGCGGCAGCTGGTCGTCGTCCTTGGCGTGCCGGGCGAAATCGCCGGCCATGGCACGGAAATAAGCGATGTGCCGGTCCTGCGGGCCGGCTCCGGCCAGCCGCTCGGCGCCGAACTCGCGGATGGTGTCGAGCAGCCAGTACCGCGCGCTGTCCTCGTCGGTGCGCAGCACGACCGACTTGTCCACCAGGCCGAGCAGGGCGGGCAGGATGCCCTCGCGGGCCAGCATGCCCCCGGCGCACACCGCCTCGACGGCGGGAATGTCGAACGACCCGGCGAACACCGACAGCCGCGCCCACAGCAGCTGCTCGTCGGGCGAGCAGAGGTCATAGCTCCACTCAGTGGTGGCGCGCAGCGTCTGCTGGTGCGGCAGCGCCACCCGGCGGCCGCCGGCGAGCAGGCCGAAACGGTGCTCCAGCCGGCTGTTCAGCTGCGGCAGCGTCATGGTGCGCAGCTGCACGGCGGCCAGCTCGATCGCCAGCGGGATGCCGTCCAGGCGCCGGCACAGCCGGATCACGTCGCGCCGGTTGGCCGCGGTGACGGCGAAGCCGGCCATGGCCGCCGCGGCCCGCTGGGCGAACAGTTCCACCGCGTCGCCGCGGCGGTCCCGGGCCGCCCCCGGTTCCGGGACCGGCAGCGGCGGTACCTGGCAGCAGTGCTCGCCCGGCACGTTCATCGGCTGGCGGCTGGTGGCCAGGATCGTCACCTGGGCCGCGTAGCGCGGCACCAGGTCGGCCAGCGCCGCGCAGGCGCCGACCAGGTGCTCGCAGGAGTCGATGATGAGCAGCAGCTGACGGCCGCGCAGGTAGTCCACGATCGCGTCCAGCTGGGACCTGGCGTCTTGCCCGGGCAGCCCGAGGCAGGTCGCGACGGTATGCGGCAGCAGGTCGGGATCGTGCAGCCCGCCCAGTTCGACCAGGCACACGCCACCGGCGTACCGGCCGCGGGCGCGGGCCGCGGCGCGCAGCGCGAGCCGCGTCTTGCCCACGCCGCCGGGGCCGGTCACGGTCACCAGCCGGGCGGTACCCAGCCATCCGTCCAGCACGGCCAGCTCCCGCTGGCGGTCGACGAATCCGGTGACCTCGGCGGGCAGCTCACCGGGCCGCCGCTGGGTTAAGCGAAGTGTCATCCTGTCCTCACGAGACGTACGGCACGGCCAACGTATCACGGGCGTACCAGGCCGCGGCCTTGCTCCGGCGGGCGCGTCGTCGCGCGTTTCGTCCTTTGCCCGCCCGCCGCGTTTAATCTGGGTAACGCCGGGACCGGCTCCTCGCGCCCTAGTATTGGTCTATACCTCTGCTCCGGAGCCGGTTCCGTCACGCGAGGTGGCCCCCGGCGCCGCCGGCCTGGGCCGGGTAAGCCAGAAATGACCGGCTGGAGGGCGGGCCGCATGAGCCGCCGGGCGAAGATCGTCTGCACGATAGGGCCCGCCTCTTCGGGCCGGCCGGCCATTGACGAGCTGGTGGCGGCCGGCCTCGACGTGGCCCGGCTCAACATGAGCCACGGCACCCGGGCTGACCATACGGAGGCGTACCGGGCCGTGCGGGCCGCCTCGGACGAGGCGGGCCGCGGCGTCGGCGTGCTGGTCGACCTGCAGGGCCCCAAGATCCGCCTCGGCACGTTCCCGTCCGGTCCCGTCCGGCTGGCGGCAGGCCGTGAGTTCACCATCACCGGCGAGGACGTGCCCGGCGATATCACGCAGGCCGCCACGACCTACCCGGGCCTGGCCCAAGACGTCATGCCCGGAGACCAGATACTCGTGGACGACGGCCGCGTCGTCCTCGAGGTGGTAGCCGCGCAGGGCGAGCGCGTGCGGACCCGGATCCTGGTCGGGGGCCTGGTTTCTGACCATAAGGGCCTCAACGTGCCCGGCACCCGGCTCGCCGTCCCGGCGCTCAGCCTCAAGGACGAGCAGGATCTGCGCTGGGCCCTCGGCCTGCGCGCAGACCTGGTCGCGCTGTCCTTCGTGCAGGGACCGGACGATGCCGCGCCGGTCCGGGCGATCATGGAGGAGATGGGCGTCCGGCTGCCGCTCATCGCAAAAATCGAGAAACCGCGGGCCGTGGACGCGCTGCCCGAGGTGCTTGAAGCCTTCGACGGGCTGATGGTGGCTCGCGGCGACCTGGGCGTCGAGCTCCCGCTCGAGCAGGTGCCGATCGTCCAGAAACGCGCCATCACCCTGGCCAGGGACAAGGCCAAACCCGTCATCGTGGCCACTCAGATGCTCGAGTCCATGATCAGCGCGCCCAGGCCGACCAGGGCCGAGGTGTCGGACGTGGCCAACGCCGTGTTCGACGGGGCGGACGCCCTGATGCTGTCCGCGGAGACTGGTGTCGGCCAGTACCCGACGCTGGTCGTGGCCACCATGGCCAGGATCGTCGCCGCCGCCGAACTCGAGAGCCTACGCGCCGAGCCGTCGCTGACTCGCGTACCCACGACCACCGGCGGAGCCATCACCCGCGCGGCCGCGGAGGTCGGCGCGATCGTCGGCGCTACCGCCCTGGTCGCCTTCACGATGTCGGGCGAGACCGCCAGGCGGCTGGCCAGGTACCGGTCGCCGATCCCGCTCCTGGCGTTCACCCCGCAGCCCGCCACGCGCAGCCAGCTGGCGCTGTCCTGGGGCGTCGAGACGTTCATCGTCCCGCCGGTGCGGCACACCGATGAGATGGTCAGGCAAGTGGAGACCGCCCTGATCGAGACCGGGCGCTGCCGCACCGGCGACAAGGTCGTCATCGTCGCCGGAAGCCCGCCGGGAACGCCCGGCCGGACCAACGCGCTCCGCGTCCACTGCATCGGCGACGCCATCGAGCACGACCAGCGCGAATAAGGTTCCTGGCCGGCGTGCTCGACGCCGACGGGTGGCTGACGGTGGTCGACCGCAAGAAGCTGGTCATCGTGCGCGGCGGCGCGAACGTCTACCCGGCCGAGGTCGAGCGGGTGATCCGCCTGCACCCCGCGGTGGCCGCGGTCGCGGTGTTCGGCATCCCGGACGACCGGCTCGGCGAGAAGGTGGCGGCGCTGGTGCAGCTGAGCGCGGAGCTCGACCTCGGCGACCTCGAATCCCTGTTCCGGCAGCGGCTAGCCGGGTACAAGGTGCCGGAGTCCTGGGGGGCGGTCGGCGCGCTGCCCGTCAACGCCATGGGCAAGATCGTCCGGACCGGCCTCCCCGCCCTGCTGGAGCGCGCGACCCGGGCCTGAACCCACTCGATATAGGTTCTTTTAAAATGATTACTCCAAATGAACGCGATCATGCCGCCGGCGCCGGCCTGAGCGGACGCACCGCGCTGGTCACCGGAGCCGGGCGCGGGCTCGGCCGGGCCATCGCCTGCGCCCTGGCCGACGCCGGAGCCGCCGTCGTGCTCACGTCCCGGACCGGCGCGGAACTCGCCGGCACCGCCGCGCTCGTGCGCGCGGCCGGCGGGCGGGCGGCGGCCGTCGAAGCGGACGTCTCCGATCCCGGCCAGGTCGACCGCCTGCACCGCGCCGCGCTCGAGCTGAGCGGCCAGATCGACATCGTCGTCAACAACGCCGGGAACCTCGTCGCCAAGCCCTTCGTCGCGCTCCCCGCGGGCGGCGGGCCGCGCTCCCTGCCGCCGCCGCTGACCTACGACGACTGGCGCTCGTCCCACGCGGTGCACCTCGACGGAGCCTTCCACGTCCTGCAGGCCTTCGCGCCGGACATGCTGGCCCGCCGGCACGGCCGCGTGGTCAACATCGTGTCCACCGCGATCGGGCGCACCGTCGGGTTCACCAGCGCCTACGACACCGCGAAGGCGGCTCTCGCGCAGCTGACGCGATCCCTCGCCTTCGAGTGGGCCCGGTACGGCGTCAGCGTGAACGCCATCGCCGCGGGCCAGTTCGCGACGCGCATGTCCGCGCCGCTGCACGAGACCGAGGCCGGCACCGCCTGGCTGGCCAAGCGCATTCCGATGCGCCGTACCGGCGACCCCGAGGAGCTCGGCCGGCTGGTGGTGATGCTCGCCGGGGACCAGCTGCCGTTCCTGACCGGCCAGGTCATCGCGCTCGACGGCGGCGAGACGTTGTGATGGCCCGTTCGGTATCCGGCCGCGACGCGAAAGGGCGACGCTGGCGGGGTGAACCGGCCAGCCCGCCGGCGGTCAGCCGCCGGTCATCTGGCGGACGCTGAACGGCGGGAAGCCCAGGAACTGGTGCATGACGTCGGCCACCCGCTGCAGCCGGGTGACGTCGACCGCTCCGACCGGATAGGAGTCGAGCGCCATGACCGCGGCCTGCACCCTGGTCAGGCCGAGCGGCGGCGGGAGCGCCTCCATGGCCTGCTCCACGGCAGACCGGTTCGTGTCCGCGATCTCCTGGCCCTGCTCGAACGCGGCGCGGAACGCCGCGAGCGTCGCCGGGTGCAGCGCCGCCCACTGCCGGGTGACCGCGCAGCCCTGGACCGGGAACGCGGAGGTCGCGCCCTGGTCCAGGTCGGCGAGCGGGGTGACGCCCATCGACAGCTCGGCCTGGCTGGCGAACGGCTCGGGCAGCACCGCCGCGGCAACCTTCCCGGCCTTGAGCATCGCGGCCATCTGCGGCAGCGGGTAGTACGCGAAACGCGCTCCGGACACCTTCAGCCCGTGATCGGCCAGCGCGGAGGCGGCCAGCAGGTAGAGGATGTTCCCCGGCGCGTTCACGCCGATGACCTTATGCTCCAGGTCAGCCAGCGTCCGGACGCGCGAGTTGGGCATCACGTACAGGCCCTGGGCTCCCGGTTCCATCACCGAGCCTTCGGCGAAGATGTCCAGGTCGGCGGCGACGGTGGCACCGCTGGCCGAGGAAGGCCGCTTGCCATGGTCGTAGTTTTCCCGCGCCTGGATGTAGCTGACGTAGTTGCCGCAGGAGATGTCGACCCGGTTGCGGGGCTCGCCAAGCGCCTGGGCGTTGATGACCGTCTGGGAACTGACCGCCGGGATGAAGGTGACGTGCAGGCCGTGCGCCGTGAACAGGCCCTCGTGCAGAGCCACGAAGAAACCGGCGGAATCGGCGGTGGGCACCACCGCGACATTCAGGTCCGTCTGCTCGATGACGTGCGAGGCAGCGTCCCCGCTGCCGGCAAACCTCGGCAGGAACAAGATCGCCAAGACGGCGACGGCCGCCACGGCGCCTAGTATCTCCGCGGCCCGGACCGCCCGCGTGAACCTGCGTATCATCGCCGGTTCCTCCCTTCCTCAGGGTCGACAGGGACATCTCACGCACCGGTGGCCGCCCGGACCTGGCGGCGGGCTCCGGCCGCCGCGGCTGGTCCCGCGGTCAGCCGGACGCGGCACAGGTGCAGCCCGGCCGGATGGTCTGGCGCCGGCGCGCTCGCCGGTCTTGTTCAGCGGCCCGGTTCGAGCCGGTCCGGGAGAGCCTGGTCACTGTGCGCGGCTGCTCCCGGGAGGTCCGGGGCAGCATCTTGAACTGCCCGGTGCCGGTTGCATGAGAAATCGTGCTGCAAGTTGCAGTGAGAGACATCGGTCAGCTGACGGATTTTGAACCGCTGCGACGGCCGCCGGCCGGACCAGGCCCGGTTACGCCCGATCCGGGCGTGATGTCACGAGGCCCGGCCGAGCCACGGCGCCAGCGGCGGCTCGTCATCGGCATGGGTGGCCCAGGCGATGTAGCCGTCGGGACGGATCAGCATGGCGCGGACGCCGGCCCATTCGGGGTGATCTGCGGCCAGCTCCGCGGTCACGCTGTCCAGGCGGTCCGCGAAACCGGCGGGGGCGGCCGCCGTGGATCCCAGGCGGAGCAGGACGAACTTCCCGGGGTGCAGCAGGCCGAAGACCGTGGCGGCGCAGGCTCCGCTCAGGCCGGTACTGCTCGGGCCGGTACCGCGCAGGTCGAGGTCGGGAGCCCGCTGGCCCGCCGCCGGCCCGGCCGCCCGGTAACGGATGGCCAGGCCGGAGAGCCGGGCGGCCAGCTCCCGGCCCAGGGACGGGTGCGCGCCGAGGATCGCGTTGAACCGGTCCCGCAGCGCGATGCCTTCCCGGCTCGGGTTGGCGATCAGCCCGCACTGCGCGAGCGAGTCGTCGATCACGTCGAGGCCGACGGGATACCGTTCGGCGTGGTAGCTGTCCAGCAGGCCGGCCGGGGCCCAGCCGCGGATCTCGGCGGCCAGTTTCCAGGCCAGGTTGGTGGCGTCCTGCAAGCCGAGGTTCAGGCCCTGTCCGCCGGCCGGGTAATGGATGTGCGCCGCGTCCCCGGCCAGGAGCACCCGCCCGGCCCGGTAACAGGACGCCTGCCGGGCCGCGTTACCCACCCGGCTCAGCCACGTGCCGGGGGTATCCCGCATGCCGAAGTCGGTCCCGGCCAGGCGCAGCGCGCTGGCCCGCAGCTCCCCGAACGTCGCCGGCGTGTCGATCGGGTCATACAGCGTCGCGTGATCGATGACGGCCAGCCGGTACCGGCCGCCGCCGATCGCCACCATGTACATCGACCCGCCCGGCCGGTTCAGGGTGAGCGCCGGGGCCTGCGGCGGGTCGGTCAGCTCGATATCGCCCAGATCGTCCGCCAGGTGTCCGGGGTCCCGGCGAAGTCGATCCCGGCCGCGGCGCGGACCACGCTCGCGGCACCGTCGCAGCCTGCCACCCAGGCGGCCCGGACCACGGCCGGCCCGGCGGGCGATTCCACGTCGAGGTCCACGCCGGTCTCATCCTGGCGCAGGCCGGTGACGGCGTGCTGCCTCAGGTAGGGCACGCCGAGCTCGGCCAGGTGCTCCTCAAGCAGTTCCTCGGTACGCCGCTGCGGCAGGAACAGCGTATACGGGTAGCGGGTGGGCAGGAAGGAGAAGTCCAGCCGGTTCGTCAGCAGCGCGAAATGCGAGGACGGCACCGGGGCGCCCTCGGCCAGCCAGCGATCCACCAGCCCGCGCATGGCGAACTGCTCCACGGTGCGGGGGTAGATCGTGAGCGCCTTGGAGTACGGCGGCCGCCGCGCGCGCCGTTCCAGGACGACCGGGCGCACTCCGCCGCGGTGCAGCTCGGCCGCGAGCCACATGCCCACCGGGCCGCCGCCGACGACGGCCACGTCCCAGGTGTCCATCACAGGTACGAGTAGTCGATGGCGGCGGCCGGGTCCGGCCCAGCTCCAGATAGCAGAGTCGGCGGGATCAGGCCGCTGGACCGCAGGGCCTCGATCGCCGCGGCGAGCGCCCCGGGGGCGGACCGCAGATCCGGCGGGACGACGCCGCCGGCGGCCAGCGCCTGGCAGGCCCGCAGCGCGTAGCGCGGCTCGACCGAGGTGCGGGCCGCGGCGATGGCCGCCGACTCCTCGACGTGGCCGCGGAACCAGTCCGCCGCCTCGGCGAGAGCCCGCAGAAAGGCCGTCACCACGGGCCGTTCGGCCGGAAGGCGGACGCAGACGGCGTTGAGGGCAAATTCCTCGGTCACCGGTCCGAGGTTCGTGAAGCCGGCGTCGGCGGCTATCTCGTCGTACGGGATCATCTGCAGCGCGGCGTCGATCGTGCCGGCCTGCAGCGCCTTCCACCGCTCGACGTGCGAGCCCTCGAGCGCGAAATCGTAGTCGGCCGGGTAGCGCAAGCCGTGCGCGGCCAGCATCCGCTCCGCGACGTGCCGGGTCCCTTCGGTCAGGGACGACGTCCCGATCCGGCCGCCGCGCAGGTCGCCGACATTGCGGTGCCGGGGTATCGCGATCATCGACAGCGGCGGCCGGTCGATCAGCCCCGCCACCACGCGGAGCGGGCCGCCGGCCACCGCGTCCGCGATGCTGCCCTCCGGCGCGGTCAGCGCGATGTCCACCGCGCCGTCCCGCAGCGCGTTCGTCACCCCGTGGGTGGTGCCGAGGATCCGCTCGGCGGCACTGAGCCCGCGGCGCTCGAGGAACCCGCGCTCCTGCGCCACCCACAGCGGGACGTTGACATAGGCCGGGGCGACGACGCCGACCGTGATCTCCCTCATGGGGCGGATCCTTCCAGTTGCGGGTCCGGCGGGACAAGGTCCGTCAGGACGAGGCCGCCTCCGCCTGGCGGCACAGGTAGGCGTATCCGGCGTTGTACTGGGATTCCGGCCAGACCTCGGCCTTCTTCAGCGCGATCTCGGCCGGGTCGGACCACGTCCGGATCTCACCCGAAGCCATCGCCTGCAGCTGGACCTGGCACGCCCGGGCGAGCAGCACCGCGCGCATGACGGCCCGCGCGGGATCGGGGCCGACGGTCACCAGGCCGTGCCGGGGCAGCAGGCAGCCGGCCCCGTCGCCGATCGTCTCGGCCAGGGCCCGGCCCAGCTCAGCCGAGCTGATCAGGCTGCCGGTCCGGGTGAACCGCGCGACCTGCGGCTCGGCGAACTCCACCCCGTCGTGCGACAGGGCCAGCAGCGGCTGGTCCAGCGCGGCGAAGGCGCATGAGGCCGGGGCGTGCGTGTGCACCACGCAGCCCACGTCGGGCCGAGCGATCATCACCTCGGTGTGGATGGGGTACTCGATATGCCGCGGCCCGTGGCCCGCCAGCACCTCGCCGTCGGGCGAGACCAGGGCAATCCGGGCGGAGGTCACTTCCTCGAACGACCATCCCGCGGCCTTCATCCAGACCCCGCGGCCCCCGGGATCACGGACGGAGGCGTGACCCCACACCATGTCCGACTGGCCGCTCGCGCCGAGCGCCTGGTTGGCCTGGACGGCCTCCGCGATCAGGTGTTCCTCCGTGTGCATGCCTCTCCTCTCTGAGCGGTAGCGCGCTCACCGGGCCTCGGCGCGGGCCAGGTTGAGGACCTCGAAGATGCGGTGGTCGTTGAAGGTGAACAGGTCCAGCTGCGTGTCCGCCGCGAACCGCAGCGGAGCCCACGACGGCACGGTGATCAGGTCTCCCTCCGCCAGCGCGAACCGGTGGCCGGCCAGCTCCGCCGTCCCGCCGCCGCGGAACACCTGCCAGACCGCCGACCCGACCGAGCGCCGCGTGCTGGTGCCGGCGCCGGCCCGGATGCGGTGCATCTCGGTCCGCAAGGTGGGCAGGGCGTCCCCACCGGTCGTCGGGTTGGTGAACCGGATCGCCGCGTGGCCGGGCTCGTACACGCCCGGCTCGCCCTCGTCCTCCAGCTCGAGCTGGGCGGTCAGCGCGGCGTCCGTATCGGCCCACCGGTAGGCCAGCAGCGGCGAGTTCGGCAGGTCCTGCAGCGCGGAGAGCGGGCGGCGTCCCGGATGGGCCCAAAGCCGCTCCGAGCGGGACCGGTCCGGCGTCGACTTATCCTCGATGCCGTCGTCCCCGTACTCGAAGAAGCCGGCGTCCAGCGTCCGCACCAGCGGGATGTCCAGCCCGTCCAGCCAGGCCATGGGCTCGTCCCCGACATGGTGATGACCGTGCCAGAACATCGAGGGCGTCAGCAGGAGGTCGCCCGCCCGCATCTGCACCGGGTCGCCGTTCACCACGGTCCAGACCGCCTCGCCGCGGACGACGAACCGGAACGCGCCCTGCGAGTGCCGGTGCGCCGGGGCGACCTCGCCGGCGCCGAGGTACTGGATCGCGGCCCACAGCGTGGTGGTCGCGTACGGGCGCCCGCCGAGTCCCGGGTTCGCCAGCGCGATCGCCCGGCGCTCGCCGCCGCGCCCGACGGGTACCAGGTCCCCGGCCCGCTCGGCCAGCGGGAGAAGGTCCGCCCAGGCCCAGTGGTACGGCCGGGCCTCCGGTTCGGGGAACTCCGGCATCAGGTCGCTGATCTCCGTCCACAGCGGCTTCAGCTGGGCCGCGGCGAAGTCGTCGTACAGCCGCCGCAGGGCGGCATCGTCTGCCACGTCGGTCATCACACGCTCCTTGTTTCTCTCAGCGCCGCGGCCCGGCTGGCATCCTGGTAGAGCCACGTCACATGCTTATGATCGGCGACGTCGCGGTCGCGCAGCAGTTCATCGCGGATCAGCTTGGCGACGCCGTCCACGTGCCAGATCTCGCCCCAGGTCCGGGCGGTGCGCTGCACGCGCATCGCGCGCGGCGCGCGCAGCGCCGCATAGCCGGCCAGCCCCTCGCTGAACGGCCGGCCGGCCGCGCCCGCCGCGGCCAGCGCGGCGGCCAGCGCGGCGGCGTCCTCCAGGGCCTGGCAGGCTCCCTGCGCCAGGTACTGCAGCATGGGATGAGCAGCATCACCGAGCAGGGCCATCCGGCCGCGGGCCCAGTCCGGCATCGGCAGCCGGTCGAGCATCGGCCAGCGGTTGTCGATGCTGAGCGTGGACAGGGACTCCCGCACGTGCTCGCTGCAGCCGGCGAAGGCCGCCGCCAGCTCCGCCGGGCCGCCCCAGTCGGCCTCTCCGCGCAGGTAGGCCTGGCTCCGGAAGACCGCCACCTGGTTGTACATCCGGCCCGAGCGCAGCGGGTACTGGACGAGGTGCAGGCCAGGCCCGAGCCAGGCGACCACATCGCGCAGATCGGCGTGCCGCTCGACCTGCTCCATCGGGACCGCGCCCCGGTACGCCACGAATCCCGAGTTGACCGGCTCATCGTCGGTGAAGTACGTCCTGAGGCGAGAGTGCAGCCCGTCCGCGCCGATGGCTATCTCGCCGGTGAACTCGCGGCCGTCGGCACAGGTGGCGACCACCTGAGTGCCGGTGTCCCTGAGCCCGGTCACGCCGGCGTCGGTGTGCAGCTCGACTCCGCTCGCCACGCACGCGTCGAGCAGGGCGCTGAGCAGGTCATTGCGGTGCAGCACCAGGTAGGGCGCGCCGTACCTGGCCGGGAAGTCGGTGAGCTCGAGCGAGGTGAGCTCGCGCGCGTCGACGGCGTCGGCCAGGACCAGCCGCCGCGGCAGGACGGCGACCGGCATGATCTTCTCGAGCACCCCCAGCTGCCCCAGGATGCGGGTCGCGTTCGGCGCCAGCTGGATGCCCGCGCCCACCTCGGCGAAGCTCTTCGAGCGCTCGAGGACGGTGACGGTCCCGCCCCGGCGGGCGAGGGACAACGCGGTCGAGAGCCCCCCGATACCGCCGCCGACGACCAGCGTCCCGGGGAGTACATCCGATGGCATACGTGCTCTCCTCGGCAATCGATCCGGAGGAATCAGACCAGCTCAGGTGGTTCTACGCTAGGCCGGAATAGCAGAGAGCGGAACTATTTGCAGTTATAGTTCTGTAATGGAGAATCATGCCCCACCCTACCCCGTTCAGTCCGTCGACTACGCGCTGCAGCTGCTGCTGATACTGAAGCGGGACGGCGTGCTGCGGGTGAGCGACGCGGCGGCTGAGCTCGGGGTGGCGAGATCCACCGCGCATCGCCTCATCTCCATGCTCAGGTTCCGCGGTTTCGTCGAGCAGGCCCGTGATCGCACGTACCGGGCGGGCAGCGCGTTCGCCGATCTGGGCGGCCCCAATTCCGCCACCGCCCTGCTGGGCATCTCCCGGCCGCACCTGGTCCGGCTGACGGACAAGGTCGGCGAGACCAGCAACCTGGTGATCCGGGTCGGGTCCGACGTCCAGTTCATCGACTCGATCGAGTCCAGGAAGGCGCTCCGGGTGGGCAGCCGGGTCGGTGTCCGGCTCGCCGCCCGGCTGACCTCGGGCGGCAAGGTGCTGCTGGCCGACCTCCCGGTCGAGGAGGTCGCGCTGCTGCATCCCGAGCTCGCCGATGATCCCGCCGGGCTGAGCGCCCTGAAGCGGATGCTCTCGGCGGTGCGCCGGCAGGGTTTCGGCACCAACTTCCAGGAGAGCGAGCGCGGCGTGGTCGCGGTCGGCATGGCCGTGCGCGGGGTCACCGGGACCGCGATCGCGGCCGTCACCATCTCGGCGCCGACAGTGCGGTTCAGCCGGGGCAAGACCGCCGACCTGCTCCCGGCGCTGACCGAGGCGGTGGAAGACATCCGTTCGGACATCATCAGCCTGGCCGCGCCGAACCGGCCGGGCGGCTCGGTCGTGGACAAGGCCCGCAGTCTCGCGTTCCCGCACTACCCTTGACTACTCCCCGCCCTGAAGGACGGGGATTCCGGGGCTCACGCCCTGGGGTTCCTGTTTCACAGTCGGCTGCACCCGGGAGGACCCGGGGTGTCTGACATCAGCTCCGCAGGCATGGCCGGGGCTGCCCCCGGCTACGGCAAGACCTGCCGCCAGGATGTTCTTCGCGGCGTTGTGGTCCCGGTCGTGCCGGGTGCCGCAGGACCGCACGCCGAGCACGTCCTGGACGAGGGGTACCACCGGCCGGCCGTGATCACGCGCCGCCCGTATCTGGCGGCCTTGTACTCGATCATGGCCCGGAAGGTGCCCCACCCGCAGTCACAGATCGCCTTAGCCAGCGTGCGGTTGCGGACCATGTTCTTCACGGCGAGGTCTTCCAGGACGATCACGTCGTGGCCGCGGACCAGGCGGGTGCTGGCCTTGTGGAGGAAGTCGGTGCGGGCGGCGCGGACTTTCCGGTGGGCCCGGGCGACCTTGGCCCTGGCCTTGGCGCGGTTCGCGGACCCGCGCTGGCAGCGGGCCAGGCGCCGCTGGTAGCGGGCCAGGTTCCGGGCCCGGCGCTGCAGGTGCCGGGGGTTGGGGATCCGCTGCCCGTCGCTGGTGACCGCGAAGTCCTTGATCCCCAGGTCCACCCCCGCGGCCCGGCCGGCGGGGGGAAGCGGATCCGGGCCGGGTATGTCGACGGCGAGCGAGACGTACCAGCGTCCGCACGGGTCACGGGACACCGTCACCGTCGCCGGGTCGATCGTGGCGGGGTCGATGCCGGGCCAGGACCAGGTGAACGCCAGCGGCGTGTCCGTCTTCGCCAGGAACAGCGCGCCGTCGCGCCACCGGAACCCGGACCGGGTGTACTCCGCGGACTGCCGCCCCTGCCGGGACTTGAACCGCGGGTACCGTGCGCGCTTAGCGAAGAACGCGGTGTACGCGGCCTGCTGGTGGCGGATCGCCTGCTGCAACGGCACCGAGGACACCTCGTTCAGCCAGGCCAGTTCTTCGGTGGCTTTCATGGCGGTCAGGTAGGCGCTGGCCTGGGTGAGGTTGGTGCCGGCTTTCCCGGCGCGGTACCGCTGGTGCCGCCACGCCAGGGTCCTGTTCCACACGACGCGGACGCACCCGAACGTGCGGTTCAGCACGCTGGCCTGCGCCTGGTCCGGGTATGCCCGGCACTTGTACGCTGTCCTCACGAATACCAAGCTTATCCGGTACGATCCGAACAGGTAAGCGGGACACGCCGAGAGGGGGAGCGGCGTTTCCTCCCCGGCCTGAAGACCGGGGTCTCCACGCCGCAAAATTGATGACCGGTGAGATGCTGCTTGATCCTGCGCCCCGTCATCAGAACCGGATGTTGACGCTCTTGAGCTGGGTGTAGGACTCAATCTCCGCGAGATCCTCCTCCCGCCCGACGCCGCTGTTCTTGACGCCGCCGAAGGGCGCCCCGAGGAAGTGCCTGGACGTCTCGTTCACCCACACGTAGCCCGCCTCCACGTCGCGGGAGAACGCCAGCGCCGTCCGCAGGTCGCGGGTGAAGACGCTCGCGGTGAGCCCGTACTCGACGCTGTTGGCGATGGCCACCGCCTCGTCGTAGTCGGCGAACGGGATCGCGGCCAGCACCGGGCCGAAGATCTCCTCGGTGGCCAGCCGGCCGGCCGGATCGACGTCGGCGAACAGCGCCGGGCTGACGAAATTGCCCGCCGCGAGGTCGCCCCGGGTCAGCCGCTCACCGCCCGTCACCAGCCGGGCCTGCTCGCTCTTGCCGATCTCGATGTAGGAGAGCACCTTGTCCAACTGCTGCCTGCTGACGATCGCGCCGGTATCACTGGCGGGGTCGAGCGGCGGCCCGGGACGCATGCTGGCGATGCGCTCCCCCACCCGGGCGACGAAATCGTCGTAGCAGTCCCGGTGCGCGAGCAGCCGCGAGGTCGAGCCGCAGGACTGGCCCTGCCAGGTGAAGTTCATCCCGCGGACGGCACCCTCGACGGCCAGGTCCAGGTCGGCGTCGGGGAAGACGACGATCGGGTTCTTCCCGCCCCGTTCGAGCGTCACGGTCTTCACGCTCGCCGCCGCGGCGCTGGCCTGGATGCGCCGCCCGGTGGCGGCGCTGCCGATGAAGGCGACCCGCGGGATGCCGGGGTGCCTGACCAGCGCGTCCCCGACCTCGGTGCCTAGCCCGGTGAGGACCTGCACCACGCCGGGCGGGAACAGCCGCTGCAGGTCCTCGGCCATGGCCAGGGCCGACAGGGAGGTGAACTCGGACGGCTTGAGGATCACGCAGTTTCCTGCGATGAGCGGCGCGGCGATCTTGGTCGCGGCGAACATCAGCGGGTGGTTGAACGCGATGATCCGGGCGACCACGCCGAACGGCTCACGCACGGTGTAGTTCAGCCGGCCCGGCGTCTCGGGCATGGTCCTGCCGCGCACCTCGAGCGCCAGGCCCGCCATGTAGCTGATCTGGCTGGTGGCGAGGCCGATGTCGTTGCGCATCTCGTGCAGCGGGCTGCCGTTGTCCAGCGAGTCGAGCCGGGCCAGTTCCTCACCGCGTTCGGCCACGGCGCCGGCGAAGGCGAGCAGGGCGGCCGCGCGCATCGGGGGCTCGGTCGCCCGCCACCCCGGCGCCGCCCGTTTCGCCGCGGCCACGGCGACCTCGACGTCGCGCTCATCGCACCGGGGAATCCGCCCGATGACGCTGTTCGTCGCGGGGTCGACCACGTCCAGGGTGGCTCCGGAGACCGCGCCGACGCGATCGCCGTCCACCAGGGCGAGGCTCAGTGTGGGTTCCACCGGACGAGGTTACCCCCCGCCGTTCCGCTCACCAGGTCATAACCTGACGCGATTCTGCTTTACAGAACTCCCACCTAGGCTGCCCGTATCATCAGGGACCGGCACCGGCGGGGGTCAGGCCTGGTACCCGAGCCCGGGCGACGTATAGGCGGGAGAGCGGACATTGCCGACCAGGGACGCCAGCGACGCTGTCGTGCTCGAAGAGCTGCGCGTACTGGGCCGGGCCGACCGGATCGCCGCGCTCGGCCGCCTGCCCGGCGGGACCCACGCCGATATCTGGCTCATCACCTACGCGGACGGCGCCCAGGTAATCGACAAGACCGTCACCGGCGCGGCCTCCGACCTGTTCGCTGCCGAGGCCGACGGGCTCGCCGCGCTGCGTGGCACCGGGCAGCTGGCCACCCCGCAGGTCCTGGCCGTGACCGGGCGGTTGCTGCTGCTCGAGGCCCTGACGGCCCGCGACGACAGCGAACGATCCTGGAAGGGTTCGCCCGTGATCTGGCGGCCGCGCACCGCAGCACCACAGGAAACCAGTTCGGCTGGCACCACGACGGCTACCTGGGACGGCTTCGCCAGGTCAACACCTGGACCGCCAGCGGCCACCAGTTCTTCGCCGAGCACCGGCTGCTGCGCTACCTGAGCGAACCGGCCGTCGAGCAGGCCCTCACCACCGCCGACCGCCGCGCCATCGAACGGCTGTGCGCCCGCCTCCCTGAGGTCGTCCCAGCCATGCCCGCCGTCCTGACCCACGGCGAACTGTGGGCAGGAAACCTGCTCAGCCAGCCCAGCGGCCGGATCACCGTCATCGACCCCGCCGTCTCGCGCACCTGGGCCGAAGTCGACCTGTCCATGCTGTGGGGCTGCCCCCGCCCTCCGGCTTTCGCCCGGTTCTTCGAGATCTACCAGGAACTCAACCCCTCCCCGCCCGGCTGGGCCGACCGCATGCCCATCCTGCACCTGCGCGAACTGCTCAGCGTCATCGCCACCTTCGGTCCCGCCGCCAGCATCATCAACCAGACCCGGGACATCCTCGCCCCCTTCTACCCTCGCTGACTACAGCCAGCCGAGCCGCCCTAGCCAGCGAGGAGCCATGGACGGGCGTGGACAGCTCCCGGCGTCGGAGGTCCCCGTGGCCGACCAACGGGGACCTCGCTTAGCCCACGTCCGGTTCTGGCGCCGCCGGCTGTGGGGAGTCCTGGCGGCTGGTGATCCTGACCCGGACGTCGGTCCCTTCGGGCAGCGTGATCGTGATGGCTATCAGCGCGGCGTCATCTGGCGGGCCGTGGTTCATGTCCGGCCGCCGAAGTATCCCAGTCCTGGTACCTCCCGGATGATGCCCAGCGCGGCCAGCTCCCGGTAGGCGCGGGTGACCGTGGACTGGTTGATGCCGAGCTTGGCGGCTACCTCCGCCCTGGAGGGAAGCTTGCCGGGCGGGCCGGCCTGCGTCGCGTCGATCAGCAGGTAGGCCGCCTTGACCCACTGGCGCGGGTCGTCCCGGCCGGTGCCGACGGTGCGCTGGCTGGTCATGATGCCTCCGGGACCGGGGGCTGCCTGCTTGCCCGGCGCTGGGCCTGCTCGCTGGTGACCGCGCTCAGGAACGTGCGCGCCTGTGCGTACATGCCGTTTCCCGGTGTCATTAACCCGAGGCCAGTGGCGAGATCCCTGCGGGTGGCCTCAAGCTCGTCATCTGGCATGTTCCTGAGGCGTTGTCCTAGGTCTAGCTCGCGCACCCGGCGGCCTTCCCGATAGTGGCCGCTATCTTGGCCCGGCTGCGCTCCTCGGCTTCGACCTCGTCAAGCCCCTTGCCGAGGTCAGCTCGGGCCGGCGCGCTGCCGGGTATGTGCTCGATGGCGCGCTCAAGCTCGCGCCGCCGCCTTGCCAGCTCCGATGTGGTCATTTCTGCGAGCTTGCGCTGCGGCGGGGCGGCGGCTGCCGGGCCGGCGGGTGCCTGCGACTGCTGGCGCGGCGTGCCCGGTCGTTCGTCTTGACCGATGCCGGGCGTTTCTGCCCTCCTCATGTGGCTCATGCCTCCTGCTCGTGTCTGACTGCGGTGGAACACAGCCGACGCTAGGCGGGGCAGGTGAGCCGGTTCAATGATCCTTCCGGCCACGGGGACGCGGAAGGGACATGCGATGCCCGTGTCACAGCGGCAGGTGTACCGCGTCGGCTAGCTCGCGGACCTCGGCGATCAGGGTCCGGCGGTGACTGATGATCTTGGCGATGATGTCGGCGGCGTAGCGCTGGCGGGGGAACCACTGGGGCCGGTCGTCGCGGAGTTGCCGCAACACCGCGATGGCCTGGTCGTCGTGCCGCAGAAGCGTATGGGCGTGCGCCACGTCCAGCCGGAAGCTGGGCGCGAACCTTCCTGGCGGCATGGCGGGCCTGGCGCCCGACAGCCGGCGGGCGATCGACAGCACCGCCTCGGGCTGCTCCCGGATGATGGCGCTTTCGGCGGCGAACACCGAGATCGTGACCGGCCCGAACACGTGCCAGGGAGAGTGGGGCAGCGCGAAGTCGGTTCCCGCGCCTACGGCGGCCATCCGGGCTAGCTTCAGCATCTGCGTGGCTTCATCGGGGCGGTTGTCGCGGACGGCGGCCATGGACGCGCGGATCATGAGCTTGCCGTAGGCGGCCAGGTCGTCCCTGCCCGCCGTCATCTTCGGCTCGTTCTGGTCCGCTAGTCCCAGCGCCGTGTTCATCGTCTCGGGGAGTTTCCCCTGGCGGATCAGGCCCCAGCAGCGTTCGTCCGCGACAGCCATGGCCCTCAGCGGATCGCTCGCGTCCTGCATCGCCAGCGCGAACGCCCGCTCGGCGGTGTCGAACTGCCAGTTGTGCAGCATGAGCGACCCGGTAACCTGCCGGATCTGGGACCGCAGTGTCTTGGCGTCCCGCTGCGCGCCACCGGCGGACAGCGCGACCAGGGTGCCGGCATCGCGAAGCAGGCCGGGCAGGATCGCGCCCATCGGGTCGAACCGGCTGGCGAGCAGCAGCGGCAGGACATCCCTGAATGAGCCCCTGACCCCGTCCATCGTCGGTGTTTCTTGCGGCTCGGCCTGATGCGCGCCTTCCAGCGCGAGCCGTACCGGTTCCCATTGCTGCGCGCTGCGCGGCTCAGGCACCGGGGCGTCTGGCTCGGTGAGCAGGGTCGTGGTAGTGACCCCGAGAGCTTTCGCCAGCTTGCGGGCGGTCTCAAGCCTGACGTGACCGTAACTGTCCTGCTCGAGCTTCTTGATCAGTGACAGCGATAGCCCCGCCATGTCCGCGAGCTGACGCTGGGTCAGCCCCCGGCGCTTGCGGACGTTCCGCAAGCGCTCGCCGATCCCGGTCGGCTGAGCGTCCATAGGGCCTGCGCCTTCCCTGAGCTGATAGGCCCAGGATAGTGAGCGCGCGGGCCGCGCGGGCGTGGCCCGGCCGGCGTTTCATGCCCTACGTATCTCCTGGGTCGGGGTCTGGCGTCTAGGGCGGTTGGGGTTCGAGAGTGAGCCCGGTCTGGGCGAGGAATCAATCCAGATCCGGCCGCACGCTCAGGGAAGGATCATCAAGCGGGAGCACGAGCGGCGGCCCCGCGCTTTCCCGCCGACCCGCAACGCGGCTACCGCCGCATCAATGAGATCAGCGGCAGCGGATCGCGGTCCCGGACCGCTTTGTCTGCGGCTGGGGGTTATAACACCCGGAACCGCAGACAAATCATCGTGTGCCGGGTTAGCCGCCCATGGCGGCGTAGGCGTCCGGGCGGACCCGCACGTCGACCAGGACGCACTGCCCGGAGCGGGCGGCGGCGGCCGCCGCGGCGAGCGCGGCGGGCAGCGCGGCGCGGTCGCGCACCTGGTCTGCCGCCTGGAAGCCGAGCGAGCGGGCCAGAGCGGGCAGGTCGGGGTCCGGGTCGGTGATGGCCTGGCCGATCCAGGAGTTCCGGGCGGGCCGCCGGCGCTGCGCCGCGATACGTTCCTGATGGACCACGTCGTTGTAGAAGAAGGCGTTGTTGGCCACCACGATCAGCAGCGGCAGCCGGTAATGCGCCGCGGTCCAGACCGCGGTCCCGCCCATCAGGAAGTCACCGTCACCCAGGACCGCCACCGGCAGCCGGCCGCTGCCCTCGAGCGCGAGCGCGGCGCCCACGGCCATGCCCGGCCCGGAGCCGATGCCGGCGCCGCCGTCCATCCCCAGGAAGTCCAGCGGATGGCTGGCCTCAAGATCGGCGCCGTCCCAGCCGAGGGGGACCCGGACCAGGCAGGCCGGCGCGTCCGCGAGCGCGTCCCGCAGCGCGGCCGCCAGGTCGTGCATGAAGATACCGGGGCCGCCGCCGCCGGCCGCGGGTGATGTGACGGGACCAGGGGCGGCCCACTCGTTCGGCTTCATGGGCTCGCCCGATTCGAGCAGCGCGCGCACCAGCAGGTCCGGGTCGGCGGGCACGGTCAGGTCGACGGGCTCCCGGCCGAAGGAATCCTTGGACCAGCCGTTGCGCAGCACGGAGTCCGTCGTGCAGGAGATGATCCGCGCCTCGGCGGGATGGCCGTGGCCGGCCGCCGCGGACAGGGTCCCGGCCAGGTCGGTCCAGTCCAGGCTCAGGATCACGTCCGCGGCGCCGATCAGCCCGGCGGACGCGGCAGGCAGGAAGATGCCAGGCGGATGGCGGTGCAGGGGGTGCCCGGTCGGGAAGACCGCGCCGTTCTTGAGGTCGGAGATCACCAGCGCCCCGTACCGCTCCGCCAGCGCGACCCGGCGGTCCCAGTCCCGCTCGTCGCGGCTGAGGCGGCCGAGCAGGAAGAGCGGGCGCCGCGCCTGGCCGAGAAGCTCCAGCGTGGCCCGGACCGCGGCGGCGTCGGGCCCGTGCGACCGAGGTGACCGGTCCCGGCGCACGTCGGGGATGGCCGGCGGGGCCGGCAGCGGCTGCTCCTGCAGGCTCACGTCGAGGCAGACGTAGACCGGCGCGGACGGCGCCTGGCGCGTGACCGAGTCCGCGAGGGCCAGCGATTCCAGGGCCGCCTCGACGGAGGCGGGCTGGTCGTCCCACTTGGAGTACGGCCGGATCAGCGCGCCCTGGTCGGCCGAGGTGTGGATCCAGTCGATCCAGGGCCGCCGCCTGGCCGCGTCCACCGGCCCGGTCGCCCCGATGATCAGCATGGGGACGCGGTCGCAGTAGGCGTTGTAGATGGCCATGCTCGCGTGCATCAGGCCGACGTTGCTGTGTATCGCGGCGGCCATCGGGCGCCCGGTCACCTTCGCGTAGCCGTGGGCGATCGCGACCGCGTGCTCCTCGTGCAGGCAGATGAGCATCTGCGGGTCACGGTTGCCGCCGTAATTCACCAGGCTGTCGTGCAGCCCGCGGTAGCTCGAGCCCGGGACGAGCGCGATGTAGGGCAGGTCGAGACGGCTGAGGAGCTCGGCCAGCGCATCGCTGCCCCACTCGATCGCGGCATCGCCCCGCTCGACGGCTTCTGGATCTTCCGCCCGCACGCCGTACCTCCCCGCCTACGTCACAGAGGGACCCGAGAATATGTGACCGGACGCGAGGCCACTCGGCGGCGGCGCCAGGATTCTGAGGGGCAGAACCGCCGCATGGTGGCGCCGGGGGGCCGCGCCGCCTCCGTCACGAGGAGCCGGCCCGGGAACTCCTGGCCAGGCTCGCGATGGTCGCGACCCCGAGCACGCTCACGATCACGGTCAGCGACAGCCAGATCGGGATGTCCGGCGCCCAGCTGATGGGCTCGCCGCCGTTGATGACGGACACGTCGTTGCCGTGCAGCGCGTCGAGAACCAGCTTCACGCCGATGAACCCGAGGACCGCCGCGAGCCCGTACGACAGGTAGACGAGCCGGCCGAGCAGCCCGCCCAGCAGGAAGTACAGCTGACGCAATCCCATCAGGGCGAAGACGTTCGCGGTGAACACGATGTAGGGCTGCGCGGTCAGGCCGAAGATCGCCGGGATGGAGTCGAGAGCGAAGATCAGGTCGGTGGTCCCGATGGCGATCATCACGATGAACATCGGCGTGAAGGTCCGCCTGCCGGGGCCGTCACCGACCCGGCCGCCCGGCTCGGCGTACGTGGTCAGCCGGGCGCCGTCGTACTCGGCGGACAGCGGCAGGATCCGCCGGCCCCACCGGATCAGCGCGTTTTCCCTGAACTCGTCCCCGCCGTGATGCGGCCGGACCAGGACGATCGCGGTGTAAACCAAGAACGCCCCGAACAGGTAGAACACCCAGACGAACCGATCCACGGCCGCCGCGCCGACGGCGATGACCGCGCCGCGCATCAGCAGCGCCAGCATGACGCCGATGAGGAGCACCTTCTGCTGCAGCGCCCGCGGGACCGCGAACCGGGCCATGATGATCACGAAAACGAATAGGTTATCGACCGACAGGCTGTACTCGGTGAGCCAGCCCGCGAAGAACTCCCCGCCGTAGCGCGGGCCATAGGCGACGAGCAGCACCACACCGAATACCGCCGCCAGGGCCACGTAGACGCCGATCCAGATGGCGGTCTCACGCATCGACGGTTCATGGGGGCGCCGGCCGACGATGATCAGGTCGACGGCGAAGATCACGATCATGGCGACGAGGGTGATCGCCCATACGAGCGGCGAGACATGCATGATGCCTCCGGCCGGCTGCGGACGCCAGCCATTAAATCCTGGCGGCGGGAATCCAGGCTATAGGGCCCCGCCCGTCCCGGATCTTCCCCTAAGCGCCGGCCACGATGGACGGCAACTCGGGCGGAGCGGGCGAACTCCCAGGGATCGTCGAGGCCGGTCGCGGCGAACGTGTCGCGCAACAGCACGGCCCCCTGATCGCCCTGATGCACCTGTGACCGTTCCCCTGAGTCAACAGAACGCAATTGCAGGACGGGTGAAGACGAGGTGGAGGCGGCGTGGAGGCGGCAACGGCGAATACAGCCCGGGGCCGGGCTGGGCCGTGTCCCGCGATGAGACGGCGGCCGCGGTCAAGCGGTGGTCACCTCTTGCGGCCGACGGCACCGACCTGCGGGATCTCCGGGCCGCGGCTGGCACCAGGATCAGGGCGCCAGTCCGCCACCAGCACCACGCCTGGCTCGACCAGCTCCAGGCCATCGAAGTAGCCGGTGAACTCCTCCAGGCTCCGGGTCCGGTACGGGACGGCGCCAGATGCCTCGTACTGCCGCAGGGCCTCCTCAAGCGCTTCGCTCGTGTTGATGCTGTCGTTGATCGACAGGTAGCTGCCCGCGGGCAAGCCGTCAACCAGCCCGGCCACGATCGACCGCGCCTCGGCATAGTCGGTGACGTGACCGAGGACCCCCATCAGCGTCAGCCCGACCGGCTGGGTCAGATCCAGCCACTTCGCCGCCTCCCGCAGGACCATCTCGGGGTCACCCATGTTGGCGTCCACGTAGTGCGTGGCGCCCTCCGCGCTGCTGGCCAGCAGCGCCCGGGCATGCACCAGCACCAGCGGGTCATTATCGACGTACACGATCCGCGACTCCGGCGCGACCCGCTGCGCGACCTCATGCGTGTTGTCCGCCGTCGGCAACCCGGTGCCGACGTCCAGGAACTGCCGCACCGCGGCCTCGCCCGCCAGGAAACGAACGACGCGCCCGAGGAAGGCACGGTCGGCCCGGGCAATATCCACGATTCCCGGGTAGATCGCGCTGAATTGATCACCGGCCGCGCGGTCGACCTCGTAGTTGTCCTTCCCGCCCAGCCAGTAGTTCCAGATCCTGGCCGAGTGCGGGACCGATGTGTCAATCCCCGTTCCGGCGATGTCATCAGGCATTTCACTCCCCGCCTGGCCATCGGCTTGTGAACGATCAGCGGTCACGGGAAACCCTTCGCGAATTGAGTTAGGTTGCGGTGATCCAGAAGGAGAACTGCAGAGTTCGGCCGTTTCCTGGCATCTGTCCGAGACGATAGCAGTTTCTGGCCCTTGAGGCATCCTCCGGGCCAGCCGCCGCAGATCTCCGCCATTCCAGGGCGTCACGCCCGGCCGCAAGGCCCGGCCTTTTTCACTTAATGATAATGACCGGGGTTACCTCCATGCGCTCAGTCAGCCGCGACAGCACCCGGGCCGGCCTGCGGCCTTTTACTCACTGCCGGCCAGTCGAGCAGAATGACCTGGCCGGCGGCCTGAACTGCCTCGCCGCCTGCGCCCTGCGGACGTCCAGGACTCATCGGACGCGCCTTGACGCCAGACTAGAACACGTTACAGTTTTTCTGTGACCGACGCCATCACCTGGGAAGCTTCCGACCGCGATCACCCCGCACGCCGCGCTTCGCGCCATTCGATGGCCGCCGTCGCCGCCCGGCGCAAGGACCAGTGGCTTGCCCTGTTCGCCCCAGACGCGGTCGTGGAAGATCCCGTCGGTCCGTCGATGCTGGATCCCGAGGGCAAGGGGCACCACGGACACGACGGGATCGCGAGGTTCTGGGACCGGAACTTCGGCTCGGTAAGCCGGTTCCACTTCCGGATTACCGAGTCCTTCGCCAACGGACCGTGCTGCGCCAACATCGCCGCCATCACGATGTGGCTCGGTGACAGCGGCGCGACGATGACGGTCGATTGCGTCGTCGTCTACACCGTCGACGACAGCGGGCTGATCACCTCGATCCGGGGCTACTGGGAACCCGACCGGGCCATGGCCACGCTGGCCGCCCCCTGATCCTGTGCGCGCCGGGACCGTGCCGCCCGATGCATCATGGCCCCGGGCGGCGGGTGGTTACAGCCGCCGCCCGACCGTCAGGTAGCCGGGCCCGGCGGCGGAACGGTCAGGGCTCCAGGACGGCCTTGACGAAACCGTCCGGCCGGGCGTCCATCAGCTCGTACGCTCGGTCCACCCCGTCCAGCCCCATGCGGTGCGTGACCAGCGGCGCGTAGCTGAACCGGTGGGCCGCGATCAGGTCCAGGGCGGCCCGCATGGCCCGCATCAGCCGGGTGCGGTCGGGGCAGAACCCGTTGACGATGGTCACGGCCTTGTACCACAGGTCCATGTCCATCATGGCGTCCCCGGCATGGTGGTACCCGACGACGCACAGGGTCCCGAACGGCCGGACGAGCGCGGACGCGGTGCGCAGGCCCGGGGTCACCCCGGTCGCCTCGAGCACGACATCGGCGCGCTGATCGCGGGGAGGCGGGACCGGGTCCCGGGTCCCGGCCTGGCCGCCGTACTCCTCGGGCACCTCGCCGGGGGCGAAGACCAGGTCGCAGCCCAGGTCCAGGCCACGCTGCCGGGCCGACGGGAGCGGATCCACCCCGATCAGCAGGCCCGGGGCCCGCTCCCTGGCCAGCTGCACCAGCCCGAGGCCCATGAAACCCAGGCCCACCACGGCAACCCGCTGCCCGGCGGACACGCCGGTCCGGGCCAGGGCCTCCGCCAGGTCGGCCACGGGCTCGCCGATGGCGTGCGCGGGCTGCACGTGATCGGGCACGGGCAAGATGGCGGCCGCGTCCAGCACGGCGAGCGAGGCGAAGCCGTGCTCGCCCAGCCCGGTGACCAGGTCCCCCTCGGCCCAGCCGCGGGCGTTCCGGCCTGCCGCCACGACCCGGCCGACGATCTCGTGGCCGAGCCGGATAGGCCGGCCGTCACCGCGGCCGGCCGGCCCGTCGCGCCATGGGGTCAGGTCGGAGGTGCAGACGCCACTGGCTACCACCTGGACGAGCACCTGATCGTCGGCCGGCCGTGGATCGGGCACCTCGATCACCTCAGAGGTCCGGGGACCGATAACCTGACTGATCTTCACCGTAGCCTCCTGACTGCGCCGACGCAGCTCCTGGCCGCCTGGACCGTTACCGGCCCGCGATCGAAAATCTTACGCAGCATCTTGAAGCCGCGTACACCCTCTGTCTTATACTGGCCCAAAGTGGTGTGTAGTGGTATCGCTTTTGGATACGACTGGTACTCCGAGACCACCGAAGGGGTGCGCATGCCTCCCGTCAACTGCGCTGTCATAGCGGCCGACGAGCAGCGCTCGACCTATTAGGGGCGGCAGAGGTGACCCAACCGACCGCGCTGGTGGCCATCAGCGGCGACGACGTCTACGAGGACCTGTTCACGGCCAGCCGCAAGCTCACCGACATCGCCATCGCCGGCGGCCTGGTGACCCGGGCCGCGATGGGGACGGGCTGGGCGGCCGGGGCGGCGGATAACGACCTCGTGGTGCTGTACACGGCCATGGGCTCGTTCCCCGAGCCGGCCCAGGCCGCGCTGGCCGCGGCCGTCCGGGCCGGAACCGGGCTGATCGCGGTGCACTCCGCGAACGTCTTCCCCGGCCGGGACGGTGCCCTCGACCCCGGCTGCCGGCAGGCGTTCGCGCTCATCGGAAGCCGGTTCTCCGGCCACGGCCCGGCGCCGCACGAGAGCCGGTTCACCGTGCGGGCCGACCAGGGACACCCGGTGACCCGGGGCCTGGCCCCGTTCGAGATCAGCCACGAGCACTACCACCTTGAGCTGGCGGCCGACGTCCGCGTGGTGGCCTGGCGGGTCACCGCGGACGGCCCGGAAGGCGGCCGGGAACCGGTCGTGCACGTGCGCGAGGAGGGCCGCGGCCGGGTCGCCTACGTCCAGCTCGGGCACGACATGCGGGTCTGGGACGACCCGGCGGCCCGCGGCCTGCTGGCCCGGTGCATCGGCTGGGTCCGGCGGGACCGGCCGCCGGCCCGCCCGGACGCCGACGCGGACGCGGAGGCGGCGCGATGAGAGTCCTGGCCAGGCGGCTGTTCTTCTACCTGGTCACGGCGTGGGCGGCCATCACGCTCAACTTCATCCTGCCGCGGCTGATGCCGGGCAACCCGGCCCAGGGGCTGATCGAGCGGTTCTCCGGGCGGCTGAGCCCGGCGGCGGTGCACGCCATCGAGATCCTGTTCGGCCAGCCGCACGCCAGCCTGCTGTCGCAGTACCTGTCGTACTGGCGCAACGTGGTCACGTTCAACTTCGGCGTGTCCTACGCCTTCTACCCCACGCCGGTCGGCCAGGTCATCAAGCAGAGCATCTTCTGGACCGTGGTGCTGATCGGCCTGTGCACGACCATCGGCTTCGTCGTCGGCACGCTGCTCGGCATGATCGTCGGCTGGCGCCGCGGCAGCTGGCGGGACGCCCTGGTCCCGCTCACCACGTTCCTGTCCTCCCTGCCCTACTTCTGGTTCGCGCTGATGGTCATCCTGGTGTTCGCGGTGACGCTGGGCTGGTTCCCCAGCTCCGGCGGCTACGGCATCGGCCTGGAGATCGGGCCGACCTGGCCGTTCATCAGCAGCGCTCTGTACTACGGGTTCCTGCCCGCGCTGACCATCGTGGTCGCGTCGGTCGGCGGCTGGCTGCTGGGCATGCGCAACATGATGATCACCACGCTGAACGAGGACTACGTGCTGCTCGCGGAGGCCAAGGGGCTGTCCCGGCTGCGGGTGATGTTCACCTACGCCGGACGGAACGCGGTGCTGCCCTCGGTGGCCGGATTCGCCATGTCGCTCGGCTTCGTGGTCGGCGGGGCCATCGTGACCGAGATCGTCTTCAACTACCCCGGCATCGGGACGGTGCTGTTCCAGGCGGCGAAGGGCCAGGACTACCCGCTGCTCGAGGCCATCTTCCTGACCATCACGATCGCCGTGCTGCTGGCCAACCTCTTCGCCGACCTGGCGTACATCGCGCTCGACCCACGGACGCGGGAGGCCTAGATGCTGATCACTGCCGACGTCGCCGCCGCGGAGGCCGCCGAACTCCGCCAGAGCCGCTCGTGGCTGCGCGGCCTGCTGGTCCCGAAGGTGATCTTCGGGCTGGCCATCGTGGTGTTCTTCATCCTGCTGGCCGTCTTCGGGCCGTGGCTGGACCACACCAGCCCGGATACGACGTCGGCGGTCACGCTGCGGCCGCCGTCGCTGAGCCACTGGCTGGGCACCACCCAGCAGGGCCAGGACGTGCTGGCCCAGGTGATCTACGGGGCCAGGATCTCGATGGAGGTGGGCCTGGGCGCGGGCGTGCTGACCACGCTGTGGTCCGTGCTCGTCGGCCTGACCGGCGGCTACATCGCGGGCGTGGGCAGCGAACTGCTGTCCATGTTCTCGAACGTGTTCCTGGTCATCCCCAGCCTTCCGCTGGTCGTGATCCTGGCCGCCTACCTGCCCAACTCAGGGTCGTTCGGCATCATTCTCGTCATCACGGCCACCGGCTGGGCCTGGGGTGCCCGCGTCCTGCGGGCGCAGACGCTGTCGCTGCGGCGCCGCGACTTCGTGGAGGCGGCCCGGGCCACCGGCGAGAGCTCGGTCAAGATCATGCTCTACGACATCCTGCCGAACGAGCTGGCCATCATCACGGCCACCTTCCTGGCCTCGGTGGTCGGCGCGATCTTGACCGAGGCGAGCATCGCCTTCCTCGGCCTGAGCAACGTGACGCAGTGGTCCTGGGGCACGATCTTGTACTGGGCTCAGGTCAGCGGGGCGGAACTGGCCCGGGCCTGGTGGTGGTTCGTGCCGCCCGGCCTGTGCATCGCCCTGATCGGGACGGGCCTGGCCTTCGTCAACTTCGGCATCGACGACGTGATCAACCCGCGGCTGCGCAGCGCGGGCCAGAGCGCCGCCGGGCGCCGGCGCGGGCTGCGCGGGACCCTCGGATCCGTGGCGGCGCTGGCGGCCCGGCTGGCCGGGCGCGGCCGGGCGGACGACGGCGGCCTCGCGGTCCTGGACGCGCTGCAGGGCCCCGCGGACACGGCGGACTTCGCCCGCGCCTTCGTCCCGCTGCTGGGCAACGCGCACGCGATCGGCGAGAGCGTCAACGTCACCAGCGGCGACATCCTCACCTGGGATCAGATCCACCACGCGCTGGCCGCCGCGGCGGGGGTGGCGCAACCCGTGCTGGCCCACCGGGCCAGCGAGACCATCGCCCTGGCGTGGCCGGCCTGGGCCGAGGTCCTGGAGCACGACTTCCGGCACTCGATGCTGTTCGACACCGCGAAACTAAGCCGGCTGGTACCGGGGTTCCGGCCGCAGACGACGTTCTCGGCCGGGGCGCGGGCGATAATCCAGTATCACGACAGCGATGTAGGCCGACGCCGCGTCGACCCCGAACTGGACGCGGCCTTCGACAGGTTGCTGGCATGAACCGATTCGACCAGAGCGAGAGGCCGGGACTCGTGGACCACGGGCACGACATGGCTACGATCATCCGGGCCGACTACCCGGATCCCCTCTGGGTGCAGACCGCGGATCTCATCCAGGGCCAGATCAGCGACGGCAGCCTGGCGGCCGGCGCGCGGCTGCCGCCGGAGCGCGAGCTGTGCCAGCAGCTGGGCATCAGCCGGGTCACGCTGCGCAAGGCGCTCAACCAGCTGGTCGAGGCGGGCGTGCTGAACGCGTCCCACGGCCGCGGCTGGTACGTGGCCAAGAAGCCGACGCGCCGGGAGTGGCCGAACACGCTGGAGTCGTTCAGCGAGACCGCGGCCCGGATGGGCCTGGAGCCGCGTTCGGAGGTGCTCTGCGCGGAGGTGGCGCCGGCCACCCTCGACGAGGCGGAGGAGCTGTCCATCGCGCCCGGCACCGACCTGTTCCGGCTGGAGCGGGTCCGGCTGCTCGACCAGGTGCCGATCGCGCTGGACCTGACCAAGATCGGCCTGGCCGTGGTGCCCGGCATCGCCAAGGCGGACTTCGCCGCCGCCTCCCTGTACAGCACGCTGGCCGAGGCGGGGATCGAGCCGCAGCGGGCGGACAGCACCATGGAGGCCCGCGAGGCCGACGCGACCGAGGCCCGGTACCTGCGCATCGCCGAGGGCAAGCCGCTGCTGGTCATGCACCAGCTGGCGTTCGACGCCGCCGACCGGCCGCTGTTCGCGTCGACGATCAAGTACGCGGGCGAACGTTACCGGCTGCGTACCTCGTTCTCGCGCCCGCAGGCGTTCGGCCGCCTGCGCGGGTGAGGGTCTGTGCCCGGGCGGCTGACCCATCCGTTCGGCCCAATGGGTTTTGATCTGCCTGGTATAGGGAGGTAATGCTGGCATGGTAGGCATCGGTCTGCTCGGCTCCGGTTTCATCGCGAGCACCTACGCGGAGGCCCTGGCCGACACCAGGGACGCCCGGCTGGCGGCCAGCTACTCCCGGAACCCGGCCCGGGCCCGGGCGCTCGCGGACCAGTGGGGGCCCATTCCCGCGCAGTACGACGACATGGCCGCGCTGTGCGCGGACCCGGCCGTGGACCTGGTGGTGATCGCGCTGCCCAACGAGGTGCACCTCGAGGCCACGGCGATCGCGGCCGCGGCGGGCAAGGCGGTGGTGTGCACCAAGCCGCTGGCCCGGACGGCCGCCGAGGCCGCGCAGATGCTGGCCGTCGTGACGGAGGCGGGGGTCTGGCACGGCTACGCGGAGAGCTCGGTGTTCTCCCCCAACCTGGCCAAGGCCTACCAGATGGTGCGGGCGGGCGCGATCGGCGACCTGCTCACCATGCGGGCCCGGGAGGCGCACTCCGGGCCGCACGCCCCGCACTTCTGGGACGCCGAGACGGCCGGGGGCGGCGCGCTGCTGGACATGGGCTGCCACACCATCGAGTCGGCCCGGCACTTCTTCGGCAAGGACAACCCGGTCACCCAGGTCTTCGCCTGGGGCGCGACGCTGGCCCACGCCGACAAGACCACCGGCGAGGACACCGCCATCGCGCTGCTGAAGTTCGCCGGCGGCCAGCTCGCCACGGTGGAGTCGTCGTGGATCGAGAAGGGCGGCATGCAGCTGCGGCACGAGCTGGTCGGCAGCGCCGGGCGCCTGGTCACCGACACCTCGGCCACGCCGGTCTGGGGCTTCGTCTCCCAGCCCGGCGGCTACCTGGTGGAGAAGGCCGACGCCGACACCGGCTGGGTGTTCCCGGTGCCGGAGGAGGCCCGGGCCTACGGGTTCAGCCAGGAGATGCGGCACTTCGTCGAGTGCTTCGCCGCGGGCACCGCGCCGGACGAGACCTTCGCCGACGGGTACCGGGTCAACTGCATCCTCGACGCGTGCTACGCGTCCATGAAGTCCGGCACCTGGGAGGACGTGACCGAGTCCGAAGCGGGCTGACCTGCAGGGATACCGCACTGGCTTGTTCTGGCTCTTAGTTGGTATTATGTGGTTTGCAACTGGTCATATCTCGGGCCTTTCCGGGGCTAGCCCGGGCAGTGCCACCTGACGAGCCCACCTGACGAGCAGAGCGGAGTCCCCGTGAGCCACCCGTTCCCCCTCGGGATCCAGCTCTACAGCGTCCGGGAGGACATCGGGCCCGGCGACCTGGAAACCACGCTGAAGCGGCTGGCCGGCATGGGCTTCACCCACGCCGAGCCGTACCGGATCCTGGACCGCACCGAGCAGCTCGGCGTCGCCCTGGCCACGGCCGGGCTACAGGCCACCGCGGCCCACGCCAACGTGGTCACCGCCGACCGGGACGCCTACCTGGACGCGGCGGAGCGCCTCGGACTGGACACGCTCATCATCCCGTGGGCCGAGCCGGCCGCCCTGGGCGACCGGGACGGCATCGCCGCGACCGCGGCCGCGATCAACGACGCCGCCCGCCGGGCCGCCGACCGGGGCATCCGGGTCGGGTACCACAACCACGACTTCGAGTTCAGCCAGCACGCCGGCGGCAGGCCGGCGTACGAGATCCTGGTCGACGCCCTGGCCGGCGAGGTGATCCTGGAGGTCGACACGTTCTGGGCCAGCATGGGCGGCGCGGACGTGTTCGAGCTGATCCCGCGGCTGGGTTCGCGGGTGCGCTTCCTGCACGTCACGAACGAGCCCCCGGACGAAGACGACCCGCCGCCCCGCGGCCCGGACATCACCGGGCGGATGGACGAGGTGGCGGCGCTCGGCCGGCCGTTCGTGGAGATGCCGGTGGTCGAGGTGGTCGTGCACGAGGGCGACGTGTTCGCCGCCCTGGAGCGCAACGCCGCCTTTTTCCTGGCCCGGGTGAGGTCATGACCGGGCGGGCCGGCCCCGTCGGGGTGGGCCTGGTCGGCGCGGGGGACGTGGCCGGGCAGTACCTGGACAGCCTGCTGAGCTACCCGGACGTCTTCGTGGCGGGCGTGGCCGACCTGGACGTCGAGCGCGCCCGCCGGGTGGCGGGCGCGCGCGGCATCGGCTTCGCCGGGACCGTGGCCGGGCTGCTGGGCCGCCGCGAGGTCGAGCTCGTGGTCAACATCACCGTCCCGGCCGCCCACGCCGAGGTCGCGCAGGCCGCGATCGCGGCCGGACGGCACGTGTGGGGCGAGAAGCCACTGGCCCTGGACCGCCACTCGGCCCGGGCGGTGCTGGCCGCCGCCGAGGCCCGCGGCGTGGCGGTGGGCAACGCGCCGGACACCATCGTGGGCACGGCCATCCAGCACTCCCAGCGGCTGCTGGCGGACGGGGTGATCGGGGCGCCCCAGACCGTCCTGACCCTGATGCAGGGGCCGGGCCCGGAGCGCTGGCACCCCCGGCCGCAGTTCCTGTTCGCGCCCGGGGCGGGCCCGCTGTTCGACATCGGGCCGTACTACGTGACGACGATGGTCCAGTTGCTGGGCCCGGTGGAGACCGTGGAGGCCGTCGGCCACCGGGCCCGCGCCGAGCGAGTCATCGGGTCCGGCCCGCAGGCCGGGACCAGGTTCGGTGTCGAGGTGGACACCCACGTCAGCGTGCTGACCAGGTTCACATCCGGCGTCATCGGCACCTCGGTCTACAGCTTCGACTCCCCGGTACGCCGCCAGGCCTTCGAGGTCACCGGAGAACACGGCACCATGGAGGTACCGGTGAGCGGTTTCGACGGCCCCACCCGGGTGCTGCGCGACGACCCGGGCGGCCGCGACGGCGACTGGGAGACGATCGTCCCGCCCGCGGACAAGCGCGGCCGCGGCGTGGGCGTGCTGGAGATGGCTCGCGCGATCCGCGCCGGGCGGCCGCCGCTGGCCAGCGGGCAGCTGGCCTACCACGTCATGGACGTGCTGCTGGCCATCGAGGAGTCTGCGCAGGCCGGCGGGCCGGTTGCGGTCCGCAGCACCGTCGGGCCCATTCCGCCGCTGGCGGATGACTGGTCGGCGAGCGCGACGACCCTGCACGCCTCGCGGGCGAGCCGGTGAAGGCCGGCCAGCCCACCTTCGCCGAGGCCCGCGCGACGCAGGCCGAGAACCTCGGCGCGGCTATCACCCACGTCACCGGCGCGGTCAGCGCACTGGCCGGCCGTCTCGTGATGCCCGGGCCGATCTTCGTCGGCATCGGGGCCAGCCTGGCCGCGGCGTGCACGCCGGTCTGGTCGCTGCGCAGCCGCGGCATCCACTCCTGGCGGCTCGGCGCGGGCGATCAGCCCCTGCCGTTTCCGCACACCGAGCACCCGGTGGTCGGCGTCTCGCAGAGCGGGCGCAGCGCCGAGACGCTCGCGGTACTGCAGTCGGTCGAGGCGCCGCTGCGGTACGCGGTGGTCAACTCCGCGCCCTCCCCCATCGCCGACGCGGCCACGACCGTGATCGGCCTGGGCAACCGGCCGGACAGCTATGCGTCCACCGTGGGCTACACCGCGACCGTCGCGGCGCTCGGCATCCTGGCCGACGCATGGGACGGCGGAGTCATCGATCCCGGCTGGCAGGATCTGGCGGCGCTCTTCGCCGACGTCGAGCGGCGGCTGACCGGGCAGGTCGGGGAGCTCGCCGCGGTCTTCGACGGTGCCGCCTCCGCCGACTTCATCGGGGCCGGCCCGTCGGTCGGCTCGGCCGAGGCGGCGGCCCTGCTCTTCCGCGAGGCGGTCCGGCTGCCCTCGGCCGGCCTGGGCACCCGGCAGTACCTGCACGGCTCGATGGAGTCGGCGGGAAACAGCGTGCACGTCCTGTTCGGCGGGGCGCGGGAGGCGGAGGTGGCAGCCATGCTGGCCGGAGCCGGCCACCGGGCCATCATGGTCACCGGCGACCCGCGGCTCGATGGCAGCCCGGACGTGGCCCTGGTACGGCTACCGCGCAGGCCGGAAGCCCAGCAGGCCATCATGGAGGTACTCACCATGCAGATCCTGGTGGCCGCGGTGGCCGAGCGGCGGGCGGTCAACATCGAGGACTTCGTCTTCCACAACTCCGACACCAAGGTGCCCGCCTCGGAGTCGGCGGCATAACCGGCGGACGGACGTGGACCTCCTAGCTGGCCTGGACGTAGGCCGGACCAAGCTCGCCATCCGGGTCGAGACGCTGGCCGGAGAGCAGGTCGCGGACGCCACGCTCGCCGCCGCCGGGTGGAGCGCATCGCCGGCGGCCGCGGCGGCGGCCTGGCTGACCGGCCATCTCGAGCGGTGCCTGCCGCCCGGCGGCCGGGTCGTCGCGGCCGGGGTCGGCGCCCAGGGATGCGACTCGCCGCACACGTGCGAAAACCTGAGGCTGGCGCTCGGCGCCGCCGGGATCGCGGCGACCGTGGTGAACGACGGGGCGCTGCTCGTCCCGGCGGCCGGCCTGGACACTGGCATCGGGATCGTGGCCGGCACCGGATCGATCGCCGTCGGCACCGGCCCGGCCGGGGAGATCCTGCTGGCCGGCGGCTGGGGCTGGGTCCTGGGCGACGAAGGCGGCGCGGCCGCCATCGTGCGGGAGGCGACGCGGGCGGCCCTGACGGCTCACGACGAGGGGCAGGCCGACGACGGGCTGATGGCCGCCCTGGCCGATGCCTTCGGCGCCGGGACCGCCGAGCAGCTCGCGCGGCTCGTCAACGACGAGCCGACCGCGGAGAACTGGGCTCCGCGCGTCCCGGCGGTGTTCGCGGCGGCCGAGGCCGGCTCCGGCCGCGCGGCCGCGGTGATCGAGGAGGCGGCGGCGGAACTGGCCGCGCTGGCCGGACGGCTGCGGGCCAGGGGCGCGGTGGGCGCGACGGTGGTCGCGGCCGGCAGTGTCATTACCCGCCAGCCCCGGCTGGCCCGGGCGCTGGCGGCCCGGCTGCGGCGCGAGCACCCGGACCTGGAACTGCGGATACTGGCCGGCGAGCCAGTGGCGGGCGCGGTGGCGCTGGCGCGCCGGCTGCTGGCGGCTCAGGCCGGATCCGGTCCTCACCACGGTTCACCGCCGAACGCCTGATCCAGCGGCGGACCCGCATTATTTCACCCCGGCTTATCAAGGGGACCGTGCCGGGGAGGGCCCTCCGGGCGAGGCGTGCGGGCCATGCCTCGTATCCGGCAACCCCCGGCGCGGTCCGTCGCGGTCCGCGCCAGCCGGCCGGGGCCTCGCGGAGGGACCGCCGTCCGCTGGCCAGCGCCGGCCGTCTGGCACGACCGCCCCAAGCGCGCCGCCAGGGGGTAGTGGCGGCGCGCGCCATCCCGGCCGCCGCTTACAACAACCCCGTCATCAGCAAGATCTTCGGGTTCGTCGAGTCCTTCGTCAGCGTGGTCTGGAACGTACCCGTCATTGCGAACATCATCGTCAACAAGTGCTCATTCCAAATAAAGAAAGTTCCGGTGTGTCGCGGCTGCGGAGCGCGCGGCACCGGCGGTTGCCCGGTTTGCGGTGATTTCTTCCCTGCTGCGGACACTCCGTGCCCCTGCCGCCCCGTCCAGGGGGACTGCCGTCCCATATGTCTGCAGTTTCGGGTGCTATCACCCCCGAAACTGCAGACATATCGCCGGGCTGGAACTCCACCTACAAGTCGCTGATCCCGGAGTCCATCGGCAACTTCGCCATCAACCTCGGCGGCATCCTGGAGTTCCCGATCGTGCTGGTGCTAGCCGCGAAGCAACCCGAAGCCCTCGCCGTCCTCGTCCTCATCCAGGCCGGGCTGATGGTCACCTACGGCGTATTCATGATCATCGCTGGCGGAATCTACCAGTTCGCCCCCGACCAGCAGCACTAACCCGCAGCCGCGCCGCGGGCGGAATGCAGCTGACGGGTCATGAGGCAGCCGCCGTGGCGTTGAACGAGGTGTCGACGAAGTCCGCGAAGTTCAGGTGGACCGGGATGAGCCCGCTGGCGGTGAACGCGTTGGCGACCTGCTGCTCGGAGGCGATGACCGCCGGGGTGATGGGCACCGCGAGCGAGGCGGAGTCGGCGGCCGCCTGCTCCATGACGGGCAGCGGGAGCCCGCTGGCCTTGGCCCAGACCGCCGCCCACGCCGACAGGTGCGTCTTGGCCCACCGGTGCGCCTGCGCGATCAGCGACAGGTAATCCTTGATCGCGGCGGCCTTGCCCGGGTCCGACAGCGCGGCGCGGGAGGCGACCGTGAACGAGTACGGGCTGCCGTACCCGGTGCCGCTGACCACCGCGGTCGCCCCGTTCTGGGTCTCGCCTTCCTCGATGAACGGCGACCAGATGTCCCACGCGTCCACGTGCCCGGAGGTCAGCGCCGCCAGCCCCGCGGCCGGCTGCAGGTAGACCAGGGTCACGTCGTGTACGGAGATCCCGGCCTTGTTCAGCACGGTGAGCAGGTGGTAGTCCGCCGAGCTGCCCTGCGCGACCGCGATCCGCTTGCCCTTCAGCTGCGCGACGGAGTGAATTCCGGAGCCCTTCGGCACCAGCAGGGCCGAGCCGAGCGGGTTGGCCTGCAGCGCGCCCACGATCGCGATCTGGTCGCCGCCCGCCGCGGCGAACACCGGCGGCGCGTTGCCGACGCCGCCGACGTCCACCGCGCCCGCGCCCATGGCCTGCAGCATCGGCGGCCCCGAGGTGAAGTCGGACCAGGCGACCTTGAACGGGATCTTGTCAATCAGCCCCGCGGCGGTCAGCAGCGACTCCGCCCCGGTGCCCGCCTGGTCCCCGATGTGCAGCGTGACGTCCGACACGTCGGCCTGCACGGCGCTTCTCGGGCCGGCCGGGCTGGGGGTAGCGCCCCCGGCCGCGGGCGAAGAACCCGAGGAGCAGCCCGCGGCCGTCAGCGTGACCGCGGCGACTGCCGCCGCGAACGCCAGCCGGTGGCGCGGCCAGGAGGAACCGGGACGTGAAAGCCGGGCCGTTCGGTCCATAATTGTCCTTCCTTGGTGACGCCGAGCTGACGGAGCAGCTCGTGCCTCAGCTCAATGAGCCCGGGATGGTCGCGGTCCCGGGGACGGGGGACGCCGACCAGGCCGCTGTAGGTGATGCGGCCGCCGGCCAGGACGAGCACCCGGTCGGCGAGCACCAGCGCCTCGTCCACGTCGTGGGTGACCAGGAGCACGGCGGGCCGGTGCCGCTGCCACAGCCGCAGCACCAGGCGGTGCATGGCGATCCTGGTCAGGGCGTCGAGCGCGCTGAACGGCTCGTCGAGCAGCAGCAGGCCAGGCTCGCGCACCAGCGCCCGGGCCAGCGCGGCCCGCTGCGCCTCCCCGCCGGACAGCGTCAGCGGCCAGGCCTGCGCCCGCTCGGTGAGGCCGACCTCGGCCAGCGCGCGGCGGGCCGCCGTCTCGGGCTCCGGGACCCGCAGCCCCAGGGCCACGTTGGCCAGCACCCGGCGCCACGGCAGCAGGCGCGGTTCCTGGAACGCGACCGCGACCGGGCCCGGCACGTCAAGCTCGCCGGCGACCTCACGGTCCAGCCCGGCGACGGCGCGCAGCAGCGTGGACTTGCCGGTGCCGCTGACGCCGAGCATGGCGACGAACTCGCCGGGGGCGATGTCCAGGTCCAGGCCGTCCAGCACGCGGCGGCCGCCGAAATCCCGGGTCAGCCCGCGGCCCCGGGCCGCCGGGGTCACTGCGACAGGAGTCCGCGGCGCCATGCCAGTGCCTTCCGCTCGAGCAGCCGGACCAGCGCGTCGGTGAGCAGGCCGAGCGCCGCGTACACTCCGAGCGCGACCAGGATCACGTCGTTGCGCAGGAACTGGGTCGCCTGGCTGATGATGAACCCGATGCCCGCGTTGGCGTTGACCTGCTCGGCGACCACCAGGGCGAGCCAGGCCACGCCGAGGCTCTGCCGCAGGCCGGTCAGGGCCTGCGGCAGCGCGCCGGGCAGGATGACGTGCCTGATCATCTCGGTCCGGCGCAATCCCAGCGCCTGGCCGGCCTCGGCCAGCCGGCCATCGACGCCGCGGATGCCCGCGAACATGTTCAGGTAGAGCGGGATCGCGGTGCCGAGTGCGATCAGGATGACCTTGGGCAGTTCGCCGATGCCGAACCAGACGATGAACACCGGGATCAGGCCGAACAGCGGCAAGGTACGCAGGATCTGCAGCAGCGGGTCCACGGCGTTCTCACCGGATCGGCTGAGCCCGGCCACGAGGGCCAGCGCGGTGGCCGCGACGGCGCCGAACGCGAAGCCGATCGCCATCCGCTGCAGCGAGACCAGCATCGCGCCCTGCAGCGTGCCGTAGGCGGGCGAGTCGGTGGTGATGAGGCTCACGGCCGTGTGCCAGACCGTCGTCGGGGGCGGCAGTTTCTGCACCGGGATCAGCCCGGCGGAACTGGCTAGCTGCCAGAGCAGCACGACGGCGGCGGGGGTGATCAGCCGGTACCAGCCGTGGTGTCTGAGGCGGTGGAGGCCCGGCCGGCCGGATGCCCCGGAGCGTGCGCCTGCCGCGGGCGCTGTCATGGCCGTTGCGTGCGGGCCGGACCCGGCGGGCGCGGCCGGAGCAGCGGCGGCCGGTGCGACCAGGGTGGCGTTAGTGGTATCAGGCATAGAACACCTCGGGTAGGGCGAACCTGCTTGGTGGCTGCGGGCATAGCTGCCCGGCGGTGGACGGCTCAGCGATGAGCGACGCTGGATGTGTAACAGATCGCGCTGGACTGATTACAGAAATCAGCGTACCGGCGCGCCACGAGCGGTTTCTGGTGACCCATGCGGCTACCGTATGAGGAATTGTCTATAAAGTCAATGGACTTAATAGGAATATGGCACGACTGCGGCGGCTGGACACAGGGGCCGCAAGGCGGGTTCCCGGCACGCGGTCCAGATGGTATGTATAGTAAATCGATCGGAAATATAGACCTTAGGCTGGAGACGGGATGTCGCTGCGCTTCCACTGGTTCCTGCCCACCAACGGCGACGGCCGTGACATCGTGGGCGGCGGCCACGGCGTCGCCACCGGCTCGGCCGGCGCCGTCCGCCCCGCCTCGCTCGGGTACCTGGGCCAGGTCGCACGCAGCGCCGAGCAGCTCGGCTTCGAGGCGGCCCTCACCCCGACCGGCGCGTGGTGCGAGGACGCGTGGCTGGCCACCGGCATGCTCACCGAGGTCACCGAGCGGCTGAAGTTCCTCGTCGCCTTCCGTCCCGGCCTCATATCGCCCACGCTGGCCGCGCAGATGGCGGCCACGTTCCAGCGTTACTCCGCCGGGCGCCTGCTGCTCAACGTCGTGACCGGCGGCGAGCCCGCCGAGCAGCAGGCGTACGGCGACTTCCTCGGCAAGGCGCAGCGGTACCAGCGGTGCGCCGAGTTCCTGGACATCGTGACCCGGCTGTGGCGCGGTGAGACCGTCAGCCACGACGGCGAGCACCTGCGGGTGGAAGGCGCCCGCCTGTCCCGGCGGCCAGACCCGGTGCCGCCGCTGTACTTCGGCGGCTCGTCGGCCGAGGCGGGCCCGGTGGCGGCCCGGCACAGCGATGTCTACCTGACCTGGGGCGAGCCGCCCGCCGCGGTGGACGCCAAGCTGCGCCGGATGGACGGCCTGGCCCGGCAGGCCGGGCGCACGCTGCGGTACGGCATCCGGCTGCACGTCATCACCAGGGACACCGCGCACGAGGCGTGGCTGCAGGCCAGCCGGCTGATCGAGGGCATCGACGAGGCGATGATACGCAAGGTGCAGGAGGGGCTGGCGCACAGCGAGTCCGAAGGGCAGCGCCGGATGCGCGAGCTGCACGGCGGCTCGCCCGGCAACCTGGAGGTCTCGCCGAACCTGTGGGCCGGCGTCGGCCTGCTGCGCGGCGGCGCGGGCACCGCGCTGGTCGGCAGCCACGCCGAGGTCGCCGACCGGATCGAGGAGTACGCCGCACTGGGCATCTCCGAGTTCATCCTGTCCGGGTACCCGCACCTGGAGGAGGCGTACTGGTTCGGCGAGGGAGTGCTGCCGATCCTGCGCCAGCGCGGCCGCTGGCAGCACCCCGCACCAGAGCCCGGGGACGCCGCCCCCGGCATGACCCCGTTCGCTCCCACGTCAGGTCCTGCTCACCCGGCCGCCGCATCGTTACCCCTTTGTGCCGAACGGCCAGGGGTACCGCCTCAACGCCAGCATCCGAATCCGGAGGTCGACGTCATGCACATAGCCGTGGTCACGACGGTCAGCCGCTAGCGAACCGGATCGATGGCCGGGACCGGGTCTTCAAGCCAGATCGTGTCGGGCATGGCGTTCGGATCGAAGGACGCAGTCTCGTAAGAGCCGGTGTTCCGTTTCCCGCATGCCGACCGCCGGGCAAGTCAGTGGCATAGTCTCCTGGCGCTTGCCATGATCTGTAGTGCGGCTCCCTGGGAAGTCCATAACGCACGGGCTGCAACCGCGCCGGAGCGGACATCTGCGGCGCGTCGGCCATTGCTGCCTGACCGCCGATACCGAGAGAGGAGGAGGGGGCGGACCGCTTGCGGTGCCTGCCCCGACCACGAATGGCAAAGGCGCTGTTGACTCCGCGGGCAGTGGATTTTCCCCGCTGGTATCAGGATGTGATCGCTAAGGCTGAGCTAGCCGAGAACGGGCCGGCTCGCGGTTCGATGGTGATCAGGCCTACCGGTTACGCATTGTGGGAGCGGATGCAGCGCGAGCTCGATGACCGGATCAAGGCGGCTGGCGCAGCCAACGCTTACTTCCCGCTCCTAATCCCCGAGTCCTACCTGCGGCGCGAGGCCGAGCACGTCGAGGGGTTCAGTCCCGAGCTGGCGGTCGTCACGATCGGCGGAGGCAAGCAACTGGAAGAGCCGCTGGTCATCCGGCCCACCAGCGAGACCGTCATCGGTGAGTCGATGGCCAGATGGGTGGAAAGCTACCGCGACCTGCCGCTGCTACTCAACCAGTGGTCAAACGTGGTGCGCTGGGAACTAAGGCCCCGCTTGTTCCTGCGGACCACCGAGTTTCTCTGGCAAGAGGGCCACACGGCGCACGTCAGCGAGGCGGATGCCCGCGATTATGCCCGCGATTATGCCCGCCGGATCCTGCACGATGTCTACGAGGACGTGCTGGTCAACGTCTTGAGCCTGCCGGTTGTCGTGGGCCGCAAGACCGTGCGGGAGCGCTTTGCCGGCGCCACGTCAACGTACACGCTCGAGGCGATGATGGGGGACGGCAAGGCGCTTCAGATGGGCACCAGCCATGAGCTGGGCCAGAACTTCGCACGTGCCTTCGGGATCGACTACCTTGCTGCTTCCGGGCAGCGTGAACTGGCGTGGACCACCTCATGGGGCATCACGACCCGCCTTGTCGGCGGCATCGTCATGGCTCACGGTGACGACCTCGGACTTCGCGTGCCGCCCCGTCTGGCCCCGGTGCAGGTCGCTGTCCTGATGGTGAAGGAGGGCAACGGTGTCGCCGAGGTTGCGCGCAGGCTGACGGCCGCGCTGCAGGGCGCCGGCGTCCGGGTCATGCTCGACGAACGGGTCGACGTGCCTTTCGGCCGCCGTGCGATCGATGCCGAGCTCAAGGGCTACCCGGTCCGCATTGAAGTGGGACCGCGCGATGTCGCGGACAGCCGGGTCATGGTGGTGCGCCGGGTGACCGGGGAGAGAACCGCGGTCCCGGTCGACAGCGTGGCGAGCCTGGTGCCGTCGGCGCTTGAGGCTGACCAGAAGGCGCTGTACGAGGAGGCGCTCGCCGAACAGAAGCGGCGCACGGCCGAAGTGACCTCGCTTTCAGAAGTCATCGAAGCGGCCAGCACTGGCTGGGCCAGGCTGCCGTGGTCCGCGGTCGGCAGCGAAGGTGAGGCCGAGTTGAACGCCCAAGGCATCACCGTGCGCTGCCTGGTGCGCGCCGACGGCGGCGTGCCCGGCTCGGAGGACGAGCCGGACCTGATGGCCGTGGTCGGCCGCGCCTACTAATTCCTATATTTTAGATGGGGATACTTAACAATACACCGGATGGGACCAGCTAAGATGGCCCCATGGCGGAGCCAGCCCCAGCCCCGACGCTCGCGGCCGGCTCGGTCGGCACGGCCGAAACGCAGTATCTCGACCTGCCGGAGCCGGTGCGGCTCGACTGCGGGCGGGAACTGCACCCGGTTCGCGTCGCGTACGAGACCTACGGCGCCCTCTCACCCCGGCGCGACAACGTCATCCTGGTGTGCCACGCGCTCAGCGGTGACGCCCATGCGGCGGGCTTCGCCAAGACACCCCCTCAGGAGAGCACGCGCGACGGGTTCGGGGCCACCGATCGCGACGGCGCGGCCGGCAAGGGGCTCGGCTGGTGGGACGGGATGATCGGTCCCGGCAAGGCGTTCGACACTGACCGCTTCTTCGTCGTCTCCACGAACCTGCTCGGCGGCTGCCGCGGGACGACGGGGCCATCGTCGATCGACCCGGCGACAGGCAAGCCGTACGGGCCGGACTTCCCCGTGATCACTGTTGCGGACATGGTGCGAACCGAACGCGCGTTCCTGACCGCCCTCGGTATCGAGCGGCTCGCGGCGGTAGCCGGCGGCTCGCTGGGCGGGATGCAGGCGTTCGAGTGGGCGATCCTGTTTCCCGGGCAGGTCGATGCCGTCGTGGCGATCGCCAGCACGCACGCCCTCCAACCGCAGGGCGTGGCCTGGAACGCGATCGCGCGTGACGCGATCATGCGCGACCCGGCCTGGCAAGGCGGCCGCTATTACGGCACGGGCCGCGCGCCCGAGGCCGGCATGGGCGTGGCGCGGATGGTCGGCCACGTCACGTACCTGTCCGCCCTGGCGCTGAGCGACAAGTTCGGCCGGCGGCTGCAGTTCACCGACGACATCCGCTACACGATCACCGAACCGGAGTTCGAGGTCGAAAGCTACCTGCGCCACCAGGCCGACTCGTTCGTCAGGCGCTTCGACGCGAACACCTATCTCTACATGTCGCGCGCGCTGACGTATTTCGATCTCGCGCGACAGCGCGGCAGCGGATCGCTCGCCCGCGCGCTCGAAGGCGTCTCGGCGCGGACGATGCTGATCGCGTTCAGTTCCGACTGGCTGTACCCGCCGTCTGCGTCCAGAGAGGTCGCCGACGTGCTTCGCGCTCTCGGCAAGCCGGTCGAGTTCCACGTGATCGAGGCACCGTACGGCCACGACTGCTTCCTGCTCGAGGAAGCGCGGCAGACGCCCATTATCCGCCAGTTCTTGGGCCAACACAGCCTGGCCGAAGGCGGGGCCGGCGGGTGACGTTCAGGAAAGTGAGGCCTTCGTGACGGACAAGCCCTCCCGGGCCGAGGCTGTGCCTGCCGAGGCGGGCCGCGCGTTCGGATTCGAGACACGGCAGTTGCATGCCGGGCAGCGGCCCGACCCGAACACGGGCGCACGTGCGGTGCCGATCTTCCAGACGACCAGCTACGTGTTCGAGGACCCGGAATCAGCGGCGGCATACTTCAACCTGCAGGAGTACGGGAACACGTACTCGCGCATCATGAACCCGACCGTCGCGGTGTTCGAGGAGCGAGTGGCGAACCTCGAGGGCGGCTGCGGCGCGGTGGCGTTCGCCAGCGGGATCGCCGCGCAGGCAGCCGCGCTGTTCACGCTGCTGCAGCCGGGCGACCACGTCGTCTCGTCCTCGGCGCTCTACGGCGGGACGGTGAACCAGCTCAAGCACCTGCTGCGCAAGATGGGCGTAGAGCTGACGTGGGTCGATCCGGACGATCCTTCCGCGTGGGAGAAGGCGGTCCGCGCGAACACGAAGGCGTTCTTCGCCGAGACGATCGGCAACCCGGCCGGGAACGTGCTGGACATCGAGACCGTAGCGGCCATCGCGCACTCCCGCGAGCTGCCGCTGATCGTGGACAACACGTTCGCGACGCCGTACCTGTGCCGCCCGATTGAATGGGGTGCCGACATCGTGATCCACTCGGCGACCAAGTTCATCGGCGGCCACGGCACGAGCATCGGCGGCGTCGTCGTGGAGGCCGGCACGTTCAACTGGTCCAACGGGCGGTTTCCCGTGGTCGCGGATCCGTCGCCGGCCTACCACGGCCTGCAATTCCACGAGACGTTCGGGACGTACGGCTATCTGATGAAGCTCCGGGCCGAGACCCTGCGCGATCTCGGCGCGGCGCTCGCGCCGTTCAACGCCTTCCTGTTCCTGCAGGGGCTCGAGACGCTGTCGCTGCGGATGGAACGCCACGTCCAAAACGCGCGGGCGGTGGCGGCGTTCCTCGAGTCGCACGAGCCGGCGTCGAATGTGACCTACCCCGGCCTGCCGGGGAGCAGGTACCGGCCGCTCGTGGAGAAGTACCTGCCGCGCGGCGCCGGCGCGGTGTTCTCGTTCGACTGCGCCGGCGGGCGGGCCGGCGGGCAGGGCCTCATCGGCGGCGTGACGCTCTGGTCCCACCTGGCGAACGTCGGCGACGCCAAGAGCCTGATCATCCACCCTGCCAGCACGACACACCGCCAGCTGGGCGACGACGAACTGCGGGCGGCCGGCGTCGGGCCGGGGACGGTGCGGCTGTCGGTCGGCACCGAGTCCGTCGAGGACCTGATCTGGGATCTGGAGCGGGGTTTCGCCCGCGTCGCCGCGGCAGCGGGAAAGAAGGTAGCGACAACATGACGGATCTCGAGCGGTACCAGGACCCGTTGGCCATCCAGCACGTGCTCCACACCGCCAAGACGATCGCAATCGTGGGCCTGTCGAACAACGAGCTGCGGGCCAGCTACTTCGTTGGCTACTACCTCAGGCGGCACGGCTACCGCGTGATCCCCGTGAATCCCCGCGAGAAGGAGATCCTCGGGGAGACATGCTACGCGAGCCTGCTGGACGTACCCGTGCCGGTGGACGTGGTGAACGTCTTCCGCGCGCCGGATGCACTGCCGGGGATCGCGGGGGAGGCTGTGGCGATCCACGCCGACGCCCTCTGGTGCCAGTTCGGCGTGATCAACGCCGACGGCGCGCGGATCGCCGAGGACGGCGGCGTGACGGTGATCATGGACCGCTGCCTCAAGGTTGAGCACGCGCGCTACGTGGGCCGGATGCACTGGCTCGGCTTCAACACGCAGCGCATCACGTCCGTCCGCGCCGGGCTCCAGTAGCTGACGACAGACGGTGACAGGGCTCACGCGGAAACGCCCCTGTGCCCCACCGCAGTACAAGGCAGAGGGTCCGCCACAGGAGACTCGGCCACACCAGGGCCACCGTGAAGAGGAAGGTCCAGGCCGCCCAGGCCAGATCCAGTGATCAAGCCTCACAGGGGCCGGGTGCCCGGAGTTCGCCGGGTCAGGCGCTGAGCCGCCTGCCGTTACGGGCCTGGCGCTGCCCGGCCGGGCGGGTCCCGACCTGGCCGCCGGAACGCTCCCCGGGCTGCAGCCAGTCCACGCCGAGGAACGCGCTGATCTCATTGAGGATCTGCGCGGGCTCGTCGAGCAGGCGGCGGTACCGGTGCGACACCAGAGCCGGCGGCAGGGGCCCCGTTGCGGCGACGACCTGCGCCCATCAGCGGTGTATGATGTGGTGTATGAAGCGGACCAACATCTACCTCGCCGAAGGCCAGGCGGCCGCGCTGGACCGGGTTGCGCAAGCAGCGGGTGTTTCCCGGGCTGAACTGATCCGCGAACTGATCGACCGGGCGATCGGCGGGCACCCCGGCGCGGATCTCGTCGCCGACCTCGCTGCCATCGACGGGTCCTTCGGGATCCTGGCCGGGGAGGATACGTTCGCCCGCGTGCGGGACGAGCGCATGAATTACCTGGAACGGCTGGCCGACGCGTGATCCTGGTCGACAGCGACGTGCTGATCGAGCACCTGCGCGGCAACACGGCCGCACGAGACTGGCTCGTACACGCCCGGCAGTCCTCCGGGCCTCTGGCCATCAGCGTCGTAAGCCTGACCGAGATCGCCGGGGGGATGCGCTCGCCGGAGCGCCGCGAAGTCATGCGCCTGCTCGGCAGCATGCAACGGTTCGAAGTCAGCGAACAGGCGGCTTGGCGGGCAGCGACGCTCATGCGCGAGTATCGCCGGTCCCATACCGGGATCGGCCTCGGTGACTACCTGATCGCCGCGACCGCGCTTACCGAGGGACTGGAGCTCGCCACACTGAACGTCCGCCACTATCCCATGTTTCCCGGACTCACCCGGCCCTTCCCGACCTGAAAGCGGTCAGCTCAAACCCGGGAGACCGTACGCAAGGCCATTGCGCTGGCCGAGGAACGCTACGAGGACTACCTGGAAACGAGGGCATGCGATGAGCAGCGATTTTCACCACTACATCCGCGAGGAGCTCCTCGGCGAGTTCTTCCCCGCGCCAGAAGATAAGGCCGAGATCGCAGCCGGGGTGGAGCAGCTGCGCGCCGAGCAGCGCGCCTGGCGGCTGGCCGAGATGCGCCGCCGCCTTCGCGTCACCCAGGCCCAGGTAGTCCAGCGCATGGGCGTTACCCAGGTCCGGGTCTCGGCGATCGAGCACGCCTAGCCCGGCGCGACCGAGCTGACCAGGACCGAACGCCTGCAAGGTACTGGCCGTAACGACCGCCGTGAACGCCCGCGCGGGCTGTGCGCACGCCTTCAGCAGCGCACTCGGCCGCGGCCGCTTCCCTGGTCAACCCAGTTCGTTTGTCGCCTCGAACAAGGGCAGATGTACAAGGCTGGTCACGTCAGGACGCGGCCGGCCCTCGGACGCGACCGCGAGCACTTGCGTCACCTTGCCCCGCGCGAGCCGGACCAGCTCGGTGAGCGCCTTTACGGTGTTCCCGCTGCTCACGACCTCGTCTATCAGGGCCACTTGCCGTCCGGCCAGGATCGCCGCATCATCACGGCCCAAGACCAGAGTCTGCGCCTGGTTCGTTCCAATGGTGGTCACGGGAACGGTCAGCGGGTCCGTCATGTTTGGCCGCACCCGCTTCCGGGCGATCACGTAGGGCAGCCCGCTCTTCCCGGCCACCTCGTGCGCCAGCAGGATCCCGCCCGGGCTCTATCGCTAAGGCGCAGAACGTATCCGGGCGACTGAGTTCCGATTAGTTCGGCTGCACCTGTCGCAGCAAAGCGTGTGCGCAGCGAAGAAATGCAGATTTGAACCTGGCTTCTTGCGGTATCCGGCGGCGTGTCCTCCCATATGGCATCAACAAGGCGATCGACCGAGATGACCCGATTCGCCTCAAGGAGGCGCCATGCCCAGCACGCCAGCCAGTCCGGCGCTGCCAGCATGACCCGGCTGGCCCGTCAGCTCGGCTACGCCGATTCCCGGTCGCTGCGCCGTGCTCGCCGCCGCTGGGACAGCCGCGACATAGCGCATCCGTGATTGGACCGTGCTGCCTGGTTAACCTCCGTCCCCGCCTGGGATCTTGCCGCTGCCAAATCCCAGCAATGCGGTCCCGAGCGCCGCGCCAGCCATCAATGGGCCGGCCAGGCGGCTCACGAGGTGATCCATGTATCTCCTTCCACAGGCGAGAGGAGCGCTGCCGCGCCTGCTCCCGCGGCTGTCGTGACGTCACGATCATCGAGGTGCTACCTGCGTCGGCCATTAACGGATCACGTGAGCTTCGTGACCTCTAACTCACTCAGCGGCAGGTGCTCAGAGCCTGAGGCGGGACGGCATAGCGCAGTGGGCAACGGAAGCCCTACGCTTAGTCGCTATCCGATTGAAGGGGCTGCCAACGGTGCCGGATGACTGGCGGGCAAGCGCGGCCTGGCAGGCGGGCGTGCCGAAGATCGACATCAGTCTCGCGAACGTGGCGCGGGCCTCGAATTACATGGTGGGCGGCAAGGACAACTTCGAGGCCGACCGCGTCGCGGCCCAGCAGCTCATGGAGGTGGCGCCGGTCATCCGCGTCGCCGCGCCGGCCTCGCGCGCGTTCCTCGGCCGGGCCGTGCGGTATCTGGCCGGGAAGGCCGGGATCCGGCAGTTCCTTGATATCGGCACCGGGCTGCCGACAGCGGGCAACACCCACGAGGTCGCGCAGTCCGTCGCCCCGGAGTGCCGCATTGCTTACGTGGACAACGATCCGGTTGTGCTCTCCCATGTCGTGCGCTGCTCACGTCCGATCCCGCGGGTGTGACCAGCTACATCGACGCGGATGCCCGGGATCCGGACAAGATCGTCATGGAAGCGGGGGCGACATTAGACTTCCGCGAGCCGGTCGCGATCATGATGATCGACCTGCTGAACTTCATCGACGACGACGAAGCGGCCGGCTCGATCCTGTCGAGGCTGGCCGCCGCCGTGCCGTCCGGCAGTTACTTCGCGATCATGCATCCGGCCAGCGACTTGGACCCGGCCTTGCTCGAAGCCGAACGGCGCTGGAATCAGCTGGCCGCCCAGCGGGTAAGGCTCCGCTCCCGCCAGGACATGACCCGTCTGCTGGCGGGTCTCCAGCTGGTGGAGCCGGGCCTGGTGACGGTGCCCGAGTGGCGGCCCGACGAGCGCGAGCAGGCGCCTGCGCAGCCGGTTCCGCTCTACGGCGTGGTGGCCAGGAAGCCGGCCGGATATCCCCAGTGCCGCCCGGATGTATGACTGCCATCAGGTGGCTTGTACCGCGAACCTCGCGAATGTCCCGACTGCCGCGCAGGGCTACGACTACCTACTGAATCTGCGACTACCGGCTGGGCAGCTGTTTCGATGTATATACTCAGTATTATACTCGAAATATGTAGCAGGCGGCATCAGGAGGACGAGTATGGTCGGGTTCCGTCCGGGCATCGCGCGGTGCCGTCGGCTGCCGGGCCGCGTGTCCAGCCTGGCAATGGCGATAGGGCTGCTCGTCGCGGCCTGCGGCCCGGCGCAAACGGCCGCCACCGGGGCCGCCACGGCTCACGGAACGGCCAGGCCGTCGTCGTCCGCCAGCCCGCCCCCTAGCTCAACGGCAGACTGCGCCTCCGTCGCGACCTGTTATACGCCGCAGCAGCTCGAGGCCGCCTACGGCGTCCAGCCGCTCCTGGCGCGCGGGATCGACGGCCGCGGCGAGACCGTGGTGCTGCCCGAACTCGCCGAAACGCATCTGAACCCGCCCATGGTCACTGACCTGCGCCAGGACTTTGCTGCCTTCGACCGCCTGTTCCACCTGCCGGCGCCGCGCCTTAAGGTGGTGAGCACCTTCCCCGGCCCGGCGCACCCCTGGCTCGCCTTCGGGGAGGAGGTCTTGGACGCCGAGGTGGTCCACGCGATCGCTCCCCGCGCCGCGCTCACCATCGTCTTGGTCAAAGGGACCTCCCTGGACGGCGCCGGCCAGGCGGTGGCGGCCTCGGTCGCCGCCTTGCGGCTGGGCGCCTCTGAGGGCGGCATCATCTCGCTCAGCCCGGCCGGCCAGATCGGCGGGGAGCACTGCGTCGACGACGCCCAGCTCACCCAGCTGAACGCCGCGCTCCGAGCCGATGCCGACCACCACGTGACCGTCGCCGCGGCCACGGGTGACACCGGCGCGGCGGGGGAACCGTGCGCCCTCATCGACGCCCTCGGCGGCAGCATGAGCGGCTTCACCCCGAGAAAGGAAGTCATCCTCGTCGCCTCGGACCCGCTCGTTCTCAGCGCCGGGGGCACGACCCTCGACGCGAGCCACACGACCGGCGCCTGGATCGGCGAGACCGCCTGGGGGCTTCCCGACGGCAGCCCCGGCAGTGCCTTCCAGGCATCGGGCGGAGGGTTCAGCCATCTCTTCCGCCGGCCCTCCTATCAGAACGGCGTCCAGGGCATTGGCTCAATGCGCGGCGTCCCCGACATCGCCGCCGACGGCGACCCCGTCACCGGGATAGCGGTCATCACGAGCAATGCCAGCGGGGGCTACACGATCAGCGGTCTCCGCCGCGACCCTGCGGCATCCGGGAGGTCTTCCGGGGTGGAGAGGACTAGTGACCGGATTAGATCGCGGCGGATTACGGGTACAAGCCAGGGTGCGGCAAGCCCGCCGCTCAGGCCATTCCAGAGGCGCTGAGCGGGTTGTATCCAGGTGTGCGGAACAGATCCTGGAGCTGACGGCGGCGGATGCCGGTATTGCTGCCCTCGATGATCGGGTAAGCGAGGGCCTCGGACAAGTAAGCCATCAGCGGGAAGTTGTTGTCGTAGGCCTGGACGCCGACGACGTTCATGAGCCGGTTGATGACCTCGACTCCCATCTCTGAGCCGAAGATCTTCGCGTGCAGGGCCAGTTCGGGGCCCGCTGGGTCCTGCGCGATCACGGCATCCAGTGCACGCCAGGCGAGCAGCCTGACCGCCTCCATCCGGCTCTTTGCGTCCGCGAGGACATCGGCCACGGACTGGTGCTCGATGATCGG
>WNGG01000124.1_pt1 | contig 78726 bp, 74 predicted proteins | sample 5400661 | NCBI WGS metagenome assembly WNGG01 (sample SAMN13153372, study PRJNA577476) | soil metagenome | isolation source: 100 cm soil or saprolite under Garry oak tree replicate 1 | place: USA:California | collected 2016-06-15
GGAGGAGGAGGCAGGCCCAGCCATCGACGGCCTGCAGGTCGTGACGTATCCCGGCTACACCGTCACGCCGTTGCGTGCTTACACGAGCTTGAAGCAGCTGCTCAACGGTGGGGGACGTCTCGCCGTCGAAGCTCACGCCCTGCCGATCGCGCTGGCGCCGAGCGCCGAAACCGTTGACGCCGCGCCGGCGCTCGCGAGCCTTCGCCGCCGCAAGGATCCGGCCGAGATCGCGCGGATCGAGCGCGCGGCGCGCGTCGCGTCGGTCGGCCAGCGGACCTTTCGCGCATGCGCCGAGCCTGGCAAGACGGAGATCGAGGTCTTTTCGGCGCTGCACGCGGCGATGGAAAAAGAGGCCGGCACCCGCGTACCGGTGCTGCCTGATCTCATCTCGGGACCTCGCATGGCGTTGGTCGGAGTGCCGCCGAGCGACCGCCGCCTCGAGGCCGGCGACCTGGCCCTGGCCGACCTGGTCGTACGTGTCGAGGGTTATTGGGCCGACTCGTGCACCACGATCTGCCTGGGCGAGCCCACCGATCAGATGCGCCGGCTGCACGAGGCCTGTGTGCGTGCCCTCGATGTCGGTGTATCGATGCTGAAACCAGGAACTATCGCCGGTGATATCGACGCTCAAGTTCGCGGGATGATGCGCGAGGCCGGCTACGAATATCCACACCACACAGGCCATGGCGTCGGCGTCTCCTTTCATGAGGAGCCGCGGGTCGTGCCGGGCGCGGATATGGTGCTCGAAGAAGACATGGTCGTCGCGCTCGAGCCCGCCGGCTTCGGCAACCGCATCGGCTGCCGCACCGAGCATCTGATGGTGGTCACGCCGGCAGGCGGCCGCGTGCTGACCGACTATCCATTCGGGCTGCAGATCTGAACACCCACGACCTGACGCCCACTCGATGCCTGGTGAGAACGTCGCTCGGTCTCGCCCTCTGGTCGAACGGCCGCCTGCGCTTTGCGGGCACAACCCTGGACGAGCTGATGCGCGGCGGGGAAATCACGGAGGGCGAAGAAGCCGACCCTGCCGGGGTCACGCTGCTGGCGCCGGTGGAGTCGCAAGAGGTATGGGCATGCGGCGTCACATACCTGCGCAGCCGGGCGGCGCGCATGGAGGAGTCCGCGACCGCGGATGTCTACGCCAGGGCTTACGAGGCTGAGAGGCCGGAGATCTTCTTTAAGTCGGCGGGCTGGCGCGTGGTCGGTCACCACGGCGACATCGGCATTCGCCCCGACGACGTGGAAATGTTCCCGAGCCGGAGCTGGCGGTGCTGTCGAATCACGCCGGCGAGGTGGTCGCGTATGCCGTTGGCAACGACATGAGCTCGCGCAGCATCGAAGGCGAGAATCCGCTCTACCTGCCCCAGGCCAAGGTGTATGACCGCAGCTGCTCGATCGGCCCGGCTGCGGTGCTGGCGTCAGAGGTCGACCCGCTGCGTTCGGAGGTCCGGATGACCATCGAGCGCAGTGGCGAGCAGATCTTCAGCGGTAAGTCGGGCGTGTCGGAACTGGTGCGCGATCCTGCCGAGTTGACGCATGTCCTTCACTCGGCCTATCCGTTGCCCGTAGGCGCGTGGCTGCTGACGGGAACATCAGTGGTGCCCGCGCCGCCCTTCACAGCGCGGGCCGGGGACGTAGTGACCATTGAGATCGACGCCGTCGGACGGCTCGTGAACCATGTCGTCACGGTGCCGCACTCGGGGGCCACGGCCCGCCCGCGAATTGCCTAGCCGGCGCAGGCGTCAATTCGACGTCACGACGATGCCTGACGGCTCGACTCTCAGCATCCCGCTCAACGTGATCACCGGCACGCGGCGGCATCCGCGCCTGCTTGCAGTCGCCGGCCACCACGGCGACGAGCATGAAGGCCCGTCGGCCCTGATTTCGTTGTGGCACAGCCTGCGCCCAGAGTCGTTGCGCGGATCGCTGGTCATGATCCCCGTCTTGAACCCGCCGGCCTTCCAGGCGGTGCGGCGCGCGAGCCTCGAAGACGGTCTCGACATCAACCGCATCTTCCCCGGCAATTCGCGGGGCACGGTGACGGAGCGGCTGGCCGACGCGCTGTGCGCGCACCTGATCAGGGGCTCCGACCTCGTGCTCTCGATGCACGGGTGGTCGGCGGGGTACCTGGTGGAGCCTTACGTCGAGTACCCGAAATCGGGCAAGGTCAGCGAGGTCAGCCGGCTGGCGGCCCGTGCTTTCGGCCTCGGCTACGTCAACCCGCTGGAGGCCGGGCCGGGCAGGCTCCTGACCGTCGCATCCGCGATGGGCATTCCGATCATCGAGGTCGAGATCGGCGGCCAGGCGACGTCGCTCCCGGAACGGCGGGCCCTGTACGAAGCGGGCACGCTGAACCTGCTGCGACACATGGGGATCCTGAGCGGCCGCATCGAGCGCTCCTCCGAGCCAAGGGCGATCGACCGCGTCGAGGTCTTCGCCCCGACCGGCGGGATGCTGCAGTGCGACCGCATGGTGGGGGACAGGGTCAAGCGGGGAGAGAACCTCGCCACGATCTACGACCTGAACCTCGAACGCATTGCCCAGGTCGCGTCACCTGCGGCCGGCGTCATCGGGGTGCTGCGCCTGGCCGCGAGCGTGCAGCCGGGTCAGCTGGTCGCTTCGGTCTTCAAATAGTCGAGCGCAACCCCGGCCAGGGCTGAGCTGTCGATCGGTAGCGCCGACTCATCGATGTCGACGGTTTTGCAGTCAGCCGCGGCCCACTCGCATTCGAAATGGTCCGTGAGAGTTCGGGTGATAGGGGACAACGCCTTCGAATGATCCCGCTGATACAGGAATGCCCCTTTTCATCGCGCTCACCTGCATAGATTCGGCTGGATCCGACAACAACATGACATCAACCGACAACAGCTCGCACCGCTCCTTGACCGATTGGCCTGGCCGGCATAAGTCAAAGCTCACCTTAGGCACCCAACCCTCTAACCTGATACCCGTGTCCGGGGAACCGGCTCCGCCGGAACCGATCAAGGGCTCAACCGAACATGGCCTCGAATACCTGCGGCGGCTCCAATTGTTCAAGCCAAGCAGCGGGATGTGGGCGAATCTGGGACTGAAGCTCATCCACGCGGACGCCGCCTCAACATTGGTCGAGGGTGAGCTCTTGCGCGATACGCATGGCAGCGGGCGAGACGCCTCGACCGTCCATCGGGGCGCGGTGGTCACGGTCGCCGACTGCGCGATGGCATGCGCCGCGGCGACGATCACAAGTGAGGGCGAAGGAACCACCACGGTCGACCTGACCGTCGACTTCTTTCGCACAGCTCGACCTGGAAGAATCGCCGCCACTGCCAGCGTTACGAATCGCGTCGAGCGGTTGGTGTTCTGCGAAGCCATCGTGGTGCAGGAGGGCGTCGATGTGGCCAGGGCGCGGGGCACAATCGCCCTGATCTCAACCGAGGTTTGAGGACCGCCTGTCCACCCGCCCGTAGACCACTGAATTGGTCGACATCGGCACGGTCCGGCGGGGCGAATGCCCGACGGCGTGCCGGCATCTTCCATAACACCACGAAGAGGCCCATAGATCGCTGACGCATCCGTGACCCACAGCAAAGCGACTGCCCGATCGATCGCGCGCCGGCTCGGGGAGCTGGGCATAGCCACCACGCGCGACGAACTTCGCGAGCTCACATCCGCGTACCCGGCGCTGGAGGCGTGGATGCGCATGGCGGAGGAGCTTGACGAATCCGACGGGATCTTGTCGGCGGAACCGGAACCAGCGTGACCGGGCTCGAAGAAATTCACTACGCGCCGCTGCTCGAGGTCAGCGAGCTTCTGCGCGCGCGACGGCTGTCACCGGTCGAGGTCACGCGCGCCACGCTCAGCCGGATCGAGACCCTGAACCCGTCTCTGGGTGCCTACTACGTGGTCTTTGCCGATGCCGCGTTGGCCGAAGCTAGGCAAACGGAGAAAGAGATCGGGAATGGGGGCTGGCTCGGAGCCCTCCACGGGATGCCGATTGCCTTCAAGGACCTCTACAAGCTCGGGCCGACCACGGCGGGCTCGCGCCTGCTGGCGGGACATATCCCAAAGAAGGCGGCGGCCCTCGTTCGCCGCGCCCGCGCCGCGGGCGCCGTGATCACCGGGAAGTTGGCGACGCACGAGTTCGGGCTCGCCGCCGCGTCGCTATCCGACCACTTTCCGCCGGCCCGCAACCCGTGGGATCCGGAACGCACGCCGGGAGGGTCGAGCACCGGAGCCGGCACGGCCATCGCCGCCGGCATGGCCTTCGGCGCCTTCGGCACCGACACCGGAGGCTCCGTCCGGCTGCCGGCGGCCTACTGCGGCATCGTCGGCTACAAGCCGACCTTCGGGCTGCTGAGCCGGAGCGGTGTCATCCCGCTGTCGCCCAGCCTCGACCACGGCGGTGCACTAGCGCGCACGGTGGCGGACGCTGCCGCCCTCGTCGCCGCGGTTGCCGGCTATGACCCGTCCGATCCGGTGTCGAGCCCGCGGGCGGCGAGTGCCACGGTCGGCTTCGAGGCGGGCGTGCGCGGGTTGCGTGTCGCGGTGCCGCGCGATTTCTGGGACGGCTCGTGCGACCCGGCCGTGTCCGAACGTGTGGAGGCAGCGCTCGGCCGGCTGTCAGAGCTTGGCGCCACGCTGGCGGAAGTGCGGCTCGGCCTCTCCGTGGCGCAGGTGATGGCGGTCGGATACCTGATCACACTCGCGGAGGCGGCTGCCTATCACCTGCCCAACCTCCGCGCCGGCAGGCAGGGTTACGGCCGCGAGTTCGGCCTGGTTCTCAGGTCCGGATTGCTGGTGCCTGCCCACGCCTACGTACACGCTCAGAACGCGCGAGCGCGGATCGCGCGCGAGGTGGCCCGGTTGCTGAAGACCCACGACGTGCTGGCGATGCCCACAGTCGGCGCGCTCGCGGATCCGTTGCCACCCGGCCCCCGGCCGCTGACCCGCCGGATCAGCGAGCACCCGGTACCGCAGTACACGTGGCTCGCCAACCTGACCGGCGGCCCGGCGGTGTCAGTGCCATGCGGGCTCTCAAAAGCAGGACTCCCGGTCGGGCTCCAGCTCGTTGGTCGCCAGTTTGATGACGCGACCGTACTGCGCGCCGCGCACGCATACGAGTCGGCGACGGGGTGGCGCGACATGCACCCGCCCCTCTGGCCCTAGATCGCGTCAGCCCTTGTCCGTGCCATAGACGGACTTGATCCGGACCGGCTCGGGAGCCTTCCAACCCTTCAAGAGCGTGGCGTCGAGCTCGTACACCTCGACCCCGAGCGGATGGCAGTTTGCCACCGGATCCGTACCGTCCGCGCCCCAACCCCACTGCGAGAGATCGCCGCTCGGGCACGTTGAGATCGCGCACAGCAGGTCGATCTCCGCGAAGAACTCGAAGAAGTCCCCCTTCTTTGCCGGGCTGGGCTCCATGAAGTAGATCTCGTGCACTGGGTCAAGCCCCGTCACCTGAAAGATGTTCAGGACGTCGTGCACGTCTAGCTCGGTCAGGTGGAATTGCGCGATCGCACGCGAGAGGTTGTTGTGACAGGTGACGTTGTAGTCCCGGTCATCGAGCAACTTGTACAGGTATGGGTCGCAGCGGCTGCCGAGCAGGTCGTGGCACCGGCCGCCGCTCGCAGTGGGCTGCGTGGGCAGCGTGTCGTTGGTGATCGTCACCATCGGTCGCAGGTAGGGAAGGCACGACCACAAGCGGTCGAAGGTCGTGACGTGCGCGCCCTGGAGCTGCCGCGTTCGTGCTGCCCAGAAGCGCTCGCGCGGGTTGTTCAGGTTCCAGATGTTCAGGTCGCAGACCTGCGGGCCCTCGATGGTGACGATGCGCGCCACCGAACCCGCCTTGACCGGCCAGGCGTAGCCGCTGCGGATCGGCACGATATGCTCAAGGACCAGGCGCCGCGCGCGCAGATCCTGGGCGATGCGACGGTAAAGGTCGCGGTCGAAATCTAATCTCCCGGGTGACTCCGGATCGCGGTACAACCGCATCGCGCAACCATTGTGATTCACGGCCGTGGCATGCTGCCGGTGTGCTCGTGAACGTGACGACCTGGAGCCTTGAGATCATTTCCGCCGCTGACCTGCGTCCCGCCTCGCCGCCGCCCGAGTCGGTCGAGATTCGCCGTGCGTTTCACGCGTCGCCGGAGCTCGGCCGGTTCCTCTACACCGCGGCCGGCGGCAATTGGTACTGGATCGATCGGCTTGGATGGAGCCACGAGCAGTGGGCCGAGAGGATGAGCGATCCACGGGTCGAGACGTGGGTCCTCTACCAGGACGGCACGCCGGCCGGCTACTTCGAGCTCGACGGGAGCGCCGCCGGCGAGGTCGAGATCGCCTATTTCGGCATCATGCCGGCTTTCCTCGGCCGGCGGCTCGGCGGTCCGCTACTGACCGCCGCGATCCGGCGCGGTTGGGCGATGGGGGCCGAACGCGTCTGGGTGCACACATGCACGCTGGATTCGCCACGCGCGCTCGCGCACTACCAGGCCCGAGGCATGCGCGTCTTCAAGGAGCACACCGAGGCGATCGAGCTGCCCGACTCGCCGCCCGGCGCTTGGCCGGGCGCCGGGGTCCGCGGTCCGCACGCCTCGATCACGCCGGCCACAACCACGGAAACATCAACGCACGCAACGCCGCGCGATGGAAGGCCTGGCTCGAAATAGCGTGTGGAGGGCGTCGGCGCCCAGAACCCAATTCGGCGCGGGGTGACGCGTTGCGAGCCGTGATTCAAACTTTGACGATCGGATGATTTGGCACATCCGCGCCAGCCGGCTGTTCCCGAGTATGCAACTGGGCCAGAGGTCGGTCTAGCATCGTTCCGCAGATTCTTGAGCTGTTCGACGCGTGATGCGTAAAGCAAGCTGCCGCGTAGTAGAGGGAGGATTCCGATGTCGAAAGTCGAGGAGCGGCTCGCCAAGCTTGGTCACAAAGTGCCAGACCCAGGGACTCCGATGTTCAACTACGTGGGCGCGGTCAGGAGCGGCAACCTGGTTTTCGTCGCGGGTCATGGTCCTCGGCGCGAGGACGGCGAATATCTCTACCGGGGCAAGGTCGGTCAGGACGTCGACGTCGACACCGCCCGCAAGGCCGCCGAGCTCGTGATCCTCAACTGCCTCGGCAGCCTCAAGCAGGAGATCGGCGACCTGGACCGCGTGACACGCATAGTCAAGCTCCTGGGGATGGTCAACTGTGGGCCCGACTTCATTGAGCAGTCGAAGGTCATCAACGCCGCCTCCGATATTCTGGTCACAGCGTACGGTGACGCTGGCAAGCACGCTCGCTCCGCCGTCGGAATGAGCTCCCTGCCGATGGGAATCTCGGTCGAGATCGAAATGATCGTCGAGGTCGGCGCTTAGTCCGGCAGCTCCGCGATGGCTTCGATCTCGAGCAGAAGGTCGTCGCGCACCAGGCGGCTCACCTCGACGAGCGTGCTCGCCGGGCGGTGTTCGCCGAAGAACTCCTGGCGCAACGGGTTGATCAGGGGCCGCTGCGCGACGTCGCGCATGAAGATGGTCACCTTCGCCACGTCGGAAGGCGCGGCTCCGGCCGCGTCCAGGACGCGCCGGAGGTTGCGGAAGATCTGGCGTGTCTGCTCGACGACGTCGCCCTGGCCCACCACCTCCCCTCGCTCGTCGGTGGCCACGAGCCCGGACACGTAAAGTGTCTTGCCGGCGACCACAGCGTCCGAGAAATGGCTGATCGGTTCCACCAGGCCCGCCACCCTGAGCGTCCTCACAATGCGGAAGGTTAACGTGTGACTTCGTGAGAAACGGGCGTGCCTGACGCAGCCGGCGCGACCACTTCGCCCTCGCGCCGCTTGCACGGAAAGGTCGCGGTCGTGACCGGGTCGAGCGGCGGCATCGGCCAGGCGATCGCCACCGCGTTCGCGCATGAGGGCGCGGCGGTTGTCGTCAACTCACGCGAGGCAAGCCGCGCCGAGAAGGCGGCTTCGAAACTCACGGCCGAGGGATTCAGCGCGTTCGGCTTTGCCGCCGATATCCGCGACCCGGTTCAGGCGCGCTCCCTTGCCTCGTCCGCGGTCGAACGATTCGGGCAGCTCGACCTGTGGGTCAACAACGCCGGCATCAACATGATCAAGCCGGCGCTGGACCTCGAGCCCGAAGAGTGGGCCGATGTCATCGCGACCAACCTCAGCGGCTGCTTCTACGGCGCGCAGGCGGCGGCCCGGCTGATGGTGCCCCACGGCGGCGGCGTCATCATCCAGATCGGATCGATCTTCGGCGAGCTTGGGCTTCCGCGCCGCGCCCCATACACCACGGCGAAGCACGGCCTGATCGGCCTGACCAAGGTGCTGGCAGGCGAGTGGGCGCGCCAAAACGTGCGTGTCGTCGGCCTCGACCTCGGGTACGTCCAGGCGGGCCTTGGCCTGAAAGGTCAGCAGCCAGGCGGCGCCTTCACGAGGGAGGACATCGAGCGCAGAACGCCCATGGGGCGGTTTGCCACCCCCGACGAGATCGCTCGCGTGGCGGTCTTCGTCGCGTCGGACGACGCCAGCTACATCACTGGCAGTCACATCACAGTCGACGGAGGATGGGTTTCGTACGGCGGCTGGTAGCCGGCCGCTGCGCATGACGAGGAATGAGGTTCGATGCTTGACTTCACGCAGTCCGCGAAGGGCCTGCAGCCGGCGACGGTCGTGGACCACATCCTGCTTCCCGTAGCGGACCTTGACGCCGGCGCGCAACGCCTTTATGAGCAGTACGGCCTCCGGGGAATGCCGGGCGGCCGACACCCGAACGTCGGCACCGCCAATGTCATCGTGCCGCTCGGCCTGCAGTACCTCGAGCTGATCGCGGTCGTCGACCAGGAGGAGGCGGCGTCGAGCCGCCTTGGCGCGCGCGTGGCGCAAGCGCTCCGGGAAGGACGGACGTTCGTCGCCTGGGCGCTGCGGACCCAAGACCTCGATGCCGTGCGCGCCAGCCTGCAGGCGGCGGGATGGGATCCTCCGCCGATCGCCGAAGGTTCTCGTAAGCGGCCGGACGGCCAGGTCCTCAGCTGGCGAACCCAGGACGTAGGCACAGGCGCGGAACCCAGCGCGATCCCATTCGTCATCGAGTGGCGAATCGCCGACGGATTGCATCCGGGCGAAGCCGCCTCCTCGCATCGCGGCGGCCCGGCGGCGCTGCGGCGCGTCGTCGTCGGCGCGAGAGACCCGCGCCCCCTCCGCGACCAGATCCGTCTCCTGCTCGGCGATTCGCCTCTCTACGAGGTGCGGGAAGCCGGCGTGGATGGGGTGCAGCAGGTCGTGCTGGAGACCGGCGGCCGCGAGCTGGTCATCGAGTGAGCGGCCGGCTCGAGGGGAAGGTCGCCGCCATCTCAGGCTCGAGCCGAGGCATCGGACTTGCCGTGGCGCGCGCCTTTGCCGCCGAGGGGGCCAAGGTGGTCGTCAACTCTCGCCACGGCGCCGTCGCGTCCGAGGTCGCGGGTGAGCTGGGCGGTCAGAGTGTCGGGGTCGGCGCTGATGTCACGACCGAGGCGGGCGCCGCGGCGCTCGTCGATGGCGCGCTGTCCGCCTTCGGCAAGCTCGACGTCTTCGTCAACAACGCGGGCATCGTGCACGCAGGCCCGACCCTCGACATGAGCCTCGCGGAATGGAACCGCGTGATCAAGCTCAACATGACAGCCGTTTTTCTTTGCTCACGCCAGGCGGCGCGCGCCATGTCCCGCGCCGGTGGCGGCGTGATCATCAACACAGCGTCTGTGCAGGCCTTCGCGCCGTTCCCCCGCAGACTGGCTTACGGGTCGAGCAAGGCGGCGGTCGTGATGATGACGCGAATCATGGCGGCGGAGTGGGCGCCGGCGGTCCGCGTCAACGCCGTCGCGCCAGGCTATGTGCGCACCGAGATGACGGCGCGGCTGGAGGCGGAGGGCAGGCTCGACCTCAAAGCCGTCTCCGGCCGGACGCCTCAGGGCAGGATTGCAGAGCCCGACGAGGTCGCCGGCGCCTACGTCTACCTCGCGAGCTCGGAGGCGGCCTTCGTCACCGGAGAGACGGTCGTGGTCGACGGAGGTTGGCTTGCCTTCGGCGCGTACGCGGGGATTTGAGCCGGCTCAGGGTCGCGAGGTAAGTGTCATTCCCTCGACCCGGATCTCCGGCTTCTTGCCGTCGATGAGGTCCGCGACGATGCGGCTCGAGCCGCTCGCCATCGTGAACCCCATGTGGCCGTGTCCGCTGTTGATGTAGAGGTTGTCGGGACCGGCCTGGCCCAGGATCGGCGGGCCGTCGGGGGTCATCGGCCGGTTGCAGGCACGGTACGTGCCTTTGTCATACTCGGCCGCGTCCGGCAGCAGATCGTTCGCCAGCTTGCGGATCAGCCTCAGGTCGTGTTCGGCGTACGTCGTCTCGTATCCCGTGAACTCCGCGCTCGACGTCATTCGCAGCCGGTCGCCGATCCGGCACCACGCCACCAGCAGCTCCTCGTCGACGGCTCCGACGCGCATCTCCGGGCCACCGTTGTGCTTGACAGGAAAAGTCGCGCTGTACCCCTTGGCCGGCGCGATCGGAAGCCGGACGCCAACGGTCCGCGCGACTCTCGGGCTGTGCACGCCCGCGCTCAGCACGAACACCTCACCGTCGACTGACTCGCCACCGTCGAGCATGGCGGCCCGCACCTTGCCGCCGTTCGTCGCCAGCCTCACGACGCCCTTTCCGAACAAGAACTTCGAGCCCATGCGCTCGCACACCGCTTGCAGCTTGTGCGTGAACATGACGCTGTCGCCGCTCGAGTCGGTGACGCCGTAGATGGCGCCGGCAAGCTTGTGCTTGACGGGGGCGAGGAAGGGCTCGGCCTCGACGACGCCGTCGGCGTCGAGCACGTCTTGCTTCTGGCCGTGCTCCTGCACGAGCTTCATCTTCTTGATGCCCGCCTCGAAACGCTTCGGGTCGCGGTAGAGATAGAGGATCCCCTCATGAATGTCGTCGTAGTCGATCCTCTCGTCGGCTGCGATCTGGTCCAGCATCCGCTGGCTGTACTGGGCGAGCCGCAGCTTGACGAGCGTGTTCTTGACCGCTCGCTCGGCGTTGCACTCACGCAGGAACCTCAGGCCCCAGACCGCCATACCAGGCGCCTTGAAGGGATTGACGCGCAGCGCGGTGTCCTCGACCGTCAGCGAGCGCAGCAGTTCCTTGGGCGCGGTTGGAGAGGCCCACGCGAACGAATGGCCCGGCGCGATGAGGCCTGCGTTGCCTGCGCTCGCAAGCGTCGCGGCCTCCGGCTCCTTTTCCACCACCGTGACCTGGTGGCCCGCTTTGCCGAGGTAGTACGCGGTGGTGACGCCGACGACGCCTGCACCTATGACGACGACCCTCACGGCTTGCCCTCAGAACCTCTCGACTGTCATCGCGTCCATGCGTTCCCAGTCAACTTCCACGCCAAGGCCCGGCTTGGACGGCACGCGCACCGTGCCGTCGGGCTGCAGCTCGATCTGATCGACCATCCCGGCTCCGTACCCTCCCATCGGCATGGGGTACTCGAAGTACCGGCAGTTGGAGACGGCGCCCATGACCTGCAGGTTCGCGGCCTGGGCCAGCGTGTAGCCGAAGCTGTGGATCTCGCATCGGACGCCCAATGCCTCCGCCAGCGCCGCAGTCTTCTTCGTCGCCGTGATGCCGCCGCTGATCACCGCGTCGATGCGCACCATGTCCCACGCGCCGCAGGTCAGGTAGTTGGCCGCCTCCTGGTAGGTCCGCGTGTGAACCTCGCCAGACGTGACCGCTATGTCGAGCGCGTCGGCCAGCGTCTTGTACGCCTGGATGTGCTGGTCGCGAAGCGGCATCTCGAACCATTCGTAAGCGAGCTCATCGAGCTTGCGGCCGACGCGAATCGCGTCCCCCAGGCTGTACGAACCCACGGCGTCCACCATCAGCGCGACGCCGGGCCCGACCTGTGAGCGGACCGCCCTGCACAGCTCGATGTCGCGGTCGGGATCGCCCCACACATGCAGTTTGATCGCCCTGAAACCATGCTCCAACCACGCTTCGACCTCACGTTGAAAGTCCGCCAGCGTCGCGTACGTCAGCGAGCTCGCATACGCGGCCAGCTCGTCGCGCTGCGCCCCCAGCAGCTTGTAGACCGGGAGCCCCGCGGCCCGGCCGCCCAGATCCCACAGCGCACAGTCGACGAGGGCCAGCGAGTGCGTCGGGACCATCAGGATGCTGACCTCGTTCAGCCGCTGCCAGATCTTCTCGCGGTAGAGCGGGTCCTCGCCGATCAAGAGCGGCTTCAGCTCGGCCAGAGCCGCCGCCACCGCGTGCGCGCCCAGGTAGGTGCTGCTCCCGGCCACGCCCTCGACGCCGTCGTCGGTGCGCACGCGCACGATGACGTTCGCCAGGTTCATGATCAGTCGCTCGGCGAAGAGCATGGTCACCCCCGCATCGACCACCTGCACCGACACGTCGGTGATCTTCATCGCCCGGCGAACATACCATTGGTGCCGCGAAGCGGCGGGGGGTGACCAGCGCGGCCGCCGGCGGGCTTTTCCCCCCGCCGCCGCCTTCCCTCGGTCTGCTAGCTCGTGGAGAAGCGAACCTTGCGCGGCTCGATGCGGATCAGCTCGCCATCGCCGGGGTGGCCCCCCTTGCTCCAGATTTCCAGGTAGCGTTGGGCACCCTCCGGCCCAAGGTACCGTTGGGCCAGCACGCTGACCAGCTCGATGCGCTCTGATTCGGCGAGGCGTTGGACGGTCGCGTCGCCGACGGCGCTGACGATCAGGTAGGGCCTTTCGGCCGTCGAGACGCTCAGGGCAGCCCGTCCGTCACGGGACAACGCGCGTCCTTTATATGTGCCTGGTTGGCTGGCGATCAACAGCGCTCCGGCGCGGAACTCGAACCAGACCGGGATCACGTGCGGATAACCGTCCAGGCCGTGAAAGCCGAGCTGCCCGATGAGCGGACGGCTGAGGAGGTCGGCCGCGCGCGGATCCAAGCCGCCATTCTAGCCGCGGCCATCCGTGCAGCCGACCAGCCGACGGTCCTAACCTTGGCGCTGCTCGCGAGAGGAAGGGATCGCGCGAGACGATGCAACTCGAGGGAGGATGCGATGGCTGAAGAGGCGCGCGTGAAACTGCTGACCGAGAGCGATCTTCCCTACTCGGAGCTGGTCCCTGGCCTCGAGCTGGCGCGCGCGATCACGCACGCGGGGACGACGCAGCTGGGGGGCGGTTACATGCGCTTCGCAAGCGACGCCGAGTTTGCCGATTGGACGCTGAAGTACGACGAGGTGCTGTTCGTCCAGTCGGGCGAGCTCGAGATCATCAGCGATTCGGGGAGCGTGGAGGCACATGCAGGCGAGGCGATCCTCATTGCGAACGGCGCCAAGGTCACCTACCGCGGTCGCGCGGGCACGATCGGATTCTTCGTCTTGTGGCCTTTCGACTGGGACAAGAAGGCGGCTGCGGGCTAGGCGCGCACCGGCTCGAGCGGGGTGGCGGATGCGTCTTCGCCCAGGCGTCCGGCCAGCCGGTCCAGGTTTTCCATCGACAGCTGGTTGGCGGCCGCACGCGGCGTGATGTGCCTGGTATCCGCCAGCTCGAGGATGCCCTTGACGGTCTCGCGCATCACCTTCGAGACCTGCTTGAAGGACTGGTCGGCGTCCGGTTCGATAACCCCCAGGAGGGTCCACCACCACCATGCGTTCGCACCGCCGTTGGCGACATAGTCCGGGATGTCGACGACCCCGCGCTCGAAGAGCCGACTCTGTGCCTCTTCAGTGGTCGGGATGTTTGCCGCCTCGACGACCATGCGCCCCCGTATTGCAGCCGCGTTGTCGGCGGTAATCGCATCTGCGACCGCGGCCGGAACGATGATGTCGGCGTCAATCTCGAGCCAGCGCTCCCTCGGCTGCTCGCGGTCGCCTGACTGGAGCGCCGAGCGGTCGATCTCACCCAGGGCCGAGCGCGACTTGAGCAGGCGCTCGACGTCCAGGCCGTGAGGGTTCGTCACCGCGCCGTTCACGTCGACCACACCGACCACCTTGGCCCCGAGCCTGGCCAGGTACCTGGCGCTCGCACCACCCATCGAACCGAAACCCTGCACCACAGCTCGCAGCTTCGAGATGTCCCACCCTTTGTGCTCGGCGGCGGCGGCCGCGGCTTCGGCGACGCCGTATCCGCCAATGCAGTCGGCGAGCCCGATGCCATCGACCTTGATGGCAAGGCCTTGGCTGACGCGGCGGCCCGCGGCCTGCGGGTCTCCTGAACGGTCAAGCATTGCCTGCACAGTCATGCCCACACCCTGCTCCGCGAAGACTTCGTTCAGCAGCTCCTGGCTGACCCCAAGGTCCTCGGCCGTGCCCCACCCATTCCGGTAGAGAGGTCGCATCGCCCGCACGTAGCGCGACAGCACCCCGCGCGCTTCAGGGTCGTGCGGATCGATGTCGACCCCGCCTTTGGCGCCGCCGCCCGGCAGGTTGAAGGCGCCGTTCTTGTACGACATGGTGCGGGCCAGGCGCTCCACCTCGTCCAGGGTGACGCCCGAGCGCATGCGGGTTCCACCTCCGGCCAGGCCGTTGACCATTCGATCGATGACGGCGTAGCCCTTACGGCCCGTCACGGGGTCGGTCCAGATCACGCGCAGCCTCGGTTCCGATTCAGAACCCATCACACCCCTCCTATCGCCCGTGGTGCATAGCGAGGCCCAAAGTCTAGCCAGCCCTACCTTGACACTCAGATACGGGGTACCGATACTGGGCCCAGTTCAGGGAGTAGTGGCCTGCCGCCGGCGCACTCTCGCCCCGCCGCGACGGGAAGATGGCGGTGGGCGGCGACGACGGGAAATGGAGGCACAATGTTCAAACGGCGATTCCTGGCAGCCAGCCTGGCGGCCTGCGGCGCGCTGTTGATCGCTGCCTGTGGCAGCGGCAGCAACAACGCCAGCAACTCAGGTCCGATCAAGGTCGGAATCACGGGTCCTTTCACCGGTCCATACGCCGACCCCGGCATCGCGATCCGAAATGCCGGCGAGCTCGCGGTTGCAGACATCAACACGGCCGGCGGCATCAACGGCCGCCAGCTCCAGGCGGTTAACGCGGACGACGCATGCGACGCACAGCAGGGCGTCCAGGCCGCACAAAAGCTGCTGACCCAAAAGATCATCGCGATCGTCGGCGGCTACTGCTCCGGCGCATCGATCCCGGAGAGCGACACTCTTCACCGCAATGGCGACCTCCCGTTCATCACGGCGGCGTCGAGCAACCCGAAATTCACCGACCAGGGCTACGACAACGTCTTCCGCATGGTCAGCCGCGACGACGCCGAAGCGCCCGCGGATGTGAGCTTCATGCAGCAGTGGCTGAAGGCGAGCAAGATCGCGATCATGCATGACAACACCACCTACGCGAAGGGCGTGGCAGACTCCGCCAAGCAGGCGGCGCTGTCGGCCGGGATGACCGTCACTTACTTCGACGCGATCACGCCTGGCCAGAAGGACTACACGGCGGCGCTGGTCAAGGTCAACACGGGCCATCCCGATGTCCTCTTCTACACGGGCTACTACCCGGAGTTCGGATTGCTCGCCAAGGAGTACGTGGCGCTGGCCCCGTCCTACAAGCTGAACGGTGACTCCGCCTGCGCGGACCCGAGCGTGATCAAGGTCGCCGGCACCGCGGTCACGAATCCCGGCATCACCATCAACACCCTGCCCACCACCCAGTTCATCCACAACGCCAAGAACGACAAGTTCACGAGCGCTTACAAGGCGAAGTACGGACAGGACCCAGGAGACTATTCGTCGTATGAATACGACGGCATGATGGCACTCGCCCAGGCGTTGAAGGACAACGGCGGTAAGACCGAGGCCAAGAGCCTCAACACCGCCATCCACGCGGTCAAGATCGCCGACGGCATCACGGGCAATGTCGCTTTCGACAGCAAAGGCGACCGCCCGGCGCCCCAATTCCTCGCAGTGCACGCGGTGGGGAACCCACCGCAGTTCCAGCCGATCGCGATCCGGCAGAGCGGCACCTGGGTGGCGTCAACCTGAAGTCGCAGACCTGAAAAGCGAGGTGGAGGCGCGCGCAGCGCCTCCATTTTTTTAGGCCTTCAGCTCCGCCGGATAGTCCAGCCTAACCGCGCTCTTGAATCGCGAGGATCCGGGATAGTCCGGACAATCCGAGGGTTCAGGCGCTCCCGACGGACTCGAAGCCGCCAAGGTAAGCCTTCTGCACCCTTTCGTCCTTGGCCAGTACCGCGGCCCCACCCTCGAGGACGATCCGCCCGACCTCGATGACGTAGGCGTGATCCGCGATGGCGAGCGCCTGGCGCGCGTTCTGCTCGACCAGGAGGACAGCGGCGCCTCGATTGGCGATCTCGCGCACCGTCTTGAGGACGCTTTTCGCGAGGATGGGCGCCAGCCCCAACGAAGGTTCGTCGAGCATGAGCACTTTCGGGTTCGACATCAGCGCCCTACCGATGGCCAGCATCTGCTGTTCGCCTCCGGACAGCGTCCCTGCGAGCTGGCCTCGCCTTTCGGCCAGCCTGGGGAACAGGGTGAACACCGCGGCCTTTCTCTCCTTGATGAGCTGATGCTGAGAGCGGATGAGGTAGCCGCCGAGGGCGAGGTTTTCGTCGACGTCCAAGATGTTGAAGATTCGCCTGCCTTCCGGGACATGACTGACGCCCATGCCGACAATGACATGCGCGTCGACCCCGACCAGGCTCTTGCCCGCGCATGAGATCGATCCGCTGCGCGGACGCAGCAGGCCGGAGATCGTGCGAAGCGTCGTCGTCTTCCCGGCACCGTTGCCACCGAGGATGGCTACGATCTGGCCCGGCTCGGCGTGGAGGGAGATGCCCCTGAGCGCCTCGATGTTTCCGTAGTAGACGTGAAGGTCCTGGACCTCGAGCAAAGCCATGATGCCGTCAAGCTCCCCGCGCGGTCAGGGCGTCCGTATCGTCGTCCTCGCGGCCGAGGTAGGCCTCGATGACGGCGGGGTCGTTCTGAATCTCCGCTGGTTTGCCGAGGGCGATCAGGATGCCATGATCGAGGACCGCGATGCGGCCCGAGACACGCATCACCAGCGACATATCGTGCTCGATCAGGACCACTGTGATGCCGAGGTCGCGAATCTTGCGAATGATGCCCACCAGCTCCAGCTTTTCGGTCGGATTCATGCCGGCAGCGGGCTCGTCGAAAAGCACCAGATGTGGGTGTGCGGCAAGGGCGCGGGCGATCTCGACCCGGCGCTGGTCGGCGTACGACAGCTGGCTCGCGAGCTGGCCGGCCATGGATTCCAGGCCCACAAAGCTGAGCCATCGTCGCGACTCCTGGAGCGTCCGGAGCTCGTCCTTGCGCTCGCCAGGGGTGTGCAGCATCGCCTGCCAGGTCATGGTGCGGTGACGGGCATAGAGCCCGACCATGACGTTCTCGAAGACGGCCATGTTCTTGAACAACCTGATTCCCTGGAAGGTGCGGCCGATCCCGCGCGCGACGATCACGTGCGGACGCAGGCCGACTATGGGGCGGCCGTCGAAAAGGACTCTTCCGCGTTTGGGTCTCTGGACGCCGGTGATGCAGTTGAACAACGTGGTCTTGCCGCCGCCATTCGGGCCGATGATGCTGAAGATCTCGCCGCGGCGCACGCTGAACGAAACGTTGTCGACCGCGCGCAGGCCTCCGAACTGCTGGACCACGCCATCCACCTCGAGCAGGACCTCTCCCTTGGCCGGCACCTTGTGACCCGCGGCGGCATGCCGGCGATCCCTTTCTTCCATCTGGACCTGGTGTTCGCGAAGGATCCTGGCCGCGACGTCTTCAGGTTCCTCCTCCTGCAGGCCGTAGAACGGTTTCGGCTTGCGCCTTATGCGCGGCCAGAGGCCTTGGGGTCGCAGCAGCATCATCCCGACCAGCAGAACCGCGAAAACCAGCAGCCGCACGTCTGACAGCTCGCGCAGCAGCTCGGGCAGTGCGACGACGACAAGCGCGCCCACAAGCACGCCCGGCAAGCTGCCGGTCCCGCCCAGGACTATCACGATCAGGATCAGGACCGAGAGCTGGAAGGTGAAGCTTGTCGGGTCGATGGCTCCGATCCGGGTGGCGAAGAAAGCTCCGGCGAGACCGCCCCACATGCCGCCCATCACGTAGGCGAAGAGCTTCAAGCGCAGTGACGGAACGCCGACGGATTCTGCGGCAAACTCGTCCTCCCTGATGGCCACCCATCCCCGGCCGAGCCTGGAGTGGTCCAGGTGCTCGGCGAAGATCATCGCGATGGCAAGCAGGAAAAGGCCGACGATGAAGAAGTCCCCTTGCGTGTTGAGCTCATATCCGAAAAAGTTGGGCCAGGGGATGCCGAGAACTCCGTTAGGCCCCCCCGCGTACTCCCAGTTGTTGAACGTGATACGCGTCATCTCGCCGAAACCGAGGGTCACGATGGCGAGGTAGTCGCTGCGGAGCCGCAGGGTCGGATAGCCGAGGATCGCTCCAGCCGTGCCGGTAAAGAGCACCGCAAAGGGCAGCGTCGTGAAGAAATTCCAATGAGCCTGGGTCATCAGCAGGGCGCTGGTGTAGGCGCCGATCGCAAAGAAGGCCGCGTAGCCGAGGTCGAGCAAGCCCGCGTACCCGACCACGATGTTCAGGCCGAGCCCGAGCATGGCGTAGGTCGCCACCGAGACCGCGACGGCGGTGACGTAGTCGTCATTCCAGGAAATCACCGCGGCGCCGATCGCTGCCAGGGCGACGACGACTCGCGACCAATAGGGGGTCCGGCCGAGGCGGTCGCGCACTGTCGCGTAGGCGCGTCCCACCTGCCGGTCTGAGAGTCGCGCGATCACATCCGTTCCGCCACGCGCTCACCGAACAGGCCCGTGGGCTTGACGATCAGCACGGTGATCAGGACGCCGAACACGACCACGTCTTCCCATGTGCCCGAGAGATATCCCGTGGTGTAAGCCTCCAGCAGCCCGATCAGCATGCCGCCCGCCATCGCGCCGGGGATGTTGCCGATACCACCGAGCACCGCGGCCGTGAACGCTCGAAGCCCGAGCAGAAAGCCCATGGTGAAATGGATCTGGACGTAGTAGATCCCGAGCATCACGCCCGACGCGGCGGCTAGCATCGCGCCGAGCACGAACGCGATTCGGATGACCGCATCCACATTGATGCCCATGAGCCTGGCAGCGTCATGGTCCACGGCCAGGGCTCTCATGGCGGTGCCGATCGTCGTGCCCTGGATGAACGCGACGAGGCCGCCCATCAGGAGAAGGCTCGCCACGACCAGCGCGATCTGAACGTAGGTCACATGAACCGGACCGACAAAGAAGCCGCTCAAGGGAAGGAGGTTCGGCGGGTAGGCCTCGATGGCCGCACCCCATATGAGCTCGGCTGCGTTCTGAAGCAGGAGAGACATGCCGAGTGCGGTGATCAGGATCGCAAGCAGCGATCGCCGGAGCAGCGGCTTGTACGCGAATTGAAGGATGCCGAGGTTCACGATCGCCGTGCCGATCATCGGGACCACAAAGGCGATGACGAGTGCCAGGTAGACGGGAAGGTGCTCGAATCCGAAGGACACAAGCAGGGTCCAGCCGAGGAACGCGCCCACCATGGAGAGGTCTCCCTGGGCGAAGTTGATGAGCCGGATGATCCCGTACACGATGGTGTAACCGAGGGCCACGAGGGCGTAAAACGATCCCACCGTGAGACCGATGACCGTGTACTGGAGAAAGTCCCCCATACCCAGCACCACCTCCCTGATGACAGGTATCCGACTGTCTGCTTCCCCTTGGCTTCGAGGTAGCTTCGGTAGCGGGTATCGTACAGGTGGCTTCTGCGACCGCAAAGTTTCCGACCCAGGCGCCGCACACGGAGGGAAGTAAGGACATGGAGCGGCTCGATCTCGCCGTTCTGGGGGGAGGAGTCGCCGGGCTCACCGCGGCTTATCTCCTGCGCGACCGGGACCTCGAGGTGTTCGACTCCGCCGGCCACGTCGGCGGCCGTACAAGGTCCCTCCAGCAGAGCGACGGCATCTGGCTGAACACGGGTGCGCAATACGTGTCAACGGACCGCGTGAAGGTCGTGGAGCTGGCAGACAAGGTTGGCGCACGGCTTTTACGCGACGACAACCTGGAGGAGTACTGGCGAGGTCTGTATCCGCGCGATCCCGATTCCCGCTCAGAGATCGAGAGCTGCATCGAACGAATCACTGCCGAGCAAATGGATCGCAGGCCCCCTACTCTCCCCGAGCTGGACGACCTGGCGTTCGACCAGTGGCTCGGAGACGTTTCGCCCGACACGCATCGCTTCTTCGACCGCTGGTGCCAGATCATGAACTCGGGCTCGTCGGTCGAGATTTCGCTCTATGGCGCCCTCTGGCTGTGGGGAGACCAGCGCAGCACACCCTGGAGCGACCAGCCCGTACCGCGGCACGACCGGGGCGATTGCGTGTTCGCCGGTGGCACGAACGAGTTTACTAAGGCGCTTGCTCGCGGAATTGGAGGGCGCGTCTCGCTGAGGTCACGTGTCGAGTCGGTCCGTCCGAGGGACGGCGGCTACGCGATCGAGGTGGACGAGGACGAGGGGATACGGCACGTCTGGGCACGGCGGGTCGTCTCGGCGCTGCCGGCCCCGGTGGCCGCAGACGTCATCGCGGAGCTCCCGGGGTGGAAGAGCGCCGCCCTGCGTGCGGTGCGCTACGGCCGATTCATGACAACGAACATCGTGGTGAGTCCCAGGGACGCGCGGCCGAGCCACTATCCGCTCACGGCGGCTCGAGCCGACGTCGCGTACAACCTCGATGCGTTCATCATCAAAACGCCGGGAAATTTCGATGAGAGTGGCGGTTGCTTTCACAACATCGTCGGAGACCCCACCGCGCGTGTAATCTGGGACGACCCGGACCACACGATCAAGACGGGCACGCTCCGCGAGCTGTTTCGCCAGCACCCGGAATACCGCGATAGAGTTGTCAGGGTCGAGGTTCAGCGCTGGCCTCACGGCATGCCCCTGTACAGCGTCGGCCGCATGAAAACCTTCGACCAGCTGGCCGAGCCCGTCGGCGGAATCCATTTCTGCGGTGACTACAGCTGGGCCTCCAACATGGAGGGCGCGGCACTCAGCGGAGAGCGCGCCGCCCTGCAGGCGCAGCGGGCGCCTGCCTGAGCGAGCCATGGCCCGCGGTCGCGCCGTGCTGAGCAAGAATGGGCCGGTGCAGGAACGGCGCTCGGTGCTGCGCGCCGACGGGACCATCGCCGCCGGGGCAAAGTCGCGCATGGAGGAGGAGCTGCTGCTCGATGCCCTGCGCTGGATGATGAAGTCGCGTCTTTACGACCAGCGTGTCATCGCGCTGCAGAGGCAGGGCCAGTTCGGCGTCTTCTCCCCGGGCATGGGCCAGGAGGCATCGATCATCGCATCCGCGATGGCCGTCGATCCCGCCCGGGACTGGATGGTCCCCCAGTACCGCGAGCTGATGGCGACGGTCCACCACGGCCTGCCGCTGGAGGTGATCACCGCCCAGTATCTGGGCAAGATCGCCCCCGGGCGCATCCCGGACGGCGTGCGGGTTCTCCCGACCCAGGTGTCTATCGCGGCGCAGCTGCCGCAGGCGACCGGGCTGGCGTGGGGGCTTCGACTTCGAGGTCAGGACTCCGTGGTGATCACTTACATAGGTGACGGCGGTTCTTCAGAGGGCGATTTCCACGAGGCCCTCAATCTCGCCGGCGTGGTCAAGGCGCCGATTGTCTTCTTCCTGCAGAACAACCAGTGGGCGATCTCGACCTCGCGGCGCGTTCAGTCCGCGGCCAAGAGCTTTGCGCTGCGGGCGGCCGGCTATGGATTCGAAGGTGTCGAGGTCGACGGGAACGACGTGATGGCGGTCTACGATGCCGCCTGCGACGCGGTGGAACGCGCTCGGTCGGGTGGCGGCCCAAGCCTGATCGAAGCGGTGACCTACCGCATGAGCTTCCACAACACGACCGACAACCCATCGCGCTACCAGGATCCAAAGGAGTTCGAGGAGGCTCGCACCCGCGATCCCATCGAACGCGTCCAGAAGTACCTGGCGACGTTCGGTCTGTGGGATCCCAAACGCGAGGCGGCCTGGATCGAGGAGATCCGCGAGGAGAACGAGCGGGCGCTCGAGCACGCGATGGGCGCTGCAGCGCCTCAGCCGGAGGACGTCTTCGCGAACGTCTACCAGGAACCGCCGCCGCGCGTGCTGCGGCAGCGGGCCGAACTGGTCGACGGCGGCGGAGGCTGAGATGACGCAGCGAAACGTCGTCGAGGCGATCAACAACGCGCTCGCGGAGGAGATGGAGAGCGATCCGCGGGTCATGGTGCTCGGGCTGGACGTTGGCAAGCTGGGCGGTGTCTTCCGGACCACGAGCGGCCTGGTGCAGCGCTTCGGCGTCGACCGGGTTGTCGATACGCCGCTCGCCGAGGCGAGCATCATCGGCGCCTCGCTCGGCCTTGCGCTGGCCGGCATGGTGCCCGTGGCGGAGATCCAGTTTCTGGGCTTCACGGCTCAGGGCTTTCACCAGCTGGGACCGCAGCTGGGCAAGTACCGCCAGCGTTCGCGCGGCCGCTACCACTGCCAGGTCACCATCCGGGCGCCCTTCGGAGGCGGCATCCGCAGCCCGGAGTTCCACTCCGATGCCATCGAAGCGCAGTTCGTCCAATCCCCGGGGATCAAGATCGTGATGCCTTCCAACCCTTACGACGCCAAGGGTTTGCTCATGGAAGCGATCCGGGATCCCGACCCGGTTCTCTACTGCGAGCCTGACCGCCTCTATCGGGCGGGCCGCTCGGAAGTTCCTGACGGCGCCTACACCGTGCCGTTCGGGAAGGCGGCAGTTGTGCGGCAAGGAAAGGACGTCACCCTGGTGGCCTGGAGCGCCGCCGTCGAGCTCTGTCTGCGCGCGGCCGAACAGCTTGCGGACGAGGGTGTGTCGGCGACCGTGCTCGACCTCCGCACCCTGGTTCCGTTCGACGTGGAGACGCTCTGCGGGGAGGTGGTGAAGACAGGACGCTGCGTGATCGTGCACGAGGCGCCGCTCTCGGCAGGCTTCGGGGCGGAGATCTCAGCGACTCTGATGGAGGAGGTCTTCTACGACCTGGACGCGCCGGTGGCGCGCGTAGGCGCATTCGACGTGCCGTTTCCAGCGGCGTCCCTAGAGGACCACTACCTGCCGTCGCTGAAGCGAGTGCTCGCGGCCGTGCGCCGCACCATGCAGAGCTGAGGTCTCAAAGCTCGACGGCGGACCCAACGTTCCTCGCTACGGCTGCGCGGTAGACGAGACTCGCGGCGGCCAGGTCCTCGACGGCGTGGCCCATCGACTTGTAGACCGTGATTTCTTCTCGCGATCGCCGGCCGGGCCGGGTGCCGAGAAGCACCTCACCCAGCTCGGTGGCGATGTCCGGGTCCATCCCCGCCAGCTCCATGCAGCCCGCGGGCGGAGGAAGGAACGCCGCCGCGCGCGACTCCACGAAGAGACGGGCCGCCTCGGCCAGCTCGCGGTCGAGCTCGCCGGAGGGCGGCGCGAATCCCACCGAGGAGACGTGGGAGCCCTGGGAAACCCACTCGCGCCGGATTACGGGCGCGCCGGAGTGTGTGCACAGCGCGATGACGTCGGCGCCGCGCACTGCGTCCTCGAACCTTTCGACCGCGCGAGCCCTGGGATCGAGCTTTGCCAGCCGCCTTGCGCTGTCGGGCGTCCGCGACGCCACCCTGATCTCCTCGAAGTCGCGCACCCGGGGCAGGATCTCGAGGTGGGCGTGCCCCTGAACGCCTGCGCCCAGAATGGCAAGCACCCTCGCATCCTGGCGAGCGAGGTGCCGGGTGGAAACAGCGGCCGCGCCCGCCGTGCGAATCGCGGTGATGCGCGTGCCGTCCATCACCGCGACCGGCGAGCCGGTCGCGGGGTCGAACAGCGCGATCAGAGCCTGATGCGACGGCACAGCGAGCTCATGGTTGTGAGGAAAGACCGAAACAAGCTTCACGCCGAGGCCAAGGCCCGACCCATATCCCGGCATCGTGGCGAGCCACCCTTCGCGCTCGGCGTTGACGGCGGATCGCGCGGGGACCTCGACGCGACCGGCGCTGAGGGCCCGAAATCCATCTTCAAGCGCGTCGAGGAGACCGTCGAGGTCAAGGAGTCCTGTCACGTCGGCCTGGCTCAAGATCAGAACTTTCAAGTGCGGTCCTCCAGTCGCGCTGACGCGCCGCCCGGATCGTAGCGAACGTCAGGCCGCGCCGACCGGAGCTCGCGGGTTGTGGGACGCTCGGGATCTATGCAGCGCTCCGCGCGCTCGATTCTCGAGCGCCTGGTCCGGATCCCCTCGCCGACCGGCGGGGAGCAGGCGGTTGCCGAGGCCTGCGCGAGCTTGTGCTCGGACGCCGGCCTCGATGTAGTCCTGGAGGAGGTCGCATCCGGCCGGCCCAACGTCCTCGCCCGATGGAAGGTCGGCAGAAGTCCGCATCTTCTGCTCACCGGTCACCTCGACACCGTCCCGGTGGGAGAGGGTTGGACTCGCGACCCGTTTGGGGCGGAGGTCGGCGATGGACGGCTGTACGGCCGCGGAGCCTGCGATATGAAAGGCGGGTTGGCCGCGATGATCGGAGCTCTCCTCGACCTACGCCGGCGTGAGGAAGAACCGGCGGGTGACGTGACGCTGGCCGCGGTCGTCGGGGAGGAGGAGGACTCGGCCGGGACGCGGGCGCTAGTGGCGCGCGGGATTCACGCGGACCGCGCCGTGCTCGCGGAGCCGACGGCGATGCGGCTCGTCGTCAGCAACCGCGGGCTGCTGAACTTCCGCGTCATAGTCAAGGGCGTCTCCGCCCATGCCTCATCGCCGGCGCTTGGACGCAACGCGGTCACGGCGGCCGCGCGGATCGCGCTCGAGCTCGAGTTGATTGGCGAGGAGCTCGGGCGTCGACGTCACCCAGCGTTCGGGCCGCCCAGCCTGACCGTGGGCACGATCCACGGCGGCACGCGCCCATACGTCGTGCCAGACCGCTGCGAGATCGAGGTCGACCGGCGAATCAACCCGGGCGAGACGGCGGAGCAGGTGGTGGGTGAGCTGGAGACGGCTATCGCCACCGCCAGGCGGCGCCTGCCCTGGCTCGAAGCCGAGGTCGTGGCAGGCCCCGACTACCTGGCATTCGAGATACCGAAGGACCATGACCTGGTGCGGTCGATGTCTTCGGCGATGGCCGAAGCGGGCGTACCACGCCACATCTCGGCCTGGCGGGCAGCGAGCGACGCCGGCTTCCTCGTCCACGGCGCGGGGATACCATGCGTTTTGTTCGGACCGGGCGACATCGAGCAAGCCGCGCACCGGCCGGACGAGTGGATCGACCTCGATGACCTCGACACGGCTCAGCGCGTGTTCGAGCATCTTTTGCTCAGCCGGTAGCCGGCCAAGGAGGGGGCACGTGGCAGCGTTTCCAGACGACGAGTACGAGGAGCGGCTCGCCAGAACACGGTCGAGGATGGGCGAGGCGGGAGTCGACGTGCTTCTGGTCACCGACCCGGCCAACATGAATTACCTCACCGGCTACGATGCGTGGTCCTTCTACGTACCGCAGGCGGTGATCGTGCCGATAACGCAAGAGCCGCCGCTGTGGGTCGGGCGAGGGATGGACGCGCAGAGCGCGATCCTCACGACCACGCTTCCACGGGAAAACATCCTCAGCTATGCGGACGACTACGTCGAGTCGCCCGTCAAGCATCCGATGGAGCATGTTGCATCCGTGCTCGCGGACGGCGGGTTCTCCGGCGGCCGCATCGGCTACGAGGGCAGCGCCTACTTCTTCACCGCCCGCAACCTCCAGGTACTTACGCGCGCAATGCCGAACGCACGGTTTGAGGACGTCGACCTCCTCGTGAACTGGGTCCGCACCGTGAAGTCGCCGCGCGAGATCGAGGTGATGCGACAGGCTGCCCGCATCGTGGAGAACGTGATGCGCGTGGCGATCGACGCAGTTGCGGTAGGCGTGCGCCAGTGCGACGCGGCGGCGCAGATCTCAGCGGCGCAGATCCGCGGCACCGAGCAGTTCGGCGGCGACGCCCCGGCGAATCCGCCCTCGATACTGAGCGCCGAGAACGCCGCGACCCCACACGCATCGTGGTCGGACAATCCTTTCCGGCGCGACACCGCCACGTGCCTCGAGCTCAGCGGCTGCCGCCAGCGCTATCACACCGCGATGTCGCGGACGGTGTACCTCGGCAAACCGCCCGACGATATGCGGCGGGTGGCAGCCGCTACCGCGGAAGGCATGGCCGCGGCGCTTGCCACGGTCAAACCCGGCGCGCTGTGCCAGGATGTCGAGGCGGCCTGGCGCCAGACCATCAACCGGGCGGGCTTCTCCAAGCCGTCGCGGATCGGCTACTCGATCGGCCTGAACTATCCCCCCAACTGGGCGGACCACACCGCAAGCCTCCGGCAGAACGACACGACCGTATTGGAGCCGAACATGACCTTCCACCTCATGCTCGGCATGTGGATGGAAGGCTGGGGCTTCGAGCTCAGCGACACATTCCGGGTCACTGAGACCGGCCATGAGGTATTGGCCGACTTCCCGCGTCAGCTCTTCGTCAAAGAATGAAGAGTCATGGCTGAGCCGCGGCGGCTCGCCGTCATCACCGGCGGCTCGCGTGGGATCGGGCGCGCTTTCGTCCTCGAGGCGGCGCGGCGCGGCTACGACGTCGTCTTCAGCTACCGCAGCCGCGAGGCCGATGCGGCCAAAACCGTCGAGCTCGCTGCGGCGCTGGGCGGACAAGCCAACAGCGTGTGCGCCGACCTCGAGAACCTCGAGGGTGTGCACACGCTGGCCTCGGTTGCGCATGCCAAAGGAGAGGTGAGCCTGCTCGTCAACAATGCCGGCATCGGCGAGGAGTTCACGCTCGAGGAGCTCACACGCGAGGCGTGGGAGCGGTCCGTCGCGATCAACCTGACCGCGCCCACTTTCCTGGCCAAGGAGTTCAAGGCAGACCTCGTGGCACGGCGGGGCGCGATCCTCAACGTCAGCAGCGACGGTGGTGTGGCGGGCTCTCTGCATGGGGCTGCGTACGGAGCGACCAAGGCCGGTCTCATCGGGCTGACCAAGACCTTGGCCCGCGAGCTGGCTCCTCACGTTCGCTGCAACGCGATCGCCCCCGGCCCGGTGGCGACCGAGATGTGGTTCGCGATCGATCCCGCGGTGCAGCAGCAGGTGATGGAGCGAGAGATGCCGCTGAAGCGCATCGCACAACCGGAAGACATCGCTCGCGCGGGCCTTGACATCAGCTCGTGGCCGGACGCATCGGGAATCGTCGTCCTGCTCGACGGCGGTCGGATCATGTGATGGGGCTATGAAGGTTCTGGTCGTCGGAGCGGGCCTGTCCGGTCTAGTCGCCGCGACTGAGATCCAGGCCGCGGGCCACGACGTGGTGGTGTGGGAGGCGCGGGACCGCGTTGGCGGACGGGTGTTCACGCTCCGGGAGGGATTCGCCGGCGGTCAGTTCGCCGACATCGGGGCGGAGATCATCTACCACGGACAGCAGAACATCGCTGACCTCTGCGCCAGGCATGGCATCGAGCTGAGCGAGGAATTCAGCCTCGGCACCGACGTCCCCGACCTGATCTTCGCCGGCGAGCGCCTCGACCGCGCCGCTGCTGGCGAGATCGTCAACGAGCTTCGCGAGGCGATCAAGCGCACCCGGCCGAGCCACTACGAAACCGTCGCGCAGTGGCTGCGGCGAGCTCATGTGTCCGTACCGGCCGAGCTGCTGCTCGCCGCGATCGCTCAATCGACTCCGGCCGCCCCCCTTCGCATCGCCGACGCGCAGGAGCTCAATGTGGAGCTGTCGTGGGGCGAGGCTTACCGCAAGATCAAGGGCGGCAACGACACGCTGCCGCGCACGATGGCGCGAAAGGTCGACGTCCGGCTCAACCGACCGGTGCGCGTCGTGGGCTGGGGGACAAACGGCGCGACCGTCGAATCGGACCAGGAAACATTCCATGCGGACCGTGTCGTGGTCACGGTGCCGGGTCCTCTCGTGTCCGAGCTCGGATTCGAGCCGGTGCTGCCGGCGGACAAGGTGCGCGCGCTGCTCCAGCTGCGCTACGGCAACGCGACACGTCTGGTGGTCCAGTACGCGGAACGCGAGCTGGTCAAGCAGGCCATCGGATCGGGTTGCTTCACAGACCGGATGCCGGGTTTCATCATGGAGCAGACGGTCCATCAAGGCGGTGGGCCCATCATCGTGGCGGGCCTGGCGGCGGGTGACGTCGAACCATCGGGCCTCACTGACAAGCAGATCCTCGACAGCGTCGACGCCACGATGAGCTCCGTCGTGGGTCGTCCGATCAAGCGGCTCTTCGGAGTCGTCAAGAGCTGGACGCACGACCCCTGGACGCGTGCAGTCGTCAGGGCGCCGATAGGCGACCAGCGAGACTCGGTCCTTCCCGTCATTGCGGCGCCCCTCGACGGCCGGGTCTTCTTTGCCGGTGAGCACACCGACAACCGGGTCGGCCCCGGTGGGATGGAGGGCGCCATCAAATCGGGCTATCGGGTCGCGCGCGAAGTGTTGGCGCGGGCGTGAGCGCGGGGTTGCAGGGTTGCCACTGCGCTGGCCCCAGCATCCGGGTCGGCACCGAGGAGCAGTTGGGGATCTACCGCCTGGACCGCTTCGAGCGTGGCGGCGTGGAGCCCGAAGGCGTGTGGGGTGGTTCTGGAATCGCCGCCGGAACCGCTTCACCCGCGAAGGTCGAGGAGTAGGCGCGCCATCGACGACCGAGAGTTCTTGATGATCCCCGGACCGGTAAGCGTCGAAGACCGCGTCCTGGAAGCTCTGGCTCGGCCCGTGCGCGCCCACTACGGCGACGCCTGGACGCACCTCTACAAGCGCGCGGTGGCCGGCATGCGCGAGCTGTTCAAGACCACCGGCGAGGTGCACTTGGTCTTCGGATCCGGCATGGCAGGCGTCGAGATGTGCGTCGCCAGCGTGCTGAGTCGCGGCGACCAGGTGTTGGTGGCCACCAACGGGCTGTTCGGCGACAGGATGGCCGAGGTCGCGACCGCGAACGGTCTGCACGTGCACACCGTTCGTCCAGGCGTTGCCGAGGCGATCACCGCGGGGCACGTCCGCGATGCGCTCGCCGCCCATCCCCAGGTGCGGGCGGTCTGCGCCGTGCATCACGAGACTTCGGTTGGCGTTCTGAACGACGTCGAGGGAATCTGCAAAGTCGCCCGCGAGCACGGCGCTTTGACAGTCATCGACGGAATCTCCGCGGTCGGCGGAGTCCCCTTCGAGATGGACGCGTGGGGGGCGGACCTGTGCGTGACCGTCGCCAACAAGTGCATCGGCGGACCCATCGGGGTGGCGCCGGTGGCCGCCGGCCCGCGAGCCCTCGAGGCCGTGGCCGACGGCAGGCCCAAAGCAGCGGGCTGGTACCTCAACCTGGCGACCTGGCGACGTTTCGCGGAAGCCTGGAGCGGTTGGCACCCACACCCGACGACGATGCCGACCAACGTCGTCGAGGCCTTCGACGTGGCGCTGACCGGTCTGCTCGAGGAGGGGGTCGAACACCGCTGGAGGCGGCTGGCCGCGGCGCGAGACCGCGTCCGCGAGGGGCTGGAGGAGATGGGTTTCCAGATGCTGTCCCCGATCACCACCGCGTCCCCTGTGACGACGGCGGCGTACGGCCTGCCCGGCATGCAGGTCGCCGATTACATGGCGTGGCTCCTGCGCGAGCACCGGATCCGCATCGGTGGAGGACTGGGAGAGCTTTCAGGCAAGATCTTCCGGATCGGCCACATGGGCCGCGCCGCGGAGCCCGAAGCAATCGACAGATACCTGCGCGCCACCGCGGACTACGTCGACGGACACGGGCTGGGTCGCGCTAGAGGCTGATCTTGTCCGACGTCCACTCCTCGATGCCGGCCTGCACATCATTCAGAAACCGCGAAGCCGCCAGGCCGTCGATGATGCGATGGTCGAACGACATCGTCAGGTTCATGAGCGGACGAATCGCGATCGTGTCCCCGACGACCCACGGCCGCCGGCGGATCGACTCCGTGCTCAGGATCGCGGCCTGGGGCTGGTTGATGATGGATTGCCCCGCGACCGAACCGAGGGCGCCGGTGTTGTTGAGGGTGAATGTGCCGCCTCGCACGTCCTCCGGGCGGAGGGACTTGGCCCGCGCTCGAACGGCGAGATCGTTGATCGCTTGCGCCAGGTCCATGAAGCCCATCAGGTCCGCGTCCTTGACGACGGGCACGATCAGCGTGTCGGGGAGCGCGACCGCGATACCCATGTTCACGTAGTGCTTGAGCACGATGCCTTTGTCCGTCCAGCTGGAGTTCAAGTACGGGTTCTTGAGGAGCGCCTCGCAGACGATCTGGACGAAGAATGGGACGTACGAGAGAGGGAAGCCATGACGCTCGCGGAAGGCATCTTTCTCCGCCTCCCTGTATTCGAGCAACCGGGTCACGTCAACCTCTCGCAGCGCCCATGCATGAGGCGACGTGCTCACGCTGCGCACCATGTGCTCCGCGATCTGGCGACGCACCGCGGAAATGCGCACGACCTCGTCCCCTCGCTCCGAAGGTGCACGAATGGAAGATGCGCTCGGTGGTGAGGGCGGCTGTTGCGCAGGCGCCGCGGCGCGCTGATCGGAGAGATAGGACAGCACGTCCTCGCGCCTGACTCGGCCGCCCGGGCCTGTGCCCCGGATCTGCGAAAGCTCGAGACCGTTCTCCTCGATCAGCTTGCGGAGCCCCGGGCTGATCCTGCCCGAGTCAGCCGGAGCCGGCGCCGGCTGGGGCCGCGACGGGATCTCGGCCGGCGCCGGGGGCTTGTCCTCGGTGGCAGGCGTCGCACCCTCGACCTCCAGCTCGGCGAGGGCCGCCCCGATTGGCACGGTCTGTCCCGGAGAGACCTTGATGTGCACGAGCCGACCTTCGACAGGGGATGGGATCTCGGCATTCACCTTGTCGGTGACGACTTCGACGATCGGCTCGTCGCGCCGCACCATCTCGCCTTCTTGCTTGAGCCAACGGTCGACGGTACCCTCGGTGACCGATTCGCCGAGCTGCGGCATCTTGAGTGTGGTCAGGCCCATCGCTGGATTCTAGTGGGCGTCGGTGATGCGGGCTGCTCGCGCGGCTGCTCTACGATTCGGAGACGGCGAGCGTGCTCATGCAAGGAGGAGTCGAATGACCCGGCGATTCCGTTTCGGTATCTGCACCGACCAGAACATGACCTGGGAAAAGACGGTCGAGCGCTGGCAGCTCTTCGAGCGGCTGGGCTATGAGAGCGCCTGGCTGTGCGATCACCTTGTCCAACCAAGCCGGCCGGAGGGACCTTACTTCGAAGCCTGGTCGCTGCTCGCCGGGCTGGCCGCACGGACCAACAAGATCAGGGTGGGCATTCTTGTGACGTCGAACACGTTTCGGTACCCGCAGGTCGTGGCCAAGATGGCCGTGACCGTCGATCACATCTCGAACGGCAGACTGGAGATCGGGCTGGGAGCGGGTTGGTACGAGCCGGAGCACACGATGTTTGGAATCGATTTTCCCGAGACCAAAGAGTTGGTCGCACGTTTCCATGAGGCCGTTCAAGTGGTCGATCTCATGACGCGCGAGGACACGAGCTCCTTCGACGGTACCTACTACCAGCTGAAGGACGCGCGCTCGCGCCCGGCGAGCGTCCAGAAGCCGCGACCACCTCTTGTCCTCGGCGCGTTCGGGCCGCGCATGCTCAAGATCGTCGCCAAGTTTGGTGACACATGGAACGCATTCGGTACGCCGACCGAGATGCGCGAGCGAAACCAGATGCTCGATGACTACTGCCGCGAGATGGGCCGCGATCCCGACACCCTGGACCGCTCGCTGTACTACTGGGTGCCGAAGGCGGACGAAGACCCGTGGGTTTCCAGGGAAGCGTTCTACGGTGTGATCGAGCCGTACATCGAGGCCGGCGTCAACCAGTTCATCTTCGACCAGCCGCGCGATGATCAGCTCGACATGCTCGAGTGGGCGGCCAAAGATGCGCTGCCGAAGTTCGCGAAGCAGACGCCCCGCGTGCTCGAGCCGGCGAGTGCAGCCAAGATCGACACCTCGGACTGGAAGCGACCGCAGGATCACCTCTAACCGCGCCGGATAATGCGACTAGCCGCACTCTGGACTTGCGAGAACCCCAGATAGTCCGGACGATCCGCGCGGCTGCTAGCTGCCCGACGGCCGGATATTCTGGTTCAGCCGAAAGAAGTTCGCGGGGTCGTAACGATCCTTGAGCGCGACGAGGCGGTCATAGGTCTCGTCGCCGTAGGCCTGGCGCACCCGTTCCCGCGTCTCCTGGAACAGGTAGTTGGGATAGGCGCCGCCTGACAGGTGCGGCTGCATGCGGGCAAAGCCGTCTCGCGCCCACCTCACGTTGTCACCGTCTCGCGCTGGGTCGGTCCATTTGGCGTTGACGAGCAGGTTGTACTTGGCACCCGCAAAGTTCAACGCGCTGCTGCCGGGAGCGCTCCGATGCAGCGCGCCGTGGAGGTGCTCGAGCTGGACCTGGCTGAGGGGCGAGGCGGCTGCCCCGAAGATTTCGTCCACGGCCGTGATCGCCGAATGGCCGAGGCCGCCCATCGCGTTCGTCTTCCAGTAGTTCCGCCAGCCCCAGGGCGAGATCTGGTCGTAAAGGCGCTGAGCGTCGACATAACTTCGTGGAGCAGCTTCGTCCCGCAGTGGCGAGAAACGGGTGCGGAGGAGGTCATAGACCCTGACCGCGGAGCCGGCCTCGCCGCAGTAGCACGTCAGCAACGTGGCGAGGGGTTCACCTTCCTGGGATCGGCGCAGGACAAGGTCGCACGAGAACTCGTCCGGGATCGTGTCGACGAACTCGTCGTAGAAGCCCAGGAATTCGCGCGAGTAGCGATAGTCGAGCGGTCCCGACACCACGCCGCTCAGTGGGTGGAGCGCGAACTCGAACGTCGTCACGACGCCGAAGTTGCCGCCGCCTCCTCGTAGCCCCCACAACAGATCGGCGTTCTCGTCCGGTGATGCCGCGACGAAGTCGCCGGACGCGGTGACCAGCTCGGCTCCGGCGAGGTTGTCACAGGTGAGCCCATGTAATCCCCGCAAGACCCCGATTCCTCCGCCGAGGGTAAGGCCGGCGACTCCCGTGCTGGAGACGATCCCGCCCGGGGTTGCCAGGCCGTGCGCTTGTGTGGCCGCGTCGAGATCGCCCCAGCACGCGCCTCCCTGGACGCGGGCACGCCGCCGTGCGGGATCGACCTCGACACGCCGCATGCGGGTCAGGTCGATCACCAGGCCACCGTCGACGACCGCGTTTCCGGCGACGTTGTGACCGCCGCCCCGGACGGCGACCGCAAGCGCATGGTCGCGTGCGAACGCGATCGCCGTCGCCACGTCAGCCTCGTTTACGCAGCGCGCGATCAATCGCGGGCGCCGGTCGATCATGCCGTTGAACACGCGTCGCGCCTGGTCATACGCATCATCGCCAGGCCCCATCACCGAGCCGGCGATCTCGCGCGCCAGACGGTTCGCGGCGTCGGCATCGATCGCGGTCATCTGGCGACCGCGACCCGCGATCGTGACAGGAGCCGCGGCGCGAGGGAGCCGACCACCGCCATCAGGATCGCGCCCGCCACGGGCGGCCAGAAGGCGAGTTCGACACTGCCCGTGCTATCCACCAGCATCCCGGCCGAAAGCGGGCCCACTAAGGCAAGCAGGTAGCCGGCCGTGTACATGACCGCCGAATACGTGGAGGCCTCGCTTTCATCACGTGCGATCAGGGGCGGCAGCGCGATCGACGCCACGAACGCCGCCGCCGTCCCGAGACCGACCATGAAGACAAGCGGCTGCACGAAGTCGGTCAGACCGAGGAGCAACCCGAGCGAGCCCGTGGTCGCAAGGGTGCCGGCGACCACATAAAACGGGGTGGAGAGTGCGTATGGCCAGCGGACGAAGGACAGGGCAAACAGGGGGACGATGGGGAAGAAGTTCAGGAAGAGGAAGGTAGTGGCGACGTATCCGGCGCTTCGTCCTATGAGCAGGAATGGAACCCAGGTGGCAACTGTGTAGTAGACGAGGTTCTGGAACGTGAAAAGGGCGGCCACCTGCCAGACCCTCGGGTCGCGCAATATCGCCCCGATATGTGCCGGCGGTGCAGCCGTCCGGTCGCGCGGCGTGAAACGAATCCATAGCAAAGCGCCGACCGCCGCGACTGCCGCCCACACGATGAACATGGCGCGCCAGCCGATGGCCCGCGAGATGTACGGCGAGAGCGATGCACCGAGGACGTTGCCCATCAGCAGTCCGTTGCCGTACAGGTTGCTGGCTCGCGTGATCGCCGTGGGAAACCACCGCCGGATCAAAACCGCGAGCGGGGGCTGCGCCAGGGCGATCGAGAGCGTGAGCAGGGCGCTGCCGGCGAAGACCCAGAACACTCCCGGCGGTAGCGTGATGGTGATGGTGAAGATGGCCAGCCCGGCGCAGCACAGCGCGACCAGCCGCCTCGCACCGTATCGTGTCGCGAGCAGAGCGCCAGGGATCGACGCCGCGCCCATCATCAGCACGGCCACCGCGGTGATCGAGCCAGTGGCGGAGAAGCTGAGCCCGAGGTCAGAGCGAATAGCCGGCAGCGAAGGCGGAATCGCGAACAGGATCACGCGCAGGTTGAAAGCCGTAAGCCAGACGAGGCCGAGGGAGATGACGGTCCGGCGCAAGGACCACCATGCTACTTGTCAGATCTTCGACGAGTCCGGAACCGGGTTGTGTGCCCGCACCCAACGAAACACATCACTCGTCGCGAGCTGGCCGCCGGTCACGTAGAGCACGTTGCCCGATACCCAGGCGGCCTCATCGGAGCACAGATACACTGCGGCGCTCGCGATGTCGTCCGGCACCCCGACCCGATTCAGGGGATAGAAGGACGCCCGATCCGCCCTCTGGTCGTAGGTCCGCAGCCACGGTTCCGTGAGGCGCGTGTCGATCACGCCCGGCGCAATTGCGTTGACCCTGATCCGGTCCGTGCCCGCCTCGTACGCGAGGACCTTGGTCAGGTTGACCACCGCCGCCTTGGCCGATCCATAGATGCCTTCAGTCGGAGCCGGGAAGACGGCATCGATCGACACGATGTTCAGGATGGCGCCGCCGGTGCCCTGACGAGACATCACCCGGCACGCGGCGACGGCCGCGAAAAGAGGAGTGCGGACGTTGAGTGCATACATGGCGTCGAACGCGTCGAGCGTGGCGTCGGCCAGCGGCCCGATCGACCCGGGCACCTCGGTGATCCCGCCCGCGTTGTTGACGAGGATGTCGAGCGATCCGAGCTCATCCGCGGCGGCGTTCACCATCTTCACGGCGTGGTCGGTGTTTGCGAGATCCAGCACGTGAATGAATGCCTTGCGGCCGAGGGCTCGGATCTCTTCGGCGACTTTTTCGAGCTCAGCACGGCCGCGAGCGGCCAGGGCGACATCGGCACCTTGTCTCGCGAAGGCGAGCGCGATGGCGCGACCGATGCCGCGACCGCCGCCGGTGACCAGGGCTTTCTTGCCGTCGAAAGAGAACATCGCGCGCCCTCCCTTCGCTTCGAGAATCCGCTTATCGTAGGGACCTCGCGGAGATCCGAATGAAGGCAGAGCGAGTGGGGACGGTGATCATCGGCGGTGGCATCGCCGGCTGCGCCGTCGCCTACTACCTGGCTGCCGAAGGTGAGACCGACATCCTCCTTGTCGAGGCAGGCGAGCTGGGCAGCGGTTCCACCGGCGGGTCGTTCGGCGGTGTCCGCCAGCAGTTCAGCACACCCCTGGAGATCGAGCTGTCGCGGCGAGGGCTCGAGTTCTGGCGCTCTGCTGAGCGCGTCTTCGACGCCCCCGTCACGTGGCACGCCAACGGCTACCTGTTCATGACCGGACAGCCGGAAATCATGGCCAAGCTCGCTGAGGCCGCGGCGCTGCAGCGCGAGATGCGACTCACCGACGTGCACGTTCTTGATGCGGAACAGATACGCGAGGTCGTGCCCTGGGTCGCCACCGACGGCTTGGTAGGCGCAACGCATACGCCCAACGACGGCAGGGTGACCCCGACCGAGGGTGTGGCCGCGCTGGTCAAAGCGGCAAGGTCCCGCGGAGTCCGCTTTCGCGAGCAGTGGGAGGTGAGATCGCTCGAGCGCGCGGGCTCAGGGTGGCGCCTCAACGGGCCCGCTCTCATCGAGGCGGAGCGTGTGGTGGCTTGCACCGGGTACTGGAGCAGCGAGTTCTTGCGTCCGTTCGGGCTCGAGCTGACGGTCCGCCCGATGCCGCTCTACTCTGCGATCAGCGGTCCCGCGCTCGCGGGGCAGCGGGTCCCGCTCACGATCGATCTCGATACAGGCCTGTTGATCGAGCGCGAGGCGGACGGTCTCGTGATCGCGATCCTTTACGAGGACAACCCGCCGGGATACGGGCACGCTCGGATGCTCGAGGAGTTCGCCGAGCTCGCGCGGGTCCGCGCACCATCGCTTGCCGATCTGCGCATCGCAAGGCATGTGGTCGGCAACGTGGACGTCGGGGGAGATGGGCATCCTTACGTCGGATCGGTCGACGACGGTTTGTGGATGGTGGCGGGTTTCGGCGGCCATGGAGCGATGCATGCGCCGCCGGTTGCGGAGCTGCTCGCCAAGACCATCGCGGGCCGCCCCGACCCGTCGCTGGACATCGCGGCGCTCAATCCATGGCGGCCGAAGGACGCCGCCACCGAATGGATGGTGGCCACGAAGAAAGGCTGAACGGGCTCGGAGCTTTCAGTCCCATCGGACTATCCGTTGGTCGGTATCTCGGCGTCGCCCGCCTCGTGATAAACGCGCGTGGCCTCGATTCGGAAGATCGCCCTCCGCTCGCCTGGAAACGACCACGGATAGCGGTCGACCTTCAGGTATCGGCGGCTGAGGGCGTCCATGTGCTCTCGCCATCCGTCCTCTGACCACGAGACGACCTTCCCGCTCACGGCCAGGAAGCGGTGTGGATTGCGCGGGTCGACAACCGACAAGGCGACCGCGGGTCGCTCGCGCATGTTGGCCGCTTTGACGCGGTCGAGGCGCACGTTGACGAGCAGGGTGTCACCGTCGTGGTCGACCCACAGTGGCGTCACATGGGGCGTGCCGTCTGCGCGCACGGTGGCGAGGTGCCCGAGCGCCTCGCCCTCGAGGAGGTCGATGAACTCTGGGGGAATCGCGGTCGGCATCGACCGAAGGTTAACCGGCCCGTCTCATACTTTTGCCGTGCCAGGTGCCGAGCCGCGCCCGCCGGTGCCGGCCGAAAAGCTGCGGGTCGGTCTCATGCTTCCGACCTGGACGACCACCGATGTGCGGTGGTCCGAGGTCCTCGACATCGCCGGGATCGCGCATGAGGTGGGCTTCGACGCCCTTTATGTCAGCGACCATCTGCTTCTGCCGGGCAACAACGCGGAGCTGAAGCGGCACGCCGGGGTGGATTTTCCCGACGACCCGGACGTCGAGCTGGAAGGGTACATGGAGTGCTTCACAGTGCTCGCCGCGCTCGCGGTGGCCATCCCAAGGATCGCGCTCGGCTCACTTGTCGCCAGCTCCGGGTACCGCAACCCCGGCCTCATGGCGAAGATGGCGGTCACGATCGACGACATCAGCGACGGTCGCCTCGTCCTCGGCCTGGGGGCCGGCGATTCCGAGGGGGAGCACCTCACGTTCGGTTTTCCGCACGAGCAGAGGGTCGGGCGTTTTGAGGAGGCGCTTCAGATCATCAAGAGCCTGTTCAGGGCCGAGCTCACCGAGTTCGAGGGCGCCCACCACCGGATCCGCGCGGCGCGACTCCTCCCGCCCGCATCGAGGCGGGGCGGGCCGCCGATCCTGATCGGGACCCTCAATCCGCGCCCGCGAATGCGCCGCCTGGTCGCGCAGTACGCGGATATGTGGAACGGGTGGCTGGGCTACACCGACGCCAGCCCGGAGTCCGCGGCCGCGCAGCTTCAAATCATCGACGATGCGTGCCGCGAGCACGGCCGCGATCCGAACACGCTCGTCGCGACGACGGCCGTACGTGGCGCCATGCCGGGCTCGGGCTACGTGCCCAGGCCGGATGAGCGGCCGCTCGCGGGTCCTCCGCGCGAGATGGCGGAGACTCTTCGCGGACACGCCCGGCTGGGAATCGCCGAAGTCCAGGTCGCGTTGACAATGGGGGGTTCCGAGGGCGTGCGCGCCTTTGCCCCTGTCATCGAAGAGCTGCGGTCCAGGGGCTGACTCGCTGCTACTGTAGCCGTCAATTTGCGCAGCACAGAGCTTGGCCGGTGAGGATGGACCACCTCGCGTTTGCGGTTTGGGACATGTCGAAGGCGGCGGCCTTCTGGGGCGATGTGATGGAGGGGCAGTATCGTCAGGGTGACGCGGATTGGCGCGGCTTCGCGTTTGCGCAGTTCGGGTTTCCAGGGGGCGGTGGCCGAGTCGAGATCCTCGCACCTGGAAGCGACCCCACGGGCTTCGTCGTGAAGTTTTTGCACCGGTTTGGAGAAGGCATGCATCACGTGACGTTCGTGGTCGACGACCTGCGTGCCCATGCGGACCGGGTCCGTGCGATGGGGCACCGCGTCTTCGGCGAGGACTACACGGACCCTCAGTGGATGGAGGCGTTCCTCGTCATCGACCTCGCGGGCAACCGCGTCCTCGTCCAGCTTGCCCAATCGGAGCTCACCGTAGAGGAGCAGGACGCGGCCTGGGGTGGCAAGCCGTTGGGCGCCGTCCTCGAGGCCGCGGCCCTCCGACCCGATCTTCGCTGATCGGTCGCGTGGCTAGCGGAGTAGATGCTTCTGGATCTTTCCCGTGGGTGTCTTCGGTAGGTCAGGCACTATCAGCACGACGTCGGGCACCATGAATTTCGGCACTCGCCCCCGCAGAAAGGCTCGCAGCTCCTGAGGTTCGAGCGACATCCCCGGCTTCAAGACGACGACCACCTTGAGGTCGTCTTCGGTCGAGACCGACTTGACGGCCACTGCAGCCGACTCGAGGACCGACGGATGCATGTTCACCTCGCGCTCGACCTCGAAGGAAGAGATGTTCTCGCCCCTGCGCCGTATGTAGTCCTTGATCCGGTCGACAAAGTAGTAGTTGCCGCTCGCGTCCTGCCTGAAAGCGTCACCGGTGTGCAGCCAGAGGTTGCGGAACAGGAGCAGGCTCGCCTCCGGGTTGCGGTGGTACTCGGTGGCCATGATCCAGGGCTCGCTGCTTCGCACCACGAGCTCGCCCACATGGCCGACCGGCACCTCGCGGTCCTCATCGTCGACGATCCGGACCTCGAAGCCGGCCACCGGACGGCCTGCGATGTCGGGCTCGATCACGTCGTAGTCGCTGATGATCGGGACGTTCACCTCTGTGGAGCCGTAGCAGGTGCAGACGCGGACACCGAAACGCCGTCGAAAATCGTCGAGTGAATCCACGAGCGGGACCATCAACATGCGTTCCATCGAGTTATCGAGGTCTTCGGGTTTGGGCTTCTGACGCGCCAAGAAGTTGGCCATCGCTCCGAGCAGGAAGCTGACCGTTGCTCCTGACTCCTTCACTACCGCCCAGAAATCGGCAACGCTGAATCGGCGGCGAACGACGGCGGTGGCGCCGACCTGAAGGCATGCATACACCAGCGCCCATTGGCCCGCGATGTGGAACAGCGGCAGGGGCGCGAAGTAGACGTCGTTCTCGGTCAACTGAACGGTTTGCCCCGCGAGCCTGGCGTACGTGTAGGCGTGCGCGTGCGAGACGCGTACGCCCTTCGACTGGCCGGTCGTGCCTGACGTGTACATGATCGCCACGATCCCGTGCTCGGGGACATCCGCGATGTCGGCAGCCGGGAGTTCGCTGGAGCGCTCGTAGGCGCCTTCCCAGCTGTCGCAATGCATTCCCGCCGGGCATGGAGCATCGCCCGATACGAGCAGCATGCGGAGGCCGCCCCGATCGGCCTCCAGATTCGCCACGCGCTCTACGTAGCGCTCGTCGACCAGCATCAGCCAGGCGTCCGAATCCTTGATCTGGTGGCGCAGGATCTCGCCGATGTATTCAGTGTTCACCGGCACCTGGACAGCACCCAGTAGAGCCAGTCCAAGCCAGGCATCGACAAACTGGATCGTGTTGTCGAGCATCACCAGTACCGGATCACCGCGCTTCACGCCTTGGCCGGCGAAGGCGGCGGCGGCGCGACGGGCGCGAGACCAGAGTTGAGAGTAGGTGTAACGATCCTCGCCGAAGTCGATCGCAGTCTTCCCGCCCCAGGCGGCGACCGATGACTCGAGCACCTTGCTGACCGTGCGTCCAGCATGGACAACGGTCGCCACGCTGGAATCGTAGCTCAGGTCTTGCGCGCGCCCCCTCGCGTGGCTCATTAGCCTTGTCTCGTTCGATTCGGCCGGCGCCGGGAGGGAGGCATGAACGAAACGCTCGACGGTAAGGTCGCCCTGGTCACCGGCGCGAGCCGCGGCATCGGCGCTGCGATCGCCCGAGAGCTGGCGGCGGCGGGGGCCAGGGTCGCCCTTGCCGGCCGCGAGGAAGCGACTCTGCAAGAGGTCGCCGCTTCGCTGCCACGCGCAAGCGCCGCGCTCGCACTGAAGGCTGACGTGGCCGAGGTCGCCGACCTGGATCGCCTGGTCGCCGACGTGGTCGACAGGCTCGGGGGCGTCGACATCCTGATCAACAACGCGGGCTTCCTGCCTCAGCCGAAGCAGATCTACAGCGCAGACCTCGACGAGTGGCAGTACGTGATGAACGTCAACCTCCGTGCTCCGTGGTACCTCTCGAAGCTGGTCCATCCGCACATGCGCGGCCGCGGCGGCGGAGCCATCGTGAACATCGCGTCGACTTCGGGCCTGCACCACGACATTGGTCTTGGCGTCTACGGCATCTCCAAGGCTGGGGTCGTGATGCTGACCGAGGTGTGCGCGAAGGAATGGGCGCGAGACAACATCCGGGTCAACTGCATCGCACCGGGCACCGTGAAGACGCAGCTGGCGGGATCGATCATCGAGTACCTCCAGGGCAAACAGATGAAGCCCAACCCGATGAATCTTTACGGCGAACCGGAGGACATCGCGAAGCTGGTGCGCTACCTGGCCGGTGACGAGTCGCGCTTCATGACCGGATCCATCATCCGGATCGACGGCGGCGAGCTCCTGTAACGACCCCTCGGCATCGGTCCAAAGCCGACGACGTCATAAGGCGCGACCTGCAAGATCGGCTGCGCCAGATCAGCCCGCCTGGCGCGTCCATTCGGTGCGGCCAATGCCTCACGGACACTCGGGGTTCACCTATCTCGTGCGTGCGACCCAGGAAGAAAAGCCCCGCGGGCTGGTGTTGCGCCTCCCGCCGCCAGGCGCCCGGCCGCTCGGCCCGGCGGACGTCGTCCGTCAGGGAAGGATCATGACCGCGCTCGCGAGGCAAGGTTTCCCGGTCCCCGCGGTTCTCGCGGCGTCGGACGAGCCGGTTGTCGATGGACGCCCTTTTCTGCTCCTCGAGCATGTGGCGGGCAGGCGCGTCCGGTTGAGCTCGCCGCCGACCTGGTGCGTTGGCACACGCTGCTGGAACGCTCCCGCGTTGACCTCGACCTGCCGTTTGAGGAGTTGCGCTCGGCGCTTGCGTCTTCCTTTCCAGAGCCGCGTGCGCCCTGCCTTGTGCACGCCGACTATCACTTCGGCAACCTCCTGTTCGATCGCGGCGGCTCGGTCGTCGCGGTGCTCGATTGGGAGATCGCCGAGATCGGCCAGCCGCTGATTGACCTCAGCTGCCTCGCGGTCGCGGGGATGAGCAGGGGCGCCGAGACGGTCGGGCCGGTGCCGGGTCCCACGATCGAAGCTCCGCAGCTCGCCGCGCTGTACAGCGCGGACACGACCGAGCTCGAGTGGTACTGCGCGTTCAGCTGCTACAAGTACTCCGCGGTGTATGCGTACAACCTGATGCTGCACCGGCGCGGCAAGCGCATTGACCCGTTCAACGACCGCGTGGAGCCGTTGATCGAGCGGCTCCTGACTCACGGCCTCACAATTTTGCGAGGGCATGACCAGGTAGGCTCCGCCGCGGCGGAGAGGGAGGCTGAGGGATGTCGATCAGATTCGAAGTTGACGGACACGTGGCGACGATCACCCTCGACCGGCCCGAAAAGTTGAACGCGATGGACTCGGACATGTACGAATCGATCTCCGATCGCTTGCGAGAGATCGATTCCAGGGACGATATCTGGCTCGGAGTGGTGACGGGTGCGGGCGACAAGGCCTTCACGGCAGGCGCGGACCTCGTGGGAATGCACGGGACCGCCGAGCAGGCGCAGGTGGCCTGGTCGGCCGTGAGGGCGACGCGGTTTGACCTCGGCCTCGAGGTCCAGAAACCGCTGATCGCCGCGGTCAACGGTTACTGCCTGGCGGGTGGGCTGGAGCTCGCGCTGGTCTGCGATATCCGGGTTGCGTCGGAAAACGCCCGCTTCGGTTGTCCAGAGGTGAAATGGAACCTGCTGCACGGCTACGGCGCGCAGCGCCTGCCGGAGATCGTCGGCTTGACCAACGCCATGTACCTGCTGCTGACAGGCCAGTTCATCGACGCCCGCGAAGCCCTTCGCATCGGCCTGGTCAACGAGGTGGTCACGCCCGAGCGGCTGATCCCGCGGACCCGTGAGCTGGCCGACACCATCTGCGCGAACGGCCCCATGGCGGTGCGCATGACCAAGGAACTGGCCCTGCGCGGGCGCGACCTGAGCCTGCCCGACGGGATCCGCCTGTATCAGGCGCTCAACCGGCTGGTCGAGCTGTCCGCCGACCTGGAGGAAGGGACGAGAGCCTTCGCGGAGAAACGATCTCCCAGCTTCCACAATCGGTGACGCGGGCGCTGCGATGAACCGAGGCGCGTCGAAAGCCGACGTCGTCATCCTGGGTGCCGGCTTGGCCGGGCTGACGGCGGCGTATCACCTGCGGGACAGAGACATCGTGGTCCTCGAGTCCAGCGACCGGGTCGGCGGGCGCACGCTGTCGGGTGAGCACGGCGCCTACTGGTACAACCTGGGTGCGCAGTTCGTGTGGGACCCGCGCACGATCGGGCTTTGTCGAACGTTGGGGTTGGACCTCGTCGGCGGCGAAGGCGCGGAATCGGCGGTCTTCGTGAACGGTCGTCTTGCGGTCGGTCGCGACCCCTACCGGCTTCTCATGAAAATGCCGATCTCATGGCGCGACAAGGCGGGTTTCGCCCTCACGATCGCCCGCCTGCGCAGGCTGGCGGCGGCCACGCACGGACTCGACCCCCAGCTCGACGCGAAGTCGCTCGCGGACGTGATCGGCCCTGCGTCCCCCGTCACGAAAGCAATCCTCGAGATGGCGACCACATCGGGGACCGGCCTCTCGACTGACGAGGTCTCCGGCGCGGTTGGTCTTGGCTACGCCATCCACCTGTTCGGGGGCAACGTCAACGACACGCTCAAGTCCGTTCGCGGTGGGACGCAGCAGATCGCGAAGACGATCTCGCGGGCGATCGATCCTGAGCGACTCATGCTCGACTGCAAAGTCGAGTCGGTGGAAAGCGCCCCGGACCACGTCGCGGTCCGCTACCGGCGTGATGGAGGCGCTGTCGAGGAGGTCGAGGCCACCGCGTGCATCGCCGCCCTGCCCGTCGACTCCGTGATCGCGACGATTCCCGGTCTGCCGGCATCGAAGCGCGCGGCCCTCGAGGAGATGCTGCCGTACACGCGCATCGTGTCCGTCGCCTGGCTCACGGACGAGCAAGAGTCGATGCCCTGGGAGCGGCTGCTGGCCGTTCCGGCGATCGGACTCTCATTCGAGCTGCTGAGCAACAACGCGTTTTTCGGCCGGCGTTCGGACGGCGTGCGGCGCCGCCAGGGTGGAAGCCTGGTCACCTTGTCGACGGGACCGCGTGCCGAGGCGCTGGAGGCCTTCGACGATGCGGCAGTCACGGACAAGATCAGGTCCGACCTGCTGAAGATGTTTCCCGGGACGCGTGACATCCTCGAGAAGGCGACGACTCGGGTTCAACGCTGGCATGGCCTACCTCGGTTTCGCAAGGGCTGGCTCGAGCGGCAGACGACGATTCGCGAGCCGTTCGGGCGCATCCACTTCTGTGGCGACTACACAGCGCAGCCCGGGACGCCCGGAGCCGTCGGCAGTGGTTACCACGCCGCGGCGGCCGTGCGCAGTCTTCTGGACTGAGCACGTTGGCAGTTCGTTTTCAGCCGTTCCCGCTGACCGGCAAGTCATACGCCGAGATCCACGGGAGGTTTCGCTGGCGCCTACCCGAACACTTCAACATCGGCGTTGCGTGCTCGAACGCGCTCCCCGCGGACCGGCTGGCCCTGATCGACGTTTCCGCCAAGCCTGCGCGGCGCTTCAGCTTCGGGGAGCTTGCGGCGCTGACCAACCGCGTCGCGAACGTGCTCTGCGGAGTCGGACTGGAACGTGGAGACCGCGTCGCTGTCGTGCTGCCGCAGATCCCTGCGACGGCCCTCGCGCACATTGGTGCTTTCAAAGCGCGGCTGATCTCCGTCCCTCTCTCCTCGCTCTTCGGCACGGACGCCCTGCGCTACCGGCTTGCCGACAGCGCGACCAGGGCCGTCGTGACCGATGCCGAGGGCATGGAGCGGATCGCGGCGCTCGACGGCGTGCCGGACCTTCGCTGGATCTTCGTGACCGACGGCGCCGCCTCGTCCGATACTCGAGTTATCGACTTCTGGCGAGCGGTCGGCGAGGCGTCACCTCGATTCGCGGCGCCGCTCAACCGTGCCGACGAGCCATGCATGATCATCTACACGTCGGGGACCACCGGGCCCCCAAAAGGCGTGCTGCACGCGCACCGCGTGCTTCTCGGCCAGGCGTCGGGCTTTCGGGTCTGTCACGAATTCACGCCGCAGCGCGGCGACCTGATGTGGACGCCAGCCGATTGGGCGTGGATCGGCGGCCTGGTCAATACCCTGTTGCTGGCCTGGCTGCACGGCGTGCCGATGATCGCGGCGCCCCGGCGCGGATTCGACGCAGAGTGGGCGCTGAACCTGCTCGCCGAGCATGGGGTGAGGAACGTCTTCCTGCCCACGACGGCGCTGCGGATGATGCTGCAGTGCCCGATCCCGCGGGGCATCATGCTTCGCTCGCTGGTCACTGGCGGGGAACCGCAGGAGGTCGGGCTGCTGGAGGATGCGAGATCGAGGTTCGGCATAACGTTCAACGAGTCCTACGGGCAGACGGAAGCCGATTTCGTGATCGGCCAGTGCGCGTCACGCTGGCCGGTCAGGCCCGGCTCGATGGGGCTCCCATATCCTGGACACGACGTGCAGGTCCTGGGCCCGGACGGCGCGCGATCCGCGACCGGCGAGGTGGGTGAGGTGATGGTGCGTGCTCCCGACCCCACGATGCTGCTCGAGTACTGGAACCGGCCCGACGCGACTCGCGACAAGTTCCAGGGCTCGTGGCTCCGCACCGGCGACCTCGCGCGCGTGGACGATGAAGGCTATTTCTGGTTCGAGGCGCGCATCGACGACGTGATCAAGTCAGCCGGCTATCGGATCGGCCCCGACGAGATCGAGGAATGCCTGCTCAGGCACGAGGCGGTCGCGAACACGGCGGTGGTCGGGGCCCCCGACCCTGTGCGCGGACAGGTCGTGATGGCGTATGTCCAGCTCCGGCGGGGATTCGAGCCTTCGCCCAAGCTCGAAGTCCGTCTCCGGGCGCACGTCAAGCGGCACCTGGCCGCGTACCAGTACCCAAGGCTCATCGAGTTCGCGGAATCGCTTCCTCTGACGCCTAGCGGTAAGGTCGACCGCGGCTCGCTGCGGCGTCAGGCGGCCGGCCGGGCAAGCGATCGTCTCGGCAAGGATGCAGGCGCGCCGGCGCCATAGGAGGAACATGCTGGTCCAGTACGAGCAGCCAAACCAACACGTGGCGCTGATCCGGCTCAACCGGCCGGAAAAGATGAACGCCTTCTCGACCGGGCTCGAGCGCGACTTGCTCACGGCATTGCAGCGAGCATGCGGCGACGAGGAAGTCCGAGTCGTGGTCTTCGCCGGCGGCGGTAAAGCCTTTTCGGGAGGGTGGGACCTCGCCGAAAGCGACCTGACGGATCCCGAGTACCATCCGCTGTCGGGTAGGGCGGGGCGTCACACATGGCTCGAGGTCATGCGGACGCTGCGTCGGCCCGACAAGATCTTCATCGCCGCGGTGCATGGCTGGGCGGCGGGTCAGGGCGTCGAGCTCTGCGTCCTGAGCGACCTGGTCGTGTGCGACGAGACGGCAAGGTTCTACTTCGCGGAGACCCGCGTCGGTTTCGCGATGACGTCGGGGACCGCGAAGATGCTGCCGGTGCTGGTCGGCATGGCCAACGCGCGCAAGCTGGCGTTGCTGGGCCAGACGATCGACGGCCGCGAGGCGCATCGCATCGGACTTGTGGTGGAGGTCACCGCCGAAGGCGAGCACGAGGCGGCGGCGCTTCGGCTCGCGGACGAGGCGCTGAAGGGAGCGCCGCTCGCGATCGCTGCCCAGAAGTCGCTGCTGGACGCCGGGCTCGCTATGCCTTTGGAGGCGCTGCAGGACTTCGAGGTCCAGGTGAGCTTCCGGCTCACCCACACCGACGACCATCAGGAGGCCAAGCGTGCTTTCGCTGCCAAGCGCCGGCCCTCCTTCAAAGGCAGGTAGGCTCGATGAGCATCGTCGACTTTCGGGTTCGCCTTGCGACCGAGCTGCGACCGGCCGTCGACCTGCCGGCCGAGTACGTGCACCGGTACGACGCCGTCCTGGGTCTCGAAGAGCGGCGGGACATGAGCCTCGACGCCCTGGTCGCCGAGATGGACGCTGCCGGAGTCTCCCATGCGGTGGTTCACGCCGAATACGAGTACGGGGACCCCGCCGACGACTTGAATGAGGCTGTCGCGGCGCTGGTCGCCAAGATGCCGGATCGTTTCTCTGGCTACGGGACCGTATCGCTCGCACCGCTCCGGGTAATGCGAGCGGCGGCACAGGTCACCCGCTCCGCCCAGCTCGGGCTCCGCGGCATCAACATCCAGCCGTCGTTCTTCGGGATGCCGATCGACCATCCCCAGCTGTATCCGGTCTACGCGAAGGCATGCGAGCTCGGCCTCGGTGTGGGCGTCCACACTGGGATCAACTACACAAGCCATCTGCCGATCAAGCACGACCACCCACTCCAGCTGGACCAGGTGGCATGCGATTTTCCAGAGCTCACGCTCATCGCGTGCCACGCAGGCTGGCCATGGGGAGCCGAGTTGGTGGCTGTCGCCCGCAAGCATCCCAACGTGTACCTGGAGTTCGGCGGCCTGGCGCCGAAGTACGTTGGCGCCGCGGGGACCGGATGGGAGGTGGTCTTCCGTTTCATGAACAGCCTGCTTTCGGAGCAGGTGCTGTTCGGCACCGATTGGCCGGTGTTCCCTATGGCGAGGGCGCTCGCCGAATGGCGAGACCTGGACCTCAAGCCCGCGGTGCTGGAGGCCTTGCTCGGAGGGAACGCCAACCGCCTGCTCAGTCGACCGGGAACGTCACTCCCTGGGCGAGCGGAAGCTCATCGCCGTAGTTGATCGTGCACGTCTGCCTGCGCATGTAGCCCTTCCATGCGTCAGACCCGGCCTGCCGCCCACCGCCGGTGGCCTTCTCGCCGCCGAACGCACCGCCGATCTCGGCGCCGGACGTCCCAGCGTTGACGTTGGCGATGCCGCAGTCGGACCCGACCGCCGACAGCCACCTCTCCGCCGCCGCCAGGTTGGTGGTGAAGAGGCCGCTGCTCAGACCTTGCGGCACTGAGTTGTTGACCGCGATCGCCTCCTCAAGACCCTCCACCTCGAACACATGCACGATGGGTGCGAAGACCTCTTCCTTGCAGATCGGCATGTCGACGGTCGAGCGCACGATGGCCGGCTCGACGAAGTAACCGCCCCGGTCCGCAAGGACGTTTCCCCCATAAACCAGCTTTCCGCCCTGGCGCTGCATCTCCGCAAGCCCTTCGCGGTAGTCCTCCACCGCCGACTGCGAAACGAGCGGGCCCATGAGCGTGGCATCGTCCAGCGGATCGCCGATCCCGATCGTCCTGTACGCGGCGGTCAGCTGCTCCATGAAATCCTTCGCGATCGGGCGGTGCAGGATCAGGCGGCGCGTGCTGGTACAGCGCTGACCGGCTGTCCCGACCGTCCCGAACACGACCGCTCGCAGGGCAAGCTTGAGGTCCGCGTCGGCGAGGACGACGACAGCGTTGTTGCCGCCCAACTCGAGGATGGCGCGCCCCGATCGCTTCGCCATCACGACCGACACGCGCTCGCCGAGGGCGCACGAACCGGTGGCCTGGATCAAAGCGACGCGTTCGTCGGCCAGGAGCGCTTCGCCGATGGAGCTTCCGCCGCCGATGACGAGGCTGAAGACACGTTCGGCCTCGGTTCCCGCCGTGACGTCGTGAAAGATCTGCTGCGCGGCGATCGAGATCAGCGGGGTCAGGCTCGATGGCTTCCAGACGATCGTGTCGCCGCAGACAAGCGCGATGGCCCATCCCCAGCCCGGAACGGCGACAGGAAAGTTGAAGGCCGAGATGATCCCGACCACGCCCAGCGGATGCCACTGCTCGACCAGCCGGTGATCGCGCCGCTCGGAGGCGATCTCTTTGCCGAACAGCTGGCGCGACTGCCCGACAGCGAGGTCGCAGATGTCGATGACCTCCTGGACCTCGCCGCGGGCCTCGCTGAGAATCTTGCCGTTCTCCAGGCTGATGAGCCTTGCGAGATCCTCCTTGCGGGACCGGAACCCGTCGCCCAGCCGGCGCACTATCTCGCCGCGTTGGGGAGCGGGCACAAGCCGCCACCGCATGAAAGCGTCGTGCGCTTCGGTGACCGCGCGCCTGCAGTCCTCCGCGCTCGCTGTCTTGACATTCGCCAGGACCTCACCGGTGGAGGGGTCTCGCGTTTCGGCCTGCGGACCTGACGCATCGTCGTGAAATTTGCCGCCGTGCGCGACGCCGGTTACGGTGCCGCCTGCCTTCATGCCGAAGGCGCCGAGGATCTCGTCGACTTTGATCTTTCGATCAGATGCGATCTTGATGCTCATAACCGTCCCATCCTTTTGAATTGGCAGCTCAGACGACGTTGTTTTCCGGTTCGACAGTACCGGTCGCGAAGCGGCGGTGCGCGAAGACGTCGAGGGGCGCCTGAGGTGGCTCGCCCGAGAACCACTGCGCGAGCAGGTATCCAACGGCCGGCGCCTGCTGGAAGCCATGGCCGGAGAAGCCGCAAGCGCACCAGAAACCTTCGACGGAATCCACCGGCCCCAGGATCGGCTGGTGGTCGGGTGTCATCTCGTACAGACCCGCCCACGCGGTCTGGATCCCGGCGGTCCCGAGTCGCGGCGCGCGGCGGTCGATCACGTCGGCCATCGCATCCAGCACCCCCCAGTCGACCGTGGTGTCAAAGCTCGGCTGTTCGTCTGCCATTCCCATTCCGAACAGGAGCCCGTCGCCCTCGGGATGGAAGTAAAACGAGGTCGCGAAGTCGATCGTCATCGGGTGCCGGCGCGACACGTCGGGCATGGGGTTGGTCACGAAGATGTTGCGCGGGTAAGGCTCGATCGGGATGTCGACCCCGGCCAACGCGCCGACCTTGCGCGCCCACGCTCCGGCGCAATTGAATATCGCAGACGTTGAGATCTCGCCGGCCGTGGTGCGCACGGACTGCACGCGTCCCGCCTGCTGGACGATGCCGTCGACCTCGACGCCTTCGATGAACTTGACCCCCAGCCGCCTCGCAGCTCCGGAGTATGCCAGCGTGACCGCATGGGGGCTGGCGATCCCGTCGCTGGGGCAGAACGTGCCGCCCAGGATGTCGTCGCCCTGGATCAGCGGAGCGAGCTCGCGCACCTCGCGGGGCTCGAGCCAGCGGGCATCGGTCACACCGGTCTCATGCCACATCAGTAGGAAGCGCCGGAAGTCTTCGACCTGCTTGTCGCTGGTGAGCACAAACAGATAGCCGATATGTCTGAACTCCGGATCCACGCCCGTCTCCGCCTCGAGGCCGGCGAGCAGCTCCACCGAGAGCTGCTGCATGACCACGTTTGCGCTGGACGAGAACTGGCGCCTGACTCCGCCCGCACACCTGCCCGTCGACTGCGATCCGAGCGTGTCTCTCTCGACCAGCACGACCGTCGCTCCGCGCCGTGCGAGGTGATATGCGATGGAGCATCCGACGACCCCGCCTCCCACGACCACGGCATCAGCCGAGTCCCGACTCATGACCGGAACTACACTCTGCTCGGGAATCGTGTTGGGACGCGATGCGGGCCATGATCGGCCACTTTATGGACCATCTGATTCAAAGGTTTCGCCGCGATTCTCCGGCATCCGGACCTACGCGCGGCTTCCCCATGTTGCGGGCCGCCTCGAGGGCGTCGACGTGGCCATCGTAGGCATCCCGTTCGACACCGGTGGAACGTATCGCGTCGGCGCTCGGTTTGGCCCGGAGCACATCCGCAGCGCCTCGGCGTTGATGCGCCCATATCACAGCGGCAGCGGTGTTCCCATCTTCGACCGTCTGTCGGTCGTCGACTACGGCGATCTGCCCGTGGTCCCGGGCTATGTGGAGGAGTCGCACGGCCGGATCGCCGCCGGCCTTCTCGAGGTTGTCCAGGCTGGGGTCATCCCGATCGACCTCGGAGGGGACCATTCGATCGCTCTGCCGGAGCTGCGTGCGCTCGCGAAGGTGCATGGCAAAGTCGGCCTCATCCAGCTCGATTCCCACAGCGACACGTCGGAGGAGTATTTCGGCCAGCCGCACACGCACGGCACTCCCTTTTACCACGCGGTGAAGGAAGGGTTGGTCGAGCCATCGCGATCGATCCAGGTCGGGCTGCGCGGACCCGTCTACTCAGACCGCGACTACGCAATCCCGCGCGAGATGGGGATGGAGGTCATCACCGGTGTCGAGGCGCATGAACTGGGCATGGAAGCCGTTGCGCAGCGCATCGTCTCGCGTGTCGGCAAGAGCAAGGTGTTCTTTTCCTTCGACATCGACTTCATCGACCCGGCGTACGCCCCGGCGACGGGGACTCCGGAGATCGGCGGCTTCACGACCTGGGAAGCCCAGTCACTGATGAGGCGCCTGGCCGGGTTGAACTACGTCGCGTTCGACGTGGTTGAGGTCATCCCCGCCTATGACGTCGCCGACAACACGTCCTTTGTGGCGGCGAACATCGTGTACGAGTTTCTCGCGCTCCTCGCCCGAGCCCGGTGAGCGGCCGGCTCGCCGGCAGGATCGCCGTCGTCACTGGTGGCACGAGTGGCATCGGGGAGGCCACGGTTCGCCTATTCGTCAGTGAGGGAGCCAGGGTCGTCATCGTCGCCCGGCGAAACGGACCTGGGGAGAAGCTGGTGGCCAACTTTGGTCCGGACCGGGCACAATTTTTGGCGGGTGACGTGGCCAGCGAAGCGACCGCCACGAATGCCATCGACCTCGCCGAGCGATGGGGCGGAGCTGACATTCTGGTGAACAATGCCGCCATGGACTGGGTGAGTCCGATCCTCGAAACATCGGAAGCGGACATGAGGCGCGTGCTGGATACAAATTTCATCGGATCGTTTCTCATGCTGCGGGAGGCCGGCCGCAAGATGCTCGAGCGCCGGCGTGGATCGATCGTCAACGTGACCTCCCGCAATGCCTCTGTCGGAGTGCCGACGATGGGGCTGTACGCCGCGGCGAAGGGAGCGCTGCTCGCACTGACCAGGGCCGCTGCCATCGAGTGGGCGAGGGACGGGGTGAGGGTCAACGCGGTCGCTCCTGGACTGACGCAAACCCCGCTCATCCGGACCTGGATCTCGGATCAAGATGATCCTCCGGAATTCGAGAAAGAGGTTGCGTCCACGATCCCGCAGGGGCGGATGGCGAAGCCGATCGACGTCGCGAGCGCAATACTGTTTCTTGCAAGCGATGAGTCCATGCACATTACGGGCGTCTCTCTCGCGGTCGATGGCGGCTACACGGCGGCGTAGCCGGTGACCGATACGTCCGCCACCGGATTCTCGGCGAACGAGTCGAGCCGGCTTTCAGAGCTCGACCGGACGCACTGGCTTCATCCGCAGGGCGACCTCGAGGCGGCTCCGGGCACGATCCCGCAGCTGATCTTGGTCAGCGGCCACGGCGCGACGCTGACCGACATCGAAGGACGCGAGTACATCGATGGCATGGCCTCGCTGTGGAACGTGAACGTCGGCTACGGCCGCGACGTCCTTGTGGCGGCGGCCGCGGAGCAGATGAAGACTCTCGCTTTCAGCTCGGCCTACGGCGGCTTTGGGACGGCGCCGGCGATCAAGCTTGCAGCCAAGCTGGCGGAGCTCGCTCCGGGCGACCTCGAGGTGACTTATTTCGCGTCGGGCGGCGCCGAGGCGAACGACACTTCCTACAAGATCGCACGGCTCTACTGGAAGCTGCGCGGCGAACCCGAGCGCGTGAACATCATCTCCCGGCTCCGCGACTATCACGGCCTCACCTACGCCGCCACCAGCGCCACCGGGATGGCCAACTTCTGGAAAGGCTTCGAGCCGCTCGCGCCGGGATTCCTCCACGCTCCCGCGCCCGACCCGTACCGCTTCGCGGGCGAAGGCTCCGCCGGAGCCGCCTACGTTCATGCCCTCGAGAAGATCGTGCTGGAGGCCGGCCCGCAGACAGTGGCCGCGGTCGTCGCGGAGCCTGTGCAGGGCGCCGGTGGGGTCATCGTGCCGCCGGCTGATTACTTCCCGCTGCTCCGCCAGGTGTGCAACAAGTACGGCCTGCTGCTCATTGCGGACGAGGTCATAACTGGATTCGGACGCACGGGGCGCTGGTTTGGGCTGGAGCACTGGAACACGGAGGCCGACCTGATGATCTTCGCCAAGGGAGTTACGAGCGGCTATCTGCCGCTGTCGGGCGTCATGCTGACCCGTGCTGTCCACGACGTGCTGCGGTCGGTCAAGGGCATGTTTGCCCATGGGTTCACGTACAGCGGCCACCCGACGGCATGCGCCGTCGGGCTGCGCAATCTCCAGATCCTGGAAGACGAGAGGCTCGTCGAACAAGTCGCCGAAAGGGGCGCCTACCTGCAAGCAAAGCTGCAAGAGCTCAGCGAGCACGACATCGTTGGCGACGTGCGTGGCCTCGGGCTTCTCGGTGGCGTCGAGCTTGTGAGCGACAAGGCGACCAAGCGGTCCTTCGAAGTCTCTGTCGGGGCTGCCCGACGCGTGTGGCTGGCCGCCCTGGAGAACGGAGTCATCGTCCGCCCTCTGGGCGGCGATGTCCTCGCGATCTCGCCACCATTTGTGATCAGTGAGCAGCAGATCGACCGCATCGTCGATGAGCTGCACGCAGCCATCGATCGCGTCGGGAGTCAACTGAGCGCGCAGGTTTAGGCTCTCCTCGAGCACTCACCCATTGCGCGCGACGATTTCTGAGAACCTGCGCGCGTTCGAGCGGCAAGGCTCGGCGCGAACGCTCACGCCCGCGGCGGTAGCCGTAGTTCTGCTGCAAAGCGAAGGCATCCCAAGCGTGCCGACCTTCCAGCGGCCCCTGAGCATGACAAGGCACGCCGGCCAGATGGCCCTTCCGGGGGGCAAGCTGCACCCGGGTGAAGCAGCCGTCGAGTGCGCGTTGCGCGAGGTGCATGAAGAGCTGGGCTTGGTGGTCGACAGAGCCGATGTGCTGGGAATGCTCGACGACTTTGACACTGCGTCAGGTTTCACGATTACGCCAGTCGTGAAGTGGAGCGGGTCGGAGATCGCAGGCCTCCGACCCTCCGACTCGGAGGTGGCAAAGCTCTTCGTCATCGGCACGCCCGAGTTGCGGAAGACCGTCGCCGCCGCGACCCTTGTGCCAACACAGCAGTTTTCGTTGAAGTTTCGCCGCGTTGAGATGTTTGCCCCGACCGCCGCGATCCTCTTCCAGTTCAGCGAAGTCGCGCTCGACGGACGCTCTTGCCGGGTGGCCGATTTCTACCAGCCGCCGTTTACGCACCGGTGAAAGAGGCTGCGCCGATCTGCTGATCGCCTCATGGCATCCTTCATCTTGACTGCGAACCTATGATGCGGCCGTGAGGGCCTGGGTCGTCCGAGAGCTTGGGCCACCCGGGAACATGCATCTGGAGGATCTGCCGCTCGGTGCCGCGCCACGCGACAAGGTCCGGGTCGATGTCAAGGCTGCCGGCATCAACTTCTTTGACTCCCTGGTCGTTGCCGGAACCTACCAATCCAAGCCCGAGCTGCCCTTCATCCCGGGCGCCGAGGTCGCGGGTACGGTCGTCTACGCTCCGCCCGGCAGCGGCTTTGTCGAAGGCGATCGAGTGATGGCCCGACTCAAGCCCGACGGCATCCAAGGCGGTGGCTACGCAGAAACCGCCCATGCAGATCCGAACCACACGGTCAAGATTCCGCAGTCGATGTCATTCGAGCACGCCGCGGCTTTGTTCATCACGTATCAGACGGGTTGGTTCGGCCTCCACCGGCGCGCGGAGCTGCAGTCGGGTGAGTTCTTGCTGGTTCATGCCGGCGCCGGCGGCGTGGGCAGCGCCGCCATCCAGCTTGGTAAGGCCGCCGGAGCGATTGTGATCGCGACCGCCGGCTCGCCTGAGAAGGTGCGTCTGTGCGAGGAGCTCGGCGCCGACCACGCGATCAACTACAAGACAGATGACTTCGTCGAGGCGGTGAAGGACTTCACCAAAGGCCATGGAGCCGATGTCATCTATGACCCGGTCGGAGGTGACGTGTTCGACCGTTCCACCAAATGCATCGCGTTCGAAGGTCGCCTGGTCGTGGTGGGATTCACGTCGGGTCAGTTTCCGCAGGCCCGGGCGAACCATGTGCTGATCAAGAACTACTCCGTCGTCGGGCTCCACTGGGGACTCTATGACGAGCGCCGTCGGGACCTTGTCGCTCAATGCACAGACGAATTGCTGCGCCTCTCGCAGGAAGGACGCATTAGGCCGTTCGTGACTCGTCGGGTGCCGCTGGAGCAAGCCAATGTGGCCCTACTCGATGTGGCGACGGGCCGATCGTCAGGAAAATCCGTCCTGCTTCCGGAGTTGGAACCGTCTTGACCCTCGTGACGTCAGTGATCTTCCCGCCACGGAACAAAACCGACTCAGCCAATAAATCGTGGTTTCGCCTCAGGCTCCGAGTTCTCGTCTTTGCTCCCAGATCTGATCGGCGCACCTGAGTGCGAGCGCCTGGATGGTCGCCGTCGGGTTCACCCCTCCGCCGGTCGGAAGGCTGCTGCCGTCGACGATGAAGAGGTTGCCGACGTCGTGGGCCCGATTGGAACCATCCACCACCGAGCTTGCCGGGTCCGAACCCATGCGAGCGGTCCCAAGAAGGTGCCAGCCCCAGATCGGCGACAGACCGAAGTCGCGCACCGACGTGGCCCCCGCAGCTTGGAGCACCTGGTGGGCATGGGCGATCATGTCGTTGCCGAGTCGTTTGCTGTTGTCGCTGAGCGTGTAGTGAGTCCGCACGCCGGGGAGGCCGAACCCGTCCTGGTGCTCTAAATCGAGCACCACTCGATTCGACTCCTCAGGTAGATCTTCGCCACAGAGATACATGACGACCTCGCGGTTGATTCGTGCGTCGAGCGCGGCGTGGTGTCCTGAACCCCATGGAGCGACCTGCAGTGCCAGGTTGAGCGGGGACCAGCCCCTGCAGCCGCTCATGATGAAACCGCGCGCGTAGCCGCGCGCCGGGTCCGTTTCGTAGAACTGGCGATTGGAGACGGTGCCGCCCCAGGTGCCGTGCCAACCCTCGACTGTTTCGGCGAACATGCCAACCGCGAAGCTCTGGACATGCGTCATCAGATGCTTGCCGACGAGTCCGCTCGAGTTGGCGAGTCCATCAGGATGCCTCGACGAGGCCGACATCATCAACAACCGCGGCGTTCCGAGACCCCCGCAGGCGACGACCACCGCGGCCGCCCGCACCTCACGGATGACCCCGGACTCGTCGTAGTAGAGCGCGCCCCTGGCGCGCCCGTCGGGCGTGAGCACGATCTCGCGAACGCGCGCGTTCGTCCGCAGTTCGACACCGTTCTTCAACGCCAGCGGCCAGTACGAAACATCGGCGGTCGAAAGCGAGGCGTGGGGGCACCCGAACCCGCACCATCCGCGGTTGTCGCATGCCGCCCGCCCTGCGTAGGGCGCGGTCACGATCGCCTGCTCGGTCGGCCACCAATACCATCCGAGCTTCTCGTACCCATCCCGCAGCAGCTCGCCCGGCCGTCCCAAGGGCGCCGGCGGCAGTGGCAAGGGATCTCTCTCTGGACCACATGGATCTCCGGCAAGCCCTGCGACTCCGGTGATGGCCTCATTGATGGTGTAGTAAGGCGCGAGGTCCTCGTAGGTCAGCGGCCAGTCGACACCCACGCCGTCGAGACTCCGCACGCGAAAGTCAGACGGCGCCAGTCGCCAGTAGTTGCCCGCGAAGCCGATCGTGCTGCCGCCGACCGCGTTGTACATATAGATGTCGACCGGGTTTTCGCCGTCGCTGCCCACCGGGTAATCGGAAGTCCATCGACGCACGTTCGGGTTGGCAGCCCAATGACGCCGGCCGCGCACCTCCCAGTCGAGGTGTGCCTTCGGGAGCCTTGAGCGATCGATCCAGTCGCCCTGCTCGAGACAGACGACGTTCGCACCTTTCTCCGACAGCCGCAGGCTGAGGGCGGCGCCGGCAGCTCCAGAGCCGATGACCAAGACGTCGGCCATGGGTTTGCCGATCATGCCTTTCGCCAGCGCGGCGGCAGCGAGTGAACGCGCTCCAGCCGCGCGGAATCGAATGGCGGCATCAAGCTGCCTCTTGTCGGCGACGTGCTGCTCCAGCCAGTTTCTTCCTCGAGCGCAGCGAGCACGCGTGGATGGCCGTAGTACGCCTCGTAGGTGAAGTCGCGCACCATGTTGAACGCGTCGCTTTCGTCGCTCGCCTCGAGCTCACGAAGCAGCAGCTCCCTCTCGTCAGGGGCGCATTCGGTGAAGGCCTTCCCGGCCTTGACAGCTGCTAAAAGCGATAGCTGATCGATCGCCTGCAGCAAGACGGGCCGCAGCGCCGGCACCAGCAGCACGGTGGCGTCTACATACTCGGCGGCGCCGACGGCCGCCGCGTCAGGTCTCTTCCCGGCGGCGGGGACCAGCGTTGCCACCCACGCCTTGAGCGTGGCGGCACGAGCTGAGTCGAGCACGGAGAAGTCGCGTGCCTGGCCGACCGCTACTTCGGCGCGGCCGATCAGGAGGCGATAGTCGGGTCGGTTAGCCTGCGCGACATGATGTCCAGCCTGCTTTCGGTCGTAAGCCAAAGCGGCAAGACTCTAACACCGCACTTAACGCCCATTTGCCGGCAACCGGCGGCGGTTCTTGACACCGTGGTCAGGGCTACCTAGGCTACCCACTGTCTTGGGGAGGTCGTGGAATTGTGGCTAAGAAGTACGGAGTAGCCATTCTCGGGGCCGGCTGGGTGGCCGGTGAGTATGTCAAGGCCTTTCGCGACCACCCGCTGACGGAGGTCGCCGGCGTCTACAACCGGACGCCCGGCAAGGCGGGCCGCCTGATGAAGCAGCACGGCGTCGAAGCCCGTGAGTACGAGACTGAGGACGAGCTCTTTGAGGACGACCGCGTCAAGATCGTCGCCTCGTGCACCCCGCCCGACGTACGGCCGGCGCAGCTCGAGCGGGCAGCCAAGTCAGGCCGGCACGTGGTCATCGAGAAGCCGATCGCCCTCGACTACGCGGGCGTGCGCCGGATCCATAAGGCGGTGACCGACGCCAAGGTGAAGAGCGTCACCTCGTTTGTGCTCCGCTGGAATCCCCAGTTCGTGACGGTCAAAAAGCTCCAGGCCGACGGCGTGCTTGGCGACATGATTTACGCCGAGGCCGACTACTGGCATCCGCTCAAGAAGGAATACCCGAGCTATCCCTGGTCGGTCGCGATGCCTCTCGGAGGAAGCGCGTTCATCGCCGCGGGCTGCCATGCTGCCGACGCGATCCGCTACTTCGCGGGCGAGATCACCGAGGTCGCGGCATTTTCTGCAGGTCCGAAGCTCGACATGAACTACCAATACGACCCTGTGACGGTTGCTTCGCTCAAATTCGCCAATGGCGCCGTCGGCAAGCTGTCCACGGTGCTCGACGCGGACACACCCTACATCTTCAACGTCCGCCTCTTCGGAACCGAGGGCACGATCCAGAACAACCGTGTCTACTCGAAGAAGCACTATCCAGGATCGCTCGACTACTGGACCTTTCCCACCATCGAGCCTTCCTCGGGCGATGTCACGCACCATCCGTTTGTGCCTGAGATCGCCCACTTCATCGACTGCATCGAGAACAACGTCGAGTCTCATGCGTCAATCCACGATTCGTATCGATCGATGGCCGTCTGCTTCGCCATCGACGAGTCAGCGGCCAAGAACGGCGCACCTGTGAAAGTCGATTACAAGGTGTAGCGCCGCCGTGGGGGGAGAGGCTCCAAGGCAGTCCAAGAACACGTCATTACAGGGAGGATAAAAGTGGCGGGCGATTCGATCAGTCAGCGCGAGATAACCCGGAGGCAGCTGCTCGCAGGAGGCGCGGGCGTCGTCGGCGGACTCATCATCGGCGGCGTGGCGGGCAGTGCCCTCGCCCCCAAGTCATCGACAGGCACTGCAAGCGGGTCCCGCGGAAGCGTCAAGGTCGTGGGTATCTTTCCGACCGGCGGCTCGATCGCGTCCGATGGAAAGGAGATGGCCAACGGCGTGAAGATGGCCGTCGACGAGATCAACGGCCGAGGCGGCCTGGTCGGTTATCACCTCGACTACGTCGAGATCGACGACAAGGACTCCTCCACCGACCAGATCACGACCGCCTTCAACCGCGCGGTCAGCGTCGAGAAGGCCGATGTCATCTTCTCGGGCTACCACCTGGCCTCCGGCCCGGAGTTCGACATCGTCGCCAATGCGGGCGCCCTCTACTACAACGTGAACACGCAGATCGCGTGGGTCCAGCGCTACAAGGGAAACCCAAGCAAGTACTGGGGCATCTTCCAGTGCGACCCCACCGAATCCTGGTACGGCCAGGGCTTTGCCTACTGGGTGGACGGCGCCCTGAACGCAGGCCTGCTCAACTCGAGGGTCAAGACCTGCTCGATCATCAGCGGCAAGAGCGCGTACGGCACCGTGATCGCGACCGGCTTCGAGACCCAGATCAAGCAACTCGGCTGGTCTGTGCTCACCAACGACGGCGTTTCGGAAGGCGCGGTGCCCGACTGGGGTCCGGTGCTCTCCAAGGTCAAGCAGGCAAGGCCGACGGTGCTGTTCACCAGCGACTTCTCGCCCGCCGATGACGCGGCCATGGCCAAGGCCTGGGCGGCGAGCCCGACCAAGACCCTCGTCTACCAGCAGTACGGCCCATCGGTCCCCGAGTACCTGAACCTCGCCGGACCGGCCGCCAACGGCATCGTCTGGGCCACCGTGCTCGGGTTGCTGCCCGACAAGATCGGCAACGACTTCCGGTCCCGCTACCAGACCAAGTTCGGCGCCCAGCCCGGTTGGGCCAACGCGGGCGGCTGCTACGACGAGGTCAACGTATGGGCGGCGGCGGTCGCCATGTCCGGTGACCCGAAGAACTACAAGGCGGTCGCCAAGGCCACCGAGTCGGTGATCTGGCGTGGCACGACGGGCTCGATCTCGTTCGTAGACCACACCGGCGTCCAGTTCCCGGCGCAGACGGCGGACGCCTCGATCGGGCAGCCGCACATCATCGTCCAGATCCAGGACGGCGTGCAGAAGGTCGTCTCGCCGACGCCCTTCACGAGCGGCACGTTTGTGTTGCCCACCTGGATGAGGTAGGCCTCCAGAAAACCGCCAGACTAAGCCCAGGAATGCCGATCCTCGAGTGCCTGAAGGTCAGCAAGGCCTATGGAGGACTGCTCGCGGTAAGCGACCTGAGCTTTGCCGTCGAGCCCGGCGAGGTCTACGCCATCGTCGGGCCCAACGGCGCTGGTAAGACGTCCCTGTTCGACTGCATCTCCGGGGTCAACCCGGCCACCAGCGGCATCATCAAGTTCAAGGACCGCGAGATCCAGGGCCTGCGCGCCCACCAGATCAGCCGCCTCGGCCTGGCCCGCACCTTTCAGACCACCGTCGCCTTCAACAGCCAGACCGTGCTGACCAACGTGCTGGTCGGCGGCGCATTCGGCCGCGACGGCGACAATCCGACGCTCTGGTTCAACAACCGGGCTCAGGAAGACGCACTCGACGCGCTCGCCCTGTGCGGGCTCGGCAACCAGCAGCGAAAGCTGGCGGGCGCGCTCCCGGTGCTGGCGCGAAAGCGTTTGATGCTGGCGACCGCGCTCGCGATGCGGCCCCAGATGCTGCTGCTCGACGAGCCGTTCGGCGGCCTCAACCCCGTGGAGCGGGCGCAGATGATCGACCTGATCCGGGTCGTGGCCAAGACCGGCGTGACGATCCTGATGATTGAGCACGTGATGAAGGCGGTCCAGGCACTGGCCGACCGCATCCTCGTGATCCACCATGGTCAGCAGATCGCGGTTGGCCCACCATCGAAGGTGCTTCGTGACCGGCGGGTGATCGAGGTGTATCTCGGCAACCTGATGCCGATGGGACCAGAGGAGGCGGCGCCCGCCGATGCTTGAGGATGCTTGAAGTCAGGGGCCTCGTCGCAGGCTACGGCGGCGGAGAGGTCCTGCACGGGATCGACCTTTTCGTCAACGAAGGCGAGGGCGTCATCGTCCTCGGCCCGAACGGCCACGGCAAGACGACGCTGCTGCGGGCCATCACCGGCCTGCTGCCTCCGCGCGCGGGCCAGGTGCTCCTCGACGGCAAGGACATCACGCACTGGAAGGCGGAAGCGATTGCCGCGGCCGGGGTCATCCACATTCCCCAGGGCGACCTGCTCTTCGCTGAGATGACGGTGACCGAGAACCTTCTGATGGGCGCTTACCACGGCCCGACATGGTCAGAACGCAACGCGCGGCTCGGCCGCGTCTACGAGCTCTTCCCGTGGCTCAAGGAACGCGGCGGCCAGCTCGCGCGCACGCTCTCGGGCGGCGAGCGCCGGATGCTGGCGCTCGGGCGCGGCCTGATGTCGAAGGCCAGGCTGCTGCTCATCGACGAGCCGTCGCTGGGCCTCGCGCCAATCATCACGCAGCAGATATACGCCAGCATCCACAAGGTCAAGCAAGGCGGGATGTCGCTGTTGATCGCGGACGAGAACGCGAATCACGTCGCCGGCCTCGCCGACCGCGTGTACCTGCTCGAGACCGGGTCGCTGGTGCGTGAGGGCCCGGCCGACGAGCTCCTCCGCGACAAGGCGCTGCTGGAGAGCTACCTCGGTTGAGCACCCAGCTTGTGCAGGCGGTCTGGGGTGGAATCCTGTTTGGCTCGGTGTACGGGCTGATGGCGCTTGGGCTGACCCTGGTCTGGGGCGCTGTGCGGCTGTTGAACCTCGCCCACGGTGCGATCTTCGTCGTCGGTTCGTACGTCGCCTACTTCTTCGTGTCGAGGCTCAACCTGCCGATCCTGGTCGCGCTGCCGATCGGCGTGCTCGCGGCAGCCGCGTTCGCGTACCTGATGCACCTGACCTTCATCAGGCCGGTGATCGGCAAGCCCGGGTTCGACAACTCGACCCTGATCGCCACGGTCGGGATCTCGATCGCGGTCTCCGCTGCGGCGATCCTCATTTTCAACCCCGAGTACAAGGTCATCCCGCCAGTGATCACCGGCAACTTCACCGTCAGCGACGTGCAGATCACCAAGCAGGGTCTGCTGGTGATCGGGACGTCGCTGGCCCTGTTCGGGCTCGTCTACCTGTTCCTCACCTACACGCGGCAGGGGATGGCGATCCGCGCCGTCTCCCAGCAGCAGGAGGCGGCGAGCCTGATGTCGATCCCCGTGGTGCGCACCTACGGCATGGTGATCGCGATCAGCGGCGCACTAGCCGGGCTGGCCGGCGTGCTCCTCTCGCCGTTTTTCTTCCTCAATCCAAACTCGGGTTTCAACCCGATGATCCAGGCTTTGATCGTCACGATCTTCGGCGGCCTGGGCAGCGTACGGGGGGCCCTGGTGGCCGGGTTCGTGCTGGGCATCTTCGAGTCGTTCGTCGAGGTCTACTACGGCGTCGCCTGGGCGCAGCCCGGCGTCTTCCTCCTGATCATCCTCATGCTGATCCTCCGGCCGAACGGCCTCTTTGGGATCGGCGAGGTCCGGCGGCTGTGAGCGCACAGGCTGCGGTCACGGCCGGCGTCATCCGTCCCAAGCTCGACGAGGCCGCCGCGCCGTGGCGCCGCGTTTCGCTGTACACGGTCGGGGCCGTGGCGCTGCTGCTGCTGGTGCTGCCGTGGGTGCTCTTGCGGCTCGACATCGGCACCTACCTGATGACGCTCTTGATCCTCTTCTTCGTCCAGGCGGTGGTCGCTCAGTCGTGGAACCTGATCATGGGTTACGGCGGCATCTATTCCTTCGCCCAGGTGGCGCTGTTCGCGGTCGGCGGGTGGACCTCGGGCGTTCTCGTGCACAGCCTTGGCTGGAATCCGTTCATCGCCATCCTCTTCTCTCCGATCGTGGCTGTGATCGCGGCCCTCGGCATCGGCCTGCCCACGCTTCGGCTGCGAGGCGTATACGTCGTGCTGCTGACCCTGGCCTTCCACGAACTGGCGCGCGTGTTCGCGGTGACCGGCCCGCGGTTCATCAGCGGCGGCGGGTACGGGCTCGTCACGGTCCAGACTTTCCAGTTCGGCAACGCCATCGGCGACCAGCGCACCATCTACCTCTATTACCTGGCGGGCCTGATCTTCGCCGTCGCCACGTTCGTCATCTGGCGCGTCATCCACTCACCCCTCGGCGTGGCGATGACGGCGCTGCGCGACTCGGAGACCTACGCGGTGAGCCGTGGCATAAACCAGTTCCGGGTCCGCATGGTTTTGTTCACGATCAGCGCCTTCTTCACCGGCCTGGCCGGCGGGTACAGCACCCACTACAACGGCGGCATCTCGACGACGATCTTCGATTTCCCGCGCATCATCGACCTGCTGGCGATGATCGTGATTGGCGGCTGGGGCACGTTCGGCGGCCCGATCCTCGGCGCCGGCCTCGTGATCGGCATCGACCAGTACCTGGTCGCGCTCGGCGACTACCAGACGCTGCTTCTCGGCCTGGTCCTGGCGACGATCGCGGTCTTCGCCCCGCAAGGCCTCTGGCCGCTGATCCGGCGGATGTACGAGACGTACCTCGCGCCCGAGCCCCTGGCGCCACCGGTGGAGGTCAGCCCGGCGGCGCCCCACGACACGAAGGATGAGCTGTGACCACTGGCTTCGTCTGGCACGAGCTGTACGCGTGGCACGACACCGGGACAGGCGCCTGGGTGATACCGGCAGGCCTCACCGTGCAGCCCCTCGGGCACCTCGAGAACTCGGAAGGCAAGCGGCGGATCCGCAACCTGATCGAGGTCAGCGGATTGATCGACCACCTGGTGATGCTGAAGCCGCGCGCAGCGACCGAGGAGGAGATCCTCGGGCTGCACACGAGCGAGTACGTGGATCGCATCCGGCGCGAAAGCTCGCAGCTTGGAGGCGACGCCGGCGAGCTCACGCCATTCGGTCCGGGCTCCTATGACATCGCGTTGCTGGCGGTCGGCGGATGCATCACCGCGGTCGACGCCGTGCTCGACGGGAAGGTTGACAACGCGTACGCGCTCGTGCGGCCGCCTGGACACCACGCCGAGCGAGACACGGGTCGCGGGTTCTGCATCTTCGGCAATGTCGCCCTGACCGCGATTCATGCGAGGCAATTACGCGGGCTGTCCCGCGTCGCGGTCGTGGATTGGGACGTGCATCACGGCAACGGCACCGAGCATGCCTTCTACGACGACCCGAGTGTGCTCACGATCTCGATCCACCAGGACAACAACTACCCGCCGAATTCCGGAGCGATCACCGACACCGGATCTGGCGCCGGCGAGGGATACAACATCAACGTCCCGCTGCCGGCGGGCTCCGGCGTGGGCGCCTACGTGGCTGCATTCGAGCGGGCGGTGGTGCCGGCGCTGCGCGCCTATCAGCCAGAGCTCATCATCATTGCCTCCGGTCTGGACGCGAGCGCGATGGACCCGCTGGCCTCGATGATGATGACGAGCGACGGCTACAGGAAGCTGACCCAGCTGATGCTCGGTGTGGCCGATGAAGTTTGCGCCGGCCGGCTCGTGATGTGCCACGAGGGCGGCTACTCGCCGGCGTACGTTCCTTACTGCGGACTGGCGATCATGGAGGAGCTCGCCGGGATGCGGACGGAGCTTGCGGATCCGCTCCTCGACCTGCTCGCGTCGTTCGGGGGCCAGGAGCTCCAACCGCACCAGGAAGCCGTGATCCAGGAAGCGATGAAGCTGGCGGCGGCCGTACGAGCGCCCGCCGCGCGCCATACATAAATAAAGGAGAGGCATGGACTCTGCCCGGTTCGGCGCCGAATACCTCGACCGCATCTCGGAGCATCTCTACTCGTCGGTGCTGGCCGACATCCTCGATGAGGCCGGCCACCGCCAGCAGGTGATGCGGCCCGAGGTGAGGCCGCTGTATCCCGGCGCCAAGGTGGCCGGTCGCGCGGCGACCATGCTCGCGGTCGAGGTCAGCGAGCTGCCCGCCCAGCCCTACCACCTTCTGATGGAGATGCTCGATGGCCTTCGTCAGGGTGAGGTGATCGTCGCCGCGGTGCAGGCCCAGGTTCGAGCCGCGCTCTGGGGCGAGCTGCTGAGCACGCATACCCGCGCCAAGGGTGGTCGCGGAGTGGTGATCGACGGCCTCAGCCGGGACAGCTGGGGCATCGAGGAGATGAAGTTTCCTGTCTTCGCCACCGGGCTCTCGCCCGCCGACTCCAAGGGCCGCCTCGAGGTGATCTCGATCCGGGGCACGATCCCCGTCGGTGGCGTGTCCGTAGCGGACGGCGACCTGATCGTCGCCGACTCGGACGGGTGTGTCGTCGTGCCCGCGGCGATCGAGGACGACATCATCGCCAAGGCCATGGAAAAAGTCTCGGGCGAGGACAAGATGCGGGATGTCCTCCGCAAGGGGGCGAGCATCCGCGAAGTCTTCAAGGACTACGGCATTCTCTAGGCCATGGAGAGAGCAGTGATGACTGAGAGCATCGTCCAGGAAACCCTCGAGGCGACCATGCGTGACGGAACGGTGCTGCGGTCGGACGTGTGGCGGCCGTCTGGTGGCGGCAGGTACCCGGTGCTTTTGATCCGCCTGCCGTACGACAAGAGCCAGGGCGAAGACCTCTGCTACGCGCATCCGTCGTGGTACGCGCGCCATGGGTATGCCGTCGTCTCGCAAGACGTTCGCGGGCGCTGGGCGTCGGGTGGTGAGTTCGTCCCGTTCGAGTCCGAGGCAGACGACGGAGAGGACACCATGGAATGGCTCGGCTCGCTGCCGTTCTCGAACGGCCGCATCGGCATGTATGGGTTCTCCTACCCCGGCCATACGCAGCTTCAGATCGCGGTCCGCAAGCCCGAGGGGCTTCGCTGTATGGTCCCCGCGATGACCAGCCCCGACCTCTACGAGGGTTGGGCGTACAACAACGGCGCTTTCGCGCTCGCCTTCAACGCCTCCTGGGCGACCTTCCTCGCCGATGATGTGGCCCGCCGCCGCGATCCTGACTCGGAGCCCCTGCTCGCTGCGCAGTACGCCAAGGTCAACGATTACTACTGGTGGCTCCCGCTGTCGGCGATCCCGAACCTCACCCCCGGTTCTCCGGGTGGTTTTTTTGCCGATTGGCTCGCCCATGAGACCAAGGACGATTACTGGAAGCGGTGGGATGTCACCACAAAGCTGCCTTCGATCGATGTGCCGGCGATGGCGGTCGGCGGCCTGTACGACGTCTTCCTCGAGGGCACAATGGCCAACTACAGCGGCATCCGGCGCGGTCCCGCGTCCGCCGACACGAGCCTGGTCATCGGCCCCTGGTACCACATGCCGTGGATGCCGGCTTTCGGCGATGTCGATTTCGGGCCCGAGGCCAAAAACCAGGTCGACATGTTCCAGCTGGCCTTCTTCGACCAGTGGCTGCGGGATGCCGATCCGGTGAACGGGCCGCGAGTGCGGGTTTTCGTGTCCGGGGCCAACCGCTGGCAGGGCTTCGAGGACTGGCCACCCGCTTCCAAGCCGTGGGAGCTTCATCTTCGCGCGCACTCGCGCGCCAACTCGATCAGCGGCGATGGCTACCTCTCCGAAGAGGCGCCCGGATCCTCCGAGGATCCCGACTCCTACTCCTATGACCCGGCGGCGCCCTCCTTGAGCCGGGGCGGCCGGTCGTGCTGCCTGGACTTCGTAGCGCCGATGGGGCCGATGGACCAGCGGCCGGTCGAGTCGTGGAATGGCGTCCTCGTCTACAGCTCGGAGCCACTGGCGAAGGAACGCCTCGTCGCTGGAACCGTGATCGCGCACATCTTCGCCGCCACGAATCAGCCCGACACCGACTGGGTGGTCAAGCTATGCGACGTCGACGAGTCGGGCCGCTCCATCAACATCCAGGAGACGATCCAGAGGGCGCGATTCGCCGGCGGCACCGATCGTTCCCGGCCGATCCCGGCCGGCAAGGTGACCGAGTTCGTCATGGAGCTCGGGACGTGCGCCCACATGTTCAAGGCCGGGCACCGAATCCGGGTCCAGGTCTCCTCCAGCCATTTCCCGCACTGGGACCGCAACCTGAACACCGGCAACCCCGTTGGGACGGACCGGCTGAGCGATCGCCGGGTGGCGATCCAGACCGTCCTCCACGACGCCGCCCATCCGAGCCGCGTCACCCTGCCGGTGCTGTCATGAGTGAACGCATCCCGATTCGCAGCGAGAAAGCGCCCGCTCCGGGCGGCCCCTACTCGCAGGCGATCCGAAGCGGTGGCTTCCTGTTTCTCGCCGGCCAGGGCCCTTTCCGGCCGGACGGCTCCAAGGTCGAGGGACCGTTCGAGGACCAGGCGCGCCAGACGTTAGACAACCTCCAGGCAGTGGCCGCCGCGTCCGGCGCGTCGCTTGCCGATGCGGTTCGCGTCGGCGTCTATCTGCGTGACATGTCGAACTTTGCCGCGATGAACAGGATCTATGCCGAGTTCTTTCGCGACCCGATGCCGGCGCGAACCACCATCCAGTCCGATCTCCCCGGCTTCGAGATCGAGGTGGACGCCGTCCTCGCCATGGCGGGCTAAGCGGGCTGATGGCGACGCGGTTCGCGGACAAGGTCGTCGTCATCACCGGCGCCGGCTCGGGGATCGGCAAGGTGATGGCGAAGAGATTTGCCTCCGAGGGCGCCCGGGTCGCGGTCGTCGACTGGCATGGAGATCGCGCAGCTGAATGCGCCGGTGAGATCGCGCAGACCGACGGTCACGCGGTCGCAGTCCGGGCTGACGTCAGCGTCGGCGCCGACGTCGCCACGATGGTCGGCGAGGTCACCTCGCGCCTCGGCCCCGTCGACGTGCTGGTCAACAACGCCGCGATCGCCGATGGCGATGACGTGCTCGAGATCGAGGAGCCGACGTGGGATCGAGATGTTTCCGTGGTGCTGAAGAGCGTGTTCCTCTGCAGCAAGGCGGTGCTGCCATCGATGATCGAACGGCGTGCCGGCGTGATCGTCAACATCGCCTCGGTCAACGGTCTGTCGGCGCTAGGCAACGAGGCTTACAGCGCAGCCAAGGCGGGGATGATCAACCTCACCCAGGGCATAGCCGTCCGTTACGGCGGGTACGGGATTCGGTGCAACGCCATCGCGCCGGGCACGATCAGGACGCCGATCTGGCAGGAGCGCGTCGACCGCGACCCCGTAGTCTTCGAGCGCCTCGTCAAGTGGTATCCGCTCGGCCGGGTGGGTGAGCCTGACGATATCGCGAACGCGGCGATGTTCCTGGCTTCGGATGAGGCGGCGTGGATCACGGGCACCGTGCTCCGGGTCGACGGCGGCTTGCTGGCCGGCAACTACCGCATGACGCGGGAGCTGCTGGCTCAGGCGGGAAGCGAAGACCTGGAGTCCTGACGTTGGAGCTCGACATCCTCATCGCCGGCGGCGATGTCGTCGATGGCACCGGCACGCCTCGGTCCCGCCTGGACGTCGGCATCGTTGGTGGAAAGATCGCCGCGGTCGACCGCATCGAGGGCGCCACCGCCGCGCGTGTCATCGACGCGAAAGGCCGGATCGTCGCCCCAGGGTTCATCGATGTGCACGTCCACTCCGAGCTGGCGCGACTTGGCGGAGTCGACCAGTTCGCGGGTGTTCTCGACGGCGTCACCACGGAGCTGATGTCGCCTGACGGCTTCAGCTGGGCGCCGCTGCAGCCCGATCGGCTGCGCGAGGTGAAGGACTACCTGCAGGTTTTCTACGGAGATCCCGACATCGGTTGGGACTGGACCAGCGTGGCGGACTATCTCGCGATCTTCCGCGACCGGATTCCCAACAACCTCGTGCCGCAGGCGCCTCACCTTGCGATCAAGGCCGGGGCGATGGGGTGGGGGGCAGAGCCGTCGTCCTCGGAGCAGATGGCCGCGATGACAAACAGCCTGGTCGACTGGCTCGAGGCGGGGGCCGTGGGCATGGCCGCGGGCCTCGAATATCAGCCCGGCGCCCTGTCGCCTGTGGACGAGCTCGTCGCCCTTTGCCGCGTCGTCGCGTCGGCCGGCGGGGTGTACGCGCCCCATCAGCGCGGCTACTGGAGCCGGCTGGCGCGCGGTTCCGGGGAGAGCTTTCAGATCGGACGCGAGTCAGGCGTGAAGGTTCACATCTCCCATCTCGCGGTGGACGACACGGCTGCCGAGCTGCTCGACGAGGCGCAGCAGGAGGGCGTCGATGTCACCTTCGACATGTACCCGTACACCGCCGCGTGCACCCACCTGCTGATGATGCTGCCCGAGTGGGCGCAAGCCGGCGGCTACGCCTCATCGATGCGTCAGCTCACCGATCCGCCGCAACGCGAGCAGCTGCGGGCCGAGACCGCGGAGCGGATCCGGGAGCGAGGGGACATCATGCTCAGCTCGGTCGAGGGTGGGGAGGAGCTAGAGGGCCGGCGCCTTGGCGACCTCGCGCGCGAGGCCCGGCAGGCAGACGTCGATTGCCTGTTCGAGCTGCTCGCCCGACATGCGGGACGTGCGCTCGCCGTGTACCACTGGCCCGACTCCCTTGACGGCGAGGGGCTGATCCGGCGCACGCTCGCGCATCCCCTCTACATCGGCTCGACCGACGGTATCTACATGGGCACGCATCCCCACCGTCGCGGCTTCGGCACGTTCGCGAGGATCGCCGGCGAGTATGTGCGAAGCGGCGCGCTCACGCTGGAGCAGGCCGTGCGCAAGATCACCGGCTTCCCGGCCGAGCGTTTCTCGCTCCGCGATCGCGGTCTGCTGGTCGCCGGTCGTGCCGCCGACGTCACCGTATTCGACCCCGACGGCTTGGCGGACCTGAGCACCTGGGACAACGGCCGCGTCTCGCCATCCGGGATCGCCCACGTGATCGTCAACGGCCAGGTCGTGGTCCATGACGGAGTCCCTACCGGCAGCCTGCCGGGAAAGATCGTAGGCCGTACCTAGCGAAGCTCCAGGGCCGACCTGATCAGGTCGAGCGATTCCAACCGCATGAAGCCGTAGTGGTAGAAGCCCACCTCGACCGCGCCCGCATCACGCGCGATCGCAAGCTTTGCGGCCAGGTTGGCGGCGGAATCGCAATCCGGCGCCATGGGGCGCAGGATCACCGACAACCTGTTCGAGCTGCCCATGCTGGATCCGTAGGCGGCGAGGTCGAGGCTAAGCCGCTCGGGGTCGGCCGCGTAGCCGATCGCCTCGACCTGCCCACAGGCAGCAGCCACCGCGCCGACGTCGATCCCGAACTGCCAGGCGATCGTGGGCGCGGCGTCACCTGTCGGGCGCCCGGTGGCGTAGCCCTTGACGGCTCCCGAGAGATCGATGAAGGCGAACGTGGCCCCCTCGTTGGCGGCCGCGTCGGCGGCCTCGCCGGCGAGCGAGGCGACGGTATCGGCTCTGGCCTGTAGGTAGCCGCCGAGCTCGCCTCCGGCGAAAGCGGCCACATCTGGCTCAGCCAGTTCCGCCTCGTCTGGCGGGGGGGCACTGGCGAAACGGCGTTCGAGCTCGCGGCGCGCTACCTCGCGCAGCGTTTTGGCTTGCACCCCGCGCCTTTCCGCTGCCGCCAGGCAGTGGTCGCAGAAACAGAGCCCGAGCAGGTAGCGGCCGAACGCGCCGAGCTCGATGAAATAGCGCTCGTGATGGAAGCCGTGCTCGAGCCCGTGAAAGTGGAGCGACTCCGCGACGACGGAGGCCACGCCCCTGGACGCGATGTCGCTGGTGAGCGCTGTGACATAGGCGCGCACTCGCGGGTTGGAGGGGCAGAGGTCGGTCAGGTGGCGGTCCCCGAAAGCGTTTCGGCAGGCGCACTCAGGGTGGGCCTCACCGAGGGTGTAGTTGTGGAGATATACGGTCCAGGCACGGACCCGGAGCCGTCGCGCGTCGCCTTCACGGCAGAGATCGGCGAGGACATCGGATCGCTGTGTGAGTTTGCTGACCACCGGTTCCAGGCCGACGCCCTTGTAGCGGTCGGGATCTGGCCGGAAGAATACAGCGCCGTCTTCCAGGAATTGGACCTTGCGCGTTGGGTTGTGCGGGAAGATGTCCCGTCCGTGGTGATAGGCGGCGGCCATGGTGACGCCGCCCAGCCCTCCGCGGCCGGCGATGTTGTCCAGGACGGTCGCCATCCCCTCGTCCACCAGGTCGCCGGCGAATGCGAAAGCGGACGTCTTGATGCCGGGGATGTTAGCTTGCTGATCGTGTTCGAGCTGCGCCAGGACAGCTCCGCGCTGATCGTGGTTGACATGCAGAACGACTTCGTCAGGGTCGGCGCCCCGCTCGAGGTGCCCGACGCCCGAGAGACCATCGACGTGCACCTGGAGCTGTTGGAATGGTTCCGGGCCCGGCGCCGGCCGATTGTGTTTACGCGGTTCTGTGCAGGACCACAACCGACGCTGATGTGGAAGTGGTCGCCGGTCATCGCGCCACCGACCCGCTGCTGCTGGCCAGGGTTCAAACGTGCATACGACGACATCGATGGCGAGCGCGAGTGCATCGCCATCATCGATGAGCTTGCACCCAGGCCCCAGGAGCATCAAGTGGACAAGTACGGGTACAACGGCTTCCACCGGACCAGGCTCACGGACTTGCTCACCGCGCACCATGTGGACACCGTGTTGATCACCGGGACGGTGACGCAGATCTGCGTCGAGGACACAGCGCGTGGGGCTTTTCACGAAGGGTTCCAGGCCGCGGTGGTGTCGGACGCAGTCTCCTCTTACGCGCCCGAGCTGCAGAAGGCTAGTCTGCAAACGCTGGCCATGAAGTACGGCCGCGTGGTGACCGCGCGCGATGCACTGGCGGAGATGGAGGTGTAGATGGCCTCGACGTCAAAGGCCCAGTCGCTCGACCTCGATCGCATCCTCGACGAGCGAATCGACTGGCGCTACAAATCCTTCCCGGAGAAACCAGCAACCACGATTCGCGACGTTCGGAAGCGCGGCTGGAACCTGCTCGACGGCGAGTTCATGTTTCCAACCATGGTCCTGAAGGAGTCGGCCTTGCGGCACAACGTCGATGAGATGGCCGCGTTGTGCAAGCGGCACGAGATCTCCCTCGCTCCGCATGGCAAGACGTCGATGGCGCCTCAGCTCTTCCAGATGCAGCTCGACGCCGGCGCCTGGGCCGTCACCGCTGCGACGATGTGGCAGGTCCGCGTCTGGCGAGCTTTCGGTGCTCGCAGGGTGATCCTCGCGAACGAGCTGGTGGAGCCGGCCTCCATCCGGTGGGTGGCGGGCGAGTTGCAGCGCGATCCCCAGTTCGACTTCTACTGCCTTGTCGACTCGGTGCCTGAGGTGCGCCTTCTCGAGGGCACGCTCGACGGCACCGGGCTGGAGCGCCGTATCCCGGTGCTGCTCGAGCTCGGTCTTGCCGGCGGACGCACCGGCTGCAGGACGCGCAGTGAGGCGCGCGAGGTTACGCGGGCAGTCGCCGCGTCGCGCCACCTGTCGCTGGCCGGGGTGGAGGGATTCGAGGGCATCATCGGCAGCCCGGACCTGGGCGCCGACCTCGTCAAGGTCGATGGTTTCTTGAGCGAGATCCGATCGCTCGCTGTTGAGCTGGACGCTGCGGGTCTCTTCGCTCAGGTGGCGGAAGTTATCGTCACGGCGGGCGGCAGCGCGTTCCTCGACCGGGTCATCGCCGACCTCGCCACGCCATGGCGGCTGAGCCGTCCCGTGCGCACGGTCCTTCGCAGCGGCTGTTACCTGACTCACGACGCCGTCCACTACAAGGAGGTCTCACCCTTCGGCAGCCGGCTCGCCGATGCAGGGCCGCTCGAAGAGGCGCTCGAGGCGTGGGGGGCCGTGCTGTCGCTGCCGGAACCAGGCCTGGCTCTTCTCGGGTTCGGCAAGCGGGACGTCCCGCATGACCTCGAGCTCCCTGTGCCGCGACTGGTCAAGAGGCAGAGCGCTGGACCCCGACCACTTAAGGCCGGCGCCTCGATCACCGTGCTGAACGACCAGCATGCGTACATGAAGATCCCGGGCGGCGAGGAACTTGCGGTCGGCGACCTGGTCGGATGCGGCGTCTCGCATCCGTGCACCGCGTTCGACAAGTGGCGGCTGCTTCCTGTCGTTGACGACGACTACAACGTGCTCGATGCCGTGCTGACGTACTTCTAGGCGCGCGCGCATTGCCCACGCGGCAACTTGTCACGCTCGGTGAGGCGATGCTGCGATTGTCGGTGCGCCCTGGCGATCGTCTGGAGGAAGCGCTGGCCTTCGACGTCCACGTCGCCGGGTCCGAGGCCAACGTCGCGTACGCGGCCGCGCGCGTGGGCCTCAGCGCCGCCTGGGTTTCGGCGCTTCCCGAAAACGCGTTGGGCCGCCGGGTCGTCCGCACCCTCGCCGCGGGCGGCGTTGACACGTCGCTGGTGCGATGGGAGAAAGCCGGACGACTTGGCCTGTACTTCGTCGAGATGGGAGCCGCTCCCCGGCCGATCGATGTCCTCTATGACCGCGCCCACTCGACGATGGATTCGAGTCGCGAAGTTGCGCGGCGGGCAATGGAGGAGGCCAAGGGCCGCGGTGCTTCGGTGACCATGGACGTGAACTACAGACAGCGGCTGTGGGGCCGCGAGGCCGCGGCAGAGGCAGTCCGGGATGTTGCGCCTTTGGTGGACGTTCTGGTCGCCACGGCCGAGGACGCGCGCGACCTCTTCGGGGCAGACGGCGTCGAGCAGCTGCAGGCCGCACTCGGCGTCGAAACGGTGGTGTTGACGTTGGGTGCCGCGGGCGCTATCGCATCACGCGGCGGCACCACCGTCCGCCGCGGAGGGCACGCGGTCGAGACGATCGACCGGGTGGGGGCTGGCGACGCATTCGTGGCCGGGCTCATCTGGGGCCTGGTCGACGGATCCCTCGAGCTGGGCCTCGAGCGCGGGCTCGCGATGAGCGCCCTGAAGATGACCCTGCACGGGGACCTGTTCCAGCTTGATGCGGGCGATGTCGCCGCGCTCCTGGCAAAAGACCACCGGGAGGTTGTGCGCTGACCGATTCCAATGTTGCTGTTGTCGAGCTGCTTGGCGCACGGCTCATCGGCATCGTGCGCCTCGATGATGTGGAGCTTGTGGTGGCCGCCGCCGCCTGCGCGATCGAGGCCGGACTGGCTGCGGTCGAGGTGACGTTCACGCTCACGGGCGCGGCCGATGCGATCCGGCGGCTCCGGCGCGACCACCCGGACGCTCTCGTCGGCGCCGGGACTGTGCGGAGCGACGCGGAGCTGGACGCAGCGGCGGAGGCGGGTGCGCAGTTTCTGGTCGCGCCGGGTCTCAACCCCGCCCTGCTCGAGGCGGCTCAGCGGCGAGGGCTGGTCATGCTCCCAGGGGTTTTCACTGCGACCGAGATCGACCTCGCCCTCCGGCTGGGGGCTCGAGCTTTGAAGCTGTTTCCGGCCGAGCCGAGCGGACCAGCCTATCTCGCCTCGATGCTGCAGCCGTTTCCGGGCGCGCGGCTGGTCCCTACCGGCGGAATCTCTGCGCACAACGCGGCCGCCTACCTGAAGGCAGGCGCCGCGGCTCTCGCCATGGGATCGTCGCTTTTCCCCGCCCGCCGGATCGTCGACGAAGGGCCGGACGTGGTCGTGCCGCTCGTCGAGCAAGCGCTGGCCGCTGTCCACGGCGCCGGCTGAAGGAGGAGGAACATGGCCGCTCAAGACGAGCTTGCCTACATGCCGGCCACCGAGATCGCCGCCCGCATCGCGCGGCGCGACCTGTCACCGGTCGAGGTCGTGGACGCTTTCCTCGACGGCATCGCTCGGCGCAACCAGACTGTCAACGCCTATGTCCTGGTGCTGCACGAGGAAGCGAGGCGGCTCGCGCGCGAAGCCGAGAAGGCGGTGGTTTCCGGAGCGACGCTCGGACCGCTGCACGGTCTCCCGATCGCGATCAAGGACCTCTTTGACTTCAAGGCCGGCGTCCCCAACACGTTCGGTTGCAAGCCGTTCAAGGACTGGACTCCCACCGTCAGCGCGACCTACGTGGCGCGGTTGGAGGAGGCCGGCGCGATCGTCCTGGGCAAGACGAACACCCCCGAGTTCGGACATCGAGGGATCACCGACAACTACCTTTTCGGTCCGACGAGCACCCCGTTTCGGATCGGCAAGAACGCAGGTGGCTCCTCTGGTGGAAGCGCTGCCGCGGTGGCAGCGGGCCTGGCGCCCCTCGCGCAGGGCTCCGATGGTGGCGGCTCGATCCGGATCCCGGCCGCGTGGTGCGGCGTGTATGGGTTCAAGGCATCGTTCGGCCGCGTCGCGGCGGTCGCGCGACCGGACGCGTTCATGCTCGCCGTCCCGTTCGCGCATGCCGGCCCGATTGCCAGGTCGGTGGCCGACGCGGCCCTGATGCTCGGTGTGATGTCCGGGCCGGACGACCGTGACCCGTACAGCCTGCCCGCCGAGGGAGCGGATTACGCCGCCGCGACGCGGCGTCCCGTGGCCGGAATGCGCGTCGCGTGGAGCCCCGACCTGGGCGTGTTTCCGATCGATCCCGAGGTGGCGAGGGTCACCAGGAAGGCGGTGGCGGCCTTCGAGGAAGCAGGCGCTCACGTGGAGGAGGTGCGCGTGGGATTCAAGCGCAGCCAGGAAGAGCTCTGCGACGCATGGATGCGCCAGAGCGCTGTCCGTTCGGCGCAGACCGCCGACGGCTTCAAGACCGAGGGCATTGACCTTCTGGGATCGCACCGGGATCAGATCTCACCGGAGTTCGCGGCCAGCCTCGAGCTGGGCTGGTCGCAGTCCGCGCTGGGCTATCGCCGGGACGATGTGATCAGGACAGAGGTCCTCGACGCGCTGCAGGACGTGTTCGACGACTACGACATCCTTGTCTGTCCGACGCTCGCCGGGCTTCCGGTCGACAACGCAACCGATGGCAACACCCTCGGGCCGGCCGAGATAAATGGCCACAGCGTCGACCGGCTGCTTGGCTGGTGCCTCACCTATCCCTTCAACTTCACTGGCCATCCGGCGGCCTCCATACCGGCGGGGTTGTCAGCTGACGGGTTGCCGGTCGGGTTGCAGATCGCCGGTCGCCGCTTTGCCGACCAATCCGTGATCGCGGTGAGCGCCGCCTTCGAGCGCGTGAGGCCGTGGACCGCCACCTACGCACGTGTTTCGGCGAGGCCGGGGTCAGCCGGCGGCGTCTAGAGGCGGACGCATGGTGTGCCACGGGGTCGCTTGCTGATAGGCGCATGCAAGCGCTAGCAGGTCGGCGTCGCCGCCCAGACGGCCGGTGAGCTGGAGTCCGATCGGGATGCCCGCGGCGCTCATCCCGCCAGGAACTGAAATCGCGGGGTGGCCCGTCAGGTTGAACGGGGCGGTGAAGATCGCGGTGCCGCCGGCATGCGGTCGTGCCTTGCTCGCGCGGGCGTCTTCCGCCGTGACGACCGGCACCACCGGAGTAGCCAGCACATCGACAGCGGTGAGGACCTCATTCAGATGGTGGCGGACGACATCGCCGACGCGGATCGCGGCCGTGTAGTCCGCGGCGGAAAGAAAGGCGCCCTGCGTGTGATAGGCGCGCGCGCTGGGTCCGTAGTCGCCGATCCGCGTGCGAAGCCACCCCTGGTGAGCGGTGAACGCTTCCACGTTGAGGACCAAGAAGTCCGCCGCCGCGGCGTTCGCGAGGCCTTCGACGTCCACCTCCACGACCTCCATCCCAAGCAGTTCGAGAACGCGAAGCGCCTCCTCAAAAACCGCCGCCACCTCAGGGTCAGGACGCGCCTCGTCGACGTACCTGCGCGGCACGCCGACCCGCGCCCCGCGCACAGGGTTCTGCAGGCGATCGAGATAGCCGGGCATTCCTGTCATGCCTTCCAAAAGCAGCGCGATGTCTTCCACGGTTCGCGCGATAGGCCCGACCTCGCAGATGCTCGGCGGCCCGAAAGCGCCGCTCGAGTCGATCAGGCCGTGAGTCGGTTTGAGACCCGCAACGCCGCAGTTCGACGCCGGCTGCCGGACCGAGCCGCCCGCGTCCGTCCCCAACGCCGCGGGGCAGATGCCGCTCGCAACGGCGACCGCGGACCCGCTGCTCGATCCCATCGCGAGCTGCGTCGGGCTCCAAGGGTTTCGAGGTGGAGGGCACAGGTCGTCCTCGCCGGGGATGCTCCAGGCAAACTCGTTCAGGTTGAGCTTGGCCAGCACAATGGCGCCTGCCCGTCGAGTCGCAGCCATCGCAGGGGCATCGTTTTCGGGCACCCAGTCGGCGAGCACTCGCGAGTTGGCGGTGGTGCGGAGGGCGGCGGTCGCGATGCAGTCCTTGACGCCGACCGGGATGCCGTGCAGCGGACCGCGCCACTTGCCATGGAGGATCTCGTCCTCGGCCGCCTGCGCGTCTTCAAGCGCGGTGTCGGCCGCGAGCGTGACGGTGCACCTCAACAATGGATCGAGCCGGCGCGCCCGCTCGACGAGTGCCTCCACGTACTCGGTCGGCTTCACCGAGCCCTCCCGGATCCTGCTGCCCGCCTCGGCCACGGAAAGGAGGTGGACCTGGTCCACATCCGAATGGTTCACGACGATCGCGTTATCGGTCGCTCTCTTCGATCCTGGAGGCGCAAGTGCCGCCCCACTGCGAGCAGGTCCGCGACCATCGGCCGCAGGCGCGCCAGATCCTCGTCGTCCAGCTTCAGGTCGAGCTCGTCCGCCATCCGCTTCAAGCGCGCGGCTGAGAGCGCTCTCATCGCCTCACCGAGTCCAGAATCTCGGCCGCACCGCGGCGGAGAAGGACTAGATCGGAGGGTAGGGCGAGCATCGTGTAACCGGCCTGCTTCCATCGCGCCGCCAGCTCGCTGCTGCCGCAAGCGATGCCGGCGATGACGCCATGGGCCCGGCATACCGCGGGCACCGCTTCCAGTCGTCGCCGGTGCTCAGGCTCGTCTGAGCGGGGCGGAAATCCCATCGAGACAGCGAAATCGCTCGGGCCGACGAAAACCGCGTCCACGCCTTCGACGGCGACGATCTCGTCAAGCCGATCGAGCGCGGGTACCGTTTCCACCATCACGGCGCAGATGACCGAGCGGTTGGCGAGCTCCGGGCCGTAGTCCGCGACCCCGAGCGACACCCGGGTGGGACCCCAGCTGCGGTATCCGTCAGGCGGGTACCGACAGGCTCCGGCGGCGGCTTCCGCCTGCTCTGGAGAGTTGACCATCGGTACGACTACACCGGCGGCGCCGGCGTCTAGGGCCTTCATGATCCAGCCGGGGTCGTTCGGTGGAACCCTAACCATCGACGGCACGCCGGCGGTCGCCACTCCCTGCAGCATGCCGAGCATGTCCTGCTCGCCCATCAGGCCGTGCTGGATGTCGATGCAGACCCAGTCGAAGCCGGCTCGGGCCATGACCTCAGCCGTGAAGGAGCCGGGGACGACGCACCAGCCGCCGAGCGCAGCCTTACCGTCCTTGAGGACCTCTCGCAACGCCACCGCGCCAGAGTAAACCGGCGAACAAAACTCGTCCCCATTGATTGGGGAAGTACCCGGCGCAGCCGGGGGATGGGGCGCACCGGCCCCTCCGGCCCTTCGGGCCACCTCCCCGTGAATGGGGAGGAGTTTGCGATCAGCGCGGCAGAGCTTGCGCGATGGGCGCGTGATTGAAACAGGCAACCGTATGTTCACGCTCCGTCGGCTTCAAGCGAGGCACCTCTTTCCAGCACACTTCGATCGAGCGGAAGCACCTCGTGGCAAAGCGACAGCGGGCCGGGATGTCAATCGCGGTGGGAATCTCACCGGTGAGCACGATCCGCGTTCCTTTCTCCCGCTTGCTCGAGATCACCGGCACCGCCGACAAAAGCGCCTGCGTGTAAGGGTGCCGAGGGTTCGCGAAAAGCGTGTCCTTCGGTGCCACCTCGACCAGATGGCCGAGGTACAGGACCGCTACGCGGTCGGCGATGTGCCTAACGACCCCGAGGTCGTGCGAGATCAGCACGTAGGTGAGATGAAGCGTGTCCCTCAGGTCGGCCAGCAGGTTCAGGATCTTCGACTGCACAGAAACGTCGAGTGCGCTGACGGGCTCATCGAGGATCAGGAACTCAGGTTTGACCGCCAGGGCTCGCGCGATGCATATGCGTTGGCGCTGACCGCCGCTGAACTCGTGGGGGTAGCGGTCGACGATGTTCGGCGAGAGGCCCACGAGCTCGAGCAGGTCCTTGATTCGCGAGCGTCGAGCGGGTGGCTTCAGGCCGCTGATGCCTTCGCCGACGA
>WNGG01001572.1_pt1 | contig 78598 bp, 71 predicted proteins | sample 5400661 | NCBI WGS metagenome assembly WNGG01 (sample SAMN13153372, study PRJNA577476) | soil metagenome | isolation source: 100 cm soil or saprolite under Garry oak tree replicate 1 | place: USA:California | collected 2016-06-15
CGCGGCGATACCCGCAGCAGCTACGACCTCGCCGGCAACCTCTGCCCACAGTGGCGCGAGCGTTTCGGCAGTGATGACGACACCGCGCTGGAAATAGCTCATCTGCTTGCCTGGGCGCTCCAGGGCCTAGGCCGCTACGCCGAGGCACGTGACCTGGAGCAAGACATCCTCCCCCGCTCTCGCCGGGTTCTGGGCGAAGACCACCAATACACGCTGGTGTACGCCAATAGTCTCGCCCTCAGCCTGCGCCATCTGGGGGAGGTGCAGGCGGCCCGGGACTTGAACCAGGACACCTTGGGGCGGCGCCGCCGGGTGCTGGGCGACGACCACCCCAGCACCCTGATCTCCGCCGGCAACCTCGCCATCGACCTGTACGAGCTGGGTGAGGTGCCGCCGGCCCGGGATCTGGACCAGGACACCCTGGAGCGGCGCCGCCGGGTGCTCGGCGAGGATCACCCCGACACCCTGATCTCCGCCGGCAACCTCGCCATCGACCTGTACGAGCTGGGGGAGGTGCAGGCGGCCCGGGACCTGGACCAGGACACCCTGGAGCGGCGCGGCCGGGTGCTCGGCGCCGACCACCCCAACACACTGGCCTCCGCCAACAACCTCGCCGCCGACCTGCGCGCGCTGGGGGAGGTGCAGGCGGCCCGGGACCTGGACCAGGACACCTTGGAGCGGCGCCGCCGGGTGCTGGGCGCCGACCACCCCAGCACCCTCCGCTCCGTCAACAACCTCGCCGCCGACCTCCGCCTGTTGGGAGAGGCCGGTAATCAATCCTGACACCGTCGCTGCCCGGTACCTGGGAACGTGCTGCGGTGACCTCGTGACGGCCTCACCCGCTGTAGGCCGGTGCACCGGTCCTGGCCGCTGACTGATCGGCCAGCAGGCCGCGGCGGCCATCGGCTGGTTGCCGTCACCGCGCGCGCAGCGTACCGGGACAGTGCCGGCCCGTCAGCGCAAAGGGCTGCCGGTGCTCACCGGTCGTAGTGTGTCGGCGGGTACGGGTCCCGCTCACCCTCGACCAGCAACTCATCCTTGTCGTACTCGCGGCGGATCTCCGCCCGTGCCTCCTGGAACTCACCGGTCTTGGTGATATCCCATTCCGGCGGCGTGTCGGACGCCTCGGGCACCTCGTCGGGGTCGTAGTCGTCGATCCCGGCCTCTACCCGCTCCTCCTCGGTCAGGCGGGCAAGCTGGTCGTCATCGAGGTGTTGCGGGCTGCCGCCGTGCTCACGGCGGTCACGGTGGAACCGCTCGGCTGGCAGGTCTGAGCTGTCTTGTGTCATGGCACCTCCCGCGGATGCAGCGGCAGCGCCGGGCCGCCGGGGCCAGAGGCACTCAGGGCACGCGCGCCGTTCCCCTGGGGACGCTACCCCCAGTCTCACCTGACCGCACACCGGGCGGGACCAGCGCCCGGTGCGGGGTATGCCGGCCGCGGGTGGTCAGAGCTCCATGGTGGCCGCGAGCTACCGATAGCCGGCCAGCACCTCTGGGTACCGCCCTGCTGGGTACCGCCCGTCGGGGTCTTGCCCGCCGCTCGCCGGAGACCTGGTGGCGGCCAGCGCCGTGGCTGGTGCCTTCATCCCGGCACCTATGCAAATAAATCCCGCGGCCGCCGCCGTGGCCTTGCCTCCCTCGGCGGCGAGCTGCCGCTGAGCATGGTTCAATGCCCCGGCGACGTGCTGACCAGCCGCCAGCTGCCGATGGAAGGCAACCATGAGCGGTGCCGTCTCCGCGTCAGGAACGGGAACAACGGACCCGACGAGCTGCTGGGCGCCCAGCGACAGCAGGGAGGCGCCGAAGCCGAGCAGTTCGTCGCCGCTGGCCACCACCGGCCGGCCGCTGTCGCAGGCCGCGAACACCAAGGTCGAGGCCACCCGCTCGAGCCGTTCCAGGTCGAAGACTGTCAGCGGGCCGTCGGCAAGCCGCAGCGATGAGAACAGGGGGTTATCGGCGCGGACATGCCCGTGCGCCGCGAGGTGGACCAGGTTCGCCCGGCTCAGGTCTTCGGTGACCGCATGCACCGTCGCGGCGGCGCCGAGAAGTGCGGTGGTTCCATAGATGGCGGCCACGGCCTCGGCCTCGGCACGGGCGCCGGGCAGGTCCGGGCCAGAGGCGACCGCGACCCGTCCCGGTGCTTGCGTCTCCCGGCGCTGGGCGGCATACCACAGTGCCGCCGACGGCGCCACAGTGAGCGGGCGGCCCGCGCACGAACGCAGGACGGACCAGGGCAGTGACTGAAGCGGGCCGGTCGGGATTACCACCAGCGCCCTGCCGTCAAGCTGGCGCGTGAAGGGGCCGAAGAGCATGGCGTCCAACCGTCCGGCGGCGTGCCGGAGCACGCTGGCTGCAGCAGCTCTGTTGCTGTCGCTGATCTGGTGACGGGCGAGCCTGCGCAACGCGAATGCCAGATGCTGGACCAGGTCCCGTACCGGGTCAAGCGCGGCGAGCCGCTTCAGCCGCGCCCTGCCGTCCACCACGGCCACGGCGTACAGCGTGCCGTCGAGCTGGACGAACTCGACGAGTGCGGCTTCACTTAGCGCGGCGGCGAGGCCGGCCACAGAGACGGCCGGCACCGGGTCTGACATCGAGCCGCGGGGCTGGCGGCGGCAATGATCACGAATCTGGCGTTCGAATGCGGCTTGTCGGCTGACCAGGGCTGCGTTGTGGCGGCCGGCCCGCCGTAGTTCCTCGATCTCGGCGACGGTTATCCGAAGCCGCCCCAGCATGGCGGCAAGCTCCGGGTCGTCTGGCGGACGGGCCGGACGTGACAGCAGATGACGGGCACGGCCCTCCTCGGCCCAGGTCAGCACCCGGCTGGCGCGCCCCGCCGTGATCGCAATGCGCAAGCCCAGGGCCGCCAGCTCGCTCCTGTGCCCGGACGCATAGGCCCGCAGGTCGGTGGCCCCCAGGGTGTCCCGGTGCTCGTCCAGGACGCGCAGGCCGCTGCGCGCCGCAGTGCTGGCGCCGGGGGAATTCCCGCTCGCCAGCCGCACCAGGGCCTCGGCATACCAGGCGCGGCTGCGCAGGAGGGCCGGCCCGCTCCTGCGGGCCACGCTCGCCTGCGCCAGGATCCGGCGGCCCTCGCTCTGCCAGCCGCGGTCCAGCGCCAGTTGCCCGGCGAGCAACCGCGCCTCCAGCGCCGCGACGGTCCACCCGGTCAGGGTAAGCGTGTCCGCCGTGCGCACCAATTGCCGCACGGTGACCTGCGGTGGGCCGGCCTCACCGAGCCGCGACGACAGCAATATGTACCGGGCCAGCGCTCCCCAGTGCGGGCGCTGCTGAGCGGCGAACTCGGTGACGGCTTGCCGGGCCTGCTCCACCGCATAGCCGCTGTCACCGCCGAGCGCGGCGGCGCGGGCCAGTACCAGCCGGGCCTCGGGCAATGCGATCTGCTGACCCTCGCGGGCAATTTGGCGTACCGCTTGCTCGGCCGTTTGCCGGGCCTCCGACAGCAGGTTGACCGACAAGAGCAACTCACTGCGGTCCCGGAGGATGAAGCCCAGCCGCGAGCCAAGTGCGCGAAACCGCTGCTCGCCGGCATCGAGATGGCGCAGCGCGGCCGGGACGTCGCCACGCAGGGTGTCGATCCAGCCCAGGTTCTGGTGTACGAACCCGGCGGAAAGCCCGAGATTCAGCTGCTCGCAGAGCCGCCCGGCTTCGGTCAGGTCTCTGACCGCGGCGCCGAACTCGCTGCGGTACCCGTGGACCACCCCGCGGTTAAGGAGGACCCGCTGCACCCACAAGTGATCATCGGCGTGGCGCAGTTCGGGGAGCGCGCTGCGGTAGCTGGCGAGCGCCTCGTCGAGCTGGCCGTGCAACTGCAAGATCGCGCCGCGCTGCGCTTCGGCCCGCGCGCGCTCTACGCCCCCCAGGTCTGTCAGTGCGGCGTCGATCTCCCGCAGTGCCTGCCGCGACCGCCCGCTGCCGTTCAGCACGTAGGCGAGCGTCATCCGCGCCTCCGCGGTCAGGGCGGGTGAGTGCGCCCGGCGGCCGAGCGTGATCGCCGTGCGCAGGTGCCGCATGGCGGTGGCCGCATCGTCGATGTGCAAGGCCGCCAGCCCCAGGGCGCGGGCCGCGATCGCCGCGGCGGCGTTGTCGTGAGCGGCCCGGGCCTGCTCGGCCACCGTGGCGGCAAGCGACGCCGACTGGCCCGGGTCTGCCTCTGCCAGCCGGAGCGCCTCTCGCGCCTGCTCAGCCAGGGATGCGGTCACTACAAAGCGAGTAACGCAGAGTCGGCGCGAGTTGTCGAGGGAATAAGGTCCCTGATCACCGCAAAGGGTGTATCACCTGCCCCCCGGGGCGCTCCGAAGGGATAGGCGGACACCTCATGGCTGAAGGGGGCCCTAGCGATGCCAGATCCAGACGGCGAATACGGTGCGGTCGAAACTCACAAGAAAGATGAGCTGGTGGTGGCTCTGCCAGATCTCAAGCTGGTCCAAAACGCCTTGAGACATCTTCACGTCGACATCAAGACGACGGATCCCGACGAGCGGCTCGGCCTGGCGCTGCTCACCCTGGACGGCATTGGCCCAGCCAGCGCCGGGCTGAAGAACCAGGATCCCAAGCTGGAGCAGTCCCTTATCGACGCGAAGTGGCCGAAGGGCCAGCCGAAGGGCATCGAACTCTCAGATCTTGACGTGATCCTCGACAGGCTTCGCAAGTATTTCGGCGGTGAATACAGCGGCTGGGTCCCGGAAATGGGCAAGAACCGCATGATCGCGCCCGTGCGGGGGTTCCCCTACGTGAGCGGCTGCGCCCAGGGCGACCCGAGGCAGATCCTCGCCAATCCCAGGTGCACCAACGGCGCCCCCCAGGGATGGCAAACGCGCCCCACCGAGCCGGGTCACGGCGTGCTGGTAGGCCTGCTCGACACCCAGCTGTACCCGAATCATTGGCTGGCGGGCGGATATCTGGCCAGCCAGAATGACCTGCTCGAAGGGCCCGGCCCCGGCGGCGAGCCCCCGAAGGCGCTGGCCGGGCATGGGACGTTCATCGCCGGGCTTATCCTCCATCGGGCACCGGGTGCCCGGCTCGTCGTCCGGGCGGTGATGAAGCAGGACGCAGTCGGCCCGACCTGGGAAGTGGCTAAAGCCATGGCGCAGTTCGTTGGCACCGAGACGGACATCCTCAACCTGTCGTTCGGCTGTTACACCGACGACGGCCAGCCGCCGCTGGTCCTTGCCAAAGCGGTGAGCCTGGTCAGCCCGCAGATCCTGCTCGTGGCGGCCGCGGGAAATCACGGGAACATACAACAACTCAGGGAGGAGGACAGCGAGCTGGCGGCGGCGGCTCCCTGGATGGCGTATATCACCAACACGACGCCAGTCTGGCCTGCCGCCTTCTCCGAGGTCACCGCCGTGGGCGCCACCGATGCGCCCTTCAGCCCGCGGGTGCCCTGGGTTGACGTGACCGCGCCGGGACAGAATGTCGAAAGCACCTATCTGGACGGACCGGTCAAGCTGGAATCCGCGAAGGCCAGCGATCTGGAATCCTCGACGGCCAGCGATCCACCGACGCAGTTCAACGGGTTTGCATGCTGGGAGGGGACATCGTTTGCGGCCGCGAGCGTCAGCGGCGCCGTCGCTGCCATGATCGGCCCTGGCCGGGATGCTCGTCAGGCGCTGCAGGCCGTGCTTGCGGATCGCGATAGCGGTATCCAGCGATTTCAGCTGACCTAACGAGCACGGCCAGCGGCTACCTACGGCGCGGGTACCGCGCGCCGTAGGTAACTGGTTCACCGGGTGATCCGGCTGGTCAGGGCGCCGATGCCGGCTGACGCCCCGGCCGTGCCTACGGCTCGGGCAGGAGCGCGGGCGCCCGCCCGATTCCGCCTAGAACGAATCCCGCGCGCCCGGGCCCTGGTCAGCAACTAGCTTGGGCGTAGAGCCAGCGACAGCGGGAGCCCATGATGCCGGTCACGAGGGCGCGCTACGACGGGTACGCCGAGTGGTATGACAACTGGAACAAACCGCACGCCGAGCGCAACGCCGCCGATGTGCAGCACCTGCTCGGCCCCGGGACCGGGTTGTGCCTGGACCTAGGCTGCGGCGGCGGGCTCTATTTCGACGTTCTCGCCGCGACCGGGCGGACCGTCGTGGGGCTGGACCGCTCGGCCGACCAGTTGCGCATCGCGCATGGCCGGTCCCGCCGGATCGTGCAGGGGGACGCGGCCGCGCTGCCGTTCGCCGACGGCACCTTCCCGGCCGTGGCCGCGCTGTGGATCTCCACCGATGTCGATGACTTCGCCGCCGTGCTAGGGGAGATCGCGCGGGTCCTGACCCCGGGAGGGCTTGCCGTCTGCTACGGCGCCCATCCCTGCTTCAACGGGCCGCACACCGAGTGGCTGGACGACGGCGGGATTCGCGCGCATCCCACCTACCGGCAGGCCGGATGGCATCAAGAGGCGCCGTGGTGGGGGCCATACGTGCGCAGGCGGGTCGGGATGCGCCATGACCCGCTGGCCGACGTGCTCAACGCCTATATCAGCGCGGGGCTGGTCATCGAGCAGGTGACCGAGCTTGGCGATCGCCCGGTTCCTGTCAACCTCGGCATTCGCGCCCGCAAGCCGGCAGCCGCGGACCAGGCACCAGGCTGACCATACGGAAGCAGACGGCTAGCGCGTGACGGCCAAGCGAGCACTTGGTTACCGGGTCAGGCCGACACGTACCTGACCCGGGGATCGAGCGCCGCGTAGGCGATGTCGGCGAGCAGGTTCCCGATCACGGTCGCCACCGACCCGACCACGGTGAGCCCGAGCAGGATCGGGTAGTCCTGCCGCTCGGCCGCCTGGTAGAAGAGGTAGCCCATGCCGGGGTAGTTGAAGACCGCCTCGGTGATCAGCGCGCCGCCGAGAATCGCGGGCAGGTACAGCCCGAGCAGCGTCGCGATGGTGATCATCGAGTTGCGCAGCACGTGCCGGGCCAGCACCCGCAGCTCGCTGGCGCCCTTGGCCCGGGCGGTGCGCACGTAGTCCTCGGTGAGGTTGTCCAGCACCGAGGAACGCATGTACCTGCTGAACAGCGCGACGGTGGTCAGGGTGCCGAGCCACAGGAAGTACTGCCGGTACCAGGGGAGATTGAACCCGTAGTCGGCGTTGAAGACCTTGATGGCCCCCGGGTCCCGGTAGGCGTTCGTGCCCATCACCGCGACCGCGACGTTGCCGGGGATCATCCGCAGGAGGCCGAAAGTGATCATGGTCACTATCAGCATTATCACGATGGACTGGAGCACACGCCGGAGTATGAATGCTGTCAAGGCTGCCCTTTGCTCTCCCCGCGGCCGCCACCTTTCCGTCATCGTGTCATAGGGTCCGACCTGCGCCGACGCCTGTTTGCCCATTCGGTACCTTAACGAGCTGTTCCGGCGATGACGGACTGAGCTTCCGGCCCCCCTGGCCCGTAATATCGGCAAAGTGCCCAGCGTGACGCATCCCGGTCCGGAGCTGCACGACCGGATGGTGCCGCCGATGCCTGGCAGCGCCCTCGTGGGGTGGGCCGGCCCGCTGCTCGTCACGCTGTTCGGCGCGATCCTGCGGTTCGGCCGGCTGGGCCAGCCGCGCGCCGTCCTGTTCGACGAGACCTACTACGTCCCCGACGCCTACGGGATCCTGCGGCACGGCGTGGAGGTCGATCACGTCAGCAACGTCAACACGTTGCTCGCCCAGGGCAGCACGCGGATCCTGGAGGGCACCAAGGGCGAGTACGTGGTCCACCCGCCGTTCGGCAAGATGCTCATCGCGATCGGCGAGTGGCTGTTCGGGCTGACCCCGTTCGGCTGGCGGTTCGCGGTGGCCGTGGCGGGCTCGCTGGCCATCCTGATGACCGCGCGGATCGCCCGCCGGATGACCCGCTCGACGCTGCTCGGCTGCGTCGCCGGCCTGCTGCTGGCCCTGGACGGGCTGGAGTTCGTGCTCAGCCGCACCGCGATCCTGGACATCTTCGTGATGTTCTGGGTGCTCGCCGCGTTCGGCCTGCTGGTGATCGACCGGGACCGGACCAGGGCCGCACTGGCGGCAGCGGCGGCCGACCTGCGCGGCACCGACGGGCCCAGGCTCGGCTTCCGCTGGCCGCTGCTGCTGGCCGGGGTGTGCCTGGGCTGCGCCTGCGCGACCAAATGGAACGGCGTGTGGTTCGTGCCCGCGTTCGCCGCCCTGGTCGTGGCCTGGGATCTGGGCGCGCGCCGGGCGGCCGGGTTCGGCACCGGGATGCGCGGCACGGTGCGCGGCGATGCGCCCTGGCTGCCGGTCTGGTTCGCCGTGGTGCCGGCCGTCGTCTACGTGGTGTCCTGGACCGGCTGGTTCGCCACCGGTTACGGGTTCGACCGCAACGGCTCGGCCCTCAACAACGGCCATCCGGCCGGCACGATCGCGGCGTGGCTGCAGTACAACAAGTCGATGCTCGGGTACGGCCTCGGCCTGCAGGCCTACCAGCCGTACAAGTCCAATCCGCTCGGCTGGCCGGTGCTGGCCAGGCCGATCGCGTTCTACTCCTCGTGCCTGCCGGCGAACCACTGCGGCGGGGTGCCCGCGTCCACCGAGCAGGAGGTGCTGGCGATCGGCACGCCGATCATCTGGTGGGGCGGGGTGGCCGCGCTGCTGGTGTGCCTGGCGTGGTGGCTGACCCGCCGGGACTGGCGCGCGGGCGCGGTGCTGCTCGGCGTCGCGGCCGGCTGGGTGCCGTGGCTCTGGTTCTACTGGCACGACCGCCGCACCGAGTTCTTCTACTACGCGGTGGCGTTCGACCCGTTCCTGGTGATCGCCATCACGCTGTGCCTCGGGCTGATCATCGGCCCGGCCCGGGCCGGGCCGAACCGCCGGGTGGCCGGCGCGGCGGTGGCCGGCGGCTACCTGCTCGCGGTCGTCGCCAACTTCTACTACCTGTATCCGGTCCTCGCCGCGCAGACCCTCCCGTTCAGCTCCTGGGTGGCCCGCATGTGGTTCCACAGCTGGATATGACCGCCGTCGGCGCGCGCCTGTGCGCCGCGCCCGGGCCGCGCCGACCAGTTTCATGCATTTACGGCTCGCCGTGGCTGGCGGCATCCCGCCGGGCACCGTGACCGCGGGGAACACGGTGAACTCCTCGAAGGTCATCCCGCCTCCGCGTGAGGGATCTCTCGGTAGTACACGCTCGCCATGGCCCGATGTGTTGTGCGGCCTGCCGGATTCCCGGGCAGTCTGTGGACATGGCAGAACCGCTCGCCGGGCTGGCCCGGTGCCCGGTGGTCGTGGCGCCGATGGCCGGCGGGCCTTCTGCCCCCGGCCTGGTGATCGCCGCCGCCGCCGCGGGCGACACCGGCCGGATGAACCTGTGGGCGGGCGAGGGCTTCCGCGCGGCCGCCGCCAGGCCTGCCGCCGAGATCGTGGCCCTGCTCGCCGGCGGCCCGGGCGCCGCCTGAGCCGCGTTCCCGGCGGGCCCGGGGCCACGGATGCCGGGCAGCGGGGTTCAGCCCGCGGCGAAGCCGCCGGGCAGCCCGGGCGGCGCCGGCGACGATGGAAGCAGGGCCTGATCACGAACGGAGCAGGCGGGCCGCCGGGCGCTGGGGCTGCCAGGGAAGCCGGAGCGGGCGGGCCGCCGGGGAAACCGGGCCACCGGGAGGAGCCGTCATGCGCGTCGCCGTCCTTGCCGATATTCACGGGAACCTGCCCGCGCTCGACGCGGTGCTGGCGGAGGTGGACGCCGCCGGCGCGGACGCGATCGTGCTCAACGGCGACATGGCCACCGGGCCGATGCCCGCGCAGACCCTGGAACGGCTGGCCGGGCTGGGGGAGCGGGCGGTCTGGGTCCGTGGCAACTGCGAGCGGGAACTCGCCGGCGCCTGGGACGGCACTCTTGGCCCGGACCTGCCCGAGGTGGCGCGGGTGCCCGCCGAATACTGCGCCACTCAGCTCGACCGCGCCCACCGCGGCCTGCTCGACGGCCTGCCGCTGTCGGTCACCCTGGAGGTGACCGGGCTGGGACCGGTCCGGTTCTGCCACGCCACGGCGGCCAGCGACACCGCCATCGTGCTCGTGGACTCACCCGTCGACAGCTACCGCACCGGGTTCGCCGGGGTCACCGAGCCCACGGTCGTGCTCGGCCATACGCACATGCCGTTCGACCGCCTCGCCGACCGGCGCCGGTTCGTCAACCCGGGCAGCGTCGGCATGCCGTACGGAACCCCGGGCGCGCACTGGGCACTGCTCGGCCCGGACGTGGTGCTGCGGCACACCGGGTACGACGCGGACGCGGCCACTCAGGCGATGCGGGCCGCCGCGCCCGGATACCCGGGCCTGGAGGAGTTCCTCGCCGAGAACGTGCGGACCGTGCCCTCGGACGCCGAGGCCCTGGCGGTGTTCTCCGGGTCCGGCTGACCGTTAGGGCGTGTCCCGTAGATCTATGCCGTCGCGAGCGGCCGCCGGCGGGATGGATCGCAAGGCGGAGGAGGAGCCCATAGTGGTTCTATGGGCGACGACGACAACGCAGCGAGGCGCCCGTCCGGCGGACGCGCAGCAGGCTGAATGATCTATGGGGCATGCCCTGGCCGCGGTGGCCGGCGTAGCGCATGTCCTTACGGCGCGTCCGAGGCAACCGTGTTGGGCACGCTGGCCTCCTGTGCCCGCGCCGCGGGAGCGGGCTCGGTCAGCGGGAAGTGGCACGCGGCGAAGTGGGTGCCACCGAACGGCCGCAGCGGCGGCTCCTCCGCGGCACAGATGTCCTGCGCGCGCGGGCAGCGGGTGCGGAACCGGCAGCCGGACGGGGGGTCTATGGCGGACGGCAGCTCGCCGGCCACGCCCTTGGTGACCTTGGCCTTCTCCGCCACCGGGTCCGCCACGGGGATGGTGTCGACCAGGCCCTTGGTGTAGGGGTGCACCGGCCGGTAGTAGATCTCGTTCGCCGGGCCCACCTCGACGAGCTTGCCCAGGTACATCACGCCGATGTTGTTCGACAGGTAGCGGACCACCCCCAGGTCGTGGGAGATGAACATGTAGGTCAGGCCGTGGTCCCGCTGCAGGTCCTTCATCAGGTTGAGGATCTGCGCCTGGATCGACACGTCGAGCGCCGACACCGGCTCGTCGGCCACGATCAGCTGCGGCCGCAGGATCAGCGCCCGGGCCAGTCCGAGGCGCTGGCGCTGGCCGCCGGAGAACTCGTGCGGGTAGCGCTGCACCGCCGCGCGCGGCAGCCCCACCTCGTCCAGGATCTCGTTGATCTTGGCGTGCTGTTCGCTCCGGCTGCCGCGCCGCTGGATGGCCAGCGGTTCCCGCAGGATCGGGCCGACCCGCATGCGCGGGTCCATCGACGCGTAGGAGTCCTGGAACATCAGCTGGACCTTGCCGCTGCGCTGCCGCCGCTCCCGGTTGGACAGCTTGGTCAGGTCCTCGCCGTCCAGGATGATGGAGCCGCTGGTGGCCTTCTCCAGGCCCACGATGAGCCGGCCGATGGTGGTCTTGCCGCACCCGGACTCACCGACCACCCCGAAGGTCTGGCCGGGCACGATCGAGAAGCTCACATCGGCGACCGCGCTGACCTCGCCCACCTTGCGCTGGAGCACCGCACCGGCGGTCACCGCGAAGTTCTTGACCAGGTGATCCACCCGGAGCAGCTCACCATCGCTGGCAGCGCGGGGCTCCACGGCGGCCTCGGCGGCCTTCGCCTCGGCCACCTTCAGTTCGGCGTGCCGCTTCTCCCGCTCCTCCTTGCCCACCGGGAAGAAGCAGCGGAACACGTGCTCCCAGCTGTCCCCCTTGAGTTCCGGCTCCTCCGCGCGGCACCTCTCCTGCGCGTACCGGCACCGCGGCGCGAACCGGCAGCCTGGCGGGGGCTGGGTAAGGTCCGGCGGCATCCCCGGGATGTTGTACAGCCGCCGCGACGACTCGGCACCCTTCTCCGGGAGCGCCTCGAACAGCGCCTCGGTGTAGGGGTGGCGCGGGTTGGCGAACAGCCGGGTGGTGGTGGTGCTCTCGGCGATCTTGCCGGCGTACATGACCACGGTCCGGTCGGCCCGGCCGGCGATCACGCCCAGGTCGTGGGTGACCAGGATCACCGCCATGGACAGCCGCTTGCGCAGGCTGTCGATCAGTTCCAGGATCTGCTTCTGGATCGTCACGTCCAGCGCGGTGGTCGGCTCGTCCGCGATCAGCAGCTTGGGCTCACAGGCCAGCGCCATCGCGATCATGACCCGCTGGCGCATCCCGCCGGACAACTGGTGCGGGTAGTTGCCCACCCGCTCGGCGGGGCGGGGCATGCCTACCAGGCCCAGCACCTCGATGGCGCGCTCCCGCGCCTCGGCCGCCGACGCGCCCCGGTGCAGCAGCACGGTCTCGGAGATCTGGTCCCCGATCCTCATCGTCGGGTTCAGCGACGTCATCGGGTCCTGGAAGATCATGCCGATCTCGTTGCCGCGGACGTGCCGCATGTCGTTGTCGGACAGCGCGGAGATCTCCTTGCCGTCGAGCAGGATCTTCCCGCCGATGATGTGGCCGCCCGGCGGCAGCAGCCGCATGACCGACAGCGCGGTCATCGTCTTGCCGCAGCCCGACTCCCCCACGATGCCCAGGCATTCGCCCGGGTCCACGGTGAGGCTGACGCCGTCCAGCGCGTGCACGGTCGACCGGCGCAGCCGGATCTCGGTCTGCACGCCGTCGAGTTCAAGCAGGTGAGCCATTCGTCCTCGTTATCGTCGCCGGGCCGGTGGCCGGCCGGGGTACGGAGCCAGGGGCCTTGGTTTCAGCGGCGCTGCAGCCGCACCTCGACGGCGTCCCGTAGTCCTTCGCCGATGAAGATGGCCGCGGTGATGACCAGGATGATCGCGACCCCCGCCGGGAAGATCAGCCACCAGTACCCGTCGTAGACGTACTGGACGCCGTCGCTGAGCATCCCGCCCCAGTCCTGCTTCGGGGGCGCGACGCCCAGGCCCAGGTAGCTCAGCGCGACGACCAGGGCGATGGCGTCGGCCACCTGGAAGGTGGCGTTGACCATGATGGTCCCGATCGCGTTGGGCGCGATATGTCGCAGCACCGCCCGGGTGCCGCCGCCGCCCATGACCTTCATCGCCTGGACGTACTCGCGCACCCGCAGCGAGAGTGCCTCGCCGCGTACCAGGCGCGAGGTGGTGAGCCAGGAGGTGAGCGCGATCACCAGGATCAGGATGGGTGTCGTCGGGGTGACGATGGCCACCACGACCAGGGCGAGGAACAGCGTCGGGATGGACAGCATCGCGTCGACGATGCGCATCATCGTCGCGTCGAGCACGCCGCCGAAGTACCCGGCGATCGCGCCCCAGAGCACGCCGAGGACGGTCGCCAGTGCCGCGGCCGCGATGCCGACCTCCAGCGAGATCTGGCCCGCCGCCATCAGCCGCCCGAGAACGTCGTACCCGTTGGCGTCGGTGCCCAGCGGATGCGCTGCCGAGGGGGGCAAGTTTTCGATCGCGAGGTTCACGTGGACCTGGTCGGTGTGGTAGACGACCGGGCCGAGGAAGCAGAACGCGAACATGGCGACGAAGATCCCCACGCCGGTGACGGCGAGCTTGTTCTCCAGGAACACGTCCATGCTGCGGCGGAACGCGCTGCGCGGCTTGCCGGCCGGCAGCATCCCCGGCGCCACGGCCAAGGCTTCGCCGAGCGGTTCGGAGGTGACGGTGGCCAGCCCCATGGCCGACGACTCCGGGCCGGGCGGGGGGTCGGCTGGCAGGTTCAGGGTCATGAGCTCACGTACCTCACTCGGGGATCCAGCACCGCGTAGGCGATATCCGCCAGCAGTGACCCGACCACCGTCGCCAGCGCCACCACCACGGTAAAGCCGAGCAGCGTCGGGTAGTCCTGCTTGAGCGCCGACTGGAAGAAGAGATACCCCATGCCGGGATAGTTGAAGACCGCCTCGGTGATCAGCGCGCCCGCCAGGATCCCGGGCAGGCTCAGCCCGAGCAGCGTCGCGATGGGGATCAGCGAGTTGCGCAGCACGTGCTTGATCAGCACCCGCCGCTCGCTGGCCCCCTTGGCCCGGGCGGTACGGACGTAGTCCTCGGTGAGGTTGTCCAGCACCGAGGACCGCATGTACCTGCTGAACAGCGCGATCGTCACCAGCGCCAGGGTGCAGACCGGCAGGATCAGCGCGCTGAAGTCTGCGAATATCGCGCCCACGCCCTCACCCTGCGGACCCTCCGGCGGCAGGATGGGGAACTTAATGGCGAAGACCAGGATCGCGACGATCCCGATGAGGAAGGCCGGCGTGGCGTAGAAGATCGTGGAGAACGCGTTGAACGCGTGGTCGGTCAGCTTGTTGCGGCGCACCGCCTGCACGACCCCGATGGGGATGGCGAGGACGAGCGCCAGGATGGTCGACAGCCCGACCAGGGCGATGGTCTTGGGCAGCCTGACAGCCAGCAGCGAGGCGACGCTCTGGTTGAGCGTCCAGGAGTACCCGAGGTTGCCCCGGGCGAGGTGGCCCAGCCACAGCAGGTACTGCCGGTACCAGGGCAGGTTGAACCCGTAGGTGGCATTGAACAGCTTGATGGCCTCCGGGTTGCGATAGGCACCGGGACCCATCACCGCGACGGCCACGTTGCCGGGGATCATCCGCAACAGCGCGAACGTGATCATCGTGACGATGAGCAGTACCACGATCGACTGGAGCAGCCGGCGGACGAAGAAGGCTACCAACGCTGGCCCCTTTCCGGTTCCCGCCTGTGGCGCCGGGGTAACCGGCGCCACAGGCGGGACCTAGCACCTGACCACAGAGGGTCATGTGCCAGACATTACTTGACGAAATACCAGTTTTCCGGATTGAAGCCGAGCGTCGGGTTCTGCGGAGTGACGCCCTTGAGGTTGTTGACGATCTCCGTCAGGGTGTACACGCCATTCGGCTGGAACATCACCGGCAACTGCTGGGCCAGGTAGTTCTGGTAGGTGTACATGGCCTGCAGGTTGTCGCTTGTCAGCGTCTTCTGGATGTTGGCGTCGTTGGTCTTGGAGCAGTACCCGCCGGAGTTTGCGATGGCGCCGCACTGGAACAGCGTCTCCCCGGTGGGCAGGTAGTCGGGAACGAAGGACCAGCCGCCGCCCCAGTTGGCCAGGTCCCAGTTGCACGGGATCTTGGCGACCTTGCAGTTGCCGGCGGCCAGGGCAGTGACCTGGTTGAACGGCTTGGGGTGCAGGCTGATCTTGATCCCGACCAGGGAGGCGTTGGACTGGAGCTGCTGCATCTCCTGGGTGATCCAATTGACACCGGTGGCGTAGGGCAGGTTGAACTGCAGGCCCTGGCCCTGCTTGACGCCCGGGCCGCACAGGCTCGGGTTGGTGCAGGTGCTGACGCCGTTGGGGGTCACCTTCCAGCCGTGGCTGGTCAGTAGGCTCTTCGCCTTCGTCGGGTTGTAGTTGTACGGCGAGCCGTTCTTGAGCTCGGGCGACAGGAACTTGCTCGCCGGGGTCATCCCGACCGGGCCCGGGGTCTGGGTGCCGTACCCGCGAAGCGGGCCCTTGATGACGGCGTCCTGGTTGAGCAGGTAGGCCAGAGCCTGGCGGAAGTAGAGCTGCTGGATGATCGGCCCGTTGCCGGTGCTGCTCTGGAAGTTCATCACGAAGTAGTTGATGCCCCAGACGTACAGCGGCGCCAGCGTGTAGCCCTGGAGCGGGTTCTGGCCCGCGGTGAGCGGGTCGGAGCCCGCGGGCTTGGCGATAGCGTTCACCGACGGCAGGTAGCCCACGGAGATCTTCTGCCCGCCGGCCGCCGGTGACCGCAGCACGTTGTACTCGGCCGACTCCGTGGTGAACGGCACGTACTGGAGCTGCGAGAGGCTCGGCTTGACCGGGCCGGAGTACTTCGGGTTCGGCACGAACGTGATGTGCCCGTCGGCGTTGAACGCCGACAGCTTCCACGGGCCGTCCACGATCGACCACAGCGGCGAGGACACGTAGCTGGTCAGCTGCTTGGACTGGGAGTCCAGGTACTTGTACACCGCCGCGCAGTCCGACACCTTCGTCGCGCAGTTCGCCGGGCCCGAGGCGGTTTTGTCCCAGGCCGGCGGCATCGGGGTGATCTGCGATAGGTCGTTGTAGAGGAACCAGCTGTGGGAGTAGGCCTTGTTCGTCGTGAACTGCAGCTGGGTGGGGCTGATCGCCTTGTAGCTGGTAACGAAGGAGTCCGGGAACCCGGTGTAGGCCCCCCAGTCGGTGGCCCCGACGGCCTTGAGCATGTTCACCCAGAACATCACGTCGGTGGAGGTCACCGGGGTGCCGTCGGACCACGTGTAGTGCTTGAGCGTGATCGTGGCGGTGTTCCCCGACCACGTCGGCGTGTTCGCCAGGCTCAGCGACGAGTTCAGCACCGGCTGCTCGCCCACCCCGAACCAGTACAGCGGCCGGTACATCAGGTTGGTGAAGTTGCTCGCGTTGATCACGCTGATGTACGCGCTGCTGGTGAACGGGAAGATGTAGTTCGGCGTCACCGATGCCGGCTCCGCCCACACCGCCGTGCCGCCCTTGACCTTCGTGCCGGCGGCGGTGCCGCCAGTACTGCTACTGCTGCTGCAGCCGGCTGCGGCAAGGGCCAGCGCGACCGCGCTCGCCCCCACCGCCATGATCATCCGGCCGCGGAGCCTACTGGCTCTGCGGCTGCTTTGCTTCTGTGGGGCTGGCCCCATGGTCGCGGCTCCTTCTTACACAGGGAGCCGCCAGGCGCACCGTTGCGCCGGCGTGCTCCGACCAGATAAGGCGTCCTTTTGATCATGGTGCACCGGGCATGCGGTACGGCTGACGGCAGCCTGCGGCGCGGGCCGAACGGGGCACCTGGCCACGCTGGCGCCCAGCACTGCCCGCGGCAGCATCACGCATTGCACCTGCCGTGCTCCTGACCACGACGACCACGATGTAGGACGGCCACTCCGCACTTCCTCCGCCCCAAGGGGAGCTAACACCCGGAATCTCCGGCGAGGTCCCATACGGCTGCTGCGGAGTACGCAGCTTTAAACCTAGGAACGCTCCACAGATGCCTAAAGACCCGGGTGTCAACAGTTTCGGAATCGTGACGTAACCGTTACCGCCCTGGCAGTGGGAGTGTAACGGGCCAAAGAACTCTATAGGTAATTAGTTGGCTACAAAGCGTGTCGCCCTAAATCGGGCCTGAAATGACGGGTCACGTGGCCCGCTTGGACCGCCCCGGGGCCGCCGTTTTCGGCACGCTGGGGAGAGAAGAAGGCGTGCGGGGGCGGCGGGGCTGGGCCCGTTCGGGAGGCTGACGGATTCCGGGGCCGACGCGGCGGGAGGCGCGAGCGGGCCGGCCGGTCCGGGACGATCCGGGCGGGTTAGGGGGTGTCGGGGAGGTCGAACTCGCCGTCCTTGACGCCGAGGGTGAATGCTTCCCATTCCTCGGGCGTGAACGCGAGCACCGGGCCGTCCGGCTTCCTGGAGTCACGCATCAGGTACAGCTTTTCGGCGTCCGCCTTGTGCGGCCAGCCGGAAGTGTCGGTGGTGACCGTCACCTCGACGCAGTACGGCCCGGTGCCGCAATGGCTGGCCCGGCGCCAGGCGGGCACGCCTGCTGGGTTGTCTTTGTGCACCACACCAGGCTACTCGTCACGCCGGCGTCCGGGCGCGCCGTTCCGTGGCCCGGCACCGCCGGCCCGGTCGGCGGCCCGCCGTCGTCGCCCGGACGGAGGCCCGGCCGCGCCGCCTGGTCAGCGGCCCGGCCTGCGTCGTCGGGTTAGCGGCCCGGTCGGCCGCGCGCCGGGCGGTCCCAGCCCCGCACCACGGGGTGCTGGCGGTCGTCACGGGCCAGGCGCTGCAGTTCCTCGTCGGGGTCACCGTTGCCCGACAGCCAGGTCAGCAGGGCGACGAAGATCACCGGCACGAAGCAGCAGGCCGAGACCGCCCACACCAGCGCGACCGTGATCTGCTGGTCGGCGACCGCGCTCAGCGCGCCGCCCGCCGGATCGTAGCCATGGAACACGGCGTGGTTGGACAGGCCGAGTACGTAGGCCACCGCCCAGGCGGACCACATGGCCAGCGCCGCGACGGCCGCGCGCTGCGGCTTGGGCAGCCGCGGCGCCAGCGGCGGTGAGTGGACCAGTTCCAGCCACAGCGCGGTGCCGGCGGCCAGCAGGGTGACCAGTTCCGGCAGGACGAGCACCGGGTGCCGGGCCAGCGCGTCCATGACCGGCGGCAGCCGCCACGCCACGCCGGCGCAGATGAAGGCAAGCAGGTAGCCGCCCGCGCGCAGGAACGAGTTCTGCCGCTGGCGCGCGGCGGCCAGCCGGTCCAGCGGCGCCGCCCCGCTGGCCGGATCGGGGCTGGCCGGTGCGGGGCTGGCCGGAGCGGGGCTGGCCCGAGCGGGGCTGGCCGGATCGGGGCTGGCGGGGGCGCGGGACAGGCGCAGCAGCCGCCAGGGCGCGCCCAGCACGATCAGCGCGGGCGCGGCCATGGCGAGCACCACGAACTGCGCCGACTCGGCGACGACATACCGGCGGGCGAGCCCCTCGACGGCCAGGGCGGCCACGATCAGGGCGGCCCCGGCCGCGGCGAGCCAAGGCCTGAGGGGTGCCACCCACGGCGGGGCAGCCTGTTGTGTCATGTGCCTCTCCCATGCCGCCGCCGGCCCGGCTGGGCCGGGGCGGGCCGTGCCTGCCATGATCGCGGATTGGCGCCCCGCGCGGGGCGCTGCCGGGCAAGTCTTCTAGGTTGGGGCCCATGGAGCTTGTCCATGAATTCTCGGTTCCGGTACCGGTGGAGCAGGCCTGGCAGGTGCTCACCGACGTCGAGCGGATCGCGCCCTGCCTGCCCGGCGCGGAGCTGACCGGGGCGGACGGTGACACCTACCACGGCCAGGTGAAGATCAAGGTGGGCCCGATCACCGCCCAGTACCGGGGCACCGCCTCGTTCGCGGAGAAGGACGAGGCGGGGCACCGGGTGGTGCTGAAGGCGTCCGGCCGGGACACCCGGGGCCAGGGCAACGCCTCCGCCACGGTGACCGCGGTCATGGCGGCGGCCGACGGCGGCACCACCGTGTCCATCGTCACCGACCTGTCCGTCAGCGGCCGGGTCGCCCAGTTCGGCCGGGGCGTGATGGGCGACGTGAGCGCCCGGCTGCTCGAGCAGTTCGTGCGCAACCTGGAGACCGGCGTCCTGGGCGGCGCGTCCGGCTGATCCAGCGCCGACCGACCCGGGCGCCGGCCGACCCGGGCGCCGGCCGACCCGGGCGCCGGCCGACCCCGGCGCCGGCTGACCCGGGCGCCGGGCGACCCGGGCGCCGGCCGACCCCGGCGTTGACTGAGCCCTTGCCCGGCCCCGCCGCCCGCCCCGGCGAAAGTGATGAACGCAGCATTCATCGCGTTCTTTGCTGATGAACGTCACATTCATCAGTAACCGAACCCTGGGCCGGGCCGGCCGGGGCAGGGGGCCTAGTAGCCCGGGTCGCCGAAGCGGGCGGCCAGGGCCCGGAAGGCGCCCGGCGCGGTGCCGTGCAGCCAGGCGGGGAACCGCAGCCACCCCGGCACGTACACCACCGGCCGTTCGTGCTCCAGCGCGGACACGATCGCGGCGGCCACCCGGCCGGCCGGTATCGGCGCGGGGCGGGCGCGGCCGTAAGGGGTACCGCGCCGGGCGAAGAACGGCGTGTCGATCACCCCGGGCACGATCACGCTGACCGCCACCCCGCGGCCCCGCACCTCGTACGCCAGGCTTTCCGCGAATGCGGCCAGCCCGGCCTTGGTAGCCGCGTAGACCGCCTCGCCGCGGACGCCGGTGACCCCGGCGATGGAGGACACGAACACCACCCCGCCCCGGCCGCGCTCGGCCATGCCCGGCACCAGCAGCCTGGTCAGCTCGATGGGCGCGGCCAGGTTGACCGTGGCCAGTTCGGTGACCTTCGCCGCCGGGATCTCGCCAACGGGCCCGGCCCAGCCCAGGCCCGCGTTGTTGACGAGCACGTCGATGCCGCCGCGGGCAGCCGCCAGCGCCTGCTCCGCGAGGCCCGCCGCGCCGCCGGGGGCGGCGAGATCGCCGCCGAGCACCGTCCCGCCGGTCCGGCCCGCCACCTCGGCCAGCCGTGCCTCGTCCCGGCCGCTGAGCAGGAGACTGGCCCCGGCGCCGGCGAGCGCCACCGCCGTGGCGGCCCCGATTCCCGAGGACGCACCGGTCACCAGCGCCACCGCGCCATCGAGCCGCATGGCGCCTCACTTTCGCGCACCGGTGCGGCCGTGGCAAGGACCTGCTGCCGCCCGCGGCCATCTGGACGCCGCCGAACGCGGCGCCGGAACACGCCGTGCGGGAGAAGGGCCGTGCGGGAGAAGGGCCGTGCGGGCCTCAGGCGCGGGCCGTGGCCCGCCCGTCCTCCGTCGTCCGGGCCTCGCCCGACCAGCAGCGGACGATGTCGCGCATGGACAGCAGCCCGGTCACCTCGGAGCCGTCGACGACGATCAGGTGCCGGAACCCGGCCTTGACCATGGTCGCCGCCGCCCGCTCCAGGGTCCAGTCCGCGGAGGCGAACACGACGTCCGCGGTGCGGTGCGCCGCGGCCAGCTCGGTGTCGGGGTCCTGGCCCGCTCCGATGGAATCGAGGATGTCGCGCTCGGTAAGGATTCCCACCCCGGGATGCTCGGGGTCGGTGACCACGGCGGCGCCGACCCGCCGGGCCGACATCTGGCGGGCGGCTTCTCTCAAGGTATGCGCGGGGCCGATCGTCAAGACCAGCTTGGTCATCCCGTCGCGTACCAGCATCTGGCATCACTCCCCGAGCTTGCCGTCGTGGGCGATGCCTGGCCCCATGCCCGCGCCGCCAGGGGCCAAGCGCTTGTGCCTTTGTGACTTCTCTTTACAGCATGGGTGATGCCCGCCCGCAGGGCAACCCCCGCAGGGGGTTTACGGCCGCCGCCAGAGCCCGCTACCTGGGTGTTTGGCGCGGGTTAGGCCAGTGTGCCGTTGAGCAGGCTGAGCGTCTCCGCGTGCAGCAGGCCGTTGCTCGAGACCGCGCTGCCCCCGTCCGGGGTCCGCCTGCCGGACAGGTCGGTGAACCGGCCGCCGGCCTCCTCGACGATGACCATCAGCGCGGCCAGGTCCCACAGCGACACCTCTGGCTCGGCGCAGACGTCGACCGCTCCCTCGGCGACCAGCATGTGCGACCAGAAGTCGCCGTAGGCCCGGGTGCGCCACACCGCGCGGCCCAGGTCGAGCAGCCCGCCCAGGCGGCCCTGTGCTTCCCAGTCGGACAGGCTGGAGTAGGACAGCGACGCGTCCGGCATCTTGGTCACCGCCGAGACCCGGCAGCGGGTCGCCTTGGTGAGGCTGCGGCCCGTCCAGGCGCCCCCATCCCGCGCCGCCCACCAGCGGCGGGCGAGCGCGGGCGCGGACACCACGCCGGCCACGACCTCGTCGCCGTCCATCAGGCCGATCAGCGTGGCCCACACCGGGACGCCGCGCACATAGTTCATGGTCGCGTCGATCGGGTCGATGACCCAGCAGCGCGGTCCGGCGCCGGCCCGGCCGAACTCCTCGCCGAGCACCGCGTCCCTGGGGCGCGACCGGCGCAGCACGTTGCGCAGCGACTCCTCGCACGCGTGATCGGCGTCGGTGACCGGCGTCAGGTCGGGTTTGGCCTCGACGCGCAGGTCGAGCGCCCGGAACCGGCGCGAGGTGATGTCGTCCGCAGCGTCCGCGAGGACATGGGCGAACCGCAGGTCGTCGTCATAACCCGCCATGGCGCGCAACGGTACCCTGTGCTGGCCCGGGGGAGCGACCCCCCGGAACCCCCCGATGGCTCAAGGCCGTGCTGGCCCGGGGGAGCGACCCCCCGGAACCCCCCGATGGCTGGCCCGGGGAGCAACCCCGCTGGCCCACCGTTACCAGGCTTCCGCGCCGTCGCGGCTGCGCAGCAGTCGCCGCAGCGAATCCAGCCGGGCCACCAGCCGCGGATCGCCGCCCTGATCGCGTACCCAGTCATCCAGCGCGCAGTCCGGCTGGTCGTGATCGCAGCCGGGCGGGCACGCGAGCGTGCCCGGGGCCAGGTCGGTGAACGCCCGGACCACCCGGTCCGGGGCGACGTGACCGAGGCCGAACCCGCGCAGCCCCGGCGTGTCGATGATCCAGCCGCCGCCGGGCAGCGCGAGCGCGACCGCGGAGGAAGAGGTGTGCCGGCCCCGCCCGGTCACCGGGCTGACCGTGCCGACGGCCCGGTCGGCATCCGGGATCAGCGCGTTGACCAGCGTGGACTTGCCCACCCCCGAGTGACCGATGAGCACGCTGGTCCGGCCGTCGAGGTGCTGGCGCAGCGGGGCAAGCTGGGCCGCGTCCAGCGGGCGGCCGAGCGCCACGTGGCCGATGCCCAGCGGCGCGTAGGCGTGCAGCAGGTCATCGGCGCTGGCCAGGTCGGCCTTGGTCAGGCAGAGCAGCGGGCGGAGCCCGGCGTCGTAGGCGGCCACCAGGCAGCGGTCGATGAACCGCGGCCGGGGCGGCGGGTCGGCCAGGGCGCACACGATGCCCAGCTGGTCGGCGTTGGCCACGATGACCCGCTCGACCGGGTCGGTGTCGTCCGCCGAGCGCCGCAGCACCGTGGTCCGGGGGAACACCCGGACCACCCGGGCCAGCGTGCCCGGCGCCCCCGACGTGTCCCCGGCCAGCGCCACCTGGTCACCGACGACCACGCCCCGGCGGCCCAGCTCCCTGGCCTGCATCGCGGTGACCGTGCGGTCCCCGACCAGCACGCCGTACCTGCCCCGGTCCACCGAGGCGACGAAACCCTCCACCGCGTCCTCGTGCGCGGGCCTGCGCCGGGTGCGCGGGCGGGAGCCCCGCCCCGGCCGCACCCGCACGTCGTCCTCGTCCAGGTCCCGGGCGCGGGGGGTCAGGGCACCCGCTCCAGCATCGACGCCCACAACTGGGTGAAGGCGGGAAAGGTCTTCCCCACGGTGGCCGCGTTCGCCACCCGTATCCCCGGGACGGCCAGGCCGAGCACGGCCGCGGCCATGACCATCCGGTGGTCGTCGTAGCTGGCGAACGGCCGGTCGGCGGCCCGCAGCGGCCGCGGCCTGATCGCCAGGCCGTCGGGCAGCTCGGTGACCTCGCCGCCGAGCGCGCCGATCTCGGTGGCCAGCGCCGCCAGCCGGTCGGTCTCGTGGCGGCGCATGTGCCCGATGCCGGTCAGCCGGGACGGGCCGTCGGCCAGCGCCGCCAGCACGGCCGCCACCGGGGCCGACTCGCTGACGTCGGCCAGGTCGGCGGTCACCGGCCGGATCCGGCCGGTCCCGGTCACGGTCAGCCCCCCCCCACCCGCCTCCCCTTCCCCCTTCACCAGCGTGCAGCTCGCACCGAACGCGGACAGCAGGTCCAGGATCTGCCCGGCCGGCTGCCAGGTCACGGCCGGCCAGTCCGCGATTGTCACGGCGCCCCCGGTGACCAGTGCGGCGGCAAGGAACGGCACGGCATTGGAGAGATCAGGCTGGACGATCACGTCGTGGTGCCCGATTGCCCCGGGGTAGACGCGCCACGTGTCGGGGGTGCCGGCCGGCGTGCCGCTCTCCCGCGTCCAGGTATCCACCTCGGCGCCCGCGTCCCGCAGCATGGCGACCGTCATGGCGATATGCGGTGCGGACGGGGCCCGGCCACCGCGGTGCCGTATCTCCGCGCCCTTGTCGAACCGCGGCGCGGCGAGCAGCAACCCGGACACGAACTGGGAAGAGGCCGAGGCGTCCACCGTGACCGCGCCGCCCGGCAGCCCTCCGCCGCCGTGCACGGTGAACGGGATGGCCCCGCGCCCCCCGTCGTCGATGACCGCCCCGAGGTCGCGCAGTGCGGCGAGAATCGGCCCCACCGGCCGCTCCGCGGCCCGCGGATCCCCGTGGAACGCCGCGTTCACGCTGGTCAGGGCCGCCACTGGCGGCGCGAAGCGCAGCACCGTGCCCGCGTTGCCGACATCCACGCTGATGTCGGCTCCTGGCAGGCCCGGGGCCACGTGCCAGGACGGGGCCCGGCCAGCCGGGTCTGGATCGTATCTCACCTTGTCCGTGATCGTGGCGCCGAGGGCGGTCAGCGCCGCGCGCATCAGCAGCGTGTCGCGAGCGTGCAGCGGGCCGGCGATGGTCCCGGGCCCGTCGGCGAGGGCGGCGAGGACCAGGGCCCGGTTGGTCATGGACTTGGACCCGGGAACCGACAGCCGCGCGCGCACCGGGCCGGCCGCGGCCGGGGCCGCCCAGGGCCCGGCCGGCTGGCTGCCCCGCTGCGCCGCGTGTTCCATACAGGTGAGCCTAGTGTGCCGCCGGGGCGGGCCTGGTCCACCGCCGCGCGGGGCCGCCGTACGGACCGCGAAGGCGGGCCGGCCAGGTTTGACGTGCTGGTTTCTTGGCTATGAAAAGGCACATTCTGTACATCCCCCAGCCTTCTTTACGACACCCAGGTGAGAGCACATGTGCGGTCGGTACGCGTCGGCGCGGAAGCGCCAGGACCTCCTTGAGGAGTTCCGCATCGACCGCGACCGGGTGGCCAGCGACCTGGAGCCGGACTACAACGTGGCCCCGACCAAGCCGGTCTACGCGGTGCTCACCAGGGGCGGGCGCGAGCCGGGCGAGGGCGCCGGGACGCAGGAGGAGCGCGGCGGGCCGGACGCCGTGGCGCGCGAGCTGCGAGTGGTCCGCTGGGGCCTGGTGCCGTTCTGGGCCAAGGACCCGTCGATCGGCAGCCGTATGATCAACGCCCGGGTGGAGACGGTGGACGCCAAGCCCGCGTTCCGCCGCGCGTTCGCCAAGCGGCGGTGCCTGCTGCCGGCGGACGGCTTCTACGAGTGGCTCAAGGTGGAGGACAACGGGAAGACCCGCAAGCAGCCGTACTACATCCACCGCACCGACGGCGGGGTGCTCGCCTTCGCGGGGCTGTATGAGCTGTGGCGGGACAAGTCCGTCCCGGATGATCATCCGCAAGCCTGGCTCTGGACGACCGTGATCATCACAACCAGCGCCGAGGACGAGGTGGGCCGGATCCATGACCGGATGCCGATGGTCATCGATCCCGCCCGGTGGGGTGACTGGCTCGACCCGGCCAGCGGTGACGCCGCGCACGTGCACGCGCTGCTCGCGCCCGCGGCGGCCAGCGGATTGACGTCCTACCCGGTCGGCACGGACGTCAACTACGTGAGAAACAACGGTCCCGCGCTGATCGAGCCGCTGGCCGGTGACCCGGCCCGGCCGGCCTGAGGGACGGCTGCATTACCGGGGCGGCCCACGCCATGGCGCTTCGCTTCGCCCCTGCCTAGAGAGGAGGACACCCCGTGGACACTGCCACCGCCCGTGTGCGCCTGGAGGAGATGCGCGGCCAGATCGACAGGTCGATCCTGGTGCTGCAGGGAGAGCATCCCTCGGCGCGCGCGGCCGTGGATTCGCCGCAGGATCCGGCGGACGCCGGCACCACGCTGTCCGAGACGGACCGGACGGAGGCGGCCCTGGCGGCCGTCCAGACGCAGCGGCGGCTGGTCATGGACGCGCTGGTGCGGATCGACCGCGGCAGTTACGGGATGTGCGCCGACTGTGCCAAGCCGATCCCCGAGGGACGGCTGGACGCCAGGCCAGAGGCCGCCCGCTGCGTGGCGTGCCAGTCCAAGCGGGACCGCCGGCATTAGGCCGCCGGTAACGGGCGCGCGTGCACCGGGGCGCGGGCCGCGTCAGGGCGCGGGGGGCTGCGGCTTTCTGGCGGTGGCGACCAGGCTGATGCCGAACGCCTCGTCCGGGCTGGCGCCCGCCGCCGGGTCCTGCCCGGCCTGCAGTTCGGCGCGGACCAGCCGGGCCATCGCGCCGGGCTGCTGGCCCATCACGTGGTTCACCGTGGACGGGGACAGCACCGTGCGGGGCCTGATCGAGGTGACCTCCAGGCCGGCCTCGGCCAGCAGGTCGTAGAGCTGCGCCGCGCCGAAACACCGGGTGATGGTGCCGTCCGAGCAGCTCACCCCCGGGCCGCAGCACCCGGACGATCTCCGCGGCGAGGTCCTCCGCCATGAGGTGCCGGGACAGCGCGCCGTCCTCGGCGATCACGCCGTCCGCGCAGCCGTCGGCGAGGAACGCCAGGCTGCCGGGCTCGGCCACCACCGCGGCGACCCGGCCCGGCGGTGCCCGCCGGTCACGAGCGGGGGGCGCGCCCGGCAGCGCCGGGACCACCCGGACCACCGTGTGCCCGGCCCAGGCCGCCTGTGCCGGGCAGCCTGCCCCCGGCCCGGAGATGTCCACGAGCAGCCCCCGCCTCGCCGGGAGCCACGCGGCGAGCTGGGCCTTGGCCACCGCCCGCTGGAATTGCCAATACGCCGTGAGCGGGCCTGGCCCGAGCACGGCCAGCGGGCTGGCCGTAGACGTCGCCACCCTTGACTCCATCCGCCGTCCGATATACCGGCGCGGTCAGCCGGCGCGCCGGGATCGGCGGCGCGGCCCGGGCTGGCGCGCACTGGCCGACGGTGGCCATCGCGACGGCCGCATTCCCGGCAAACCGTTATGGCTGATTCTCCCCAGTCTGCGGTCAGCCTCACCTGACCGGCCGGGACGGAATGAATACCCGGCCGGCCCTGTTGCACGGGGCGTGCTCATGACCAGTAGCGCATCCCTGGATGATGTTGCTCCGGTAGCTGCCTTCAGCCGGCGTCGGCCCGGCCATGTATTCTCCCGCCCAGACGGCATCGGTGCCGGGGCGCGGATGCAGACACCGGAGGAGGTGGGTCCGGTACCTGAGACACTCGAGCAGCGCGGCGAGCGGTTCGAGCGTGAGGTGTTGCCGTACCTGGACCAGCTTTACTCGGCTGGGATGCGGATGACGCGTAACGCGGCGGACGCCGAAGACCTGGTGCAGGAGACCTTCGCCAAGGCCTACGCCTCGTTCCACCAGTTCGAGCCCGGCACCAACCTGAAGGCATGGCTCTTCCGGATCCTCACCAACACCTTCATCAACACCTACCGCAAGAGGCAGCGTGAACCGCAGCGCGCGGGGGCCGAGGAGGTCGAGGACTGGCAGCTTGCCAGGGCAGCCTCGCACACGTCGGCCGGGCTGAAATCGGCCGAGGCCGAAGCGCTGGAACGGCTGCCGGATTCCGACATCAAAAGCGCCTTGCAAGCGCTGCCGGAGGAGTTCCGCATCGCGGTATACCTGGCAGACGTGGAAGGCTTCGCCTACAAAGAGATCGCCGAGATCATGGGCACGCCCATTGGCACGGTGATGTCCCGCCTGCACCGGGGGCGCAGGCAGTTGCGTGACATGCTGCGGGACTACGCGGCCGATCAGGGCCTGGTCCGGGCGGCGTCACCGGCAGGGCCGCAGGGGGAGGACAACGGGCCCGGGGAGGATGAGCGATGAGCTGCGGCAAGCCGCATGAGACCCCGTGTACCGAGGTGCTGGACCGGGTCTACTCCTACCTGGACGGCGAGCTCGAAGCGCCGACCCTCGCGAAGATCCGGCAGCACCTCGACGAATGCGGGCCGTGCTTCGAGGTGTATGGCCTCGATGAAATTGTCAAGAAACTGGTGCACAAGCACTGCGGCCACGACCGGGTGCCCGACGAGCTGCGTGCCAAGGTCCGCATCAGAATTCAGCAGGTCCAGGCGGAACTGAGGATCAGCCAGGGCAGTGTTAGCCCGGGGGAATGACCCCCCCGGAACCCCCCACTGGCCTGAGGCCCCGTTCCTTCGTCACGGGGCCTTGGCCCTGTCGGCCGGCGTGAGGGACGGCCGACAGAACCTCTGCCAGGCGCTTGTTCCCGAATGCACCTAACGGCCACGAAGCCTGCGCAGGTCTGGCCGATCACGTTACCCTTTTGCTGGCGGCGATGAACGGGCCTGACTTGGCTGGGCCGAGGCCCCGCCCCGGCATGCGCTCGGACCGGCCCCGCCCCCGGCAGCGGAGGTGACCGATGCGGCACCCGGTGAGTTCGCTGCTGCCGCTGGCGCATCCGTGCCCGCTCGGGGCACCTGGCCGGCGGTGACCCGGCTGGCATGGTGACGGGTACCGGACACCGATCGAACGGCGGGCGGGCCTCCAGGCTCTCGCCGGCTGCCTGGCTGTACGTGGCCGCCGTCGTGGCGTCCGCGCTCGCCTTGCTCGGCCAGGCCCTGGGCGCCGACCCGGACCTGGACGTCCCGGCCCGGCAGGCGTGGACCATGCTGGTGCTGGCGCTGCTGTTCCTGATCTGCGACTCGGCGCCGACGGCCCTGGCGTCCCGGCAGTCCGCCTGGTCACCGAGTTCGTCGGCGACCCTGGCCGCCGTGGTGCTCATCGGGCCGGTGGGCGCCCTGGCGGTGGGCGCGACCTCGCTGCTCAGCGTGCGGCGCGGCCTCGACCTCACCCAGCGGGTGTTCAACGCGTCGATGTACGGGCTGTCCGCCTACGCGGCGGGCGAGGCCTACCTCGCGCTCGGCGGCCACGTCGGGCATCCCAGCTACCAGTCCTTCCCCGGCATCATCGGGCCGTTCGCCGTCGCGGCCGTGGTGCACGTGTTCATCAACCACGGGCTGCTGTGGGGCATGCTGATGCTGGTCCCCGCCGCCGAGCCCGGGCAGCCGGCCGGGGCGCTGCAACGGCACCTGCCGATGCTATTCCTTTCCGACCTCGGCTATGCCACGCTCGGCCTGCTCATCGCCGCGCTGTGGAGCGTCGGCGGAGCCTTCGCGGCGGTGCTGGTGCTGGTCCCGCTGTTCGTGGCGCGCTGGGCGATAGGCCAGTTCGCCGCGCAGGAACGTGCCTACGCCGCCACCATGGCCGCGCTGTGCCAGGCCGTCGAGACCAAGGACTGCTACACCAGGGGCCACAGTGAGCGGGTCTCCCGCGGCTCGGCCATGATCGCCCGTGAGGTGGGCATGCGGAGCAGCCGCGTCGAGGCGATCCGCTACGCCGGCATGCTCCATGACGTGGGCAAGCTCGGCGTGCCCACGACGGTACTGCAGAAGAGCGGCGCGCTGACCGAGGAGGAGTACGCGGCGATCCAGTTGCACCCGATGCGCGGGCTGGCCATCGTGCGCGAGATCGGCTTCCTCGACGAGGCGCTGGCCGGCATCATGCACCATCACGAGCGGATGGACGGCCGCGGCTACCCGATGGGCCTGGCCGGCGACGAGATCCCCGAGTTCGCCAGGGTCATCGCGGTGGCCGACGCCTTCGACGCGATGACCTCGAACCGCTCCTACCGCGGTGCGCGCTCGGTCGATGACGCCATCGCCGACCTGCGCAAGTGGTCCGGCACCCAGTTCGACCCGGCGCTGGTGGACGCGTTCGTGGCCGCGCTGCGCCGGGAGGGCTGGGACCAGCCCCTCTCCGCCGCGCCGCAGTCGGCCGACGACGTGGCCGCGCAGGATCACGACGACCCGACGGCCCCGCTGCGGGTGGTGGAGACCTGGTGAAACCGGCGACCGCGATCGGGGAGGGCCCGGCGCCGGCCGAGCCCTTCCGGCAGGCCATGGACTCGGGCGAACTGCTGCTCGTGGTCGGCGCCGGCATGCTGGTGGTGGCCGCGGTGGCGCAGACCGCCGCCGTGGGCCTGATCCAGCCGCGGATCGCGCTGGCGTTCGGCGCGCTGATCGCCTTCGGCGAGGTGCTCCGGCTGTCCCTGGAAGGCGGCCGGGAGGCGGCGCCGATCGGCAGCGCGGGCGCGTTCGCCTACGCGGTGGTGCTCACCGTCGGCGGCCACGCCGCCACCCAGCCGGCGCTCCAGGTCATCGCCGTGGTCGCGGTCGGCATGGTGCTCGGCGCGCTGCCGCACCTGGCGGCGGGCCGGCCGGCCGGGCTGGCCGGGATCGCGTCCCGGCTGATCGCCGTCGCCGTGGTGGCGGCGCTGCTCCGGCCGATGAGCACGGATCTGCCCATCGCCAGGCCCAGCGACTTGGGGCTGGCGCTCGCCGCCATGGCCGCCGTGCTGATCGCCGGATGGCTGGCCGAATGCCTGATCAGGGCACTGATCAGTGCCGACGCGCTGCGCGCCAGGTTCCGCGTGGCGCTGTGGGACGAGCTGCGGGTGCAGCTCCCGCTCGGCGCCGCCGTGGCCGCGACCGCGATCCTGATCGCGTTCGCGGCGGACATGATGGGCCTGGTGGCGCTCGGCGTGTTCATCGCCCCGCTGCTGGTCACCCAGGTGGCGTTCCGCCGCTACGCCGGGATCCGGGCCACCTACCTGGAAACGGTCCGCGCGCTGGCCCGGGTGACCGAGGTCGGCGGGTACGTCGAGGACGGGCATGCCCGCCGGGTCGGGCGGCTGGCCGTGGTGGTCGGCCGGGAACTGGGGATGAGCGAGCCGGAACTGCTCGAGCTGGAGTACGCCGCGCTCATGCACGACATCGGGCAGTTGTCGCTGCGCGATCCCATCCCCGGCGGTGCCACCGTCCTGGCCTCCCCGGAGCAGCAACGGCGCATCGCGGAGCTGGGCGCCAGCGTCATCGATCAGGCGGGCGTCCTCGACGGGGTCGCGGAGATCGTCAGGTACCAGAGCTGGCCGTGGCGCGGGCGGGACCGCGAGCCCCCGGTCGGCAGCCGGATCATCCGCGCCGCCAACGCGTTCGACGACCTGGTCGGTGCCTCCGCCGAGACCAGCAGGACGATGGCGGCGCTGGAATGGCTGCGCCTGGACACCGCGACCGAATACGACCCGCGGGTCGTGGATGCCCTGGCCAAGGTCGCCGGCCGGCGGCACCGGAGCCACCGGTAGGCTGCCCGGGTGCTGAACTCGGTGCTGGTGGCCAACCGCGGTGAGATCGCCAGGCGGATCCTCGCCACCGCCCGCCGGCTGGGCATCAGGGCGGTCGCCGTCTACTCCGAGGCGGACGCGGACCTGCCGTTCGTGGCCGAGGCCGACGAGGCGGTACTGATCGGCCCGGCGCCCCCCGGCCAGAGTTACCTCGACGCCGGCGCGGTGCTGGCGGCGGCGCGGCGGACCGGCGCGGCGGCCATCCACCCCGGCTACGGCTTCCTGGCCGAAAACCCGGCGTTCGCGCGCCGGGTGCTGGCCGAGGGGCTGATCTGGGTCGGCCCGCCGCCCGAGGCCATCGAGCAGATGGGTGACAAGATCAACGCCCGGAACCTGATGGCACGGGCGGGCGTGCCGGTCTCCGCGGGCACCACAGAACCGGTGACCAGCGCGGCCGCCGCTGCGGCGGAGGCGGCCCGGATCGGCTACCCGGTGATGGTGAAGGCCGCGGCCGGGGGCGGCGGGATCGGGATGAGCGCGGTCACCGGCCCGGCCGGCCTGGCGGCCGCGTTCGAGACCGCGCGGACCCGGGCGGAACGGTTCTTCGGCGACCCGGCGATCCTGCTCGAGCGCTACATCGACCATGCCAGGCACGTCGAGGTGCAGATCCTCGGGCTGGCCGACGGCCGGGTCGTCGCGCTCGGGGAACGCGACTGCTCGGTCCAGCGCCGCCACCAGAAGGTCGCCGAGGAGGCCCCCTCGCCGGGAGTCGGCCCGGCGCTGCGGGCCCGCATGCTGGCCGCCGCGGTCCGGGCCGGCGCGGCGGTCGGCTACCGGGGCGCCGGGACGGTGGAATGCCTGGTGGACCCGGCCGCCGATGATTTCGTGTTCCTCGAGATGAACACCAGGCTGCAGGTCGAGCACCCGGTCACCGAACTGGTCACCGGCATCGACCTGGTGGAGCAGCAGTTCCGCATCGCCGCCGGGGCGGACGTGAGCTTCGACCCGGCCGGGGTCCGGCCGCGCGGGCACGCGCTGGAACTGCGGGTGTACGCCGAGGACCCGGTCCGGTTTCTGCCCAGCCCCGGGACCATCACCCGGTGGGACGAGCCCGCCGGGGACGGCGTCCGGGTGGATGCCGGGTACGCGGCGGGGAACAAGGTGACCCAGTTCTACGACCCGCTGCTCGCCAAGCTGTGCGTGCACGGGCCGGACCGGGACCGGGCGCTGGCCCGGGCACGGGAGGCGGTGGCGGCGTTCCAGATCACCGGACCGCGCACCAACCTGCCCTTCCACGCCGAACTGCTGGCCAGCGAGGAGTTCCGCAGCGGGGACTACGACACGTCGATCATCACCCGGCTGCGCCCCTGAGGCCGCCGCGAGCACAATAGGGGCGGGTGGCGCGGGGCCCGGACGGGCGGCGCCGGCCCGAATGGGCGGCGCCGGGCCGCGTGGCAGCCCGGGCGGCCGTCCGGGACAACGGAGAGGAGCCACGGGTGGCCGAGGTCCGCGCCGAGATGGTGGCGAATGTGTGGAAGGTGGTGGCCGCGGAGGGAGCCGAGGTCTCCGATGGCGACACCCTGGTCATCCTGGAGTCGATGAAGATGGAGATCCCGGTGCTCGCGGAGGGCTCCGGCACGCTGACCCGGGTGCACGTCGCGGAGGGCGACGTCGTCCAGGAGGGCGACCTGATTGCCATCATCGAGTAGCCGGCCGGGCGGGGTCCTCGGCCGCGGCGGGCCCGCGCATCAGCGCGCGGGTGCGCTGGTCCCGCGGGCAGGTCAGCCGGGGTCGCCCACCAGGCCATGCCGGGTGCAGTGGCTGGACCAGCCGTCCGGGGTCACCTTCACCACCGTGCGGCGGCCGCAGCGGGCGCAGTACCTGGGCGGCTCCAGCTTCCTGGCCGCCCGGCAGCCGTCGTGCCCGCCGCCCTCGGCCGTCAGTTGCCGCCCGCAGTGGTCGCAGTAACCGGCCGCCATGGCCGGCTGCTCCGGCTCGCTCATGGGCGCGGTCCCGTTGTGTTCTCCTCGTCCCAGGTCGTGGCTCAGCCATCCGGCTGGGCGGTCACCGTCACGCCGATGAACGCGATCACGAACATAGCGAAGAAGCCGACAACGCGGTCGTGAGAGTATCGACCACCTGCTCGCGGTCGGCGTCCGAAGCGCGGAGACGGTCGCGGCCCGTCCGGTATACCGTTACCGGATCCCAACGCCCTGCCGTCACCGGTGCCTCCATCAAACGCAACGCACTACAGGGTAACCCGGCCGGTCGCCGGTGTCGTGGCCGGCGCAAAGACGGCAAGCGCGCGGAGCGGCGTGACCTTAAGGTGATGCCATGGGACTGGCGGTGGGGCTGCGCGCGACCGTGCGCCATGTGGTGACCGAGGCGGATACCGCGATCCAGGCCGGCAGCGGGGATGTCCCGGTGCTCGCCACCCCCAGGCTGCTGGCGCTGGCCGAGGCCGCCTGCGTCGCGGCCCTGGAATCGCACCTCGGCGCCGGGATGACCTCGGTGGGCACCGGGGTGGCGCTGGAGCACCGGCGGGCCAGCCCGGTCGGCACCGAGATCGAGGTCGAGGCGGAGCTCACCGAGCTGACCGGGCGCCGGCTGGTGTTCTCGTTCATCGCGCGCCATGTGCGGCCGGGCGCGGATGGCGGCCCGGGGCCGGGCGCGGGCGGTGGCCCCGGCGAGAACGGGGATCTCGTGGCGGGCGCCGGCACGGTAGTCCGGATCGTGGTGGACCGGGATCAGTTCCTCGCCCGCGCCGCTGCCCCGGCCGGCTGACCCCGGTTACCCCAGCCTCAGACGCCGGTGGTGGAACGCGGGTAGGCGACCGCCGGGTCGGTGAGCACGTTCACCAGGTACGGCACGCCCGCGTCGAAGGCCCGGCGCAGCGCCGGGCCGATGTCACCGGGCCGGGTCACGGTCTCCCCGGCACCGCCGAGCGCCCGGACCACCTCGTCGTAGCGGCAGCCTGGCTGCAGGTCGGCCACCACGTCGTAGCCGTACAGCGCCTGCATCGGGTACTTCTCCAGCGCCCAGATGCCGTTGTTGCCGCAGATCATCACGACCGGCAGCCGGTGCCGCACCAGCGTGTCCGCGTCCATCAGCGAGAACCCGGCCGCACCGTCCCCGAGCAGCAGCACCACCTGCGCGGACGGCCGCGCGATCCGGGCCGCGATGGCATAGCCGAGCCCGGTGCCCAGGCAGCCGTAGGGCCCCGGGTCCAGCCATCCGCCGGGCCGTTGCGGCTCCAGGTACTTGCCCGCGTAGGACACGAAGTCGCCGCCGTCCCCGATCACCACGGCGTCGTCCTCGAGCACCCGGGCCAGCTCGCCGTAGACGCGCATCGGGTGCACCGGGTCGGCGTCGCTGTTCAGCAGCGCCTGGTCGGCGGCGATCGCGCCGCTGGCCGCGGCCGCCAGGCGCGGCAGCCAGGAGTCCGCCCACGGCGGCCCGCCCGCGGCGCCGCCCGCCTGGCGCATCGCCGTGGGCACCGCCCCGGCCAGCATCGTGAAGAAGCACGTCAGGTCCCCGGCGGCGGACGCCGCGAGGGCGCGGTGGGTGGCGAGGTGGCCGGGGCTGTCGGCCACGTGGACCACCTGGGCGGGACCGGTGCCGTTCCGCCCGCCGAACTCGCCGTAACCGAGCCTGAAGTCCAGCGGCGTGCCGGCGACCAGTACCAGGTCCGCCTCGCCGAACGCCGCCGCCCGGGCCCGGGTGACGAGCAACTCGTGGCCGGCGGGCAGCACCCCGCGGCCCTGGCCGTTGGCGACCACCGGCAGCCGCAGCGCGCAGGCGGCCTCCCTGGCCGCCGTGTCCGCGCCGCTCAGCCACACGTCCGAGCCGAGCACCAGGACCGGGCGGCTGGCCCGGGCCAGCAGGCCCGCGATCGCCGCCACATCGGCGGGGTCCGGGCCGTCCGCCGCTGCCCCGCCGGGGCCGTCCGCAGCGTGTGCCGTGCCGCCGGGCGGCGCGGCCGGCAGGCCGGGGCCACCGTCGCCGAACAGTGCCTCCATGGCCACGTCCAGGAAGACCGGCCCCCGGTGCGGGGCGGTGGCCAGCCGGAACGCCTCGTCCACCGCGGTGCCGACCGCGCCCGCCTGATGCTCGGTCCAGGCCCGCTTGGTGACCGGGGCCAGCAGCGGCGGGTGGTCGAGTTCCTGCAGGCCGCCCGAGCCCCACCGGTAATCAGGCGCCCGCCCGCCGAGCACCACCACGGGCGAGCCGTTGAACCAGGCGCTGGTGATGGCGCTGACCGCGTTCGTGACACCGGGGCCGGCGGTGACTACGGCGAGCCCGGGAGCCCGGGTGAGCCGCGCGGTGGCCTCCGCGGCGAACACCGCGGTCTGCTCGTGCCGCACGTCCACCAGGCGCATCGGCGGATCCGCCTTGACCGCCCCGTCGTACAGCGGGAACACGTGCCCGCCGGACAGGGTGAACATCGTGCTCACGCCGTGCAGGCGCGCGGCAGCCACCGCGTGCGCCCCGCCGTGCCGTGCCGGTTCCTGCTTCTCCTCCGCCATGCCGGCACGTTACCAGTCGGTAAGACAGCCCGCGCCGGCCGGTCAGCCGGTTCCCGCGACGGCCGTGGTGACCGGTGCCCGTTCCACCGCCGAGTCGTCGTCGCCGGCCAGGTAGTGCGCGGGCTGGGTCTCGTCGGCCCCCGCGGGCAGCGCCATCATCCGGAACACCACGGTCAGCACGACCGCCACCACCAGGTTCAGCACCAGCGCGGTGACCGCGATGTACACCGTGTGGTTCAGGCCGGGCACGCTGGCCGTGCTGGCGCCGAAGTGGGACCCGGCCACGCCCGGCGCGGGCGTGTTGTAGGCGACGATCGTGCCGTACCCCATCGCCACCGCCCAGCCCAGGATCAGCGCCCACCGGTGGAACCAGCGCGTGTACAGGCCGATCACGATCGCCGGGAAGGTCTGCAGGATCCAGATGCCGCCGAGGAGCTGCAGGTTGATCGAGAACGTCTTGCTCAGCTCCAGCACGAACAGCAGCGCGCCGATCTTGACAAGCAGCGACACGAGCTGGGCGACCCTGGTCTCCTGCGCCGGGGTGGCGTCCCGCGCGAAGAACTCACGGTAGATATTTCGGGTGAACAGGTTCGCCGCCGCGATCGACATGATCGCCGCGGGCACCAGGGCGCCGATCGCGATGGCCGAGTAGCCGACTCCGGCGAACCAGGGCGGGAACATCTTCTGGAACAGGAAGGGCACCGAGAGCTGGGCGTTGGCGCCGTTGGCCTTGACCGCCGCGGGCACGCCGGGTGCGGCCAGCGCCATGTAGCCCAGCAGCGCGACCAGCCCGAGCACGAGGGAGTACGCGGGCAGGATCGCCATGTTGCGCCGGATCACGCTGCGCTTGCCCGACGCGAGCACGCCGGTCACCGCGTGCGGGTACATGAACAGCGCGAGCGCCGAGCCCAGGGCGAGCGTGGCGTAGGCCCACTCGCCCGCGGGAGTGATCGTGAGCGACCCGAATGGCTTGCCGGTCTTCGGGTTGGTCTTGGCCAGGTGCGTGCCCGCCGTCGAGAAGATGTGCCCCCAGCCGCCCAGCTTGGACGGGATGTAGAGGACCGCGACGATGATCATCAGGTAGACGAGCGTGTCCTTGACGAACGCGATCAGCGCGGGAGCCCGCAGCCCGGACAGGTAGGTGAACGCGGCGAGCAGCAGGAACGCGATCACCAGCGGCAGGTCCTTGAGGAAGCCGTTGGAGGCGTTCGCCCCGACCCCCATGACGGTGAGCACCGCCTGGATGCCGACCAGCTGGAGGGCGATGTAAGGCATCGTGGCGAGAATGCCGGTGACCGCCACCGCGAGGGCCAGGCCGCGGGACCCGTAGCGGCCGCGGACGAAGTCCGCCGGGGTGACATAGTTGTGCACCCGGGCGACCGACCACAGCCGGGGGGCGAACACGAACACGATCGGGAACACGATGACGGTGTAAGGCACGGCGAAGAAACCGGCCGCGCCCACGCCGAACACCAGCGCCGGCACGGCGATGAACGTGTAGGCCGTGTACAGGTCGCCGCCGAGCAGGAACCAGGTGACCAGGGTGCCGAACCCGCGCCCGCCCAGGCCCCACTCGTTCAGGTGCAGCAGGTCCTCCGCGCGCCGCCACCGGGCCGCGGCGAAGCCGACGCCGGTGACGACCAGGAACAGGGCCACGAAGACGGTGAACGCCACCGCGTTGACGCCGCTCATGTCAGCTCTCCTCCCGCTGCGGCGGCACCCGCTTGGGCAGCGGGGGAGCCTCATCCGGTGCCTTCGGGCTGACCGGGCCGGCGCCCGGCGGCCCGGACCCGGCCGCTCGTCCCCCCTTCCCGCCCTGTGCGGTCTTGCCCAGCAGGTAGGCACACCAGGAGACCAAGGCGACCACCGGCACCCAGAGGAGCTGGTACCAGTAGAAGAACGGCCAGCCGCCTAGGGCCGGGGCCGTCCGGTTGTAGAACGGGACCCAGAGGGTCCCCACGAGCACTGCTGCTAAGAGAACCCCGATAACGGTCCAGATAGGCCCGTGGGTCTGTCGGCGGGGACGCGTGTGTGTGGTGGGTTCTGAGCGGGACTGGGCCATGACGTCCTCCTTCACTTCGGTGGGACCGGTCAGGCGGTCGCGGGGCGGTGCGCAGGTCGTGTGCACTCAATGCGATCGATTGTGCGGGGTGACGTAATAGTGCGACGGAATGTCTACTGTAGGCAATAGCCAGCTGATTACCGCTGCCCCGATCCGGCGCATGTATGCGCGGTGCGCCGGCTTCCTGATGCCCCATCGTGTGTTACAGCGTGGCGGACAGCGCCTTGATCGGCATTTTGAGCCTGGCGAGCATGTCCAGGTCCGCCCGGGCGGGGCGGCCGAGCGTGGTCAGGTAGTTGCCGACGATGATCGCGTTGATCCCGCCGAGCAGGCCCGTCTCGGTGCCCAGGTCGCCGAGGGTCAGCTCGCGCCCGCCCGCGTAGCGCAGCACGGTCCGGGGCAGCGCCAGCCGGAACGCGGCGATCGTGCGCAGCGCGTCCGCCGCGCCGAGCAGCGGCCGGTCCGCCAGCGGCGTCCCCGGCCGGGGATTGAGGAAGTTCAGCGGCACCTCGTCCGGGCCGAGGCTGGCGAGCTGGGCGGCGAACTCGGCGCGCTGCGCCACGCTCTCGCCCATGCCGATGATGCCGCCGCAGCACAGTTCCATGCCGGCCGCCTTGACCAGGGCGCAGGTGCCGGCCCGCTCGTCCCAGGTGTGCGTGGTCACGATCTGGCCGAAGAAGGACCGCGCGGTCTCCAGGTTGTGGTTGTAGCGGTGCACACCGAGGCCGGCCAGGTCCTCCGTCTGGGCCGGGGTCAGGATCCCCAGCGAGCAGGCGACATGGATGCCCACCTCGTCGGTGATCGCCCGGACCGCGCCCGCGACCTGGGACATCAGCCGCTGGTCCGGGCCACGGACCGCGGCCACGATGCAGAACTCGGTGGCCCCGGTGGCCGCCGTCGCCCTGGCGGCCGCGACCAGCTCGGCGATGTCCAGCCACACCGCGCGGACCGGCGAGGAGAACTGCCCGGACTGGGAGCAGAAGTGGCAGTCCTCCGGGCAGCCGCCGGTCTTCACCGAGACGATCCCCTCGACCTCCACCTCGGGGCCGCACCAGCGCATCCGGACCTCGTGGGCCAGCGAGAGAGCCTCGGCCAGGCGGTCGTCTGGCAGGCTCAGGCACCGGGCGACCTGGCCCTGGTCCAGGCCCCTGCCCTCGTGCAGCACCTGGCCGCGCGCCTCGTCGAGGATGTCGCTCACGTGGGCTCCCTGCGTGCGCCGCGGTGCAGCCGGGTGACCAGCTTGTACCGGTCACCGCGGTAGCGGGACTGGGCCCATTCGACCGGCATGCCGTCCGAGTCGAACGTGTGCCGGGACAGCAGCAGGAGCGGCATGCCCACGTCCACGCCGAGCAGCCGCGCATCCCGGGGGTCGGCCAGCCCGGTCTCGATGGTCTCCTGGGCCTCGGCGACCTCGACGCCGTAGTCGGTGCTCAGCGCCTCGTACAGCGACGGATGGCGCTCCAGGCTGCGGCGCAGGCCGGGGAACCTGCGCGCGGACAGGTGGGACGCGTCCACCGACATCGGCTCGCCGTCGGCCAGCCGGAGCCGGTGGATGCGCAGCACCCGGCTGCCCTCCCTGATGGCCAGCAGGGCAGCCAGTTCGTCGTCGGCGCCGATGTAGCTGGTGTCCAGGATGTTGGTCTGCGGGTGCAGGCCCTGCGCGCGCATCCCCTCGGTGTAACTGGACAGCTCCAGCATCTGGGCGACCTTGGGCATCGCGACGAAGGTGCCCTTGCCCTGCATCCGCAGCAGCCTGCCCTCGATCACGAGTTCCGCCAGGGCCTGCCGCACGGTGGTGCGCGAGGTGGCATAGCGCTGGGCCAGCTCGCGCTCCGGCGGGACCGGCGTGCCGGGCGCCATCGCCCGGGTCAGCTCGAGCAGCTGCCGCTTCACCTGGTAGTACTTCGGAATCCTGGCACCCGGGTCACCGGGGGGCACGGGGTGGAGGTCGGCGTCGCCGGGCGCGGGAGAAGCGGTCACAGTCACTTCCTTCCCACTGGCGTTGCCGTTTGGACATATTCCCGTACTGTGCCCGGTGTCCGCATCCCCCGGGGCCCATCTTCCCCCAAGCGCGCGGGGCCGGGCAGGCGGCCGGCCCCCAGGGCATGTCCCATAGATCATTCAGCCTGCTGCGCGTCCGCCGGACGGGCGCCTCGCTGCGTTGTCGTCGTCGCCCATAGAAACCACTATGGGCTCCTCCTCCGCCTTGCGATGCATCCCGCCGGCGGCCGCTCGCTCAATGACCTCGGCCGCCGGCTGACCCCGCTGACCGAGCCGGACATCGACTGGCTGCACGCCCTCGTCTCGGACTGGCAGCTGCTCGCCGACCTGTCCTTCGCCGACCTGGTGCTGTGGGCGCCGCTGCGCGACGGCACGGGGTGGGTGGCACTGGCCCAGATGCGGCCGACCACCGGCCCGACCACCCTCCTTGACGACATGGTGGGCACCCGGGCGGGCGCCGGGGACCGGCCCATCGTCGACGCCGCCTACCACGAGACGCGGATCTGCCGGGAAGGGGATCCGGAATGGACCGGCGGGGTCCCGGTCAGGCGCGAGTCCCTCCCGGTGGTCCGCGACGGCGCGGTCATCGCGGTGATCGAGCGGAGCACCAACCTGAGCTCCGCGCGCACCCCGAGCCGCCTGGAGCTGACCTACCTGAAGGGGGCGGACGACCTGGCGCAGATGGTGGCGGCCGGCACCTTCCCCTACCCGGGCCAGGAACCGGCCCTGGTCAGGTCGCCCCGGGTCGGCGACGGCCTGCTGCGGCTCGGCCGGTCCGGGCGGGTGGGGTACGCCAGCCCGAACGCCCTGTCCGCCTACCGCAGGCTGGGCCTGACCGCCGACCTGGTGGGCGCCGAGCTGGGGCCGCTGACGACCAGGCTCTGCTCGTCCGGGCTGCCCGCCGACGACTCGCTGATGGTGACCGCGAGCGGGCGCTCCCCCCGGGAGACCGAGATCGAGGGCAACGGCTCGGTGGTGCAGCTCAGGTCCCTCCCGCTGGTCGTGAACGGCATGCGCACCGGCGCCCTGGTGCTGGTCCGCGACGTGACCGAGCTGCGGCACCGCGAGCGCGAGCTGATGACCAAGGACGCGACGATCAGGGAGATCCACCACCGGGTGAAGAACAACCTGCAGACCGTGGCGGCGCTGCTGCGGCTGCAGGCCCGCCGCACCCGGGCGCCCGAGGCCAGGGAGGCGCTGGAGGAAGCGGTGCGCCGGGTCGGGTCCATCGCCATCGTGCACGAGACGCTGTCGCACACCCCGGAAGAGCTCGTGGACTTCGATGACATCGCGCAGCGGGTGGCCGCCATGGCCGGCGAGGTCTCCGCGCCGGAAGCCCGGGTCAGCCCGGTGGTCGACGGCCGGTTCGGCCTGCTTCCCGGTGCCATCGCCACGCCGCTGGCCCTGGTGCTGACCGAGCTGCTGCAGAACGCCCTCCAGCACGGCCTGACCAACGGGCCGGCCCCGGCCGGCTCGGTGCTGGTGCGGGCGGCGCGCGGCCCCGGGCGGCTCAGCGTGAACGTGGAGGACAACGGCGCCGGGCTGCCCGAGGGGTTCAGCCTCGACGCGCATGCCAGCCTGGGCCTGCAGATCGTGCGGACCCTGGTCGAGTCCGAACTCGGCGGCCAGCTCGCCATCGCGCCCCGCCCGGGCGGGGGCACCTCAGTGCGGGTCGGCCTGCCCGTCGAGGCCATTGCGGTCCCTTCCGGCCAGCTGAAGCCGGGGGACCGCGAATCCGCGGCCGCGGATTCGGGCGCCAGCGAAAACGGCGCCACCGCCGGGCGGGCAGGAAGAACTTAATGGATTCAGGAGCCGGCCATTGCTGAATGGCTGGTCAGGAGTCGCCGGGCCGCGCTGGACAAACGCCCGTACGGCAGGTCGGCGCGGTGTCGCTCAGGCGTGCGCCCGGGCCCGGATCCGGCCAAGCCGCCGCTTGTAGGCGCGCCTTTCGTCCTCGCTCATGCCGCCCCATACGCCCGCGTCCTGCCCGCTCTCCACCGCCCATTGCAGGCAGCTTTCGACCACCGGGCACCGGCGGCAGACGCTCTTGGCTTCTTCGATCTGGAGCAGCGCGGGGCCGGTGTTTCCGATAGGGAAGAACAGTTCCGGATCCACCTCACGGCAGGCGGCGTGGTGGCGCCAGTCCATGCGGTCCACTCCTCCATGACAGCCGGGCTGACCGCCCGGAATCCGTTGGGCCCCGCTGCGCTTGTGAATGATTTCACGAGCTAGGCTATATGATAAGGACCGCGAGCGGTCCCGGGGACTACATATTTCAGTTGGGTCATGAGCCTCAGCCCCCGCACTTGGCTCGTGGCCGAGGTTTGCACCCGGGGGTCAACCCGGTTGCAGGGCGCACTCGAACCAGATCAAGCCTCTCAATCTCGTGGATCAATCGCAAGAGGGCAGGGCTGTGGTTTTGGCTGTTCCCCGTGTCAGATGGGTCACATTGGGGGACATCCGGCGCATTCCGGGAGCGCCGCGCGGGCGGCCGGCCTTGCCGCAGCTCACCGGGCCCGGGCGGCCGTCGCTTCGCACGCCGCCACGAGAACCATCCGGCGTGTAATCAGACCAGCACCCGCAAGGCGTTCGGAATGGAACGAAGCATGACATGCTCCCGTTCGCCCACGTATTCGCCGTCGACCTGGAATGCCATCGGGCGGTCCGCGCGGAACGTGAGCGCCGGCTGGTCGTGCAGGCTGACGACGTGCCTGCCGGTGGGGCCGCCGTCGCGGCCGAGCATCTGCCGCAGCGCGTTGAGCGTGCCCAGCGTGCCCAGCCTGCGCAGCGCGAACAGGTCCAGGCCGGTGTCGAAGCCCGCCTGCGGGCTGGCGCGGACCGGCCGCTGGCCCAGGTAGGTCCACGGTGAGGTGTTGCACACGATGCCGAGGAACAGCCCGTCCATGGCGGGCGCGCCGTCGCGCTCCAGGGTGAGGGCGGGCGCGCGCCGGTTGGTGACGGTGGTGAACTGGCGGACGGTCGTCCACACATACAGTGGCGCGGACGCCGTGCGGCCCCGGGCTCGCAGGCCCTCCACCACCCGCACGACCTCGGCGTCCAGGCCCAGGCCCGCGTTGAAGCAGAAGTAACGCCGGCCGGCCAGCCCGAGCCCGACGGTCCTGATCCGGCCGGCCGGCAGCGAGCGGAGGATCCGCCCGGTCGCGTCCACCGGGTCGGCGGGCAGGCCCAGGGCCCTGATGAAGACGTTCGCGCTCCCGCCGGGCAGGGCGGCGAGCAGCGGAGCCGGGGCACCGGAGGCCCCGGGCGCGCCGGCCGGCGGGCAGGCCCGGAGCATCCCGTTGACCACCTCGTTCACCGTGCCGTCCCCGCCGAGGGTCAGCACGAGCCCGAACCCCTCGCGGGCGGCTCCCTCCGCGACGTGTGACGCGTGCCCCCGGTAGCGTGTCTGCACAACATCGAGGTCGAGTTCTGACGCCAGCGCGTGCGTGATGACCTCCCGGCGCACCGCGGTGGTCGAGGTGGCGTACGGGTTCACGATGAGGAGCGCGCGCACGCCCTCAGGCTAGGAGGTAGCAGGGGATATGCCAGACAGCCCCCCGACGTTGCGGGCCGCCGCCGTGGTCCAGGCCGCCGAGTCGGCCCTGGTCCTGGTCGCCACCGTGCTGGCGGGCGTGGACGCAGCGGGTGGCCAGTCCTACCACGTGAACAGCGGCATCGCGCTGACGGTCATCGGCGTGGCCGCCGTCGCCGCCCTGGGCCTGGTGGCGGCCGGGCTCGCCCGGGCCCGCCGGTGGAGCCGCACGCCGGCCCTGCTCACCCAGTTGTTCGCCGGCATCGTGGGCATCTACCTGCTCCAAGGCCACCGGCTGGACTGGGGCCTGGCGCTGGTGGGCCTGGCGGTCCTCGGCTTCGCCGCGCTGCTGTCGCCGCCCAGCACGCGCGCGCTCACCGGCGGCCGGCAGGCACCGCCCGGCGGCGAGCCGCCCGCCCGGTAACCCCGGCCGCCTCACTCGTCCGCGGTGAGGCCCTCGCGCAACTGGGCCAGCGTCCTGGCCAGCAGCCGGGACACGTGCATCTGCGAGATGCCGAGCTCGCTGGCGATCTGGGACTGCGTCATGTTGCCGAAGAACCGGAGCAGCAGGATCCGCTTCTCCCGGGACGGCAATTGCTCGAGCAGCGGCTTGAGCGACTCGCGGTACTCCACGCCCTCCAGCGCCTCGTCCAGCATGCCCAGCGACTCGGCGACGGCGGGCGCGTCGTCGTCCCCGGAGTCGGGCGCGTCCAGCGAGACGGTCGAGTAGGCATTGGCGGACTCCAGGCCCTCCAGCACCTCTTCCTCGCTCATCTGGAGGTGAGCGGCGATCTCCGCGACGGTGGGCGCCCGGCCCTCCCGCTGGGCCAGGTCGCTGATCGCCTTGGTCAGCGCCAGCTTCAGTTCCTGCAGGCGCCGGGGCACCCGGACGGCCCAGCCCTTGTCCCGGAAATGACGCTTGATCTCGCCCACGATCGTGGGTGTGGCGTAGGTGGAGAACTCCACCCCCCGTCCCAGGTCGAATCGGTCGATGGACTTGATCAGCCCGATCGTGGCGACCTGGGTTAGGTCGTCCAGCCATTCCCCCCGGTTGCGGAACCGTCGTGCCAGGTACTCCACCAGCGGCAGGTGCAGTTCGACAAGCTCGGCGCGGATGCGGAGCCGCTGGTCATCCTCGGCCGGCAAGGCGCACAACTGCTCGAACAGGTCCCTGGCCCGGCCGCGGTCCGGCACGGTGTGCTGGAGCTTCGGTACGGGCGGCACGGGCGCGGCGGCCTGGGCGTCGAACTCGTCAGGGACGCCGATGCCGATTTCCTCTGCCACCTGTGCGCCGACCTCTCCGGTCAGCCGGGTCTCGGTCTCGCCGGTCACCCGGACCCCGATGACTCGCGGACTTTCCTGAGCAGGACCGTGACCTTGTCACCCGGCCCTACCCAGGCGTCGGCGTTTCCGGCCAGGGCGGAGAGCACCGTCCAGGCGAACGTGTCGCGCGACGGCGGGCGCGGCTGCAGGCTGAGCGCGGACACCGCGATGCTGATCCGGTCCGGTCCCAGCGTGAAATCGCATTCGAGGTTGGCCCCCGGCGCGGCCTGGCCGAGCAGCATCCCGCACGCCTCGTCCACCGCGATCCGCAGGTCCTCGATCTCGTCCAGGGTGAAGTCCAGGCGGGCGGCCAGGCCCGCGGTCGCCGTGCGCAGCACCGACAGGTAGGCGCCCTCGGCCGGCATCTGGATCGTCACTTGGTCCTGGACCTCTTCGCGAGGCGGGTGGTCGCCCTCAGCCAGCACGGCTGTCGGCGGGGCCGCGGCCCCCCGTCCGCTCGTCTCTCCGGTCACTTCTGCCCTCTCCACTGGCGGCGGCATCGCCTCGCGAGAGGCCAGGGCCGCCGGCTCTTGTCTGCAACCTACCGCCCACAGCGGGTGCTCATGACGGATCGCCTCGCCCAATGCCCATGATGCCCGATCCGTCCGTTGCCGCTGGCCAGCACGATATGCCCGCCGCGCCAAGCAGGAGGCCGCGCGGTCACCGCGCGGCCTCCTGCATGTGCTGCCGTGACTGCCGGGGATCAGCCCTGCTTGGTCTCCCAGAAGATCTTGTTGATCTCCTCGATCTTGGCGAGAAGCTCCTCCGCCTTGGCCACGTCGGCACTCCCCTTAGTGCCGGTCGCGCCCGCGAGCTTGGTGGCCTCGTTGAACAGCGCGTGGAGCTGCGGGTACTTCTCGAAGTGCGGGGGCTTGAAGTAGTCGGTCCAGAGCACCCAGAGGTGGTGCTTGACCAGTTCGGACCGCTGTTCCTTGATGATCAGCGCGCGGGTCTGGAACGCGGGGTCGGTGCTGTCCTGGTACTTCTGGCAGATGGCCTTGACGGATTCGGCCTCGATGCGTGCCTGCGCCGGGTCGTAGACCCCGCAGGGGAGGTCGCAGTGCGCGTAGGCAGTGGCCTTCGGTTCCAGGAGACGGGCGAGCAGCCTCATCGATCTCCCTCTCTCTGTCGGATCATGAGATATCGGTGTCAGACATTACCCGGCCCGGCCCGGCCCGAACGTGGAGGGGATGCATGCGCTGGCCACTATGGCGGGTAGCGGTGGCTGAGCGGTCCATGGAGCCGGCCCTGCGCCCGGGCGACTGGCTTCTTGTCCGCCGGACGATGGCCCGGGGCCGGTCGTTGCGCGTCCGGCCGGGCCAGGTCGTGGTGGCCCGTCATCCAGGACGCCCGGACATGCTGATCGTCAAGCGCGCGGCGCGGCGGGAGCCCGGCGGGTGGTGGCTGGCCTCGGACAACCCGGCGGCGGGCGCCGTGGACAGCCGTGCCTTCGGCGTGGTGCCCGCGCCGCTGATCGAGGGCCGGCTGCTGCTGCGCTACCGCCGCGGCCAGCGTGACGGCCGCTGAACGGCGCGGGCCTGCCGCGGATCGGCGGGCCCGCTGCGGATCGGCACTCCTGCCGCTGAAAGCGGAGGCCCCTCCCGCTGACGGGGGAGGGGCCTCCGCTCAGAGTCGGGCAGCCACTGGCCTCAGTGGCCGGCCGACTCTGCCGGCCCGTGTGCCGACTGCCGCTCCACCAGGTTGAGCATCTCTTCCCTGGGCAGCTTGGTGGCCTGGGCCCAGAAGAAGATGGCCAGGCTGAACGCGGCGACGATCACGGCATCCCAGCCGAAGCCGATCCGGTTGGTGTTGTTCGGTCCGTACTGGCCCTGCCAGGAGATGATGCCCAGGCCGATCAGGTAGACCGGCAGCCACTGCGCCGACTTCCAGTCCAGCGGCGGCCGCTCCCTGTCGTAAGCCATCGAGATGCCGATCAGCACGTACCCGATCACCAGGCAGATGCCGAGCTTCCAGACGACTTCGAAGCCCGACCAGTAGATGATCAGGTTGGCGATGATGAACGCGATAGGCGCGACGACGGAAGCGGCCGGCAAGCGGTAGGGCCGGTCCGCCTCGGGGACCTGCCCGCGGAACGCGCCGAGGGACAGCGGCGCCCCCGCGTACATCAGCACGCTCGCCCCGGTGACCAGGCCAACCAGTGCGTGCCAGCTCGGGAACGGCAGCAGGAAGAAGAGGCCGAACACGAACGCGAAGATCAGGCTGACCCACGGCACGCCATTGGCATCCACCTTGGCGAAGATCTGCGGGTAGTACCGGTTGCGGGCCAGGCCGTAGCCGACCCGGGAGGTGGAGGTCATGTAGATGAGGCCGGTGCCCGACGGGGAGATGAACGCGTCGATGCGCAGGAGGAGCGCGAGCCAGCCGAGCCCGACCGCGCCCGCCAGGCCGGCGAACGGCGCGATGGCGATCTCATTCGTCGCCGGGATGCCGGCGAAGCCATGGGTAAGCACGCTCGCCGGTGTGGCGCCGAGGAACACGAGCTGGAGCAGCACGTAGATCGCGGTGCCGATCAGGATCGCGGTGATGATCGCCCGCGGCAGGTTCTTCTGCGGGTCCTTGACCTCGCCCGCGAGCTGGTCGGCCTGCTCGAAGCCGAGGTAGGCGAACACGATGGACGCCCCCGGGATCGCCGCGAACAGCTCCTTGGCCCCGGTGCCGGTCGGGAAGAAGCCGCCGCCGGCGGTGAGGTTGCTGCTGTGGAACTTGAAGGCCAGCACGATGATCGCCAGTACCGGGATGGCGACCTTCCACCAGGTGATGCCCGAGTTGATCCTGTTGAACAGGCGCATGGCGAAGAAGTTGAGCGCGGTGAAGAGCGCCAGCAGGATGATCGTCATCACGAAGCCGATCCCGGTGACATTGCCCGTCACCGGGTCGTAGATGCTGTGCCAGTAGTAGGACCCGTACCGCATCACGGCGAAGCACTCGATCGGCGCCACAGTGACCGCCTGCAGCCAGGAGAAGAACCCGAACGAGATCCCGGCGACACTGCCGAACGCGAAGTGCTGGAACCTGGCCGTCCCGCCGGCCACCGGGTACATCGCGCCGAGTTCGGCGAAGACCAGGGCGAGGATGATGACGGCGATGCCGCCCAGCAACCATGCGATCAGGGCCGCGCCGCCTATCGCCTGTGCGGCGAAGAACGAGCCAAACAGCCAGCCGGAGCCGATGATCGAGGTTTCCGACGCCCACGTGGCGCCGATGAACCCCATCTCTCGCTTCAGACCGACGTCTGCCGGTCTCGTCTCGGTAACTGCAGCCATGTTCGAACCTTCTTCCCGGGTTCGCATTCGGGGGCGGTGTGCCCGTGCGTCGAGTAGGAGTCATGGTAATGATCGTCAAGGACCATGAGAAGCAGGCACATGGATTCATTTCGGTAACACGGCCAGCGCGGCAACCCGCCGACTGCCGGCTTGGTCAACGCTGGCCCGCACGGGCCGGCCTCAGATCGCGGCGGTGGACGGCGGTCCCTCGCCGCTGCCGTGCCCATGGGCCCGCAAGGCCCGCACCTTCGCCTTGGGCTTGCACCCCTCGGAGCAGTAGCGCTTTCCCGCCGAAGGGCACGCCCCGGCAAATGCCCGCCCGCAGCCCGGCGACTCACACGTTCCGAACCGGTCGGTGCCGGACTCGGTGACCAGTCCGGTCAGCCCGGCGACGGCTCCCGCCGCATGGCGGTCTGCGGCCGACCCGCTCTCCACCAGGTGTACGTGCCAGCCCTGGCCGTCGTGGCTGACGAGTTCGGAGTGGATCGGGTGCCGGGCGAGCAGTGCGTTGAGCCTCGCGGCGACCTCGGCGGCGTCACCGCGATCCGCCGCCGCGAAGATCAGCCGCAGTTCGTCGCGGAGCAGTCGCAGCGCCTCCAGGTCAGCCGCGGTCACCTTGCCGGCCAGGTGCGGCCGGTCCGCCAGAAGGGCCCGGTAGGTCTCCACGGTCGCCAGCCCGTCGCCGCCGTTGTCGCGGCCTTGCTTGGTGGTGTTCACCAAGCGCACGGCTAGGTCCGCGTACGAGTTGAGATCCACTCCGGTCCTTTTGGCTGCTGCTGACGCGCAGGGGACAGCATGGGGGAAGGCATGGAAATGTGGCGGAGCACACTCCGGAGTTGAGTATGGCACAGTCCGCCCAGGGTGGCCCGTGCTTCGGCGGGAAGCGCGCGACCGTTATCGTTTCGGGCATGTTTGCTGTCACCGCCACCCGGATCAGCCCGGAGGATCCGCTGGCCGCCCTGCACCTCGGCGATCACCCGGAGCCGTCCGTACCGGACGGATGGGTAACCGTCACGGTCAAGGCGGCGTCGCTGAACCATCATGACGTGTGGACGCTGCGCGGGGTCGGCATTTCCGCCGACCGGCTGCCCATCGTGCTCGGCTGCGACGCCGCGGGGACCGACGAGGACGGCAACGAGGTCATCGTGCACGCGGTGGTCGGGGAGGGGGCCGGTCACGGCGGCGACGAGACCCTCGACCCGAGCAGGTCGCTGTTGTCGGAGCGGTACGACGGCACGTTCGCGGACAAGGTCGCGGTGCCCCGGGGCAACCTGGTGCGCAAGCCGGCCGGCCTCTCCTTCGCGGAGACCGCCTGCCTGCCCACGGCCTACCTCACCGCCTACCGGATGCTGTTCGCCAAGTCCGGCCTGGAGCCCGGTGCGACCGTGCTCGTGCAGGGAGCGGGCGGCGGCGTGGCCACGGCGCTGATCCTGCTCGGCCGGGCCGGCGGGTTCCGGATGTGGGTGACAAGCAGGAGCGAGGAGAAGCGCGCCCGGGCCCTGGAACTGGGTGCCGAGCAGGCGTTCCCGTCCGGCAGCCGGCTGCCCGAGCGGGTGGACGCGGTGATGGAGACCGTTGGCCAGGCCACCTGGGCGCACTCGCTGCGGGCGCTGCGCCCCGGCGGCCGGATCGTCATCTCCGGGGCCACCAGCGGCGTGGCGCCGCCCGCCGAACTGAACCGGGTCTTCTTCCTGCAGCTCTCGGTCGTCGGCTCGACCATGGGCAGCCGGGACCAGCTAGCCCGGCTGGCGACCTTCCTCGAGCAGACCGGCACCAGGCCGCGGATCGACCGCACCCTGCCGCTGACCGAGGCCGAGGCGGGGTTCGCGGCGATGATCTCCGGCGACCTCTTCGGCAAAATCGTCTTCACCCGCTAACCCGGCCCCCGCCAGTCGCCCTTGCTCTCGTGATCATGACTTTGGTGGGCCTATCACCCCACCAAAGTCATGATCATCAACGCTTTGCGCGGGTGCTGGGCGAGCCTGGCCGCCGGGTCAGTCGCCGGGCCGAGGGCTGTCTGCCGGGTCGCCGGGCGGGGGGCTGTTTGCCGGGTCGGCGGGCGGGGGGCTGTCTGCCGGGTCGGCGGGCGGGGTTTTGCCCTTGAATACCTCGGCCCTGATCCGGTCGATCGTCTCGTCCAGGATGCCGCGCAGGTCGCGCAGCGCGTCCTCGCTGACCGCCTGGGCATGCCAGGCGGCGGACCGCAGTTCCCTGCTGAACTGCTTGGCCAGCCGTTCCAGGTCGCGGTAGGCCTCCGGGTCGGCGCAGCCGTGCTGCCCGGCCGCGCCCGGCCAGCCGCCCCAGCCCGTCCAGCCGGCCCACTCGCCCCACTCCCGCTCGCCGGGGCCGCCATGGCGCTCGTGGTGCCTGCCCTGCCGGGCACGCTCCCGGTCCCGCCGTGCGTCGTCGCGCTCCCGGCGCGGTCCGGAACCGGCCTGCCCTCGGTCGCGCGGCGCGTCGTCGGGGGCCCGCGTCTCGCTGGCGGCCTGTGCCCACTCATCCGCGGCCCGCGCCGTGTCCTCCTGGGACCGTGCGGTGTCCTCCTGGGGCCGTGCGGTGCCCGTCTGGGGCCGTGCGGTGCCCGTCTGGGGCCGTGCGGTGCCCGCCTGGGCGTGCCGCAGGTCACCGCCGGGATCGGCGCCGCCCGCGGCCTGGTGTGCCCGGGAATGGAACTCGCGCGCCGCCCAGGACAACTCCTCGCGCAGGGTCCGCACGGTCTCCCTGACGTCCTCGGTGACCTCGCGGGCGATGTCGCGGACCGACGCCGTGATCTCCTCTTCGAGTTCGGCGAGGTCGTCGAGGCGGGCGTGCAGTTCCTCCCGGCCCTTAGCGGTGATGCGGTAGACCTTCCTGCCGTCGGCCTCGTCGTGCGTGACCAGGCCCTCTTCCTCGAGCCGGGCCAGCCGGGGATAGATCGTCCCTGGTGAGGGCGCGTAGATGCCCATGAACCTGTCTTGGAGCAGCCGGATGACCTCGTAACCGTGCCGCGGCGCCTCGTCGAGCAGCTTGAGCAGGTAGAGGCGCAGCCTGCCATGGCGGAACACCGGGCTCATGGGCCGTCCCCTCTCCGTGCCGCCGGCGGTTCTGTCACGCGTCTAGCTGCGGATCTCGCGTCGCGGTCGAGTGCTCGCGGTCAAATTACTTCTGCGTTCAAACAAACTGAGCTTAACACGATATGTCGCGTCTGGCGAAAGTCAAGATGCATCGCGACTGAGGCGGGGCCGCCGGAGCGCGGGCTCCGGTGGCCCGCCCGGTACGCGGGCTCCGGTGTGCCTACTATGCCTCGCGCGAGACCGCCGCGTGTCAGTCTTCGTCGTCGAGCCGGGCCAGCCAGGTCGCGAGCCGGTCCACCGCCGCCTCGAACTCGGGCGACGCATCCACGAACTCCCGCAGCCGCTCGGCGAGCCAGCCGAGGCTGATCTCCTCGCTGCCGCGCCGCTCGGCGAGTTCCTCGATACCCCGGTCGGTGAAGTACACGCGCTAACCCCGGTGCAGCGCCCGCTCGATCACTGCCTTGTGGTCGGCGGCATGCGCCACGGACGAGCCCCGCGCCGGCGCCGAGCTGGCCGGCGGCGAGACCACCCGTATCCTCCGCTCCAGCAGCCCGGGCAGCCACAGCGCCATGGTCGGCCAGGCACCCATGTTCGCCGGCTCCTCCTGGACCCAGGCGATCTCGGCCTCGGCCGGGTACCGGTCCAGCTCGGTGAGTATCTCCCCGAGAGGCAGCGGATAGAGCCGCTCCACCCGGATCAGCGCGATGTCGTCGCGGCCCTCGGCGGCCCGCTTCCCGGCGAGTTCGTAGTAGATCTTGCCGGCGCACAGCACGACGGTGCGCACGCCCGCCGGGTCGGCCGGCCGGGGGTCGCCGAACACAGGTAGGAAGGAGCCACGGGTGAACTCGGCCACGGTGGAGGTGGCCGACTTCAGCCGGAGCATCGACTTGGGGGTGAACACGATCAGCGGCTTGCGCCGGCCGGACAGCGCCTGCCAGCGGAGCAGGTGGAAGTAGTTGGCCGGCGTGGTCGGGAGGGCCACGGTCATGTTGTCCTGCGCGCAGAGGCTCAGGAACCGCTCTATCCGGGCCGAGGAGTGGTCCGGCCCCTGGCCCTCGTACCCGTGTGGCAGCAGCAGGACCACGCTGGAGCGCTGGCCCCACTTCTGCTCGCCGGAGCTGACGAACTCGTCCAGGATGGTCTGCGCACCGTCGACGAAGTCGCCGAACTGCGCCTCCCAGCAGACGAGTGCGCCCGGGCGGGCGACCGAGTAGCCGTATTCGAAGCCCACCGCCGCGAACTCCGACAGCAGCGAGTCATAGGCGTGGAACTTCGCGCTGGCCGAGTTGAACCGGCGCAGCGGGGTGTACTCCTCCGCGGTGTGCCGGTCCACCAGGACGGCGTGCCGCTGGCCGAACGTGCCGCGGCGGGTGTCCTGGCCGACGAGCCGCACCGTGTGGCCATCCATGAGCACCGTGCCGAAGGCCAGCAGTTCGCCGGTGGCCCAGTCGAGGGCGTCGTCGGTCACCATCGCGGCACGGCGCTGCAGCAGCGGCAGCAGCCGCGGGTGGACGGTGAATCCGTCCGGCAGGCTGAGCTGGGTATCGATGATCTGCTTGATGGCCTCGTCGGTGATGGACGTGGGCACGGCGGCGTGGTCGATCGCCTCCGGCTCGGCGGGCTCCGGCCGGATGACCGCGCCCCGCCCCGCGGGCTGGTTCGCCGCCGCCCTGGTCTCGGTGAAGGCCCGTTCGAGCTGCTGCTGGTAGTCGCGCAGCGCCTGCTCGGCCTCTTCCATGGTGATGTCGCCGCGGCCGATGAGCGCCTCGGTGTAGAGCTTGCGCGTGGACCGCTTGGCGTCGATGAGGTCGTACATGAGCGGCTGGGTGAACGACGGGTTGTCGGCCTCGTTGTGCCCCCGGCGGCGGTAGCAGATCATGTCGATGACCACGTCTTTGCCGAACGCCTGGCGGTAGGCGAACGCCAGCCGGCCCACCCGGACGACCGCCTCGGGGTCGTCGCCGTTGACGTGGAAGATGGGCGCCTGGATCATCCGCGCCACGTCCGTGCTGTACACGCTGGACCGGGAGTGCTGCGGCGCGGTGGTGAACCCGACCTGGTTGTTGACCACGATGTGCACGGTCCCGCCGGTGCGGTAGCCGCGGAGCTGGGACAGGTTCAGGGTCTCGGCCACCACGCCCTGGCCGGCGAACGCCGCGTCACCGTGGACGAGCACCGCGAGCACGGTGAACCCGGGCTCGCCCATGTCGAGCACGTCCTGCTTGGCCCGCACCACTCCCTCGGCGACCGGGTCGACCGCCTCCAGGTGGCTGGGGTTGGCCACCAGCGAGGTGGGGATGGCCGAGCCGTCGCTGGCGGTGAACACGCCGTCGGCACCGAGGTGGTACTTGACGTCACCGGACCCGTGGATCGTGCGCGGGTCGAGATTGCCCTCGAACTCGCCGAAGATCTGCGCGTAGGACTTGCCCACGATGTTCGCCAGCACGTTCAGCCTGCCGCGGTGCGCCATCCCGATGACTGCCTCGTCCAGCGAGGCGCGCGCGGCCTCGGTGAGCACCGCGTCGAGCAGCGCGATCAGGGACTCGGCACCCTCCAGGGAGAACCGGCGCTGGCCGACGAACTTGGTCTGCAGGAACATCTCGAAGGCCTCGGCCACGCCCAGCCGGGACAGGATCTGCATCTGCTCGTCGTGGCTGGGCCGGCCGTGCGGCCGCTCGATCCGGTCCTGCAGCCAGGCGCGCTCCTCCGGGTTCTGGATGTGCATGTACTCCACGCCGACGGTCCGGCAGTAGGAGTCGCGCAGCACACCGAGGACCTCCCGCAGTTTCATCAGCGGCTTGCCGCCGAAGCCCCCGGTGGGGAACTCGCGCTCCAGGTCCCACAGGGTCAGGCCGTGCTCGTTGATGTCCAGGTCGGGGTGCTTGCGCTGCTTGTACTCCAGCGGGTCGGTGTCCGCCATGAGATGGCCGCGGACCCGGTAGGCATGGATGAGCTCGAGCACCCGGGCCGGCTTGGTGACGTCGTCCTCGTGCAGGGCGGCGATGTCCCGCACCCAGCGCACCGGCTCGTAGGGGATGTGCAGCGCCTTGAAGACCGCGTCATAGAAGCCGTCCTCGCCGAGCAGCAGCTGCTGCATGCGGCGCAGGAACTCGCCCGACTGCGCGCCCTGGATGATCCGGTGGTCGTAGGTGGAGGTCAGCGCCACGGTCTTGCTGACCGCCAGCCGGGCCAGGGTCTCCTGGGAGGCGCCCAGGTACTCGGCCGGGTACTCCATCGCCCCCACGCCGACGATGCAGCCCTGCCCGGCCATCAGCCGGGGCACGGAGTGCTCGGTCCCGATCGTCCCCGGATTGGTCAGCGTGATCGTGGTGCCCGCGTAGTCGTCGATGGTCAGCTTCTGGGTCCTGGCCCTGCGGACGATGTCCTCGTAGGCCATCCAGAACTGGCGGAAGTCCATCGTCTCCGCCGCCTTGATGCTCGGGACCAGCAACTGCCGCGTCCCGTCGCGCCCCACGACGTCGATGGCCAGGCCCAGGTTGACGTGCTCGGGCGTGACCACGCCGGGCTTGCCGTCGACCACGGCGAAGGAATGGTTCATCTCCGGCATCGTGCGCAGCGCCTGCACCACGGCAAAGCCGATGAGGTGGGTGAACGACACCTTCCCGCCCCGGCCCCTGGCCAGGTGGTTGTTGATCACGATGCGGTTGTCGGCCAGCAGCTTCGCCGGGATGGACCGCACGCTGGTCGCCGTCGGGACGGTGAGGCTCGCCGCCATGTTCTCCGCCGTGCGCGCGGCAGCGCCACGCAGCCTCGCCACCGTGCTGTCGGGTGCGGGTGCCGCGGCCGCTGGCACGGGGGCCGGCTTGCCGTCCGGCGCCGGCCGGGCCTGCGGGGCAGGCACGGCCGGCGCGCCGGCCGGGCCAGCAGGCGCCGCCGTGGCGGGGGCTGCCGTGGCGGGGGCCGCCCCGGCTGGGGCTGGCCCTCCGGCACCCGGTGCCGCGACTGCCGGTGCGCTGGGCCCGGCCGTGGCTGTCCCCGGCCCGGCCGCCGCCGCCGCGGGCGTGGCGGCCTGCCTGGCAGCCGCGGCCGGCTGGGCCGGGCTCCCCACCGGCGGCTGGTAGTCGGCGAAGAAACTCCACCACTCCATGGCCACCGACGAGGGATCGGCCAGGTAACGCTGATACAGCTCATCAACGAGCCATTCGTTCGGCCCGAAATCCGGCCCGGCTACGCCAGGCTGGGATTCCTGACCCGAAGGCCCGGTTGTGTGCTCACTGGGAGCCGCGGACGCCCGCGGCGACTCGGGAGGCACGGCGGACATCGCCTCTTCCGACGTGTGACTGGTCGTGTTGCCGCCCCCATCAGGGCGTGTTCTAGGCTACCGGGCGCAACGGCGTCGTCGTCCGCGGTGAGAGCCACGTCACGCCGGCCCGCCGGCCGGGGGAGGCTGTGGCCGCGGGGCGGGCCGGGCATGGCGGTTGCCGCCCGGGCGCGCCGCGGCCGGGGGAAGTCTTGCGGCCGGGGCGAACAAACCCATATCAGAGGGCCGCTTTCCTCTCCCCGCGCAGTTCACGCACTCCTGACAGGGCCATGTTCCGTGCTTACATGGAGGCACGGAGGTGGCGCCAAGTGCGCGAGTTCGGTGAACTTGAGATGGCCATCATGAACGTGATGTGGGCCGCCGACGGCCCGTGCATGGTGCGCGAGGTCCGGGAGCGGCTGCGGTACGACCGCCCGGTCGCCTACACGACAGTCATGACGGTGATGGACATCCTGTATCGCAAGGGCGTGCTGCAACGTGTCAAGCACGGCCGTGCCTGGCGGTACTGGCCCGTCGAGCAGCGCGAGGAGCACGACGCCCGGGTGATGACGGAGGTCCTCCGCTCCGGTGGCGACGAGGAATTAACCATGCGCCGGTTCCTCGAGCGCGTCAGCGACGACGAGATGGAACGGTTGCGGACCGCGGTGCTCGACGCCGCCAGGGGCACATCCTCCTGAACCGGAACCGCCCGAATAGGACAACACCCGCACTCCCTGCCGGATCACCTCAGCAATCGCCCGCTCCACCGCTAGCATCACGGGCGTGACCCACTCCCACTTGGCCGTCCGTTTCCCGGGTTCACGCCCGGCCCGACCGGTGGGGCGACCGTGAGCGCGGACAGCGGCCCGGGCCGGGGAGGAACCGCCCTGTTCGTTTCGCCGGGACGGATGCAACGCGGCGTGGCCTTCGCGCCCGCCGTGCGCGGCTACCCGGGCGGCATCGCGGATATGGCCGGTGAACTGGACGAATACGTCGCGGACTTGTCGTTCGGCGACGACGAATGGGAGCCCACCGCAGCGCCCGAGCCGGAGGCCGAGGTGCCGGAGGCCGCGCCGGAACCGGCCGAGGCAGGCTCGCCCGCGTCCGGCCAGGCCACGCCGGGTCAGCAGGTCCCGGGTCAGCAAGCCCCGGATCAGCAGGTGCCGGGCCAGCAGGCGCCCGCCCAATCAGCGGCAGCTCAGTCAGAGGCAGCCCAGCCGGTCTCGGTGTGGCAGCAGTCGGCCGCCGCGTGGCAGGAGGCGGGCATCGACTGGCTGCTGCCGGCCCGCGCCGAGCCGCGCACGGCCCGCCCGGTCATCGCCGACGACGACCCGCGAACCGAGCCGATCCCGGTGCTCTCCGCGGACGGCTCTCCTCGTGCGCCCCGGACCGGGGAGCAGGCCCGGCGCCCGCCGGCGGACCAGCCGGGAGCCGGGCGGCCAGCCGCCGGCCTGACCGAGAGCACGGCTGGCGGGGTAGCCGAGGAAGCCGGGACGCCCGGTGCGGCCGGGGCCGGTGTGGCGCAGGTGGCTGAGGCGAACGGGTCGGCCGCAGAGACGGGTGCCCGGAGCACGGTGCAGGCGGGCGCGGCCCCGGCTGACGAGGGTGTGCCGGACGCGGCCGGGCCCGGTCCGGTGACCGCGGCGCCCGGGCCGGCCGCCGGATTGGCCACTGACGTGGGTGCGCCGGATGTGGCCGGGCCTGCCGCGGCGGCTGCGGTTGAGCCGGGCGTGCCGGTGGCGGACGCGGGTGCCGGGAGCGCGGCTGGGGCGGGCGCGGCTACCGCCGATGGCGGTGTGCGGGACGCGGCCGGGCCCGGTGCGGCGGCCATGGATGCCGGCGCCGGCCACACCGGGGCCGCCGCCGGGACCGGGACGGCTGCCGGGACGAGGGCGGCCGCCGGCGTTACGGGCGGCACCACGCGGACCGGGGGCAGGACGCGGCGGGGCAGGCGGATCACGGTCGTGGCCGTGGTCGCGCTCGTCCTCGTCGCCGGGACCCTGGCCGGCATCGGCATCGCCGGTCGTGGCGGTGGCCCGGCCGAACCCGGGTTCACGCTGGTCACCCCGTACCCGGCCGCCGTCCCGGCGGACGCCGAGCTGGCCGGCCGGACCGCCGGGACCACGCCCGTGCTGGCGTCGCTGACCGGGATAGCCGCTGCGGGCAAGACCATCGTCGCCATCGGGGCGGCACCCAGCCAGCCGGGCCCGGCGCCGCTGATCCTGTTCTCCGCCGACGGTGGCCACACCTGGGCCCGGGCGGCCCTGACCGGCGGCGGCCCGGGCGCTGGCCCTGGTGGCGGTCCCGGAGCTGGTCCGGGCCCGGCCGGTTCGGGCCTCGCGGCCGGCCCGGGCGGCGGACTCGGAGCCGGGCCCGGCGCGGCTGCTGCCCCTGGTGCGGGAACGGTCCCGGTGCTGATCACGCGGAGTGGCGGCAACTGGCTCGCGCTCGGCCAGCACGCGGCCTGGATCTCCCCCGACGGCAGGACCTGGCGGCCCGCGCCGGGCCTGCCCCTGGTGGCCGGGGACACGGTGCTCGGACTGGCCGGCACCGGCAGCGGCTTCGTGGCCGTCGGCGCGCACACCGGCAGCCACCCAGGGCCCGTGGTGTGGACCTCCTCCTCCGGCGGCCGGCCCTGGCAGCGCCGGAGCGGGGCAGCGCTCGGGCTCGCCGTCCGCAGCGGGCACGTCACGGCGCTCCGCTGGGCGGCCGGCCAGGGCGGTGTGGTCGTGGCCGGCGGGCTCATCGGCGGGGCCGGCAGGCAGGGCCGCCGGCCGGACGCGGGCCTGTGGCGGAGCGCCGACGGCGGCCTCACCTGGACCCCGGTCACGCTCCCGGCCACCCATGGCGCGACCGGCGGCCTGGCCGGCCTGGCCGCGAACGGGTCCGCCTTCGTCGCCGTCCGCCCCGGGCGCACCGCCGGGCGCCAGGACGCGGTCACCTATCTGTCCGCCCAGGGTTCCACCTGGCACTACGCGGGCAAGCTGACGCCGGTCCGGCGAACGTCGCTCCAGGTCATCACGGTGTCCGGGAGCAGCCACGGCTTCGTGGCCAGCGGATCCGCGCACTCCGGCCAGGTGGCGTTCTTCAGCGCCCACGGCCATGGCTGGCACCAGACCACTTACCCGGGCACCGGGGTGGCCGGCCTGATCGCCGGGCCCGGCGGCACGGTGCTGGCGGCCGGGAACAGCCCGGCCGGATCCGGGGCCGGGGCCTTCCGGCCGCACCTGCTGCTCACCGGCCCGGCCGGGCGCCAGCAGGTCGCCCAGGCGGTCCTGGCCGCGGCTGCCACGCCCGACGCGACCGTCAACGGCCTGGCCGCGTCCGGCCGCACGCTCGTCGCGGCGGGTGCCTCCGGCGGGTCGCCGGCGCTGTGGCTGGGCACGGCCGGGCAGGGCACGAGCGGTCAGTGGGCGCCCGCCGGTGTCCTGCTGCCGGTGGCATGGCGGAACGGCGCGCTGGTGAGCGTGGCGCACGGAGCGCGCGGCTGGCTGGCGGTCGGCCAGGCCAGCCCGCCGGGCCCGATCGCCCCGGCAGCGGGCCTCCGGCCTGCCTCATCGCAGCCGGTGATCCTGGCCTCCGCGACCGGGACATCCTGGGTCCCGGCGTCCGGCACCGGGCCGCTCACGGCACCGGGGACCAGCCTCGCCCAGGCGGCGGCCGGCCCGGCCGGCTACGTGGTGGTCGGCAGCGCCCCGGCCCGCGCCCCCGCGTCCGGCGGCTCCGTCGGCGGCGGCGCCACTGGCGGCGGCACGTCGGCCGCGGCCGCCTGGTACTCGGCGAACCTGGGCACCTGGGCCCGCGTCCCGCTGCCGGGCCCGGGCACCGGCGCGGGCGGGACCAGCCAGGTGCTCGCGGTGACGGCCACGGGCCACGGCTTCGCGGCGGCCGGCGTGGCGGGGGGCAGCCCGGCCGTGTGGACCACGCGGAACGGCACGTCCTGGGCCTTCACCGCGCTGCCACGCCCGGCCGGGGCCACCGGTGCCGTGCTGGCCAAGATCACCGCCAACGGCGGCCGGCTGGTCGCCACCGGGTACTACTTCCGGGCCGGGCCGGCCCTGGGCGGGATACCGTTCGCCGCGGTCTCCACCGATGGCGGCCGCACCTGGCAGGAGTCGGCGCTGCCCGCGCCACCGGTGCCGGCCGTGGTGACCGCGCTGGCCGCCGCGGGACACGGGTTCGTCGCGGTGGGCCACAGCGGGGTCGCCGCGGCCGGCGGCCGGACCGGGGTGCCTGGCCGGCGGGTCATGCTCGCCTGGTGGTCCTCCGACGGGCTGACCTGGCAGGACGGGGTGCCTTCTGGCAGCGGCCGGGGCGGGCCGTTCGTTATTCAGCTCAATGCCGTGACGGCCGCGAGCGGGACACTCACCGGTGCCGGGTTCGCCGCGAGCGGCGCGGCGGAACACCCGCTCCTCTGGCACGCGCGCTACCGCTGACCCAGGGAGCCGGCCCGGCCGGGTTTCCGGGGGCCGCCCCCGGGCTAGCTAGCACGGGCCGAAGATGTCCGTGCGGCGGTGCTCCAGGCTCGGCAGCGTGGCCCGGACCTGCTTGGTGAGCGCGCTGTCCAGGTCGGCCACCGCGAGCCCGGGGAACGGGCCCAGGTCGGCGCGAACGGTGCCCATCGGGTCGGCCATCATGCTGCGGCCGATCCCGGTCGGGGCGCGGGTCGGCGGCGCGGAATGGTCCGGCACCTGGCCCGCCGCCGCCACCCAGACCGTGTTCTCGATCGCCCGGGCGCGCACCAGGGTGACCCAGTGCTCCTCCTTGAACAGGCCCGCGGCCCACGCGGCGGGGATCACGATCAGCTCGGCGCCCCGCGCGGCCAGTGCCCTGGCCAGCTCGGGGAACCGCACGTCGTAGCAGGTCATGATGCCGACCCGGACCCCGGCCAGGTCGGCGACCACGGGCTCGTCGCCGGGGGCGACCACCGCGGACTCCCGCTCGCCCAGCGCGTCGAACAGGTGGATCTTGCGGTACGCGGCGACCCGCGCGCCCGCGGCGTCGTAGGCCACCGCGGTGTTGTACACCCGCCCGTCGGGCGCGGGCTCGAATACCCCCGCGACCAGGGCCACCCCGCTGGCCCGGGCGGCCCCGGCCAGGCCCGCGCCGAACGGCCCGTCCAGCGGCTCGGCGATGGCGCGCAGGTCGCTGCCGAACCGGGCCTGGACCGCCTCGGGGAACACCGCGAGGTCGGCGCCGCGGTCCGCGGCACCGGCCAGGGCCTCCCGCACCCTGCCGAGGTTGATCCCGGGATCCGGGCTGACCGGCAACTGGCACAACGCGACGCGCATGCCCGCAGCGTACGTCACGGCGGCCGAGGCCACGCCGGGCGGCGGCGGCATGATGTCATGTCCGAGTGAACCGACCACTGCTGAACCCCCGGCTCGCCGGGATGGGAACCACGATCTTCGCCGAAATGTCGGCGCTCGCCGTCACCACCGGGGCGGTCAACCTCGGCCAGGGCTTCCCCGACGTCGACGGGCCGCGGGAGATAGCCGAGGCCGCGGCGGCCGCGATCATGGCGGGCCGGGGCAACCAGTACCCGCCCGGGGCCGGCATCCCCGAGCTGCGCCAGGCGGTCGCCGCGCACCAGAAACGGTTCTACGGCTTCGACCTGGACCCGGATACCCAGGTGCTGGTCACGGTCGGCGCGACCGAGGCCATCGCGGCGGCGCTGCTCGCGCTGATGGAGCCCGGTGACGAGGCCATCGCGTTCGAGCCGTACTACGACTCCTACGCGGCCTCGGTGGCGATGGCGGGCGGGACCCGGGTGCCGGTCACCCTCCGCCCGCCGGACTTCCGGCCCGACCTGGACGCGCTGCGCGCCGCGATCACCCCGCGCACCCGGCTGATCCTGCTGAACTCCCCGCACAACCCGACCGGCGCGGTGTTCACCCCGGACGAGCTGGCCCGGGTGGCCGAGCTTGCCTGCGAGCACGATCTGCTTGTCATCTCCGACGAGGTCTACGAGCACATGGTGTTCGACGGCACGCACCTGCCGATCGCCTCGCTGCCCGGCATGGCCGGGCGCACCGTCACGATCAGCTCCGCGGCCAAGACCTTCTCGTTCACCGGCTGGAAGGTCGGCTGGGTGACCGGCAGCCCGGAGATCGTGGCCGCGGTCCGCACCGTCAAGCAGTTCCTCACCTACGTCTCCAGCGGGCCGTTCCAGTACGCGATCGCCCGCGCGCTCGCCCTGCCGGACAGCTACTACGCCTCGGTGGCCGGCGACCTGCGGCCCAAGCGGGACTTCTTCTGCGACGGCCTGGCCGCGGCCGGGTTCGAGGTGTACCGGCCCGCCGGGACGTTCTTCATCACCACCGACGTGCGCCCGCTCGGCTACGCCGACGGCATGGAGTTCTGCCGCGAGCTGCCGCACCGGGCCGGCGTCGTGGCCATCCCCAGCGCGGTGTTCTACGACAACGTCGAGGCGGCCCGGTCCCAGGTGCGGTTCGCGTTCTGCAAGAAGCGGGAGGTCCTCGCGGAGGCGCTGGCCCGGCTGGCGGCGGTCCGCCCGGCGGGGCGTTAGCGGGCCACTAGCTCGCCGTGCGGCCCATGAAGCAGACTGGGGGCATGCGACCTGCCGGGCTTCACCATGTCTCGATCAACGTCCGCGACGTGCCCGCGGCCAGGGATTTCTACGTCGGAGTCCTGGGCCTGACCGAGCGCGCCGACCGGCCCGACTTCAGCTTCGACGGGGCCTGGCTGGACGCGGGCGGCCAGCAGATCCACCTGATCAAGGCGGACGTGCCCCAGGACAGGGGCCAGCACTTCGCCCTGGCCGTGACCGACCTGGACGCCGCGGTCGCCGAACTGCGCGGCCGGGGCGTGCGGGTCACCGACCCGGTCCCGGTCGGCACGGGGCGCCAGTCGTTCCTGTACGACCCGGCCGGGAACCGCATCGAGCTGCAGGAGCCGGGTGCCGGTTAGCCGATGCCGTCGCCGGTGCGTTCCAGCAGCCGCAGCGAGCCCTCCACGGCCACCTCGGTGAACGCGCCGGACGCCAGCGCCCGGCAGTAGATGTGGTACGGCGCCTGCCCGCCGTCGGCCGGATCCGGGAACACGTCGTGGATCGCGAGCGCGCCGCCGCGGGCCACGTGCGGTGCCCAGCCCTCGTAGTCGGCCTGGGCCGCGGCCTCGGTGTGCCCGCCGTCGATGAACAGCATCCCGAGCGGCGCCCGCCACAGCCGCGCCACGTCCGCCGACCTGCCCACGATCGCGATCACGTCCTCGTCGAGGCCGAGGCCGGCCAGGGTGGCGCGGAAGTGCGGCAGGGTGTCCAGCCGGCCGGTCGCCGGATCGACCAGGCCGGGATCGTGGTACTCCCAGCCCGGCTGGTTCTCCTCCGAGCCGTGATGGTGGTCCACCGTGATGACCGCCTGGGCGGCCTGCCGGCCGGCGCACGCCAGGTAGATCGTGGACTTGCCGCAGTAGGTGCCGACCTCCAGCACCGGCCCGGCAGCGGCGTAGGCGGCCGCCGCCCGGTACAGGGCCAGGCCCTCGGGGGGCGGCATGAAACCGCGCGCCGCTTCCGCCGCGCACCGCAACTCTTCGGGCATGGCGGGCGGTCCACCGGGCATGGCACTGGTATCGGTCATGATCCGATCCTGCCCTGCGGCCGCCCCGGCGCGGGCGCGGACCCGGACGCGAGGAGAATGCCGCCATGAGAGTGACCGTGGACCGTGATCTGTGTGAAGCCAACGGCGTGTGCGCGGGCCTGGTTCCCGAGGTGTTCCGCCTCGACGATGACGACGAGCTGCACATCACCGACGGCGAGGTGCCGCCGGAGCTGGCCGGCCAGGTCCGGCACGCGGTGCAGTCGTGCCCGAAGACGGCGCTGCGCCTCGGCGAGTGAAATTTCGCTGACTTACGCTGGCCGGGGCCGGGCCGCGCAGCCGCAGCTCACGGGCTCCGGGGCTGGCGCCGTGGCGGTGTCCGCGCCCATGGCGCGGAACAGCCCGTTCCCGCCGGAGGCCGCCGACAGCGCGTCCGCGGCGAGGATCACCGCCGCCGCGGTGTACCCGCTGCGCTCGTTCGGGTAGTGCTTGCGGTTGGCGAACTGCCAGCCGGTCCAGTAGGCGCCGTCGGGGTCGCGGAGGAACTGGACCTCGGCGAACATCTCCAGGGCCCGGTCCCGGTCGCCCAGCGCGTCCAGGGCCATGACAAGCTCGCAGGTCTCCGCCCCGGTGACCCACGGCTCGTCGCGCACGCAGCGGACGCCCAGGCCGGGCACCACGAAATCCGGCCAGCCCGCGGCCAGCCAGGCGTCGGCGTCCGGGCCGCGCACCGCGCCGCCGAGCACCGGGTAGTACCAGTCCATCGAGAACCTGGACTTGTCCGCGAACGCCTCCGGGTGGCGGGCCACCGTGTGCGCGAGCCGGCCGGCCGCGAGTTCCCAGTCCGGCTCCGGCTCGCCGGTGAAGTCGGCGAGCGCCGCCGCGCAGCGCAGGCTCTGGTACATGCTGGCGCAGCCGGTCAGCAGGGCATAACCGGCCGGGACCCCGGAAGGGTCCCGCTGCCAGAGGATCTCCCCGCGCGGCGTCTGCAGGCCCAGGGCGAACTCGATTGCCCGGCGCACCGCGGGCCACATCCGCGCCACGAACGCGGCGTCCCCGGTGACCTGGTACTCGTGCCAGACGCCCACGGCCACGTACGCGGCGTGGTTGCTCTCGCCCACCGCCTCGGACACCTGGCCGCCTGGCGCCGTCCGCCGCGGCCAGGAGCCGTCGGCCCGCTGCGTGGCCAGCAGCCACTCGTAGGCCCGGCGGGCGGGCCCGGGCAGCCCGGCCACCGACAGCGCCATCGCGCACTCGACGTGGTTCCACGCGTCCACCAGGCCGTCCGGCCAGCCGATCGCCCCGGAGTCCTCCTGCCCGGCGGCGATGGCCTCGCCGGTGGCACGTATCTCCGCCTCGGTGAGGATCCCGGGCACGGCGGGCACCTGGCCGGCCATGGGCAGGGCGTATCTCAGCGAATGCCCGGAGCCGAGCGGGATGAGTTGCTCACCCACGGGCATGCGCCTGCGCGGGCTGGGCCGTGACCCGAGCGGGCAGCGCGGCGCCGGGCGGCTTGTGCGCGTACAGGACGATGCTCTTGCCGATGAGCGGGTTGAGCGCCCGCTCGGCCAGCCTGGTCGCCGGCGGGCGGGAGACGATGTCCCAGACCAGCAGCCGGTGGTAGGCCCGGGCCAGCGGATGGTCGTCCCGGTGCACGCCGACCGCGCACTTCAGCCACCAGTACGGCGAGTGCAGGCCGTGCGCGTGGTGGTGGCCGCCGACCTCGAACCCGGCGGCGCGCAGCTTGGCCTCCAGTTCCGGCCGGGTGTAGATGCGGACATGCCCGCCCGGCGTGTTGTGGTAGTCGTCCGAGAGCCGCCAGCAGATCCGCTCCGGCAGCCAGGCGGGCACGGTCACCGCGAGCATCCCGCCGGGCCGCAGCACCCGGGCGATCTCGGCGAGCGCACGCTGGTCGGCGGGCACGTGCTCGAGCACCTCCGCGGCGATCACCCGGTCGAAGGCGCTGTCGCCGAACGGCATCGCCGTGGCGTCGCCGCCCACCGAGCGGGCGCGGGCCGCGGGCGGCGCCTCCCCGGCCACCGCCATCGCCGCGGTCATGCCGCTGACCTGGCACAGCTCGCCGTGATCGGCGTCGAATGCGACCACGTCGGCGCCGCGCCGGTAGGCCTCGAAGGCGTGCCGCCCGGCCCCGCAGCCGAGATCGAGCAGCCGGTTGCCCGGCCCGACGGGGAAGCGCCGGAAGTCCACGGTCAGCAGGGCTCGGCTCCCTTCGGTGCGGTGCGGCCCGCAAGCGGCGGCCCGCCAGGACCCGCGGCGTCCGGGCCGTCGCGGCGGGCGGCGATCGCCCGTTCGTACTCGGCCACGGTGGCCCGGGCGACCGCGGGCCAGGCGAACCGCTCCTGGACCCGGTGCCAGGCGGCCTGGCCGAGCTGGTCGCGCCGCCGCGGCGAGTCGAGCAGGTCCCGGAGCGCGGCCGCAAGCTCCTCAGGGTCACCGGGCCCGACCTGGACCGCGGTGTCGCCGACCACCTCAGGCAGCGCCCCGGTGCGGCTGACGATCAGCGGCGTGCCCGAAGCCATGTGCTCCACCGCGGGCAGCGAGAACCCCTCGTACAGCGACGGCACCACCGCGACCTGGGCGCTGGCGGCCAGCTCGCCCAGTTCGGCGTCGCTGATGCCGTGCGCGAAACGCACCTTGTCGCCGAGCGCGAGCTCGGCGGCCAGCCGCTCGGTCGGCCCGCCCGGGTTCGGCCTGCCCACCACGACGAGCTGCACGTCCCGCTCGGTGGCCAGCTTCGCGAACGCCCGCAACAGCGTCGCCACGCCCTTGATCGGGGAGTCGGCGGCGCTGGCCACGGCGATCATCCGGCCCGGGACGCGCGGCGCGGTCCTGGGGTGGAACAGGCGGGTGTCCACGCCCAGCGGGATGACCCGGACGTTGCCGCGCGCCGCGCCGAAGTCCCGGCAGATGTCCGCGGCCGAGGACTGCGACGCGGTCAGGATCGTGCCGCAGCGGCGCGCCACCCGGGCCTGCATCCGCACGAAGCTGTACCAGCGCCACTTCGCGAGCTTGCTCAGCCCCCTGGCCGCCTTCAGCTCGATGCGCCGGTCCACGCTGATCGGGTGGTGGATGCTGGTGACCAGCGGCATCCCGGCCCTGGGGAAGGCGAGCAGCCCGTAGGCAAGCACCTGGTTGTCATGGACCAGGTCGAAGTCCGCGAGCCTGGGCAGCAGTTCCCGGCGGAGCCGCAGGCTGAACGTGAACGGCTCGGGAAACGCCCCCGTCTTCATCCAGCAGAATTCCAGGACGTCGATCCAGTCACGGAACTCCGACAGCCGCGGCGTGCGGAACGGATCCGGTTCCCGGTACAGGTCCAGGCTGGGCAGGGCGCGCAGCACCGGTCCTTGTTCCAGCTCGGGATAGGGCTGGCCGGAGACGACCTCCACGTGGTGGCCGAGCGCGGCCAGTTCCCTGGACAGGTGCCGAAGATAGATCCCCTGGCCGCCGACGTGCGCCTTGCTGCGGTAGGAGACGAGGGCTACGCGGAGCGGGCGCTCTGTAGTCTGCACGCAGCTTCGCACCTCTTGTCGGGTCCGGTGACGGGTGATGCCCAGGCCGCCCGCTGGCTCCTAGGCAGCGAACATTACCATCCAGTACCACACGTGCCCCTCGTGCGTTCAGCACTGGCACAAGACGCAGTCGTACCCTGAGTGCAGCGCGGCGGAACCCACGCCGTGAGTATCGGCGGGGAGGCCATGCCCAAACGCGCACTGATCACCGGGATCACCGGCCAGGATGGCTCCTACCTGGCCGAATACCTGCTCGCACAGGGATACGAGGTCTGGGGCCTGGTCCGGGGCCAGTCCAATCCCCGGGTCCGGCGGGTGCGCCAGCTGCTCGGCGAGGTCCGGCTGGTCCGCGGCGACCTGCTGGACCAGGGCAGCCTGATCTCGGCCGTGGAGAAGGTCCAGCCGCACGAGGTGTACAACCTCGCGGCGATCTCCTACGTGCCGATGTCCTGGCAGCAGGCCGAGCTGACCGGCGAGGTGACCGGCCTGGGCGTGCTGCGGGTGCTCGAGGCGATCCGGGTGTGCAGCGGCATCAGCGCCTCCCGCACCCCCGGCAGCGGCCAGATGCGCTTCTACCAGGCCTCGTCGTCGGAGATGTTCGGCATGGTGGCCGAGTCGCCGCAGACCGAGCGGTCGGCGTTCCACCCGCGCAGCCCCTACGGGGTGGCCAAGGTGTACGGTCACTTCCTCACGCAGAACTACCGCGAGTCCTACGGCATGTTCGCCGTGTCCGGGATCCTGTTCAACCACGAGTCGCCCCGGCGCGGGGCCGAGTTCGTCACCCGCAAGGTGTCCCTCGGCGTGGCCCGGATCAAGCTGGGCCTGGAGCGCAAGCTGCGGCTCGGCACCCTGTCGGCGCGCCGGGACTGGGGTTTCGCCGGGGACTACGTGCGGGCCATGCACCTGATGCTGGCCCAGGACGAGCCGGCCGACTTCGTGGTGGGCACCGGGGTGACGCACAGCGTCGAGGAACTGGTGTGCCGTGCCTTCGCCGCGGCGGGCCTGGACTGGCGGGAGCACGTCGTGTCCGACACCGCGTTCGTGCGGCTGGCCGAGGTGGACCATTTGTGCGCGGACCCGTCGAAGGTGGCCAAGGAGCTGGGCTGGGAGCCGACGGTGGGGTTCGAGGAGCTGGTCACGATGATGGTGGAGTCGGACCTGGAGCTGTTGTCGGGGCCGTCGGCGCACCAGGATGACTCGTTCGGGCCGGAGGGCTGGTGAGCCGGGGCGGGTGTGGATCCGGGCAGTGGGTGTGGAGCCGGGGTCAGACGTGGGAGCCGACGGCGTGGCCGATCAGGTACGTCAGGCCGGCCGCCAAGGCGCCGAGCAGGAGCTGGCGTAGTGCGCCGCGCAGGAACGGCCGATCCGTCAATCTGGCTACCAGGCCGCCGCCTATGAACGCCGCTAGCGCAGCGAGGCCTAGTGCCAGCGCGAGCGAGTTGAGGCCGGCCAGGTAGGGGATCAGGGGGATCAGCGCGCCGACGGCGAAGGTGACCAGGGAGGCGCCGGCGGCGGTGTAGGGGGAGGGCAGCTCCTCGGGGTCGACGCCCAGTTCCTCGCGGACGTGCACGGCCAGGGCGTCGTCGGGGTGGGCCGAGATCTGCCGGGCGACCTCATCGGCAAGTTCGGGATCCACGCCGCGCACCCGGAACGTGGCGGCGAGTTCCTCGCGCTCGGAGTCGGGGTTGTGCTTCAGCTCGTGGGCTTCCTTGCGCACCTCGGCCTGGACCAGCTCGTTCTGCGAGGACACCGAGACGAACTCGCCGGTGGCCATCGAGAACGCGCCCGCCGCCAGGCCCGCCAGCCCGGTCAGCACGATGAACTGATGCGAGCCGCCGCCGCCGCCGACCCCGGCGATCAGCGACACGTTGGTCACCAGGCCGTCCATGGCGCCGAACACCGCCGGGCGCAGCCAGCCACCGGAGACGTCACGGTGCTGATGCCCGTGCGACTCGTTCTGGGTATCGCTTGCCGTGCTCATGACGTGTTTCCCCGGCCGCTGTCGGTGATCCTGAGCGTGCCCCTTACCGGCACAGCTAGACGCTAACCCCGGTCGGGCCCCTCATTATTCCGTACCGGGCTGGGGCGGCCAGGATGCGGCGGTGAGGCGCTCGATGTCCTCGCCGAACGGGCGATCGGCCTCGATGGGGCCGATGACGCCGGCCAACCCGTCCATGAGCGGGCGGCAGCCGGGCGGAACCGGGTGCGGGGACAGGGTCATGGCGCGGTAGGCGGTGAGCAGTTCGCAGGAGGCGACGGCGCGGCCGTGGCGGACCGCCTGGCGCAGCGACTCGGCGGCTTCCCAGCCGAACGACTGCACGTCCTCCTGGCCGCCCGAGGTCTCGATGAGCCCCACGGTGGAGGGCAGCGCGAGCCGCCGCAGCGCGTGCACCTCGCCCGCCGCCCGCTTGTGCACGGTGACCAGGCCGGTGTCCGGCCCGGGACGGGCCGCGAGCTGGGCCGGCAGCCCGGTGACCCGCGGGTCGAGCAGCCGGTGGACGCGGGCCGCCGACACCTCGGCCGCGTGCGCCAGGGCGGCGGTGAGCTGGTCGCAGTGCGCCGCGAGGTCGAGCCCGTGGAAGCCCGCGGTGCCGACGAAGGCACCGCCGAGGAAGGCCGGTGAGTCGGTCACCCCGGACAGGGCACGGCCGATGGCGCCCGCCAGCCCGGCCGCGGCCCGGAGCAGGTGGGCGAGCACCGGGCCGGCCACCCGGAACGACACCGGCGCCTGCAGCGCGGCCGGGCCGCCCGGCGCGCCCGCCGCCTGCCGCAGCCGGGCGAGCACCTGGCCGAGCAGCGGGTCGCCGCGCCCGCATTCGGCCCGGTACGGGTCCCGGGACGCGGACGCGGCCACGATCGACAGCGCCGCCGCGGCCTCCATCCGGGCCGCGACCGCCCGGGCGCCGACCAGCCGCATGATGGCCAGCGCGGTGGCGCCGGGGACCCCGGCCAGCAGCGCGTGGCCCTCCCGCGGGCCGAGGTCGAACCCGGGCAGCCCGTGCTCACGCAGCGCGTCGCCGGCCGGGCGGGTCCCGCCGCCGGGGGCAAGCACCCGGCCGATCCCGCACAGCGGCCCGAACGCGTGCGCCAGCGGCACGATCTCGCCGGCGCAGCCGACCCCGGTGCGGGGCACGGCCGGGATCGGGCCCGCGTCGAGGGAGCCGGCCAGCCGCTGGCACAGCGCGGCGGACACCCCGGCATCGCCGGCCAGGAACGTGCGCAGCCGGACCGCGACCAGGGCCCGCGCGTCCGCCTCGTCCAGCCACGGCGGCCCGCCGGTCGCCCGGGCCAGCAGCAGGTTCCGCTGGTGCGCGCGCTGCTCCGCGTCGGTGAGCCGGACGCCGGACAGCGCGCCCATGCCGGTGTTCACGCCGTACACCGCCCCGCCCTCGCGGAGCACGGCACGTGCCTCGCGGCAGCGCCCGGCTATCTCCCGCGCCAGCCCGGGAGCGAGCCGGAGCCCGCGCCCGGCGGCGACCTCGCGGACCAGTTCCGGGCCGAGGTCGGCCGCCGTGCTCAGGGTGCGGGGCGCGGCCGCCGGGATCAGCCCTTCTTCGCCTTGTTGAGGAACAGGTGGCCGATGGCGGTCGGGTAGGGCCCGGACACGGTCTTCGCCCAGGCCGACAGGTAGTTGTAGAAGTACCCGTAGATGATCGGCGTCTGCTCCAGCAGCAGGGTCTGGATCTGCCCGGCGATCTGCTTCTGGGCGGCCGGTTCCGACGTGGCGATGTACTGGTTAGACAGCTTGTCGTACTGGGAGTTGCTGAAGTGCGCCGCGTTCCACGAGCCGGTGCCCTTCTTCCCGTTGGTGGTCTGCAGCGGCGCGGTCAGGAACACGTTCGGCACGCTGCGGTGACCGTAGTCGACCAGGCTCATCTGGGCGTCCAGCCAGTCGGAGTTGCCGAACGTGGCCTTGCCGTAGTAGGCGGAGGAGCTTTCCACCTTGAGCTTGATGGTGACCCCGATGCTCTTCGCGGCCTGCGCGACGATCTGGGCGAACTGCGGGATCTCCAGGAAGTCCTCGGTGATGAGCTGTGCGGTGAAGCCGCTGCCGTGCCCGGCGGCGGACAACAGCGACTTCGCCTTGGCGATGTCGGCGGCACGCTGCGGCACGCTGGTGTCGGTGGACGGGAACACCGGCGCGAACGGCGAGTCGTTGCCGACGTCGGCGTAGCCCTTGAACAGCGCCGTGACGATCGCCGGCCGGTTCAGCGTGAGCGCGATGGCCTGGCGCACCCGCGGGTCGGTGAACGGCGCCTGGTCGCAGCGCATGGACAGCTCGCGGTGCGCGCTCGACTTGAGCTTGGTGATCGTGTACGGGGAGCCAGGGGCCAGGAGTTGCTCGCCGCCGGCCACCGCGAACTGCCCGAGGACGTCTATGCTGCCGCTGGTCAGGGCAAGGATCCCGGGGGTCTGGGTCTCGTAGAAGGTGAACTCGGTCGCGGCGGGCAGCGCCTTGGGGCCCCAGTACTGCTCGTTGCGGTTGAACGAGGCGCCGACCTTCGGCGTGTAGCTCTTCAACACGAATGGCCCGGTGCCGATGAAGGTGCTCTGCCACTGCGCCGGGTCGTAGTTATTCGGGATGATGATCATGTTGTAGTTGTCGGACGACGTCAGGTACGGGAAGTTGCCGTTCGGCGCGGTGAGGTGGAAAGCGACGGTGAACTGGTCCACCTTGACGACGCCGTCCGGGGTGAGCCCGCCGCCGAACGCCGACAGCGCGTTCGAGGTGTTCTTCGGGTCGGTCTGCAGCTTGTAGGTGTACACGACGTCGTCGGCGGTCAGCGGCGCGCCGCCGTGGAACTTCACGCCCTGGCGGATCTTGAACGTCCACACGTCGCCGGCCGCGTTGGCCGACCAGCTCTGTGCGAGCACCGGCACCAGGTTGAGCGACTGGGTGGACAGGCAGAGGTACTCGCCGGTCTGGGCGAGCATGTCCAGGCCGCCCTGGTCCGCCACGGTCAGCGGGTTGATCGCCGCGGTGGGCACCACGATGCCGGCCTTGATCGTCGCGCCGCTGGAGCCGGTGCCCGTGCCCCCGCCCGTCTGGGTCGACGAGGTGGAACTGGAGCCGCCGCAGGCGGTGATGATGGCGCCCAGGATGGGCAGCGAAAGGCCGACCACGGTGCCACGCCTGAGGAAGTCCCTCCGCGAGATCCTGCCCGCGGCGAACTCGTCGATGATGTGGTTCGCTATGTCGCCCTGGCCAGCGCGCAACTGGTCGAGCCGTTCATGATCGGGGTTCACTGGAGATCCTTCCTATTACCGCGCATGGCGACGCGAATATCCGCTAGCTTGCGCCGTAGTTGATCCTGTCACGGTTGCTTGCCGTTTCCCTGTAGGACCTGCAGCCGCTCTATCGGAATGTGACATCGCATAAAGTGCCCGGGCTCGGCCTCGGCCAGCGGCGGCTCGGCCGACTCGCATTCCCCGGTGGGCAGCCGCCGCGGGCAGCGGGTGTGGAAAACGCAGCCGCCCGGCGGGTCGGCGGCGGACGGGATTTCCCCGGCCAGCTTGATCCGGCCGGAATCGGTGCCGTCCAGGCTCGGCACCGCGGAAAGCAGCGCCTCGGTATAGGGGTGGTGCGGCCCGGAAAAGACCCGCTCGGCGGGCCCGACCTCCATGAGCCGGCCCAGGTACAGCACCGCGATGCGGTCGGACAGGTACCGGACGACCCCCAGGTCGTGCGAGATGAACAGGTAGGTCACCTGCTCCTTGGCCTGGAGGTCGGCGAGCACGTTGAGGATCGCGGCCTGCACCGAGACGTCCAGCGCCGACGTGGGCTCGTCACAGACCACCACGGCGGGCCCGGCGCCGAACGCGCGGGCGATCGCGGTCCGCTGCTTGAGCCCGCCGGACAACTGGCTGGGCCGCAGCGCCAGGTGCCGGTCCTCCATCCGCACCGAGCGGATCAGGTCGGCCACCCGCTCCCTGAGCCGCTCCCCGGACAGGCCGGCCAGCTTGATCAGCGGACGGCTGATCAGCCGCCGCACCGAGTGGCGGCGGTTGAGCGCCGAGTCCGGGTTCTGGAACACGATCTGCAGCGACTTGAGCTGGTCCCGGGTGCGGCGCCGCACGTCGGCGGGGAGCGGCTGCTCGCCGAATTCGACGGCCGCCCCCTCGTCGGGCGGGATGAGGCCGAGCAGGACCCGGGCCAGGGTGGTCTTGCCGCTGCCGGATTCGCCGACGAGGCCGAGCGTCTCCCCGCGGTGGAGATCGAGATCGACGTGGAACAGTGCCTGGACTGGCCCAGCACGGGAGGTGAACGTCTTGGACAGGTTCGCCATCCGGGCCAGCGCTTCGGCGGTCTCCGGCGGCCGCGGCAGGCTCACGTCCACCGGCGTGCTCCGGGGCAGGTCCGGGGCGATGTCGTGCCGGTAACAGCGGGAGGTGTGCCCCGCGTCGATGTAGAACGCCGGCGGCGGCGCCTCCCGGCAGCGGTCCTCGGCGATCGAGCAGCGCGGGGCGAACACGCAGCCGGGCAGGGTGTGGCCGGGGGGCGGCAGGAAGCCCGGGATCGAATCCAGCCGGCCGTGGTCCTTGCGCTGGTCGCGGCGCGGGATGCAGCGCAGCAGCCCGATCGTGTAGGGGTGGCGCGGGGCGTCGAAGACCTCCGCGGCCGCGCCCTCCTCGATTAGTTCCCCGGCGTACAGGACACCCACCCGGTCGCACATCTTGGCGATGACGGCCAGGTTGTGGCTGATGAACAGCACCGAGGTGGAGAACTCCTCGCGCAGCGAGGTGACCAGGTCGAGCACCTCGGCCTCGACGGTCGCGTCCAGCGCGGTGGTCGGCTCGTCCAGGATCAGCAGCGACGGCTCCGCGGCCAGCGCCATGGCGATGACGACGCGCTGCGCCATCCCGCCGGAAAGCTGATGGGCGTACCGGCCCATGACCGAGCCGGGGTCGGCGATCTGCACCTTGGCGAGCATGGCCTCGGCCCGCTCCAGCGCCTCCGCCCGCGATGCCCCGGCCAGCTCGTACACCTCGGCGACCTGGCGGCCGACCCGGATCGACGGGTTCAGCGCGCGGCCGGGCTCCTGGTACACCATCGAGACGGTGCGGGCCCGCAGTTCGCGCAGCGCGGCCTCGCGCATGGCCAGCGGGTCCCGGCCGTTGATCGCGATGGACCCGCCGCTCACCCGGCCGTTGCGCGGCAGGTACCTGGTCAGCGCGAGCGCCACCGTGGACTTACCGGAACCCGATTCGCCCACGAGCCCGTAGGACTCACGGCTGTCGATGTGGAACGACACATTGCGCAGCGCCAGCCGGTCCCGGCCGCGAACCCGGTAGCTGACGTTCATGTGCTCGACCGCGACGGTGGGCCCTGCGCGGCCGGCGCTAGGTGGTTCGGTAGCGGGGTCCGCGGTAGTCATGAGGCTAGTACCTGCTCGATCGAGTCGGTGACCAGGTTGATCGCGATCACCAGGGAGGCGATGGCAAGCGCCGGGAACAGCGTCATCCACCAGTACCCCGCCGGGAGCACGCCGTAGTTGGCGGCGATGTCCGCGCCCCAGTCCGGCGTCGGCGGCTGGACGCCGAAGCCGAGGAACGACAGCGTCGCCACGGTGAAGATGGCGTACCCCAGCCGCACGGTGAACTCGACCAGGATCGTCGGCAGCACGTTCGGAAAGATCTCCACGAACATGATCCGCGGCGCCCGCTCGCCGAGCAGCCGGGCCGAGGACAGGTAGTCGAGCTGGCTCTCGACGAGCACCGCGGACCGGACCGTCCGGGCGATCAGCGGCGTGAACACGAAGCCCACGACCACGATGATGACCGCCGGGGACGGCCCGAGCGCGACGACGAACATGAACGCCACGATGACCAGGGGCAGGGCCAGCACGGCCTCGACGACCCGGCTGACCAGAGCAGCGTGGCCAGCGGGGCGATGAGCAGGATGGTCCGGGACCCGGCGATGACCCGGGACAGGATGTCCCGGCCGAGCTGGTCGGTGCCGAACCAGTGCGCCGAGGACGGCGCCTGGTTGGTGGCCAGAAGCTGCTGGGCCAGCGGGTCGTGCGGGGCGATCGCGCTGGTGAACAGCGCGCAGATCACCCAGAAGAGCAGGATCGCCACGCCGGCCAGGAACGTCGGCCGGCGCAGCAGCAGCCGCCAGGAGGTCAGCTCGCCGGACCGCTCGGCGCGCGCGACCACCACCTGGGCGGCCGGGGCCGCCGTGATGTCGGTCATCCGCCGCCCCCGAGCCGCAGCCGCGGGTTCAGCACCGTGTACAGCACGTCGGCGATCAGCGTCGCCACCATGTACACCACCCCAATGGTCAGCACGCCCGCTTCCAGCATGGGGAAGTCCTTACCCTGTGCGGCCTTGTAGATGAGGTTTCCGATGCCCTGGTAGTTGAACAGGGTCTCCACCACCACCAGGCCGCCGATCAGGTAGCCGGTCTGGGTGGCGATGACCGTGATCGTCGGGAGCAGCGCGTTGCGGAGCAGGTGCCTGCGGATCACCACGGACCGCTTCAGCCCCTTGAGGGTCGCGGTGCGCGCGTAATCGGAGTCGAGCGCCTCGATCATGCCGGCCCGCGCCATCCGGGCAATGTAACCGAAAAGCACGAGCACCAGCGGGATGGCGGGCAGGATCAGGTGCTCGAACTGGCTGCCCGCCGAGGCGCCGGATCCCGCCGACGCCGAGACTGGCAGCCACTTCAGCGCCACGGCGAACACCACGATGACCACGATCCCGGAGACGAACTCGGGCACCGTGGCGGCGGACAGCCCGGCCACCGAGATGACCCGGTCGGTCGCCCGGCCGACGTTGAGGGCGGCCAGGATGCCGCCGAGGATGCCCAGCGGCACGACGATGACGAAGGCCAGCGCGCCGAGCTTGATCGAGTTGACCAGCGCCGCCCCGATGAACGGCGCTACCGGCTCACGGAACTGGTACGAGGTGCCCATGTCACCGTGCAGCAGCCCGCCGATCCAGCTCAGGTACTGGCTGATCAGCGGCTTGTCCACGCCGAGCTGGTGGTCGAGGGCGGCGACCGCGCGGGGGTCGGCGAGCGGGCCGAGGATCGACCGTCCCGGGTCACCGGGCAGCACCTGTCCGGCGAAGAACACGATCAGGCTCAGCAGCCACAGCGTTATCAGCGCCAGTCCCAGGCGCTTCAGCAAGTACGTTGCCACGTGGCCCCCTCTGGCTGGCCCGATACCCTCAGTGCCCGGAGTTTGAGCGTTCAAGCGTGATCGACTTGGACCCATTCAAGCGTGATCCGGCGCAAAGGGGGAGTCCCGATGCCGAACGGTGAGCGGGAGCCGTAGTGCGGATCTGGAGGCCGCGGTGAAGATCACTGCCATCCGGCTCGACCGGATGCGGCTGCCACTGGACCCGCCCTTCCGTGCCGCCTGGGACCCGGTGCCGCGCCGGGCCTTTGGCGCCACCCTGGTCCGGGTGGCGACCGACGAGGGCGTGACCGGGTACGGCTCCGGCGACACCATGGACGGCTTCGCCGCGTTCGAGGGCCTGTTCCTGGGCCGGGACCCGTGCCAGGTCGCGCGGCACGTGCGGACCCTGGAGGCCATCGGGTTCCACGCGTCCAGGTACTGGCCGCTGGAGGCGGCGCTGTGGGACATCGTCGGCAAGGTGGCCGGGCTGCCGGTGGCCGCCCTGTTCGGCGGCGCGACGACGAGCATCCCCGCGTACGCGTCGTTCGGTGAGAGCAAGAGCCCGGCGGAGCGGGCGGAGGCGGTGCTCGCCGCGCGCGAGGCGGGGTTCCGTGCGGTGAAGATCCGGATCGACCGCGCGGACGTGGCGGCCGGCCTGGCCGCGGTGCGGGCCGCCCGGGCGGCGGCCGGTGACCAGGTCGAGATCATGGTCGACCTGAACCAGGGCTGGCGCATGCCTGGCGACATCTCCACTGCCCTAGACGCGGCGGGCGTGACCGCGCTGGCCAGCGAACTGCGCGAGCTGGGCGTGCTGTGGCTGGAGGAGCCGCTGCCCGCCGCCGACACCGCCGGCCTGCGGATGCTGCGGGACCGGACCGGGATCCGGGTGGCCGGCGGGGAGATGGCCCGCACCCCGGCGGAGCTTTTCGACGCGCTCGCGACCGGCGCGCTCGATGTGGTGCAGCCCGACGCCGTGCTCGCCGTCGGCCTGCTGCGGGCCCGCACGGTCGCCGAGTACGCGCTGCTCAGGCACCGCTGGTTCACCCCGCACACCTGGACCAACGGCCTGGGCCTGCTGGCCAACCTGCACGTGGTGGCCGGTGTCGGCGGCGGCCCCTACCTGGAGTTCCCCTGGGACCCGCCCGGCTGGACCGTGGCCCGCCGCGACTTCTTCCTTGCCGAACCGGTGTCCGTCGACGCCGGCGGCTGCCTCGCCGTGCCGGACCGGCCGGGGCTGGGCGCGGTGATCGACGAGGACGCGGTCCGCCGCTGGGCCGTGTCCTGACCGCCGCCGCGGCGCCGCCGCCGCAGCCCGTACCGGCTCGCTCCCGCCACACCGCCCGCGGTGCCGCACCGGGATCCTCGCCGCCGCCCAGGGCTTAGGGCAATGCCCGTTGCCGGTGATTGTGACGTTCAGCGATGATCCGGGCAGGACGAGGTCCCGCACCTGGCGATGATCTTGGCCATCGTGCTGCGGAAGTGTTCGCGATCGTGGGGTGCGAGCGGCGAGATGAGACGGCTGAGTTCCGCGCTGACCTCGGCGTGGAAGGCGGCCGCTGCCCGGTGGCCGGCGTCGGTGAGCGTCACCTGCAGGGCGCGCCGGTCGCCCGGGACGGGTGATCGCTGCGCGAGGCCGCGCCGCTCGGCCCGGTCCATGAGGCCGGTGAGCGCGGCCTTCTCCACGCCGAAGCAGTGGGCTAGCTCGGCCATTCCCCTGGGGCCATCCAGCAGCACGCACAGCAGCTTGGCCTGGACCGGAGTCAGGTCGTGGCGTTCGGAGACGCGTGCATAGAGGCCCTGCACCAGGCTGGTGAGCTGGACCAGCCCGGTGGCGGCGTCGGCCTGCACGTCGGCGCCGGCATGCGGCCGGCCTGTTGCGCACCCGTGACCCGCTGCTCCCACCGTGGCCGCACTCACTTGCGCCGGCTCGCTCACGGCACTACGGTACATGGCGAAGATAGTTAACACCACGTACAGTATGCTGCATTAACGATCGTGACGGTGTGCCGGTGGTGCCTACATGCGGATCACGCCTGCCATTTCGTGGAGCTTCAACCTGGAAGGGCTGCCGTTCACCCACGACCGCGAGGTCAATGTCCGGCGCACCGTCCATCAAGCGGTCGCCGGCTGACCGCTGGCACAACCATGGAGAGGTCACATGAGCTTCGATACACCTGCGGGAACCCGCGGCGGCCGCCAGCCGGCCGGGTGGGCGTTCCGATGGGGGAACAAGCTGATGGCCCGGCGGATCCGCCGCAAGCGCGGCGGCAAGTTCATGGGCTTTAACGCGCTGGTCTTGACGACCATCGGCCGCAAGAGCGGACTCGAGCGGACCAATCCGGTCGGCTGGTTTCCCGGTAAGGACGGCAGCTGGCTGATCGTCGCCTCGGCGAACGGAGCGATTGGCAATCCGGCGTGGTACTACAACATCGCCGCCCATCCCGACAAGGTCCAGATCGAGGTGGACGGCCGCAAGATCCCCGTGGCGGCCGAACAGCTGCACGGGGCAGAGCGTGACCAGGCATGGCAGCAGATCATCGCCAGCGCCCCCCGTTTCGCCCAGTACGAGCAGAAGACCGACCGGGAACTGCCGGTCATCCGCCTGGCGCCCCGATCCGGCGGCGAGGCACCGTCGGCGTAGCTACGGCCAGGCCGATCGGCTGGATCTCAGGTGTGCCTTTCAGCCGGGCCATCGCCCGGGAGCCCGAACAGCGGCAGGCACTGTGCCAGTCCCGTGATTGTGACGGGCGGCCGGTCGGTCGCCTGCCATCGGTCACGCGTCAGGCGCAGGCGGCGGGTCGTGGTGACCTGGCCGTGGGCGGCTACCAGCGCGCGGGCTCGTTCCTTCGGGGGGAGGCCCGGCCAGGAGACCAGGAACGGCCTGCTGCCCGGGTGGTGGATGCCTTCGGCCGCAAGGTCGGCAAGGTCGCTGAGTTCCTCGCCGGCTGGCAGCCGGAGTTCCAGGCGGGGAGTGATCACCCGGAGCCCGAGAAGCGGCCAGTGGTCAATGAGCATGGGCCATTGTCCCGGTGCCGGGCCCCTGCGGTCACCACATATTCTCTGGCGACCGTCGTGTGGCTGGCCCGGCGGCCAGGGGCCGCCGCCCGCGCCGTGGACCGCAGCGGCTGTCCTGGGATGATGATGTCTTGACCTCGACGAGGAGGCGTCATGGATTCCGCGAACGCTGGTTCCCCGCCCGGTGCCCGCCCGGTCCGCGCCCCGCGCGGCACCAGCCTGAGCTGCCGTGGCTGGCCACAGGAGGCGGCCATGCGGATGCTCATGAACAACCTCGATCCCGAGGTCGCCGAGCACCCCGACCAGCTCGTCGTCTACGGCGGATCCGGCCGGGCCGCGCGGAGCTGGGCCGCCTACGACGCCATCGTCATGTCCCTGCAAAGCCTGGCCGAGGACGAGACGCTGCTCGTCCAGTCCGGGAAACCGGTCGGGGTGATGCGGACGCACGAGTGGGCGCCGCGGGTGCTGATCGCCAACTCGCTGCTGGTGCCGCAGTGGGCCACCTGGGAGGAGTTCCGGCGGCTCGAGTCGCTGGGGCTGACCATGTTCGGCCAGATGACGGCCGGATCCTGGATCTACATCGGCACCCAGGGCATCCTCCAGGGCACCTACGAGACGTTCGCCGCGGTGGCGGAGAAACGGTTCGGCGGCACGCTGGCCGGCACCATCACGCTGACCGCGGGCCTGGGCGGGATGGGCGGCGCGCAGCCGCTCGCGGTGACGATGAACGGCGG
>WNGG01000162.1_pt1 | contig 78550 bp, 72 predicted proteins | sample 5400661 | NCBI WGS metagenome assembly WNGG01 (sample SAMN13153372, study PRJNA577476) | soil metagenome | isolation source: 100 cm soil or saprolite under Garry oak tree replicate 1 | place: USA:California | collected 2016-06-15
GGCGACAGCGTGACATTCTGGCCGATGGTGCAGGTCGTGCGGGAAGCCGCCGGCATCGCGGCGGCTGATTCGCCCACCAGGGCGCGCGATCGGCTCGCGCGGCTGATGGCGGGGGAGGATCGCGACCGCCAGGCGCTGTCGCAGATCGGCGAGCTGCTCGGAATCGGTCGGCAGTCTCCCGAGGACCTGCCCGGCGACACCGCCTGGGCGTTGCGACGCATGCTCGAAGTTCTGGCCCGCCGGAAGCCGGTCATTGTCCTCATCGAGGATCTCCAATGGGCGGAGCCCACGCTGCTGGATACCCTCGAGTCCATCGCGGAGTCGTCGCGAGAGTCGCCCATCATGCTCGTTTGCATGGCGCGACCAGATGAGCTGTACGAGCGGCGGAAGCATTGGCCGGAAGGGCGGCTCAACGCGACCTCGGTATTCCTGGAGCCGCTCAGCAAGGCCGAGGGTGAGCAACTCGTCGATCACCTGCTCGAATCCAGAGGCCTCGATCCGGATGCGTTGGCGCGCATCACCTACCTCGCGCAGGGCTACCCGCTGATCATCGAGGAGGTGATCGCCACCCTCATCGAGCGAAACGTGCTGAGGTTGCAGGATGGCCGCTGGATCGGTACCAAAGACCTGTCGGACGAATCGGCTCCGCCGACGATCCACGCGCTGCTCGAAGCCAGGCTCGACCGGTTGGAGGAGCGCGATCGCACGGTGATCGAGCTGGCGGCGATCGTCGGTGAGCAGTTCCACGACAGCGACATCGCGGCACTATCGCCAGAAATACCTCACGCGGAGTTGACGGCGCGTCTGTATGCCCTCGTGCGAAAAGAACTGATCCAGCCCGCACACGCCGTTGCGGCGCCGCTGGCGACCGAGAGCGGGGAGGGATTCCGGTTCAGGCACATCACCATGCGAACGGTTGCCTACGAGCGAATGACCGAGTCGGTCCGCGGGGAGTACCACGAGAAATTCGCCGATTGGCTGGAGCAAACCGCCGGGGACCGCATCAGCCAGTTCGATGAGCTGATGTGCCTGCACCTCTACCAGGCGTACCGCTACCGCCAGAAAATGGGGCCGTTGGACGAGCGGGGGCTGGCGCTGGCTGTTCGCGCCGGGGAACGCTTCGCGGCAGCCGGCGAGCGGGCAGCGCTGCGCGGAGACATCAAGCTGACGTCGACGTGGCTGGGACGCGCGGCCGCGCTGCTCCCCGCCGACGATCCGCGAAGGCTGCGGCTGCTGCCCGGCCTCGCGGACGCCGTCCAGTCCAAGGGCGACCTGAAGCTCGCGATGAAGGTCTACGAGGACATCATCGAGAGCGCGACCGCCGCGGGGGACCAGAGCTCCGCGCTCAACGCGGAGCTGGGCCGGCTGTACGTGACCGCGTTCCAGGACATCGAGGAATTCTTCCGGCGGGGACCCGAGCGGATCAGGCAGCTCCTCCCCCTGCTCGAGAAACTGGGGGATCGCCTGGGCCTCGCGAAGGCGTGGTACCTGCTGTCGTACGCGGACTGGGCGAAGTCCAGGAACGGGGAGGCCCTGGAGAAGGTCGACCGTGCGCTCGAGCTCGTGAGCGAAGTCGGCGACGAACGGTGGGAGGCCTACGCGATCCGCCTGCGGTGCCTGAGCATGTACTGGGGACCGGCGCCGGTCGACACGGTCGAACGGTACAACCACGAAGTCGCCGAGATGGGGCGCAGTCGCAACATGCAGAGCCTGCGCGCCGGCGCGCTGACGATCCTCGCCCGCTGCGCCGCCATGCGCGGGGACTTCGAGGAAGCCCGCGAGTACAACCGCGAGGCGGTCGACATCAACACCGACCTCGGGGAGTTGCTGACGCAAGCGACCGACTCGATCACCGAGGGTCTCGTCGAGCTCCTCGACGGCGAGCTGCCCGCCGCTGAGCAGGCCCTGGTCCGTGGCTACCAGGCGCTCGAGGAGATGCGGGGAACCGGCCCGCTCGGGGTGGTGGCGGCGATGCTCGCCCGTGTCCTCCTCCAGCAGGAGCGTGACGAGGAGGCCTACGAGATCACCCGGGTCTGCGAGCGGATCGCGGGCGAGCATCAGGTCGACGTTCAGGTCAAGTGGCGTTCGATCCGCGCGGTGGTGCTGGCCCGGCGCGGCCAGATCGAGGAGGCCCACACGCTGGCGCGCGAGGCGCTGGAGCAGGCGGAAAAAACCGATCAACCGGATACGATCGCCGAGGCCCATGCCGACTTGGCCGAAGTGTTGCGAATGTCAGGTCGCTCTGCCGAGGCGTCGAGCGAGTTCGCTCGCGCTCTGGCGCTGTATGAGCGGAAGGGCAACCTGGTTGCCGCTGGCCAGATGCGCGAGCTGATGGTTCCGCTGCGCGGCGCAATGGCCGGTTAGGCGATCGCCTGGGCCGCTCGGGTGGTCGTCGCCTTCGCGACCGTCCTGATCCGCTTCCGGGCGGACCGGCGCGGCATGCCCCTGGTGCCCCAGCCGTTGCTGCGCAGGGTCGCCAGCGCCCAGAACCTGACCGGGATCAGCAGCAGGGCGTAGATCAATCCGTACCACAGGACGAAGGCGTGATTTGGTCGAGGCTGCGCGGTCTTGCGGGTCAGCAGCCCCCCACCGGCGATGCCCATGACTCCCAAGCTCAGGAGACCGCCCATCGCGCGGCCGTCCGCGGCCTGCCTCCAGACGAGCACGATGGCGACGGTGAGCAGCATCGGGAGCACGAGCCGAGCGGTCACGTCGAGCAGCAGGTAGGGCGCGCGGCCCTCGATGGCCCGGAGGGTGGGGAGGAGCTCGCGGTAGAAGCTGCGGTTCCAGCGGGCCTGCTGGCGAGCATAGCGGCGCAGGGTCGTCGGCACGATGGTCTGCGCCTTGGCCGATGGCTCGTAGACCGAGCGGTAGCGCTTCTGAGCCAGCACGAGGTTGGTCAGGTGGATGTCGTCCCCGGTGATGCAAGGCAGGCCCAGGAAGGTCTGCTCCCGGTAGCTCTTCAGGACCGCCTTGACCGCCTCGCGGCGATAGGCGGAGAACGGGCCAGAGCAGCACAGCACCGCGCCGACGTGACTCTGGGCCGCCCGCTCCTGCTCGAAGAGCAGCCGGTACCGCTCGTCGAGGAGCCGGGTCAGCCAGTTGTGATCCCAATTGAGCGCACGCACGTCGCCGGTGACCGCGCCGACGTCGTCCTCCGCGAAGGCGGGGACGAGCTTGCGCAGCGCGTCGGGCTGAAGCACCGTGTCGGAGTCGATGGTGACCACCAGCTCGCCAATTCCCCTGCGGATGGCGGCGGCCTGCGCCTCACGCTTGCCCAGGCGGGGTCGCTTCATCACCGTCCAGTGCCGTCGCCGCTGATAGCGGCGGTACACGGGGTCGAGCGCCTCGCGGTTGCTGGAGCCATCGTCCACCAGGAAGAAGCGCAGCCTGCCCGGATATTCCAGGTGACCGACCGAATCGCAGCATTTTGCGAGGACGTCCGGATCCTCGTTGTAGCAGGGCAGGACGAGGTCCACGCTCGGCCATACAAGGTTGGCCGGCCTGGGAGGCTTCGCCAGGTACTGCCGCGCGTAACGGCCCTGAGCTATCCCGTAGGAGACGACGACGCCCACGTAGACCAGGGTCACGAACAGCAGAGAGGGCTCAATCACGCGGGTCCCCTCAAAGGTGTGTTGAATCGGTGATCACGGCTGGAAAAATTCCACTGCAGCGATTCCACCACAGGTGCAGATGAGACCTCGCGCATCGCGGCAGCGCAGTCCTGTGCATGACACTCGAACTGTCATGTAGGCGACTCGGTACGGCGGGGGGGCACGGTCCGGAGGACCCGGCCGCGGTGACATCGGCGCGGCCGCGGAGGCAGCACCGAGTCACGAAATGTGTACACTCTTTCGTTGCTCCATTCAAGAGCGAAATGGTTGGCGATGTCCCCCGACGCCGCTCTCAGGTCTCGACGCGGCGTTTGAGCTGGTCGAAATCGAGAATCTCGAGCTTCCCCTCGGACATGCGGATCAGTCCGCGTTTCTCGAGCGAGCGCAGGGCGAGGTTCACCGTCTGCCTGGCGCCACCGACCATGTTCGCCAGCTCCGTCTGGGTGAACCGGCTCTGGTCCAGGATCGTGGTGCTCGGCCCTCCTGGCGCCTCGGCCAGCTCCAGCAGCTTGCGAGCCAGCCGTCCCTGCAGATCGAGGAAGACCAGGTCGGTCGTCTGGCGGTTGGCCCGGCGGACCAGCTCACCCAGGGACCGCAGCAGCGCGTCGACCACGCCCTCGTCGGAGCGGAGCACCCCGATGACCTTGTCGCGAGAGATGCCGAGCACGCGGCTCGGCTCGATCGTCTCCGCCGTGGCCGAGCGGGGGCCGCCGTCCAGCAGCGCGACCTCCCCGAACACCGCCGCCGGTGTCCAGTGACGCGCCAGCTCCACGACCTCGCCGTGACGTGAGCGGACAACCAGCTTCACGGCGCCGCTGGCCAGCACGAACATGCGATCGCCCCACTCGTCCTGGACGAAGATGGTCTGGCCCTTGTCGAAGGTGATCTGCGTGGTCGCCCTGGCCAGCTCCCGCCGGACCTGCTCGTCGAGTGTGTGAAACAGCTCGGTCCGACCGAGCAGCTCGGTGACGTGATCGATGTCCATTTCTTCCGTTCCCAGCCGTCCGTTCGGGTCGAAGGGGGGAAACGCTGCTGCCGCATGTTACGACTGGCCGCGCCCTCATTTCGTTACGGCCGGCAGGCTGTGGAAACCACGCGATCAGGGAGCTGAAGTGACCGGCCGGCCGGCCGGCCGAGTTCATCCGCGGCACCGTGTCATCTACCCGATACTCCGGCTGTCCAGGCATTGACGGTCAGGCATTGGGGGACCTGGAAGTCTGTCCGGGCAAGCGCTGCACCTCAACGGCGTGGAGGCACCCGATGCGCAGTCGCCGCCCAACCGGGACGATCAACGGAAAATGGATGACCCAACGACTGCTCCTGGTCCTGATGCTCGCCGTGGTATTGGCGATCGTCGCCGGGGCCAGCGCCGCGGTGGCGGCCCCCGCGCGCGACGCTCATGACCGGGCGGCGCTCCACGACGACGCCGCATCTACCGGCCAGCTCTCGACGACCGACGAACCCGCGTCCGGGCATGGCGGTTCCTCCCCGGTCGTCCCGTTGGTCTTCGCCGGGATCGTGATCCTGGCGGCCACCGGTCCGTGGGTGCCTCCTGGCTCGCGGTACGTGTCCTACCGGGTCGAACGCCGCTGGTAGCTGGATCGCTCCGGGCGGAGCGCGGCGTTACCGGCCGCCTGGCCTCGCGGTGGCGCATGGTCACGCGGTCGGTCAGTCGTTGGGTCGCTGGCTCCAACTGAACAGCGACAACCCGCCGTCGACCGGGACGTTGGCGCCTGTGATGTAGCCCGACCAGGCGTCGCTCAGCAGCACCAGCGCCACCTTGGCGACGTCCTCCGGGTCGCCGGGTCGCCGCAGCGGGATGCGCGGCTGGGTCAACTCGTACTTGGCCCGCTGCTGCGGCGTGTTGAGATCAGGTGCCGTCCTGATCCAGCCGGGGGAGATGGCGTTCACCCGGATGCCGTGCGACCCCAGCTCATGCGCCAGCTCGCGGCAAAGCATCGCAACGCCCGCCTTGCTCGCGCTGTAGTGTGGGCGCTGTGCGACGAAGGTGTCGTGCAGGGACGAGATGAACAGGATCGCCCCCCGACGGTTGCGCTGGATCAGCTCGCGAGCCAGCCGTCTGGTGAAGAACAGCGGCCCACGCAAGTTGGTCCGAAGGACCAGGTCGAACTCGGGCTCCTGGAGGTCGAGGAAGCCATGCTCGGTGCTGATGCCGAGATTGTTGACGATCAGTTCCACCGGGCCGTCCTCCAGGATCTCCTCCGCCAGGTCGGTGACGTCGGGCCTGGCGATGTCGTCGGCCACCCAGTGGCACCCGGGCGCGCCGTTGAACGCGCGCTCCAGGGACTCCTTGTCGTTGTCGACCGCGACCACGCGGGCCTCGGCCGTGATCAACCGGTGCGCGATGGCGAGGCCGATGCCACGCCCAGCTCCGGTCACGACCGCGCGCCGTCCCTTGATGTCCGCCGGGAGCGGTCCGGGATCGCCTGCTCCAGCCGTCATCTCGTACCCGGTCACCAGCCTGCCCGGCGGCGTAGCTCAGTGGGATCGAGCAGCTCGATCGACGAGCCGACGACGCGCACGAAGCCCCGCTTCTCCAGCGAACGCAGCGCGATGTTCACGCTCTGGCGGGAGCCGCCGACCATGTTGGCCAGCTCGGTCTGGGTGACGCGGCGAGCTCGCAGCCGCCCGTCATGCTCTGTCGAGGGGTCCGCCGCCTCGGCCAGCTCGAGCAGTCGCCGTGCCAAGCGGCCGGGGAGGTCGAGGAAGACCAGCTCGATCGCCTGCTGATCGGCGCGCCGGATCAGGCCACCGAGCGCCTTGAGCACCTGGTCCACGATCTGGGAGGTCGACCTGAGCAGTCGGATCAGGTCATCCCTGGTCACCACCGCCAGGGTGGTCCGCTCGACCGCTTCAGCGGTGGCGGAGCGTCGGCCGCCGTCCAGCAGGGCGACCTCGCCGAACACCGCCGGGCGCCAGTGGCGGGCCAGCTCCACCACGTCGCCCTGGGCCGATCGGACCACCAGCTTGACCGCGCCCTCGGCGATCACGAACAGCCGGTCGCCAGGCTCGTCCTGCACGAAGATCGTCTGCCCCTTCTCGGCCATCCTGGTGAGCGTGTGCCCTGCGACCTCCGCGAGGGTCGCGGCGTCCAGCACGCCGAACAGATCCGTCTCTGCCAAGAGCTCGGCGACCTGACGTGGTGTCACCTGCCTTCCTGCCTCATGCCCGATCCCCCTGGAGACCCGTCTCCCCCGTTGTCCCCGCGCCGACCGCCGGCCCATCGCCCGCGGCGATGCGATCGAAAGGGATAAACGCAGCTTAATCCATCGCCTCTGCCCACCCAAGCATGACGCGGAGAACCCGCCGAGGAGTGGCCTGTTCAGGCGGACTCTGGCCGATCACGACGGAGGGTTTCGCCGCTCCCGCGGTCCCGGCTCGCGCCCCTGCGGCGGCCTGGGCCCCCAGGGCCGGGCCGGGCCGCCGGGACCAGGGGTATTCCAGCTGTCGAGCAGCCGCTGGTTGTCGTGCTCGGCCCGGCGGACCAGGCGGATCTGCCGCTGTCCCAGGAGCAGGATCACCGCGAACAGCAGCACCCCGACGCCGAGGCCGGCGAGCAGCGCGCTGGGGTGGACGCCGCTGCCGAGCGTCGCCGGGAGCGCCACCACCAGCAGCCACACCAGGGTGGTGCCGACGCTGACCAGGAGGGCGTTCGGGATGGTCCGGGCACGCAGGCGCCGCTCGGCGGAGCGCGCCAGCATGACCGCCGCCTCGGCCTCGGCGGGGTCGTTGAGGGTCTCGCCACCCGCGACCGCCCTGGCGATGCGGCGCCTGGCGTCCTGGTCCAGTTTGGCTTGGCTCACCCAAGCATCATGCCGCTGGTGGCCGCGCCTGGCCAGCGCTTTGTCAGTCGGCGGAGCGGCCGGCGGCGACGAAGGTGGTGAAGTTGAACTTGAGATCCTGGATGCGGCGCTCGAGCACGCGCAGCCCGAACAGGTCCGCGCAGCGCTCCGCCGCGATCACCGCGGTGGTCGGCGGCAGCTCGCCGGCGCCGAGCATGCGCGCCGCCTCGGCCGTGTCCGCCTCCTCGGTCACCAGCGTGGTGGGAAAGTTGTGCCGCAGCCACATGCGGCACTGGCGGATCGCCTGCTGGTGCGAGGCGATGCGGTCGATCTGCTGGCGACCCTCCAGGTCGGGGTGGACCAGCAGGGTGTGGTTCACGTCGATCTCGAACAGGTCGACCACGCGGAAGCGGTGCGCCGCCATGGCGTACACGCTCTCGTACACGACCCCGCCGTTGGAGTTCTCCAGCGCGAAGATGCCGTAGTCGATCCTGCCGTCCTCGACCGCCGACAGCACGCCCTCGGTGCTGAGCAGCTCGATGATCTCGACCTCGCCGAGGGCGTTGTCGCGGGCGTACTCCAGCGCAGCCTCCTCCGAGAACGACCCGCGGATGCCCATCACCCCGATCCTGCGGAGGTCACCCACGGCCGCCCACCTCCGTGGCGAAGCTGGCGAGCGCGGCGCGGCGCCGATACATGAGCGGCACTCGGTCATCCCTTCAGGTCGCGGCGGTCGATCATGGTGGCGCGCTCGGGGCGGCCGTCGCGGAGGTCGAGACGGAACAGGGAGCCGGTGCGGAACTGGGGATGGCCGTCCAGCAGCCCGGCCGCCCCGAGGTAGAGCGGGATGAGGTCGCCGTGGCTGACCGCGACCACCGAGCGTCCCGGATGGGCGGCCGCGGCGGCGCTGACGAAGCCGGCCAGGTCGGCGCCGTCATAGCCGAGCCGGTCATCCGGCTGGACCTCCAGGCCGAGCGCCTCGGCCAGCGGCTCGGCGGTCTCCATGCAACGCTGCCACGGGCTGGCGGCCACCACCGCCGGCCGCTCGGCGGCGAGCGCGGTCGCGAGCCGGTCGGCCTGGAGGCGCCCGCGCTCGATCAGCGGGCGGTCCCGGTCCGCGCCATCCCAGGTCTCCCGGTCCGCCGCCTTGGCATGGCGGACCAGAAAGACAATGGTGCTGTTGGCTGCCATGAGCGTCACTGTGCCATAGGATCGCGCCCGATGACCCTGTTGCGGGTGGCCACCTGGAACGTCCAGACGTGCAGGACGCGCGATCCGGACCCGGACCGCGTCGACCTCGACCGCACCGCGGCGATCCTGCGCTCGATCGATGCGGACCTGGTCGCCTTGCAGGAGATCGACCGCGAGCAGGAGCGCAGCGGCGATGCCGACCAGGCGCGGGCGCTCGGCGAGCTGCTCGGCATGCGCTGGTGGTTCCAGCCCGCGCTGCTGGGGAGCGCGTCCGGTCCGAAGCGGTGGAGCCGCGCGGAGCCGGACACGGACCCGGGCGGTCCCGCCTACGGCATCGCGCTGCTGTCGCGCCTGGAGCCCGAGTCGGTGACGCCGGTCGCGCTGCCGCACCCGGAGGGCGAGCCGAGGGTGGCGCTGATCGCGCGGATCAGTCTCCAAGCCGGGCCGATGACCGTCGCGGCCACCCACCTGAGCTTCCTGCAACGCTCCGGCATCCGGCAGCTTCGCTGGCTGCAGCGCCGGCTGGAGGCCGAGCCGGCGCCGCGGCTGCTGCTCGGTGACCTCAACCTGTGGCGACCGATGGTCCGGGTGGTGTCACGCCGCGGTTGGCGGCCGCTGGCGCGTGGCCGCACCTTCCCGAACTGGCCGCCTGGCAGCGCCGGTCGCTCGGTCCAGATCGACCACGTCCTGGCAAGCGACGGCGGCGACCGACTGCGGGTCCACCGCAGCCGCGTCGCCGCCGGGCCCATCTCCGATCACCGCGCGCTGGTCGTCGACCTCGAGGCCGGCTGACCGGCGCGCGGGAGGGCGTACTAGGAGGGGCGGTCGAACCAGCCCTGGAAGGTCTGGGCGAAGAACAGGTCGCCGGAGACCTTGAGCTTGCCGGTCATGAACAACTGGACGCCGTTGGCCTTGCCGGTGATCAGGCGAAGGAAGTCCGGCAGGGCGGCGCGGATGGTCACCCGGGGGCTCTCGGCGGCGCCGCGCCCGACCTCGCAGCGGCCGTCGGCGATGCGCATCGCGTAGGGGTGGGTGCCGTCCGGCGCGGTGATCTCGTACTGGACGGTGGCCTGCTGGCCGCCGGCCTTGGAGGCGTTGAAGGCGGTGGACATGCCCTCGAAGACGCCGTCGAGGAATTTGGCGGAGCCGCCCTCCTGCGCTTGGACAGCGGCGGTGATCTCGTCGTTGGAGTGCTGGTCCAGCGCCGTGCTGAGCGAGTTGTAGTCGGTGGCGTCGATCTGGCTCATCCATCTCCTCCCGGCTTGGGGGCGGGACGCGGCATGCAATGCTACCAAGAGTAACGCCCGATACGAGCACGTGGAGTGCTGATTATCGCTCGTGCGGAGGACGAGCGGGATGTCCTCATCACGGTAGAGCCGGCATGGAGTCGAGTCTGGGCACCTGGTCGGGCCATACCAGGGGCGCGACGGTCTCCGCGAGCGGCGGCGCCGAGCCGAGGCCGGCGAGCACGCGGGGGGCGTCAGCCGAAGTCGATGCTGGAGTAGCGACTCAGCTTCGAGAGCTGGTGCCTGGCGTCGATCACCCTGGTGGTCCCGGACTTGGAGCGCATCGAGAGCGACTGGGTGAGCGCCCCGCGTCGGTCGAAGCGGACGCCGCGCACCAGCTCGCCGTCGGTCACCCCGGTGGCGGCGAAGAACACGTTGTCGCCCTTGACCAGGTCATCGATGGTGAGCACCTTGTCGAGGTCGTAGCCTTGCTCGATGGCGGCGCGGCGCTCGTCGTCGTTGCGCGGCCACAGGCGTCCGAACATCGCCCCGTCGAGGCACTTCAGCGCGCAGGCCGCGATCACGCCCTCTGGCGTCCCGCCGATGCCCACCAGCAGGTCGACGCCGGTGCCCTCGCGCGCGGCCATGATCGCGCCGGCAACGTCGCCGTCAGTGATGAACTTGATGCGGGCGCCGGCCTCGCGGATCTGGCGCACCATGTCCTCGTGCCGCGGGCGGTCCAGGATGCAGACGGTGAGGTCGCCGACGGCGACGCCCTTGGCCTTGGCAACCGCGTAGAGGTTGTCGCGCAACGGCGCCTGGAAGTCCACGGCGCCGGCGGCCTCCGGGCCGACGACCAGCTTCTCCATGTAGACGCACGGGCCGGGATCGAACATCGTGCCGCGTTCCGACAGGGCGACCACCGAGATGGCGTTCGGCATGCCCTTGGCGCTCAGGGTGGTGCCGTCGACCGGGTCCACGGCGATGTCGACCTGCGGGTCGCTGCCGTTGCCGATCTCCTCGCCGTTGTAGAGCATCGGCGCGTTGTCCTTCTCGCCCTCGCCGATGATGACCACGCCGGTCATGGAGATCGAGCCGAGCACCGCCCGCATCGCGTCGACCGCCGCCTGGTCGACCGATTCCTTGTCGCCGTAGCCCATCTTGCGGGCCGCGGCCATCGCCGCCGCCTCGGTCACCCGAACGAGCTCGAGGGCGAGGTTGCGGTCGGGGGCCTCTAGACCAGGACGAGCGGCCATCGCACACCTCCAGCAGCAGCGTGAATGCGCGTACGACGACCCTAGCAGGTGGCCTGCGGGCACGCTCCTCGAGGAAGCCGTGCAGGGGTGATCGGAGTGTTTTGGGGCTGGCGTACGCGGCCGCCCGCGCTTACTCTAACCGGTGGAGGCCAGTGCTCCATCTGCGCGTGGGCATGGGCCTCCGTGACAGCAGGGCCCCGGCGCTCCCGATCCCACCCGGACAGCGCCGTGGGCCCGCTGTGTTCACGGGAGCCCATGGCGGGACCGGAACGCGGCGGCGTCGAGGCGGTGTGTGTTCCTGGCCATGCCGGTCATGGCAGCTCGTGAAGGGACCGGAACGCGGCGGCGTCGAGGCGGTGTGTGTTCCTGGCCATGCCGGTCATGGCAGCTCGTGAAGGGACCGGAACGCGCCGGCGTCGAGGCGGTCGGCGTCGCCGCGCAGCTCCTCGAACCGGTCTCTGGCGGCGGGCTCGGAGGAGAACCGCTCGCTCAGGACCACCGTGGCGTTGGCCCGGGCGATCACCCGCACCAGCCAGTTCGTGCGCCCCGCCCGCGACACCAGCACGGTGTAGGCGTCGCTGGCGGTCGCCGCGCCCTCGCCCTGGTCGGGCTGCACCAGCACCTGCTCTGCCATGTCGCGCGGCAGCGAGTACTCGCGGGACTCGATGCGGATGTGCAGCCACTCGGCGGTCGCCTCCAGCACCTGCACGTCGACGCCCGGATGTAGCGGCGAGGCAGGCGTGAGGCGGGCGCTGTCCTCCAGTCGCAGCTCGCTGATCCGTCCCCGACCACCCGGCGGGAGGCTGGCCAGCGGGCGGTTCGCGCCAGCGCCGGCTCGCGAGGTCACAACGAGCGGACCCGGCAGGACAGCGGCCTGGTCAGCAGGCCGAGCACCGGGGACTCCGCGAGCTGCACCAGCAGCGGGTCCAGTGCCGCCTCGGCGTCCAGCAGGTCGGCCCAGCAGCTCACCACCAGCACGTCGGTACCCTCCCTGAGCAGGATCCCGCCCTCGTAGCCGGGAGCTGAGCGTTCAGACGGCCCGATGTCGCGGCCCCACATCGCGGCCACGGCAAGCGCCGCCTCCTCCGTTCGCGTGGTCGCACGCAACACCCGAGCGATCACCCTGTCACCTTCCTTGGCCATGGCAGCCACCGACCACAGCCGGCGGCCGCCCACCTTCCATGTGATCGGCCGGGTGGGGGACAGCGGCTATGCGCCGTCCGGATGGCCCTGACGTGGCGAAATCTTGCTACGCCGCCGACGGGTTCACGTACAGGTCGCCCTTGGCGACGGTCGCGGGCACGGCGCGCAGGCGCGGCGGCGTGCGCAGCCCATGGCTGCCGAGCGGCTCGCCGGACTGGTCCCAGGCCTGCTGTGCGCAGGGGCGCGCGAACCCGGTCGGCGTGCCCACCACCGGGCACGAGCCGGTCGGCGCCAGGAAGGTCCGGAGCGTCCCGCGGCGGTCGACCACCACGACCTCGTCAGCCCGCAGGGGCGCCTGGCTGACCGCGCCGTCGGCGAAACGGGTCACCGGCGCCACCCGCTGCCAGGGCGCGCCGGGGCGCCCGCCCTTGACCAGGAACAGCGTCCCCGCAACCAGGATCACCAGCCCGAACAGGATCGCCGCCAGCATCCACGGCAGCCCGAGCTGGCTGCGCAGGATCAGCTTGCGCGCTTTGCCCGCCCTCGGCGGCAGGTAGGCGACGCGTTGGGGGGTCGGGTCCTGGGGCACGTGACTGCGGCTCCTCGGTGCTGGGCCTCCCGGCGCCTGGCGGCGCGGCGCCGGCTGGGGCGATGCCGCCCACCGGTAGTATCTTCCCAAGTAGGGGCGGGTCGCGCGCCTGTTCCCGACGGCAGGACGAGAAAGGGGCGGACGTCGCGGTGGCGCAGGGACGGATTCGGGTCGTGATCGCCAAGCCGGGACTGGATGGGCACGACCGTGGGGCCAAGGTCGTGGCTCGCGCCCTGCGGGACGCCGGCATGGAGGTCATCTACACCGGCCTGCACCAGACGCCCGAGCAGATCGTCGCGGCGGTCCTCCAGGAGGACGCCGACGCCGTGGGGCTCTCGATCCACTCGGGCGCCCACATGACGCTGTTCCCCAGGGTGGTCGAGCTGCTGCGCGAGCGGGACGCCTCGGACATCCTGGTCTTCGGGGGCGGCATCATCCCCCGCGAGGACATCGCCGCGCTCAAGAAGGTCGGCGTGGCGGAGATCTTCACCCCCGGCGCCCCCACCCAGAAGATCGTCGACTGGCTGCGGGCCACGCTGGGCCAGAACGCCTGAGCGGTCCGGCGCCGGCGCGGCGCGCTGACCGGAACGGAGCCGCTGCCGGCACGCACACGAAGCGACGAGGGTAGCGCATGGACTTGTTCGAGCATCAGGCCAAGGAGCTGTTCGCGCGGTACGGCGTGGCCGTCCCAAGGGGTCGGGTCGCCTGGTCGCCGGAGGAGGCGGAGGAGGTCGCGGCCGAGCTGGGCACCACCGTGGTGGTCAAGGCCCAGGTGCAGGTCGGCGGCCGCGGCAAGGCGGGCGGGATCCAGCTCGCCAGGGACCCCGCCGAGGCGAGGCGACAGGCCGAGCGGATCATCGGCATGGACATCAAGGGCCACGTGGTCCGGCGAGTGCTGGTCGAGGAGGCCAGCGAGATCACCGCCGAGTACTACGTCTCGATCCTCCACGACCGGGCGGGCAAGGGGTTCCTGGCGATGGCCTCGCCCCAGGGCGGGGTCGAGATCGAGGAGGTCGCGGCCGCCACGCCCGAGGCGATCGTCAGGGTGGCGATCAACCCGCTGGTCGGGCTGCGGCCCTACCACGTCAACCAGCTCGTGTTCGGCGCGGGCTTCGACGGGCGCGCCCGCAAGGGCGCCGCCGAGATCCTCGCCAGGCTGTACGACGTGCTGCTCGGGGCCGACTGCACGCTGGTCGAGGTCAACCCGCTGGTGCTGACCGCCGACGGCCAGGTCAAGGCGCTCGACGCCAAGGTGAGCCTCGACGACTCCTCGCTGTTCCGGCACCCCGACCTGGAGGCGCTGCGGGACACCTTCGCGGTCGACCCCCAGGAGCAGGCCGCCAAGGAGCGCGGCCTCAACTACGTGAAGCTGGACGGCTGGGTCGGCATCATCGGCAACGGCGCCGGCCTGGTCATGTCCACCCTCGACGTGGTCGCCCAGGCGGGCGGCAAGGCCGCCAACTTCCTCGACGTGGGCGGCGGTGCCTCGGCCGAGACCATGGCCGCCGGCCTGGAGGTGATCCTCTCCGACCCCAAGGTCCGCAGCGTGCTGGTGAACATCTTCGGCGGCATCACCCGCGGCGACCTGGTGGCCCAGGGGGTCCTGGAGGCGCTGGACCGCCTCGGGGACCGCGTGCGGGTGCCGCTGGTGGTGCGTCTGGACGGGACCAACGCATTGCAGGGCCGGGAGCTGCTGGCCAAGTCGCCGTCGGAGAAGGTCGTGACCGCCGCCACCATGCTGGAGGCGGCCGCCAAGGCGGTCGAGCTGGCCGGAACCCCTGGAGCGGCCGGGACCATTGGGAAGGAGGGGGCGTAGCCATGGCGATCCTGGTCGATGACAACACCAGGCTGGTGGTCCAGGGCCTTACCGGCCGCGAGGGCCGTTTCCACGCGCTGCGCAACCGCGACTACGGCACCAAGGTGGTCGCCGGCGTGACCCCGGGCAAGGGCGGGCAGGACGTGGACGGCGTCCCGGTGTTCGACACCGTGGCCGCCGCGGTGGCCGAGGCCGGCGCGAACACCTCGCTGATCTTCGTGCCCGCGCGCTTCGCCGTGGATGCGCTCTACGAGGCGGTCGACGCTGGCATCAGCACGATCGTCCACATCACCGAGAACATCCCCGTGCTCGACATGACCCGCGCCTACAACTACGTGCGGGCACGCGGCGCGACCCTGATCGGCCCGAACTGCCCGGGCGTGATCTCGCCGGGCAAGGCCAACGTCGGCATCATCCCTGGCGAGATCACCCACGCCGGCCCGGTGGGGCTGGTGTCGCGCTCGGGGACGCTCACCTACCAGGTCATGTACGAGATGGCCGAGGCGGGCGTCGGGCAGACGACCTGCGTCGGCATCGGCGGCGACCCGGTGGTCGGCTCCAACTTCATCGACGTGCTGCGCCTGTTCGAGGCCGACCCGGAGACCGAGGCCGCGGTCATGATCGGCGAGATCGGCGGCGACGAGGAGGAGCAGGCGGCGGCGTTCGTGGCCGAGCGGATGACCAAGCCGGTGGTCGCCTACATCGCCGGGTTCGAGGCGCCGCCAGGCAAGCGCATGGGGCACGCGGGCGCGATCATCTCGGGATCGAGCGGCACGGCCGCGGCCAAGGCCGAGGCGCTGGAGCGCGCGGGCGTGCGGGTCGGGCGCAACCCGACCGAGACCGCCGAGCTCGCCGTCGCCGCCGCCAGGCGCGAGTAGCAGCCGCTCGCCAAGTGGGCATATGCCCGAAAGTCCAACAACGTGCGATTCTTTTAAATATCCTTGTAAGGGTCTAACCTATTCAAAACTGACGCTTGCTGGTCAGGTCAGCTCTTCCGAGTGCGGCGGGAGGCCGGATGGGGATCGACCCGAACCTGCGGTGGGAAGCCGACAGCTCCACGCGGTACCTCTGCGTCGGTGCCGAGATCGACAGCGATTTCGCCCACGAGGTCATCGAGGCGGTGCTCGAGGAGCGGTACCAGGCGGTGGCTCCGTCCTTCGGGATCGATCTCGTCCCGGTGGTCCGCCATGCCCTCAACGGGCGTCGGCGCCGGACCACCCGCGACCTGACCGTCGCGGCCCTGGCGGCGGTCAACCTGCTCCTCAACCCTGTCGGCAGCGTCGCCACCGTGGTCGCCTGGCTGGTCACCCGATTCTTCTACCGGCGGACCCGCCTTCGCTGGCCGCAGGGGGGAACGCGGAACGCGCTGGCGGTGGGCGCGATCGCCTACGTGACGATCGGGGCGCTGCTCGGGCTCATGGTGGTCCTGCCGGCCGCGGCGTTGGGTGTGGCGGCCGGGACCTCGTCGCCAGGTTTGGCCAGGCTCTTGACGTCGTTGCTCCGGATCGCCTCCATCGGGAGCGTGCTCTCGCTGCTGGCTGTCTGGGGGGTGGTCCTGTGGGAACGGCTCGCCACCCGGTCGGTGCTGGTCGACACCCTCAGGTGGGACACCTACGACCCGGCCAGGCGCTCGGTCCGCGTCGACCTGGATCCCAGGGCGCAGCAGCGCCTCCAGGTCATCGACGAGATGCAGCGGCGCCACAACGTCACCGCCTACAGCGGCTTCTTCCCCTTCCTGGGCGCCGGCGGCGAGCTGCGGACGTGGTCCTTCGGTATCGACCTCACCCGCGGGACGCCTGGGTTCGCGATGGACGGCCAGCGGCCCGACGGCCAGCAGCCGCCGCCGTTCACCATCGCCGAATTGCAGGCCCACGTCGCCCAGCGGCTCGAGGCGCTGCGCTCGCCCGACCTCGACCCCGCCCATCGCCTCGGCGGCCTGATCGTCGAGGACCGCCTCTTCATTCACGGCACGCACGTCTGGCGTGACGGCCGCTTCCTACCGGACGCCTGGCGTCCGCCGCTCGCCTGGGTCGAGCCGGCGGTGCTGGCGCGGATCGGCGACGAGCCCGGCGGCGTCGTCCGGCATTTCAAGTGCGCGCGGGTGGAGTCGTGGGGTCGCGAGGTCGTGCTGTCGGTCTTCCTGCATTTCGCCACCGACGGCCGGACGCTCTACGTCGAGCAGACCGCCTGCCTGCTCCCGCCGATCAAGACCAGCTATCGAATCGTCGACGGCATGACCCGGAGCCTGTCGACCGAGGAGCTCTACGGCGTGCTCTGGGCGACGTTCAAGGAGGTGCCGGCGGCGCTGCTCCGCGCCCCGGGCGAGCTCTGGCGCGCCTGGCGCTCCAAGCGCCGCGAGCGCAAGCAGGACAACCGGCTCCGGGCCGCCATCGCCGAGGGGCTGCCGGTCGACTACGGCGCCAGGGTCAGCGTACGGGAGCTGGGCGCAGCCGACAGTTGCCGGATCTGGTTCCAGCAGCTCGACGCGGCCAAGCACCAGAAGGTCATCGAGCTCCAGGTGCTCAACGCCATCCTGGATTTCCTCGAGCGCCACGACGTCGACACGACCGAGTTCCGTAGCCGGCAGGCGAGCATCCTCAACAACAACACCGTCCTGGTGAACGGCGACATGAAGGACAGTCAGGTGGCGGTCGGGACCGCGGCGACGGCGACCGGGACTCCAACCCCGGCGGCCGCGGCCGGTCCCTCGAAGCGATGACGAGCTACCAGGAGGCGGCGATGCCGGTATCGGGCTCGCAGGGCAACAACCTCAGCATCGGAGGCGACGTCAGCGGCAGCGCGATCGCGGTCGGCACCGGCGCGCGAGCCTGGATCGCTCCGGCGACCATCGCGGCGCTGCAGCAACGTGGCGCCAACGAGCTCGCCGAGCGCCTCCGCGACCTGGAGCAGGCGCTGGCGCTCGACGGTGAACGGCTCGGCGACGCGGCCGGCCCCGTGCGCGAGCAGGCCGAAGCGGTCGGCGACGAGCTGGCCAGGCAGTCACCCCGCAAGTCGGTGGTGGCCAACCTGCTCCACGGCCTCTCGGAGCACGCGCAGTCGGCGACCGCGGTCGTCAACGCCGTGCACAGCCTCCTCGAAGCCGTCCACCGGCTCCTCTGAATTCGTTGGGCCCGCGGCGGTCAGCAGCGTCACTCGGCGATCACCACGGTGCTGATGACCTTGTCGGCAAAGGTCTGCCGCCGGTTGTCCCAGATCGGCCAGAGGTAGCCGAGGTAGCACGGCAGCGAGTCCAGGATGTGGGCGATGTCGCGCACGAAGGCCATCCCACCCCCGATCGGCTGACCGTTGTCCATGCGCAGCAGCTTGATGCCGAGGGCCTGCTTGCCCCACGACTGGCCGGTGCGGCCGGCCAGGATCCAGCGGTTGTAGATCCACACCGCGAAGCCGACCAGGTACAGCAGGCCGGCGATCAGGCCGGGGCCGCGGGAGTCGTTGCGGCCGCCCGAGACCAGCGCGATCGCGATGCCGATCGGCACCACGATCGTCAGGTAGTCGATCAGGAAGGCGCCGACCCGCTGCGGCCAGTTGGCGAGCTTGTGGCCCATGTAGTACCCGGCCGGCTCGGCCTGGCCATAGGCGCCGGGCGCGGGAGCGCCGTAGCCGGGCGGCGGCGAGCCGTAGCTCGGTGGCGGGGGGCCGTAGCTCGGTGGCGGGGGTGGATACGACGGCGGCTGGCCCTGGCCAGGCTGGTCGACGTCCCCAGAACCGTATCCTTGCGTCATCACCGCTCCTTCAGGATGTCCTGCCGGCCTGCTGCTCGGCGAGGTCGCCGATGTACGGCAGTTTGAAATGGTTGCCCTGGAAGCCCTGGACCATCAGCACCACCCAGAGCACCAGCCCGGCGAGCCAGGCCAGCCAGAGCACGATGTTCAGCGGGAAGAAGGTCAGCACCTGTCGCAGGATGCCGACCACCGCCCAGACGATCCCGAAGATGATCGCCTGCATGGCGTGGAAGCGGACCTCGGGCCGGCGGTCGATCACCAGGAAGATCACCCCGGTGAGGATGGTGAGCACGTACGCCAGGCCCGAGGCGACGTTGGCGTCCATGCCACTGCCGCTGCCGCGCTGCTGGCCGGTCCTGCCAGGCCCGCCCGGGCTCGGGTCCTGGCCGGTCCAGCCAGGGCCGCCCTGCCCGGTCGGCGGGGGTGGAGGGGGCGGCGGTGGGCTGTCCCACCCGGTGGGGCCGGGGCCGCCGGCCTGCGGTCGCTCGTCGGGGGGCGGTGGTGTGGTGCCTCCAGTCATCGGTCCTCCTCGTGATCCTGGCCGTCCCAGTGGGCCGAGGGCCAGCCCAGGACGAGCCGTCCCGAATCCCTCAGATCCATCCGAAGCGGTGGAGCTGGAAGGCCCAGCTCGCCGCGGCCAGCACGCCGACCGCCCACCAGGCCCGGCGACGGGCAGCCGGGCTCCACGGCGCCGGTGCCGGCGCGAGGCCGACCGCCCTCGCCGCCAGCAGCAGGGTCATGTACAGCGTCCCCACGGCGAGCACCAGCACGAACGGGTTGGCGGCCAGCGCCGAGCGCGGATCGCCGGCGGCGAGTCCGGTCGCGGCGGTGGTCATGCCGCACAAGGGACAGGGAACGCCGGTGAGCGTGCGCAGCAGGCACGGCAGGCCGAGCCCGGTCGCGTGGCTGGCCGCCGGGTACACGAAGGAGGCCGCCGCGGCAGCCAATCCGGCCAGCCCGAGCTGCTCCGGCACGGAGTGCGGCCGGCGGATCGCCCCACTCGATCCGTCGCTGCCTGCCAATTCCTCACCCTTTGTGCGATAGTCCCTTTCTGCAGGTTGGCGCAGTGAATCACAACCCTGCGGGGCGCAGCAATCGGCTCGAGGCGGCCGAGCCGTTGCACTTGCCGGGATGGGCCACCGATGGCAGCATCCTCGCGCAAGGAGCGCCGGGGAAAGTCGGGGGTACGTGGCACAAAGCAAGCGGATCGTCGTGCTCGTCTCCGGCGAGGGAACCAACCTTCAGGCGCTGGTCGACGCTGGCGCCGACCCAGGGTACGGCGCGCGCGTGGTGCTGGTGGTCAGCGACCGGCCCGGCGCCCACGGCCTGGAGCGCGCCCGCCGCGCCGGGATCCCGACCGAGGTCGTGCGACTGGAAGACCACCCCGACCGGCCCGCCTTCGATCGCGCCATCCGTGACGCGGTGGCGGCGGCGCACCCGGACGTGGTCTGCCTCGCGGGCTTCATGCGGATCCTCGGGCCCGAGTTCGTGCGTGCCTTTCCCGACAGGATCGTCAATACCCATCCGAGCCTGCTCCCGGCCTTCCCCGGCGCCCACGCGGTCCGCGAGACGCTCGCCTACGGTGTGCGCGTCACCGGCTGCACGGTCCACCTGGTGGACGAGGAGGTGGACCACGGCCCGGTGCTGCTCCAGGTGGCCGTGCCGATCGAGGACGGCGACGACGAGCGGCGCCTGCACGAACGCATCAAGGTCCAGGAGCGGCGCCTGCTGCCCGCCGCCGTCCGCCTGGTCGCGTTCGACCGCGTCCACCTCGACGGTCGCCGCGCGCGCCTGGATCCCGACCCCGCCCGCCCGCTGCCCGTGGAGGCCGCCCGCTCGAGTGAGGACGACGACGTGCCCGATCGCCAACCCATCCGCCGTGCCCTGGTCTCGGTCTTCGACAAGCAGGGCCTCGACCGGCTCGCCGCCGCGCTGGGTGGCGCCGGCGTCGAGGTGGTCTCGACCGGCTCGACCGCGCTCGCGCTGGAGGGCCACGGGCTGACGGTCACGCGCGTCGAGGAGCTGACCGGCGCCCCGGAGATGCTCGGCGGCCGCGTCAAGACCCTGCACCCCCGCGTGCACGCCGGCCTGCTCGCGGACACGGGCCTGCCGGAGCACCGGGCGGAGCTGGAGGCCGCCGGGATCGCGCCGTTCGACCTGGTGGTCGTGAACCTGTACCCGTTCGAGCAGGCCGTGGCCGACCCGGAGACCGGCGACGACCTGGCCATCGAGCGGATCGACATCGGCGGGCCCAGCATGCTGCGCGCCGCCGCCAAGAACCACGCGCGCGTCGCGGTGGTCTGCGATCCAGCGGACTACGGGCTGGTCGGGGACGCGCTGGCCGCCGGCGGCACCACCCTGGAGCAGCGCCGCGCCCTGGCCGCCCGCGCGTTCGCGCGCAGCGCCGCCTACGACGCGGCCATCGCCGCCTGGTTCGCCGGACGCGCCGGCGCGCCGGCGGGCGAGGAGGAGCTGCCGGCCATCCTGCCGCTCGGCGCCCGCCGCAAGCTGGCGCTCCGCTACGGCGAGAACCCGCACCAGGCGGCCGCGCTCTACACCGCCATCCAGCCCGGCGCGCCGCGGCCATGGGGCCTGGCCGCGGCGACCCAGCTCGCCGGCAAGGAGCTGTCCTACAACAACCTGCTCGACGCGGACGCCGCGTTGCAGATGGCCGCCGAGTACGCCGACCGGCCCTTCGCGGTGATCATCAAGCACACCAACCCCTGCGGCGCCGCCTGGGGCGCAACCCTGGAGGCCGCCTATGCCGCCGCGCTGCAGGGCGATCCGGTGAGCGCCTACGGCGGCATCGTCGGGCTGTCCCGCCCGCTGGACGAGGCCACGGCCCGGCGGATCGCGGAGGTGTTCACCGAGGTGATCGTGGCGCCCGGCTTCGACCAGGCGGCGCTGGAGGTGCTGGCGGCCAAGAAGTCGCTGCGGCTGCTGCGGGTGGACCTCGACCGGCCCAGGGAGGCCCTGCTGCTCCGCTCGGTGGCCGGCGGGCTGCTGGCGCAGGAGCCGGACCTCGGCCGCGACGACCTGACCAGTTGGAAGCTGGTCTGCGGCGACCCGCCCGCCGACGACCTGCTCGCCGATCTGGAGCTGGCCTGGACCGCCGCCAAGCACGTGAAGTCCAACGCCATCGTGCTGGCCCGGGGCGGCCGGCTGGTGGGGGTCGGCGCCGGCCAGCAGAACCGGGTCGACTCCGCCAGGATCGCGGTCGCCAAGGCGGGGGAGCGCGCCGCCGGGGCCGCTGCCGGCAGCGACGCGTACTTCCCCTTCCCCGACGGCCTCCAGGTGCTGGCCGACGCCGGCGTCAGGGCCGTCGCCCAGCCGGGCGGCAGCGTTCGCGACGACGTCGTGACCGCGGCCGCCGTCGAGGCGGGCGTGACCATGTTCCACACCGGACGACGCCACTTCCGCCATTGACTCCCGCGCCCATGGACGACCCCGTCGACCTGCTGCTGTTCCTGTCGGCGCTGGCGCTGTGCGTGCACATCTCCCGGACGATCACGCGGCGCCGCCGGTAGGGGGTCCGGGGGGCTCAAGAGCGAGGCCCCGGCCATGGGGCCACGGAGGCCACGCAGCGCCGAGCGTTAGCCCCCCGGTGAATCAGCCGCCTCGCGCAGCTCGGCGAAGGCGGCGGCCAGCTCGGCCGGCCGGTAGTGGGCGTTCAGGCCGCTGGGATTGGGCAGCAGCCAGGCGCGCATGCCCTCCACGAGCGCCGGGGCGGGGCCGACCTTGGGCTGCCGGAGGCCGAAGGCGGTCCCGAAGGCGCCGAGCCCGAGGAACGCCACCCAGGCCGGCCGGTAGCGGCGCAGCTTGGCGACCAGGAGCTCGCCGCCCTCGCGCAGCTCGGCGGGGCGCAGCTCGGCGGCGCCGGCGGTGGCCCGCTCGACCAGGTTGGTGATGCCGAGCCCGAGCTCCAGCAGGCGCTCCTGCTCGGCGGGGTCCAGCAGCCGTGGCGTGAACCCGGAGCGGTGCAGGGCCGGCCAGAAGCGGTTGCCGGGCCTGGCGAAGTGGCTGCCGGTCGCCGCCGAGTACAGCCCCGGGTTGATCCCGCAGAACAGCACGTCCAGGCCCGGCGCGATCACGTCGGGCACCAGCTTGCCGGCGGCGGCGGCGAGCGCCGCCGGGGTGGGCCGCTCCAGCTCTGGCCGCGTCATGGCGCTGCGTACGATACTGCGCGCCGCCAGGCCAGGTCGCGGTAGCGTTGATTGGCTCGGGAAGCTCGGCACGAGGGGGACGGATGACGGCGAGGACGTTGGACGGCAGGGCGGTGGCGGCGCAGATCCAGGAGGAGCTGGCCGACGAGGTCGAGCGGCTGGCCAGGGTGGGGGCGCGGCCGGGCCTTGCGGCGGTGCTGGTCGGCGACGACGAGGCCTCCCACATCTATGTCGGCGCCAAGCAGCGGGCGGCTGCGCGATGGGGGATCGACTCGCGCAAGGTCGCGCTGCCGGCGACCGCGACCCAGCGGCAGGTCCTGGATGCCGTGGCCGAGCTCAATGCCGATCCGACCGTCCATGGCATCATCGTGCAGCTCCCGCTGCCCCACGGCCTCGACCCGGTCCAGGTGCAGGAGGCGATCGATCCCACCAAGGACGTCGACGGCCTGCATCCCTGGAACGAGGGCCGGGTGCTGCGCGGCGACCCCGGGCTGGCGCCCTGCACGGCCGTGGGCATCGTCGAGCTGCTGCGGCGCGAGAAAGTCCAGGTGGAGGGCTCCCACGTGGTGATCGTCGGCCGCGGCCTGCTGGTCGGGCGCCCGCTGGCGGTGCTGCTGTCGGCCAAGGCGCCCGGCGCCAACGCCACCGTGACCCTCTGCCATACCGGCACCCGCGACCTCCCCAGCTACACCACCACCGCCGACGTGCTGGTCGCGGCGGCCGGGGTGCCGGCCATGATCACCCCGGAGATGGTCAAGCCAGGCGCCGCCGTGGTCGACACCGGCAACCACCGGATCGAGGGTCGCCTGGTCGGCGACGTCGCGCCGGAGGTCGCCGAGGTCGCGGGCGCGCTCACCCCTGTCCCCGGCGGGGTCGGGCCGATGACCGTCGCGATGCTCATGGCCAACACCATCACGGCGGCGTCCGAGCGGGCGGGGCGCGGCGCTTGACCGAGCTCGGCAGGCTCTCCTCGCTCCTGGACCAGGGCCGCTTCGTGGTGACCGGCGAGCTGGTGCCGCCTCGCACCTCCGACCCCGAGGCGGTGCGGCGGGTGGCGCGCCGGCTGCGCGGGATGGTCGACGCGGTCAACGTGACCGACAATGCCGCCGCTCGGGTGGCGATGGCCCCGATCCCGGCGGCCGTGCTGGTGGCAGCCGAGGGCCTGGAGCCGGTGCTCCAGCTCACCTGCCGTGACCGCAACCGCCTGGCGCTGGCCGCCGACCTGCTCGGCGCCCACGCGCTCGGCATCCGCGCGATCCTGTGCCTGTCCGGCGACCCCATCGAGGTGGGCCCGTTCACCGACGCCAAGGCGGTCTTCGACCTGGACGCGGTCGGCCTGACCCGGCTCGCCGCGGACCTCGGGCAGGGCGTCGGGCCGGGCGGGACGGCGGTGGGAGGGCCGGCGCCGTTCCTGATCGGCGTGGCCGAGGCGCCAGGCGTCGACCCGTCCGGCGGCGCCCGCCTGGAGGCGAAGATCGCCGCCGGCGCCCGTTTCGTGCAGACCCAGCCGGTCTTCGACGTGGCCGGGTTCACCGTCTGGCTGGAGCGCATGACCGGGCGGGGGCTCGCGGAGAAGGCCGCGATCCTGGCCGGCGTGCTGCCGCCCCGCTCGGCGGCGCAGCTCGAACGCTTCGCCGGCCTGCCCGGCTGGTCGGTGCCTCAGGAGACGCTCGCGCGGCTGCGCGCCGTCCGCGATCAGCGAGCCGAGGGGATCGCGCTGGCGGTCGAGGTGGTCGGGCAGGTGCGCGCGCTGCCCGGCGTGCGGGGCGTCCACCTGATGGGCCTCGGCCCCGACAGCGGCGTCCCGGAGGTTGCGGAAGCCGCAGGGCTGCTGCCTCGGCCGTTACCCTAGGCAGGGCCCGATCCATGTGGGGGGAGCTCGCTCCCCCCACGGCCCCCCAAGAGCGCCTGCGCCATGGTTCCCTGGTACCTATCCGCGCTGGTCGATCGGCACCCACTCGCGCGCACCGGGGCCGATGTACTCGGAGTCGGGGCGGATCAGGCGGTTGTCGGCGTACTGCTCGCGGATGTGGGCGGTCCAGCCGGCCATGCGGGCGGTGGCGAACAGCGTGGTGTAGAGGTCGGGCGGGATCCCCACCGCCGAGTACACGCTGGCCGTGTAGAAGTCGACGTTGGGGTACAGCCCCTTCTCCTCCATCACCGTCTGCTGGATCTGGTCGGAGATCTCGAACCAGTGGGTGTCGCCGAGCCGCTCGCCGAGGCGGCGGCTCATCTCGCGCAGGATCCGGGCGCGCGGGTCCCAGGTCTTGTAGACGCGGTGGCCGAACCCCATCACCTTCTGCTTGTCGCCCAGCCGGTGCTTGACGTAGTCGGCGGCCCGGTCGGGCGTGCGGATCTCGTCGAGCATGTAGCGGACCTGCTCGATCGCGCCGCCGTGCAGCCGCCCCTGCAGCGTGGCGATGGCGGCGGTCACGGCCGCGTACATGTCGGCCAGCGTCGCCGCCGCGACCCTGCCGGCGAAGGTCGACGCGTTCATGGTGTGGTCGGCGTAGAGCAGCAGGCAGACGTCGAAGTCCCTGGCGAGCTGCTCGTCCGGCTCCTTGCCGGTGAGCGAGTAGAGGAAGCTGCTGGCCAGCGACTGGTCGTCGCGAGGCTCGATCGCGTCGCCGCCGGTCCGCAGGCGTTGGATGGCAGCGACGATCTGCGGCGTCAGCGCGACCAGCTTGTACGCTTTGCGAAGATTCGCCTCGGAGCTCTCGTCGTCGACGGTCGGGTCCAGGGCCGCGGCGGCGGAGACCACGGTCCGCAGCACGGTCATCGGGTTGGTGCCATCGCCGAGGGAGGAGATCAGCCGCACCAGCGCCGGGTCCAGCCGCTGCTCGGACCGCAGGAAGGCGTTCTCCTCGTCGAGCTGCGCCCGCGTCGGCAGGGCGAGGTGGTGGAGCAGGTACACCGTCTCCTCGAAGGTGGCGTGCTCGGCGAGGTCGGCGATGTCGTACCCGGCGTAGAACAGCTTGCCCTGCTGGCCGTCGATGTCGGAGATGCTGGTCCGGGCGGCGACGACGCCCTCGAGACCTTTGCCCTTGTTATCAGCCATATCGCACTTCCTCCAAGTCGTCTCGAGGACGAGTCACCACGCTATTGTGCCCCTTCCGGCGACGTCATCCCTGCTGATGATTGCCGCCCGGTCCCCGGTGGGCCCGTCCGGAGCGCCACCGCGAGGGGGAGTGCACCGCCTCCCACCAGCGGTACGCTTGCCGCGCACAGGTCACGTGATCGGTCCCTGTCGCCACGCTGCGAGAGAGTTCTGAGGAGGAGTTTCGAGATGGCCCATCCTGTCACCTTCATCCCAGGGGACGGAGTCGGTCCCGAGCTGTCGGAAGCCACCCGGCGCGTCCTGGAAGGGACCGGTGTGGACTTCGACTGGGACGTACAGGAGGCTGGCGCCGACGTCATCGAGAAATACGGCACCCCCCTGCCGGAGCCGGTGCTGGAGTCGATCCGGGCCAACGGCGTCGCCATCAAGGGCCCATTGACCACGCCCATCGGGACGGGCTTCCGGAGCGTGAACGTGGCGCTGCGCAAGGAGCTCGATCTGTTCGCGTGTCTGCGCCCCTGCAAGTGGTACCAGGGCGTGCGCTCGCGCTACGAGAACATCGACCTGGTGATCGTGCGCGAGAACCACGAGGACCTCTATGCCGGGATCGAGTTCGAGCAGGGGAGCCCGGAGGCCAAGCAGGTCATCGAGTTCCTGAACAGCCTCCAGCCCCGGCGCATCCGCGACGACTCCGGGCTGTCGATCAAGCCGATCTCCATCACCGGTACCCGCCGGATCGCCAGGTTCGCCTTCGACTACGCGCGTGCCTACGGCCGCAAGAAGGTCACCGCGGTGACCAAGGCGAACATCATGAAGCACACCGACGGGCTCTTCTACGCGGTCAGCCGCGAGGTGGCCAAGGAGTACCCGGAGATCGAGTACGACGAGTACCTCGTGGACAACATGTCCATGCAGCTCGTGCAGAAGCCCGAGAACTTCGACGTGCTGCTGTTGCCGAACCTCTACGGGGACATCATCTCCGACCTGGCCGCCGGTCTGGTCGGCGGGCTCGGGGTCGCGCCGGGCGCCAACATGGGCGACAGCGTCGCGGTGTTCGAGGCCACGCACGGATCGGCACCCAAGTACAAGGGCCAGAACAAGGTCAACCCGATGGCGATGATGCTCTCCGGCGTGCTGATGCTCCGCCACCTCGACGAGGGCGACGCGGCGGACCGGCTGGAGCGCGGGCTCGCCCAGGTGATCGCCGAGGGCCGCAGCGTCACCTACGACATGAAGCCGAACCGCGACGACCCCACGGCCGTCGGCACCAGCCAGGTCGCCAACGCGGTCATCGCCGCGATGGGCGCGGGCGCCTGACGCGACCGGCGGCAGCCTCCACATCGCAGCGGAAGGGAGTCAACGAGCATGAAGGTCACCGTCGTCGGCGCCGGCAAGTACGGTTCCACCACGGTTCAGCGCATCGCCGAGAAAGGGCTCGCCGACGAGGTCGTGATGACCGACATCGTCGAGGGGCTGCCACAGGGCCTGGCGCTCGACATGAACCAGTCGCGGCCGATCGAGGGGTTCGAGACCCGCATCGTCGGCAGCAACGGCTACGAGGAGTCCGCCGGCTCCGACGTGTGCGTGATCACCGCCGGGCTGCCGCGCAAGCCGGGCATGAGCAGGATGGACCTGCTGGAGACCAACGCCAGGATCGTCGGCGACGTCACCCGCAAGTTCGTCGAGGGCTCGCCGGACGCCGTCATCATCGTGGTGTCCAACCCGCTCGACGAGATGACCGCGCTGGCCGCCGAGGTCTCCGGGTTCCCGAGGGAACGGGTGATGGGGCAGGCGGGCATGCTCGACACCGCTCGCTTCAAGCATTTCGTGGCCGAGGAGCTGGACACCAGCCCCGCCAAGGTCGAGGCGATGACGCTGGGCTCCCACGGCGACACCATGGTGCCGGTGCCGAGCCTGGTCAAGGTGGACGGCAAGGCGCTGACGGAGCTGGCCGACGCGGCCACCATCGATCGGGTCGTCCAGCGGACCCGCGACGGCGGCGGCGAGATCGTCGCCCTGCTCAAGGCGGGGTCCGCGTACTACGCGCCGTCGAGCGCGGCGGCCGCGATGGTCGAGGCGGTGCTCAGCGACTCTGGCGCGCTCATGCCGGTCTGCGCGTGGGTGACCGGCCAGTACGGCATCGACGGCGTCTACCTGGGCGTGCCGGCGCGGCTGGGCCGTGGCGGGGTCCGGGAGGTCGTCGAGCTGCCGCTGACCGAAGTGGAGCTCGCCAACCTGCGCGAGGCGGCGGAGGCCGTCCGCGCCAAGCAGGCCGACGCGATCAAGCTCGTCTGACGCTCGGGCGCGTTGCGGCCGGGCCGCGTGAGCGGCCTTGGGGGCCGCTCGGGGCGCGGGGCTGCAGGTTGATATTCTCAAGCGGGGCTGGCCCGCCCTCCTACTCGGGGGTTCCGGTGCCGTTGGTGCAGAGCGCGCCGGGCTCGGGTGTCTGCGGGCCCTGGTGGTACTTGGAGACGAAGTCGTTGAGCTTCGGGTCGCTGGCGTTGTGGAACCACTCCTGGACGCCCCAGGCTGAGGCCACCACCGGGGCCGGCAGCCCAGGGTACGGCGAGACCAGCACGTACGACTGGCCGCGCCCCAGGGCGGCCAGTTTGTCGACCTGGTCCTTGGGCAGGTTCGGCTGGTAGGTGATCCAGACCGCGCCGTGCTCGAGCGAGTGCACCGCGTTCTCGTTGTGGAGCGGCTGGGGGTAGTAGCCGCAGTTCTGCCAGACGGGGTTGTGGTCGCCGCCGACCGGCGGGGTCTGCGCGTAGTGCACCGGCGAGTTCGTGTGGGTGCGGCCGAGGCCGCCGAATGTCGTCACCCGGTCGTAGCCGGCCGCCGTCGGGGTGCTGCCCCGGTTGGCCACCAGCAGCACCACCACCACGATCACCACCACCGCCCCCACCACCGAGGCGATGATCGCGCGCCTGCGCCGCGCTTGCCGCTTCCTGGCCGCGGCCTTCCTCGCCGACCCGGTGACCTTCTTGCCGCCGCCAGGCTTGCGCGCCCCAGCGCCCTGTGGCCGGCCGGAGCCGCCCTGTGGCCGGCCGGAGCCGCCCTGCGGTCGGCCGGACCCGCCCTGTGGCCGGCCGGAGCCCCCCTGCGTCCTGGCGGCGGGACGGCCCGATGGCCGCCTGTCGCCCGAGCCCGTGGCTCCCTGGTCGGTACCGCGCTCGTCCATCCGTTCGATCCTCCTCGGCCGCTCGGCGCCGACAAGCGCCGAGCGGCAATTCCCACCAGCCGGCGACCCGCAGATCCTAATCGCTCAGCCGGCGTCCACCGAGCCTACGCGCCGACCCGGACAGACCGGCTCGCCCGTCGAGGGGGGTGTGGACAAGCCGTGCCGCGGTCCCGCGCAGGTGAGTACTCTTTTGCCCTCAGAAGAGATGCTACGGGAGTTGGAACCGCTGGAGGTCGTCATGGCAGGGAACAGCTTCGGATCGCGATCCGGGCTCGAGGTCGGGGGGCGCTCGTACGAGGTCTTCCGGCTCGACGCCCTGGAGTCGGTGGCGGAGGTGTCGCGGCTGCCCTTCTCCCTGAAGATCCTGCTCGAAAACCTCCTGCGCACCGAGGACGGGCACGCGGTCACCGCCGCCGACGTCGAGGCGCTGGCACGCTTCGACCCCCGTACCTCCGATCCGGCCGAGATCGCCTTCCTGCCTTCACGCGTGCTGATGCAGGACTTCACCGGGGTGCCGGCGGTCGTCGACCTGGCGGCCATGCGCGACGCCATGGTCGCGCTCGGCGGCGACCCGGCGCGGATCAACCCGCTGGTCCCGGCTGAGCTGGTGATCGACCACTCGGTGATCGCCGACGTCGCCGGGCGCCCGGACGCGTTCGCGCGCAACGCGGAGCTCGAATTCCAGCGCAACCGCGAGCGCTACGCCTTCCTGCGCTGGGGGCAGCAGGCCTTCGACAGCTTCCAGGTGGTCCCGCCCGACACCGGCATCGTCCACCAGGTGAACCTCGAGTACCTGGCCAAGGTCGTCTTCGTCAGGGAGGGGACCGCGTACCCCGACACGGTGGTGGGCACCGATTCCCACACGCCCATGGTCAACGGCCTCGGCGTGCTCGGCTGGGGCGTCGGCGGGATCGAGGCCGAGGCGGCCATGCTCGGCCAGCCGATCTCGATGCTCACGCCCAGGGTGGTCGGGTTCCGGCTCCACGGTGAGCTGCCAGAGGGCTCGACCGCCACCGACCTGGTGCTCACCGTGACCGAGCTGCTCCGCCGCCACGGGGTCGTGGGCAAGTTCGTCGAGTTCTATGGCCCCGGCGTCGGCAACGTCCCGGTCGAGAACCGCGCCACCATCGGCAATATGTCGCCCGAGTACGGCTCCACCGTGGCGATCTTCCCGGTCGACGGCGAGACGCTGCGCTACCTCGAGTTCACCGGCCGCTCGCCCGAGCAGATCGCCCTGGTCGAGGCCTACACCAAGGAGCAGGGCCTGTTCCACGACCCGGACGTCGAGCCGATCTACTCCGAGCGGATCGAGCTGGACCTGTCCACCGTGGTGCCGAGCCTGGCCGGTCCCACACGCCCGCAGGACCGCATCGCCCTGACCGAGGCCAAGGCCGCGTTCCGCCGCGCGCTCGGCGAGATGCTCCCGGCGGAGCAGGCGGCCGGCGCGGGCGCGACGGCGGGCGCGGAGGTCGCCAAGACCGCCGGGCCCGACGAGGCGTCGGCCGAGTCCTTCCCGGCCAGCGACGCGCCGGCGGTGAGCGTCAACGGCGATCCCGCTCCCGGTGAGCCAGTTCCCGGCTGGTTCGAGCCGGACCCCACCGGCGTCAGCGGGCGGGCCAACGTCTCGGTGCCGGTGCGGCTCTCCGACGGGACCGGCTTCGACCTCGACCACGGGGACGTGGTGATCGCCGCCATCACGAGCTGCACCAACACCTCCAACCCCTCGGTGATGATCGCCGCCGGCCTGCTGGCCAAGAAGGCGGTCGAGCGCGGGCTCCAGGCCAAGCCGTGGGTCAAGACCTCGCTGGCCCCAGGCTCCAAGGTGGTCATGGACTACTACGAGCGCGCCGGGCTGGTCCCCTACCTCGAGAAGCTCGGCTTCCATCTGGTGGGCTACGGCTGCACCACCTGTATCGGCAACTCCGGGCCGCTCGCGCCCGAGGTCTCGGCCGCGATCGACGCCAACGACCTGGTGGTCTGCTCGGTGCTGTCCGGCAACCGGAACTTCGAGGGACGCATCAACCCGGACTGCCGCATGAACTACCTGGCGTCGCCGCCGCTGGTGGTCGCCTACGCGCTGGCCGGCACCATGGACGTGGACATCTTCAACGAGCCGCTCGGCGTCGCCGCCGACGGGACCCCGGTCCACCTCCGCGACCTCTGGCCCTCCAGCGCCCAGGTGGCCCAGGTGATCGGCCAGGCGGTCCAGTCGGACATGTTCCGCAAGAGCTACGCGGCCGTGTTCGAGGGCGACGACCACTGGGCCTCGCTCGAGGTGCCCGGCGGCTCCAGCTTCGCCTGGGACGCCGACTCCACCTATGTCCACCAGCCGCCCTACTTCGTCGACATGCCCCAGGAGCCGCGGCCGCTCCGCGACGTCCACGGCGCCCGCGTGCTGGCGGTGCTGGGGGACAGCGTGACCACCGACCACATCTCCCCGGCCGGGGTCATCAAGCGCGACAGCCCCGCCGGCCGCTATCTCATCGAGCACGGGGTCGAGGTCAAGGACTTCAACTCCTACGGTGCGCGCCGCGGCAACCACGAGGTCATGATCCGCGGGACCTTCGCCAACATCCGCCTGCGCAACCGGCTCGCGCCGGGCACCGAGGGCGGGGTGACCTTGCACCAGCCCGACGGCGAGCAGCTGACCATCTACGACGCGGCAATGCGCTACCAGCAGGAGGGCGTGCCGCTGGTGATCCTGGCCGGCAAGGAGTACGGCTCCGGCTCGTCGCGCGACTGGGCGGCCAAGGGGCCACTGCTGCTCGGCGTGCGCGCGGTCCTGGCCTCCAGCTACGAGCGCATCCACCGCTCGAACCTGGTCGGCATGGGCATCCTCCCGCTCGAGTTCGAGGACGGGGCCTCGGTCGAATCGCTCGGCCTGACAGGGCACGAGACGTTCGAGGTCGTCGGGCTCGAGGAGGCCGGGGCCGACGCCTTCCCGCGCGAGGTCACCGTCCGCGCCGACGGCAAGGAGTTCCGCGCCAAGGTCCGCATCGACACCCCGAACGAGGTGGAGTACTTCCGCCACGGCGGCATCCTCCAGTTCGTCCTCCGCCAACTCCGCGGCTGACCCACCCAGCCCAGCCCAAGCGCCGGACGCTCAATCGGTGAGCGCCCGGCGCCTCGCGGTGCACGGCTTCCCATCCGGCCGGATCGGCGGCGACGGCGTGGTCTGGTGTTTCGATATGTGAATACACGAAGCCGTTGTTTGAAACATTCGCGCGAAACGAACGTTTCAGCCAATTCCTGTTACAATCCCGCGGTTGCGTCGGTGGGGCCGGTCTCCTCTGGTCCCACTTCCCCCAAGCGATCGCGGCCTCCCCACGACCGTTCGATCGCGCTCGACCCCTGGAGGGGGTGACAGGATGACACGCCTCAAGAGCCGCGTTGCGCGCGTTGCCGCCGCACTGGCTACGCTCGCCGCGCTGGCCTGGGCAGGCGGTGCGATGCAGAAGTTCTGAGACGCCACCGTACGAAAGGCTGCCCGATGTGTGCTGTCGCCATCGCGCAGCCTTTCGTTTGCGGCGAGGTTTACCAGGTAGAACCGGGACTCTGCGGAGCGGTTTGACATGGAAGCTGTCCTGATATTCCCTATGGAGTGGGGATCCCGCCTTGAGGAGTTCGGCGCTATGGCGAGCCAGTTCCAGCTTCCGTTCCCTCGCCCGAAACGCTCTCCGAGCGCCCTGGATGTCTACCTGGTGCTGGTCGCCCTGGCAGGACTGCTGGTCTGCGGGTGGCTGCTCCGCGACGCCGCCGCGTCGTTCGCCAACGGCGACCTGACCTTCTGGGTGCTGGCGGCGTGCGTGCTGCCCGCCGAGATCGTGCGGGTCACGACCTGGAACCGCGGCACCGTCAGCCAGCTCACCATGTCGCGTCCCTTCGCGCTGGCCCTGCTCACGGGCTGGGGCGCCGCGCCGACCGTGGTGGTGTTCGTGATCGCGAGCGTGGTGAGCGACCTGATCTACCGCAAGCCGGCGCTGCGGATCCCCTTCAACGCCGGCCAGTACGCGCTCTCGATCGCCACCGCCAGCGTGGTCTACACCGCGCTCGGCGGGCAGTCGTCGCTGCGCCTCGAACAGGTGCCGGCGTTCATCGCGGCGGCGGTCGTGCTCATCGTGATGAACCGGCTGCTGGTGCGTGTGGCGGTCGCGCTCTACGAGCAGCGCCCGATGACTATCGGGTACCTGCTGGCGGAGGCGCAGGTCGAGCTGGTCGAGGGCGCCGTGCAGTTCAGCATGGTGCTGGTCGCCCTGCTGGTCGCCGAGCACCGGCTGGTGCTGCCGCTGGTGCTGGCGCTGCCGGCTCTGCCCATCCTGGTGGCCGGGCGTGCCGCCGAGCGGGCCGAGACGCTCAGCCGCCAGTACGCCGAGCAGCTCCTGCACTATCGGCACCTGTTCGTGGTGGCCGACCGCTTCCGGCGCCAGGCCGATGCCGGCGGGGGCGTCAACAGCATGCAGCTCTCCGCGGTCGCGCTCGACCTGCGGGCGTCCACCTCGATGTTGCAGGGCCTGCTCAGGAGCATCTCGAGGGAGGCGGAGCGGCGGGACCTCGGCTGGCTCCAGGCCCTTGCCGGCAATGGCGTCGAGCACACCGATCAGCTCTCCGGAAAGCTCGACCAGCTCCAGCAGACCGGCGCGCCGCTGCGCGGAGCCTCGGTTCGCGAGCGCATCGACGCGGCCGAGCTGGTGCGCGTCGCCGAGCAACTCGCCAAGACCATCTGCCAGGGTCGCCCGGTGATCACCGAGGTCCCCTCCGAGCGCCTGCCGGTCTGCGTCAACCAGGACGAGATCCTGGACGTCCTCGGCAACCTGGTGCTCAACGCGCACCGCTTCGCGCCGCAGATGACGCCGATCCGCCTGGTGGTCAGTCGCGAGGGCGACGAGGTGCTGCTGGCCGTGGAGGACGACGGCATGGACTTCACGCCGGAGCAGCGCGAGCGCATCTTCGACGAGGAGCTGCGGCTCGACGGCGCCCGCGCCGGTGGAAGCCTCGCCCACGGTGTCGCCATGGCCCGACAGCTCGCCCACGCCAACGGTGGCGAGCTGCGCGCGGTGGACCTCGATCAGGCCGACGGCCGCTCCCGGTTCGAGCTGTCGCTGGCGCTGGCGCCGGAGGAGCCTCCCCACGAGGACCCGGCCGGCCGCCATCCCGAGGAGCGCGACTCCGATGCTTTCGAGCGCGATCCCCTCGTTCGGGAGGGCCACGGTGCCGAGGGCCCCGAGCGCCCGGGTTCCGACGGTCCCGACCGCCATCCCCTTGCCGTGTAGCGTAAGACCTGCCAGCGCTGGCCGTCCCACCACCAGCGCCCGTCCTCCGAGAACGACAGGCGCGACTCGGGCCCTCCGACGCGGATCTCGACCATGAGCCTGCCGCCGCGCTCCGCGGGACCTGTATCATCGGCGCCGGCGGCCCTGCAGGCCATGGGCCGACCGCCGCCCCCGGAGCGACACAAGGACTCTACCGACGTGGCCCGCATCCTCTCTGGCGTCCAGCCCACCGGCAACACCCACCTCGGAAACTACGTTGGGGCGTTCCGGCAGTGGGTCGAGCAGCAGCACGAGTTCGACGCCTACTACTGCATCGTCGACCTGCACGCCATCACCCTGCCCTACGACCCGGCCGAGCTGCGGGACCGCACGCTGGAGATGGCGGCGATCCTGCTGGCGTGCGGGCTGGACCCCGAGGTCTGCACGCTGTTCGTCCAGTCGCACGTGCCGGAGCACACCGAGCTGGCCTGGCTGCTCAACCACATCGCCACCGTCGGCGAGCTGCGCCGCATGACGCAGTTCAAAGCCAGGGCGGCCGAGGGCGGCGAGGGCGCGCTGCCGGCGGGCTATTTCAACTACCCGGTGCTGCAGGCGGCCGACATCCTGATCTACCAGGCGGACCGCGTGCCGGTCGGCGAGGACCAGCGCCAGCACCTGGAGCTGACGCGGGACGTGGCCGAGCGCTTCAACGCCCGCTTCGGCCGCACCTTCACGGTGCCGCAGGCCTACATCCCCAAGGTCGGCGGCCGGGTGATGGACCTCCAGCGCCCGGACCAGAAGATGTCCAAGTCGATCCCGTCCCCGACCGGCCGCATCGACGTGCTGGACCCGCCAGAGGTGATCCGCAAGAAGGTCCGCTCGGCGGTGACCGACTCCGGCCGCGAGGTGGTGGCCCGCCCCGACAAGCCGGCCATCACCAACCTGCTCGAGCTGTACTCGGTGGCGACCGGCAAGGCGGTCGGCGAGCTGGAGGAGGCTTACGCGGGACGCGGCTACGGCGACCTCAAGGGCGACCTGGCCGAGGCGCTGGTGGCCTTCCTGGAGCCGGTGCGCGAGCGCTACCACCGGCTTCGCGCCGACGGGGACCGCTTGGCGGGGATCCTGGAGGCGGGAGCCGTCAAGGCGCAGGCGGTCGCGCGCGAGAACCTCGCGCTGGCCAAGGACCGCATGGGGCTGCTACCCCGCCGCTCCGGTTGACGTGGACGCCGCACGGCTTGGTGTGATCGTGCTCCTCCCCGAGCCGCTCGCCGCCCACGTGCAGGCGTGGCGCCGGTCGCTCCGCGATCCGGCGCATGACCTGATCCCGCCGCACCTGACGCTGGTGCCGCCGCAGACCGTTGCGGAGGAGGATCTCCAGGCGGCCGTCGAGCTGGTCGACCGCGCCGCCGCCAGCGCCGTTCCCGGGGTGGTCGAGCTGCGGGGCGCCGCGACCTTCCTGCCTGACAGCCCGGTGGCCTACCTGGTGGTGACCGAGGGGGTGCCGACGCTGCGGGTGCTCGAATCGGCGCTGCGGACGCCCCCGCTCGACCAGCGCAGCTTCCCGTTCCACCCACACGTGACAGTGGCGCAGGACCGCCCGGCCGAGGAGCTGGAGGCGGTCGCTGGCGACCTCGCTTCCTTCCACGCGGTCTTCCCGCTTCCGGAGCTGACGCTGATGGAGGAGGACGAGCACGCCGGGTGGCGGGTCATCCACCAGGCGACGGTCGGATCCTCGGAGCTGATCCGGGAAGTGCCGCTGGCGGAGGCGGCCAGCGCCCAGGTGTTCCTGTTCGACGGCTCCCGGGTGCTGCTCGGCCAGCGCGTCAGGGGGGAGGGACGGCGCTACCCAGGTGCGTGGGACGCTCCCGGCGGCAAGGCAGAGGGCGACGAGCCGCTGCTGGCGGCGCTGGTCCGTGAGGCGCGGGAGGAGGCCGGGGTGGAGCCGCTGGCGGGGGCGCCGCTCGGCTGCTTCCACGACGGCGAGCGGGCGGACGCCTTCTACCTGGCGACCGAGTGGCGTGGCGAGCCCGGCAACCACGACCGCGAGGAGCACCTCCGGCTCGAATGGGTGCCGTTGGAGTCCGCGACCGAGCTGCCGCTGGTCCCGACGACCCGCCGGGCCCTCGGCCGCCTGCTGGACGTTCTCGGCCGCGCACGGTAGGGGCCGCCCTGAGCGGGTATCTCCCTCCAAGGATCGGGGACTCAAGCAGGTATGTCATGCTCCCCGAAAACAAGATCAAAGGGGGGAGCGAGGTGACAGCTCAGCAACAACCGCCGGGGGACGGCGCCATCCCCACCGCCGGCCAGCGGGCCCGCGCGATGCCGGCGCCACCCGACCGGCCGTCAACCGCTGACCTGCTGCGAGGCCTGGCCGACGACGCGACCACGCTGGTCCGCCAAGAGGTCACGCTCGCCAGGCAGGAGATGACCGAGGGCCTGGCCAAGACCGCCATGGCGGGCAGCCTGCTGGTCGCGGCCGGCGTGCTGGCGCTGTACGCCTTCGGCTTCCTGCTGGCGTCGGCCGCCCAGGCGATCGGGGGGCCGAGCTGGCTCGGTCCGCTGATCATCGGCGGCGGCCTGGTGCTGATCGCCGCGGTCCTGGGGCTGATCGGCCGCGCCCGCCTCAAGAAGTCCAAGGTCGCGCCCGCCAAGGCCAGGGAAGAGCTGAGGCTGACGGCCAACGAGCTGAGGGAGGAGATCAGTGGGCGAAACCGCGGCGGCAACGGCCCGCGAGATCGAGTTGACGCGTAGGCGCATGGAGGACAAGGTGGGCAAGCTCACTGAACGCGCGCCGGAAGAAGCTCGCAAGCTGGCCAAGCGCGTCGCGTTCGGGGTGATCTCGGCAGTGGCGGTGATCATCGTCCGCAAGCTGGTGGACAAGCTCTGGGAGCGGATCACCGGTGAGCTGCCGCCCACCAAGAAGATGAAGGAGGTCGAGAGCCGCCGCTAGGCCTCTCCGCTAGCCCTTGCGGAACAGCAGGGCGCGTTTCACTTCCTGGATCGCCTGGGTGACCTTGATCCCCCGGGGGCAGGCGTCCGTGCAGTTGAAGGTGGTGCGGCAGCGCCACACCCCCTCCTTGTCGTTCAGCACGTCGAGGCGCTCGGCGGTGCCCTGGTCGCGCGAATCGAAGATGAAGCGGTGGGCGTTCACGATCGCCGCCGGGCCGAAGTACTGGTCGTCCGCCCAGAAGACCGGGCACGAGGTGGTGCAGGCCGCGCAGAGGATGCACTTGGTGGTGTCGTCGAAGCGGTGGCGCTCTTCGGGTGACTGCCGCCGCTCGGTGTCGGGAGCCGGCTCGTCGTTGATCAGGAACGGCAGCACCTCGCGGTAGGACTCGAAGAACGGGTCCATGTCCACCAGCAGGTCCTTGCGCACCGGCAGGCCGCGCAGCGGCTCCACCGTAATGTGCTCGCCCAGCTCCCGGACCAGCACCTTGCACGCCAGCCGGTTGGCTCCGTTGATCAGCATCGCGTCCGACCCGCAGACGCCGTGGGCGCAGGAGCGGCGGAACGTGAGCGAGCCGTCCAGGTTCCACTTGACGTAGTGCAGCAGGTCCAGGACCCGGTCCATGGGCTCCGCCGGCACCTCGTAGGTCTCGACGTGGGATGCCTGGTCCGTCTCGGGATTGAAGCGCCGGACCCGCAGCGTCACGTCCATCAGTAGGTTCTCTCCATCGGCTGGTAGCGGGTGATGGTCACCGGCTTGTAGTCGAGCTTGATCCCGTCGCCGGCCTTCCATGCCAGCGTGTGCCGCAGCCAGGTCTCGTCGTCGCGCTTGGGGAAGTCCTCGCGGAAATGGCCGCCCCGGCTCTCGGTCCGAGCCCGGGCCGAGACGACCAGCGCCTCCGCCAGATCCAGCAGGAACCCCAGCTCGACGGTCTCGAGCAGGTCGGTGTTGTAGCTCCTCGACGTGTCCTGGACCCACACCTGGTCGTAGCGCCGCCGCAGCCCTCCGAGCAGCTCCTCCATCTCCTTGAGGAGCGCGTCGGTGCGGTAGACGCCCGCCCGGTCGTCCATCGCTGACTGGAGGTCCGCGCGGATCGCGGCCGCCCGCTCGCCGCGGGGATGGCCGGCCAGCTCCTCCAGCGAGCGCCGGGCGTCGCCGGCGGGGTCGTCCGGCAGCTCCGCGAAGCCGAGCCCGGCGGCGTGCTCGGCGGCGCCGACGCCGGCGCGCCGGCCGAACACGACGATGTCCAGCAGCGGATTGGTGCCGAGGCTGGCCACCTTCGTTGAGAACGGACAAAGGCTGCCGCTGACACCACCGGATCCATCAAGTAACATGCGTTCGCTCGCCCCGCCGTTCGTCGTCGCTCCGCCAACCGGCGCCCGCATCCGCACCCGCCTGCGGCTCTCCGCCCCAGACGAGCAGGTGCTGCGCGCGGTCGGTGAGCAGCTTGGTCAGCTTGCCAGTCACGACGTGGCCGCTCGCTGCTGGCTTGGCCCTGGCGACGATGCACGAGCCGACCGCAAGCGCGCCCTCACCCAGGGTCATCTAGCCGCCGGGCCGGGTCCATCACCCGCACCTCGAACGACCAGTGGCAGCGTGGCCGGCGCAACCTGTTGGACGCCCGGACCGGGCTGCGCCGTGCCTGCGGCACCATCCGGTCGCGTCTGACGACGCCCGTCCGCGGCCGGCAGGGCCGGATCCGCGGGTATGCCAGCCAAGCCGAGCGGTTCGCCAAGCAGGGCCGTCTACAGCACTTGCAAGCCAAGCTCTATGAGGTCGAGCGGCGGATCGCCCAGGGGCGAGTATCAGTGTGCCGGGGTGGCCGCCGGATGGCCAAGCTCCGCCACGGGATGAGCCGTGACCAGGCGGGGCTGACCCAGGCGGGGCTGACCCAGGTGGGGTGGCGTGCCCGCTGGGAGGCTGCGCGGTGGTTCCTGACCGCTGACGGAGATGCCAGCAAGCCCTGGGGCAACCAGACCATCAGGGTCCACCCCGACGAGCAATGGCTGGAGATCCGCCTGCCGACCCCGCTGGCATACCTGTCCAACACACCCGGCCGGGCAGCAACCTAGCGGTTGTCATGCCCGGTCGCCTTCCACTATCGGGCCGCCGAGTCGGCGGCGCAGGCATCCAGCGGCGCAGTCCGCTACGATCTCTGGCCCGACCCGGCCAGGAGCCGCTGGTATGCCGATGCGACCTGGCGGCTGCCAGCGCGGCCGGTGTTGTCCGTAGAGGAGCTTCGCCAGCATCCCACCTTGGGTGTGGACCTCAATGCCGACCACCTGGCCGGGTGGATCCTCGATCCCTGCGGCAACCCGCTCGGCTCCCCAGTCACCATCCCGCTGGACCTGAACGGGCAGCCCACCTCGACTCGTGACGGCCGGCTTCGCGCAGCCGTCGCCACCCTCATCCGGCTCGCCAAGGCGCATGGGCCAGGTGTGCCCCAAGCCCACCAGGGGATGGGCAAGGGAGAGCTACCGGCCAGGCCCGGCACGAAGTCCAGGGCCGTGAGGAACCCGAGTCTCCAGGAGGCCAGCGGGCAGCGGAGCCCTCCGTGCAAGACCCGCGCGGCTGAATGGAGCAGGCTCGGGGACCAGGTGGCCCAAGACCGTTCGGGGCCACCTGGGCAGGACGCGCTCCTGCTCACTTCACAGGACCGGTGAAGATGAAGATCGTCAGCGAGCCGAGCACCCAGGTGAGGCCGATGACGGTGAGGTTCAGCGCCTGGTAGGCGAGCCGCCGGGCGCCCGTGCGCGCGTAGTCGTCGATAATCACGCGCAGCCCATTGCCGCCGTGCAGCAGCGCCAGCGTGAGCATGGCGAAGTCGTAGACGCGCCAGAACGGGTTGGACCAGCGCCCCGACACGAACGCGAAGTTCACGCGCGAGATGCCGCCGTCGATCACGTGCATGATCGCGAAGTGGCCAAGGACCAGCAGCACCAGCAGCACGCCGGAGACGCGCATGAACACCCACGCGTAGAGCTCGAAGTTGCCGCGGCGCCGCGACTGGCGCCCTTCGCCGGCCCGCGCGCGGGGGAGCGAGCGCGGCGTGGCCTCGATGCCCACCTCATTCCCCCCGCAGGACCTTGGCGCCGATCGCGATCACCGGCGGGACCGCCAGCGCCACGAACAGGACCGCCTGCACATAGAGCATCTGGCGCTGCCTGGCCACTCCCCTGGACCAGAAGTCGAAGAGGATCACCCGCAGGCCGTTCAGCGCGTGGAAGATGACGATCACCGCCAGGCCGATCTCGAGCACGCCCACGAACGGGGTCCGGTAGGTGCCGATGACGCGGTTGTAGGCCTCGGGCGAGACGTTGACCAGCGCGGTGTCCGCCACGTGGGCGAACAGAGGTAGAACAGGATCGCGACGCCCGAGACGCGGTGCAGGATCCAGGTCCACATGCCCTCGCGTCCGCGGTAGAGCGTGCCGAGGCGCTGCATCCTCGGGCTGTCACCTCCTGGGGGGATCGATCGCACCCGACTGTACCATCGCCCGCGAACCGATGATTTGACTGAGTTGCCTGTTCAGCAGGTGTTTGGGGCGGGCAGCCTCCAAGTCGTACAGTACTGTCCCCATCATGTCGCAGGCTGCCCGTGAACGGCTCATCGCCGACCGCTACGCCATGGACTCGATCCTGCGCCAGGGCCGGGCCGGTGTCGTCTGGCGCGCCACCGACGTGGTCGACGGCACTGCGGTCGCGGTCGAGGAGATCGAGCCAGAAGGCGAATCCGAGGCTGAGCGCAATCAGCGCTGGCCCCGGATCGTTCAGGCTGCCCAGGTGGCGGCCACGCTGGAGCATCCCGGCGTGGTCAGGCTGCTGGACGTGCTGCTCGACGCCGAGCGCTACTTCGTGGTCACAGAGCTGGCGGAGGGGCTGGCGCTGAGCGAGCTGCTCGACCGGCACGGGCAGCTTCCGTGGCGGCGCGTGGCGCGGATCGGGCTGGAGGTCTTGGACGTGCTGGAGGCCGCGCACCGCGCCGGCTTCGCCCACCTCGACCTGCAACCGGCGCACGTGCTGGTGGCGGCGGACGGCGTCGTGCGCCTGGCCGGCTTCGGTCTGGCCGCGGTCCTGCCGGCCTCGCGGCCCGCGCCAGTGCCCGCCCCGGAGCTGCTCCGGGGCGAGCCGGCCGGGCCGCCCGCCGACCTGTGGGCGCTCGGCGCCACCATGTACGAGGCGGCGGAGGGCTGTTCGCCGTTCCCAGGTGGGCCCGCGTCGGTCCTCTACGAGCGCCCGCGCGCGCCGGAGCATGCCGGCGCGCTCGCTCCGCTGATCGAGTCCCTGCTGGACAAGACGCCCGAGCGCCGCCCGCCCGCCGCCGAAGCCCGCGAGCGCCTGCGGGATCTCGCGGAGGGCGGCACGCCGTCGGGTGGCCCGGGCGGTCCTGAGGGCGCGGGTGGTCCCGGGGGCGACTCGACCTCGACGCCTCCGTTCATCGCCGCCACCGTGCCGCGCGCGTCGGACGCGGCGACTTCGGTGCTGGCGCCGACCACGGTGGGTCTGGCGGGGGAGGCGGTCGGCCGGGCGGCGCGAGCCGCCGCCGGGCGGGCCGCGCGAGCCCGGGTCGGCGCGGGACTCGCCATACCGGGCTGGCGCGAAGCGGTCGACTGGCTGGTTGACCCGAGCCGGCGCGGGCTGGTGGTGACCTCCGGCTCCATGGTGCTGGCGCTGCTGTCGTTCGCGCTGATCGTTTCGGTGATCGGCAACCCGACCGGATCGCGGACCGGCGCCGCGGCGCCGCCGCTCACCACCGCCGCCGCCCCGACCACGACCGCCGCCCCCACCACCACGACGCCCCCGACCACGGCGCCGGCGCCGCCCGCCGGATGGACGCTGTTCGCCGACGACCCCATCGGCTACCGGATCGCCTTCCCGGCGAGCTGGGAGGTGGCGCACCCGGACGACCAGACCGTGGAGTTCCACGACCGCTCGGTCCCGACCATCATGCGGGTCCGCTTCGCGCCCGCACCCGTACCCGACCCGGTCGCGGCCCAGGTGCAGTCCTCCCAGGAGCACGCGGCCAACCACGAGGGCAGCTACCAGCAGACCCGGCTCGACCCGAACAACTTCCAGGGCCGCCCGGGCGCGGTGCTCGAATTCACCTTCCTCGGCGACGACCAGCAACCCTACCACGCCGTCGAGCTCGGCACCAACACGCCGCCCGGCCCCAACGGTCCGGGGTACTGGGTCACCATCTTCGTCCAGTCCCGCGAGGTGGACTGGGGGGTGGCGCAGTCGCTGCTGCAGACCGCGCTGGACTCCTTCGTGCCGCCGCCCAGCTAGAGCCCGGCTGGTTGCCTGCCGGCCGCATCGGGTAGCTTGGGTCCCATGCCGGACCATGCCGCCGAACGCCTGATCGCTGACCGCTACGCCCTCGCCGTGCCCATCGGGCAGGGCGGCATGGGAGTCGTCTGGCGCGCCCGCGACACCCTCCTCGGCCGCGAAGTCGCCATCAAGGAGGTGCGGCTGCCGCCGACCATCCCCGACAGCGAGCGTTCCTCGATGCGGGCACGGGTGCTGCGCGAGGCGAGAGCGGCCGCACGGCTCAACCATCCCGGGGCCGTCACCCTCTACGACGTCATCAACGAACAGGGCCACGCCTTCATCGTGATGGAGCTGATCAACGCCCCGACGCTGGCGCAGGTGGTCGGCAAGGAGGGCCCGCTCGACCCGTTCCGGGTGGCGAAGATCGGGGCACAGGTGGCCGCGGCGCTCGCGGCGGCGCATCAGGCCGGCATCGTCCACCGCGACGTCAAGCCCGCCAACGTGATGGTCGTGGCCGACGGCGCCAGGCTCACCGACTTCGGGATCGCGCGGGTCAAGGGCGATCCCAAGCTCACCTCGACCGGTCTGATCGTCGGCTCGCCCGCCTACATGGCGCCGGAGCAGGCCAGCGGCGCCGCCGCGGGCCCGGAGGCCGACATGTGGGGTCTCGGCGCCACCCTGTACTACGGGGTCGAGGGGCGCCCGCCGTTCGAGCGCGACGGCCAGATCGCCGTCCTGACCGCGGTCGTCAACGACCCTCCCCGCGCGATCACCCAGGCCGGCCCGCTCGCCCCGATCATCGAGGCCCTGCTCAGCAAGGACCTCAACCGTCGCCCCAGCGCCTCCGAGCTCCGCAGCCAGCTCGAACGCCTCGCCGCCGCCGGCCCGCCTTCCACCGCCGGAGCCGGACCGTCCGGCGCCGCCGGGCCGTCTGCCGGCGCCAGGGGTGGGCCGGCCGTCGGGACCCGAGCGGCCACTGTGCCGGCCGAGCCGGAGGCCGCGGAGCCCGACGCCGCGGAGGTCGCGACCACGCCGGAACCTGAAGCGGAGCCGGACGCCGAGCCCGCGCCCGGCGGCCAGCCGGAGGCCGCGGCCGACGAGCAGGTCGGGGCGTCGCCCGGCGACACCGAGCAGCTTCCCGAGCTGGACGACGTGCCGGTCGCGGTCCCGCCGCCCCCGCCCGGCAAGTCCTTCGAGCTGACCCGTCCCGGGCCGACTCGCCCGGGCCATGGCAGCCCGGCGCACGTCCGGCCGGATCAGCCGGCCCGACCAGGTCGGCCGTCGAACGACCCGCCAAGGGGCCATCCCGCCCCAGGCTCGGGCAGCGGCACGCCAGGCACGGCTGGACCCGGGAGTCCGCCAGGGGCCGAGCGTCCGGCCAAGATCGAGCGGCCGGGCGGGAATGGCCACGCACCCGGGACCGCGGGGCCTGGCGGGACCGCGGGACCCGCGGGGACCGCTCGGTCGCCCGGCGCCATCGCGGCGGGTCTGCGGACCGCCATCGGCTCGAGCGGACGGCGTTTGGACGGCGGTCGGCTCCCGCTGATCTTCGCGCTGCTGGCCGTGGTCGCGCTGCTGGCGGCGGCGATCACCACCAGCGTGCTCCGCGACAACCGGCAGACGGGCGCCGCGGCCCCCACCAGGTCCGGAGCCACCGCGACCAGCAGGTCCACGCCGACCTCTCGCGCTCCGTCCACCACCAAGGCGCCGAGCCCCACCTCGGGGCAACCCTCCGGTGCGCAGGTCCCGCCCGGCTGGACGACCCTGCGCCACCCGGCCGGGGCCTATACGGTCGCCTACCCGCCTGGCTGGCGCGCCTCGGCACGCACTGACGGCCTCAACACCACCAACGTCAGCGGACCCGGTGGACGGCTCTTCAAGGTCCAGTCCAGCAACACGCCGAGCGATCCCAAACAGGCCTGGACCGCCCAGGAGCGCACCTTCTCCGACCGGCCCGGCTACCAGCGGATCAGGCTCGAGCCGGGGCGGTACAAGGGCCTGGACGCCGCGGTCTGGGAGTTCACCCAGCTCGAAGGCGGCCAGCGCGTCCACAAGCTGGACATCACCTTCAAGAGCGCGGACGGGCGTTGGGGCTACGCCGTGCTGCTCCAATCCCCTGAGCAGGCCTGGAGCAGCACGGCGAATCTCTCCGGCCAGTTCGAGCGGGCGTTCGCGCCGAGCGGGTGAATCGGACGTGGTCAAGTCGCCGCTGAGACGATAGGGTTCGACGGCATGGCCCAGGACGTCGATGGACGCCGGATCGCCGGCCGGTACGAGCTCGGAGTGCAGCTCGGCGAGGGCGGTGTGGGCATCGTGTGGCGCGCCGAGGACACCCTGCTCGGGCGGCCGGTCGCGATCAAAGAGGTCGAGCTGCCGCCCGCCGTTCGCGACAAGCAGCGCGCCGCCCTGCGGGCGCGGGTGATCCGCGAGGCCCGCGCCGCCGCGCGGCTCAGCCATCCCGGAGCCGTCACCCTCTTCGACGTCGTCCAGGACGGAGGCCAGGACTACATCGTCATGGAGCTGGTCGAGGCGCCGACCCTGGACCAGCTGGTCGCCGCCAAGGGCCCGCTCGACCCGCGCCGCGCCGCCATGGTGGGCCTGCGGCTGCTGGCCACCCTGGAGGCGGCGCACCGGGCGGGGATCGTCCATCGGGACGTGAAGCCGAGCAACGTGCTGGTGCGCGACGACGGCACCACCAAGCTCACCGACTTCGGCACCGCCTCGCTCACCGGCGACCCCGAGCTGACCGTCACCGGTGTGGTCGTCGGCTCGCCGGCGTTCATGGCGCCCGAGCAGATCAAGGGGCTCGAGGTCGGTCCCGCGACGGACCTGTGGGCGCTCGGGGCGACCCTGTACTTCGCGGTCGAGGGCGAGCCGCCCTTCAAATCGAGCAAAGCCCAGTTCGAGGTCCTGAACGCGATCGTGAACGATCCGCCCCGGCAGGCCCGTCGCCTGGGTGCGCTCGGCCCCGTCGTCGACCGCCTGCTCCGCAAAGAATCCCATCAGCGTCCCAAATCCGCCGACGTCTGGTACCAGCTCCGCCGCGTGGCCGCCACCAAGGACCCCGTCGACGAGGTCCCCCCCGACCCTCCCTCCACCCCCACACCGCGCCCCAGCCCGCACGCCGTCAACGCCCCGCCCGCCGGCCCCGCGCAGGCCAAGGTCGCGCCGACCGGCACCGTCCCAGCGGCGGATGTGCCCGTCGGCACCGTTCCAGCCGAGGCCAAGTCCGCCGTAGGTGCCTCTGCCAGCGCCGCCCCAGACGCTGGAGCCGCGAAGGCCAAAGGCGCGCCCGCCAGCGCCATCCCTGATGCCGGCGCCGCCCCTGATGCCGCCACCGCACAGGCCAAGGGCGCGCCCGCCGGCGCCGCCCCTGATGCCGCCGCGCAGCCCAAGGGCGCCCCCGCCAGCGCTGGCCCCGCCGACGGCGCCGCCGCACGGGGCACCTCCGCTGGGGACGCGCCTGGCAGGCCCACGTCCGCGGAGAGCGCGCCCCCGGAGGCCGTGCCCGCCGACCGCACCCTCGCCGGGGACGCGTCCGCGGAGGGCGTGCCGGCTGGGGCCAGTCCGGGGGCTGCCGACTCAGCCGGCGCTGCGCCAGGCTCAGGTGCCGCGGGCGAGGGCGCCCCGGCGGGCGGGGGCGCCTGGCTCCGCCGGCGCTGGCGGCGCTCAGGGGGCTGAGACGTCGCGGTAGGCTGTCCGGAGCGACAGGAGGCGAGGATGGCCGAGGACCAGCGCACCACCGAATCCGGCATCCCGATCGAGCCGATCTACCGAGCGAGCGACCTGGAAGGCTTCGACCCGGAGCGGTCGCTCGGCGAACCCGGCCAGGACCCGTTCACGCGCGGGATCTACCCGACGATGTACCGGGGCCGGGCGTGGACCATGCGCCAGTACGCCGGTTTCGGCTCCGCCGTCGAGACCAACGCGCGCTTCCGATACCTGCTCGACCACGGGCAGACCGGGCTCTCGGTCGCCTTCGACCTGCCCACCCAGATGGGCTACGACTCCGACCACACCATGGCCGCCGCCGAGGTCGGCAAGGTCGGGGTGGCGATCGACTCGCTGGCCGACATGCGCCGGCTGTTCGAGGGGATCCCGCTCGACAAGGTTTCCACCTCGATGACCATCAATGCGCCGGCCTCGATCCTGCTGCTGCTTTACCAGCTCGTCGGCGAGGAGCAGGGCGTCGACCCGGCGCGGCTCACCGGCACCGTCCAGAACGACGTGCTCAAGGAGTACATCGCCAGGGGCACCTACATCTACCCACCGCGCGAGAGCCTGCGCATCACCACCGACCTGTTCGCCTACTGCGCGCGCGAGCTGCCCCGCTTCAATACCATCTCGATCTCCGGTTACCACATGGCCGAGGCGGGCGCGACCGCCGTCCAGGAGGTGGCGTTCACCCTCTCCAACGCGACCGCCTACGTGCAGGCGGCTCTGGACGCAGGGCTCGACGTCGACCGCTTCGCTCCCAGGCTGTCGTTCTTCTTCGTGGCGCGAACGACGCTGTTCGAGGAGGTCGCCAAGTTCCGCGCCGCCCGCCGTATCTGGGCCGACCTGATGGCCAACCGCTTCGCCGCCGAGGATCCCCGATCGCGGATGCTCCGCTTCCACACGCAGACCGCCGGCGTGCAGCTCACCGCGCAGCAGCCGCTGAACAACGTCGTGCGGGTCGCCTACCAGGCGCTGGCCGCCGCGCTGGGGGGCACGCAGTCGTTGCACACCAACGCCTACGACGAGGCGCTGGCGCTGCCGAGCGAATCGGCGGCCAGACTGGCGCTGCGGACCCAGCAAGTGCTGGCCACTGAGACCGGCATGACCGACACCACCGATCCGCTGGCCGGGTCGTACTTCGTCGAGCGGCTCACCGACGAAGTCGACGCCCGCGCGCGCGAGCTGGTCGCCAAGGTCGACGACCTCGGCGGGGCGGTCGCCGCGATCGAGCGGGGCTTCCAGAAGGAAGAGATCGAGCGCTCCGCCTACGCCCAGCTCCAGGCGGTCGAGGCCGGCGACAGGGTCGTGGTCGGCGTGAACCGTTACACGGAGGGCGAAGAGGAGCCGGTCACGCTGCTGCAGCTCGACCCGGCGATCGCCGAGGCACAGGCCAGGTCGCTCGCGGAGATCCGCGCCCAGCGCGACGCCGCCGCCGTCCGCACCGCCCTCGGCGACCTGCACGACGCCGCCGCGGGCACCGACAACCTGCTGGTCCCCATGCGCGAGGCGCTCCACCACATGGCGACCGTCGGCGAGGTCTGCGACACCCTCCGCGACGTCTTCGGCGTCTACCGCCCACCCACCACCCTGTAGGCGCGCTCGCCCAGCCTGCCGCCTTGTCGCTGGGCGCCGGCCGGCCCGAGCCGCCCACGGCTGGCCCACGGCACGGGTGGGGCTGGGTTTCGGTCCCGGTTCCGGACGGTATGCAATTTCCGTCCCATCCGTAATGGGTTGTCCCGGGCCCGTTCCCGCCAAGGAGTGTCCGCTATGTCGACAGCGTTGCGGTTCGTCATCTACCTGGCCGCGTTCCTCTGCTTCCTGCTGGCCGCCTTCGGTGCGCGAGCGAGCTGGGCCGGTCGCCTCAACCTGATCGGGCTCGGCCTCGCGCTCTGGATCTTCATCCCGCTGGTCGACACCCTCCGAAGGCTGGGCTGACTCCAGGCGATCACGAGGCATCGACCCCGGGTCGCCGATTGTCATCACCCTCCGGCGCGGCGGGAAGGCCGCCGCCGACGGGACGTGGGGGGCTCGCGGAGGGTGAGTACCATCGAGGTATGCGAATCGTGATCATCGGCGGCGGGCCGGGCGGCTACGAGGCCGCGCTGGTCGCCGCCGAGCTGGGCGCTGACGTCACCGTGGTCAGCGACGAGGGGCCGGGCGGCGCCTGCGTCCTCTGGGACTGCGTGCCCTCCAAGACGCTGCTCAGCTCGGCGCAGGCGTTCTCCACGCTGGAGACCGCTCCGGCGCTGGGCGTGCACTTCCAGGGCGTCGCTCGCCGGTCGGTTCCGACCTACGAGGTCGATCTGCCGACCATCATGGATCGCGTCCACGACCTCGCCCACGCGCAGTCGGACGACATCCGCAAGCGGCTGATCGCCGAGGGCGCCAAGTTCATCCAGGGCACCGGCCGCATCGCCGACCCGCACACCGTCGAGGTCACCGAGGGCGGGCGGGTGCTCGAGCGTCTGGACTGCGACGCCATCCTGATCGCCACCGGCTCGGACCCCCGCCGGCTGGAGACCGCCCCCACCGACGGCGAGGTGATCCTCTCCAGCCAGGACGTCTACCGTCTCAAGGAGGTGCCGGAGCGCCTGGTGGTGATCGGCGCGGGCGCCACCGGCGCCGAGTACGCCACCGCCTTCCTGCGCTTCGGCTCCCACGTCACCTTCATCGTCAGCCGCGACCGCGTGCTGCCCGCGGAGGACGAGGACGCGGCGATGGTGATCGAGGAGGTGTTCCGCCGCCGCGGCCTGGAGACGGTGAAGAACGCCAGAGCGGCCAGCGTCGAGCGGGCCGGCGACCACGGAGTGGTGCACCTGGAGGACGGCGGCACCGTGGAGGGGACGCACGTCCTGCTCACCATCGGTCAGGTCCCGCAGACCGGGGGCCTCGGGCTCGACGAGGTGGGCGTCCGCCGGAGCGACGGCGGCGGCATCGTGGTCGACGGCGTCAGCCGCACCAGCGTGCCGAACATCTACGCCGCCGGCGACGTGACCGGCAAGCTCATGCTCGCCTCGGTCGCGGCCATGCAGGGCCGCATCGCCATGTGGCACCTGCTCGGCCAGGCGGTGTCGCCGCTGCGCTGGGACGCGGTGGCGGCCACCATCTTCACCGACCCGCAGATCGCCACCGTCGGCCTGTCGGAGCTGCGCGCCGCCAAGGCCGACATCCCGGTGATGGTCGAGACGCTCCCGCTGTCGAGCAATTCCCGCGCCAAGATGTCCGGCCAGGAGGATGGGTTCGTCAAGCTGCTGGGGCGGCCCGGCTCCGGGACGATCGTGGGCGGCGCGGTGGTCGCTGGCTATGCCTCCGACCTGATCGCGCCGGTGTCGATCGCCTGCTTCAACCGGCTGACGGCCAACCAGCTCTCGCAGGCGTTCCAGATCTACCCCTCGTTCACCGGCTCGATCCAGGAGTGCGCGCGCCTGCTCGCCGGCAAGGTCCAGAGCGGTTACCGCTACTGAGAAGCATTCTGGGTTCCGGTCGCCGATGACCCCGCCAGCTTGGCGATCAGCGGCTTTGCCTTGCCTGTTGACTGATACGTCAGTTAGAAAGGCTTGACGCCCCCGACCTCGGGGAGCAACGGGAAGGAGCGAACCGTGGTCAACAGCTATGACGCCGTGGTCGTGGGTGGCGGGCACAACGGCCTGGTGGCGGCCGCCTATCTCGCCAGGGCAGGCCTGCGCACGGTGGTCTGCGAGGCGCGGGAGCTGGTCGGCGGGGCCGCGGTCACCGAGCGGCCCTGGGGCCCCGACTACCAGGTGACCTCCCTGTCGTACGTGGTCAGCCTGCTCGCGCCGGGGCTGGTCGACGACCTGGGCCTGGAGCGGCACGGCTACAAGGTGTACCCGCAGGGGCCCTATTTCGCGCCCTACGCGGGCGGCGGCTACCTCCAGCTCCCCGACGACCCCGCCAGGCGGCGGGAGCAGATCGGCAAGTTCTCGGCCAGCGACGCCACCGGCATGGAGCGCTGGGACGCCTGGATGCACGACCTGGCGAGCGTGCTCGGGCCGTTGCTGTCGGAGATCCCGCCCAGGCTCGGCTCCCACCGGCCGCTCGACCTGGCCGGGCAGGCCCGCCTGGCATGGCGCCTGCGAGCCCTTGACCAGCGGCGCGTCGCGGACGCGACCAGGCTGTTCACCATGAGCATCGCCGACCTGCTCGACGAGTTCTTCGAGTCGCCGCAGATGCAGGGCGTGCTGTCGGTGAGTGGGGTGATCGGCACCTGGGCCGGGCCGCGGTCGCCGGGCACCGCCTACGTGATGGCGCACCACCACATCGGCGACGTGGGCGACGGCAAGCTGGGGAGCTGGGGCTTCCCGGCGGGAGGCATGGGCGGCGTCAGCCGCGCTCTGGCAGGCGCCGCCGCGTCCTTCGGGGCGGAGATCCGAACCGCCTCGCCGGTGTGCCGAATCAGCACCTCCAACGGCCGGGCCGCCGGGGTGGTGCTGGAGGGCGGCGAGGAGCTGCGGGCCGGCATCGTCGTCGCGGCCACCCACCCGAAGATCGCCTTCCTGCGGCTGCTGGACCGGGAGGAGCTGCCTGGCGAGTTCGTCACCGACATCGAGCGCTGGAAGACGCGCAGCGGCGTGGTCAAGGTCAACCTCGCGGTCGAGCGGTTGCCCGAGTTCTTCGACAAGCCGGGCTTCGACCCCGAGGTGCACGGCGGCACCATCGTGCTGGCCGAGTCGCTCGACGACGTCGAGGGCGGCTTCCAGGATGCCGTGGCGGGACGGCCCTCCGGCAAGCCGTTCGCGGACATCTGCATCCCCTCGGTGTTCGACCGGACGCTGTGCCCTCCCGGCCAGCACATCGTGTCGATGTTCACGCAGTGGGTGCCGCAGGAGTGGGCGGGCAAGCCGATGGACGAGGAGCTGGAGGCGCACGCCGACCGCGTGGTGGCGCGCTTCGAGGCGGTCGCGCCCGGGTTCACCAATTCGATCCTGCACCGCCAGGTGATCGGCCCCTGGCGCATGGAGCACGAGTACGGGCTGGTGGGCGGCAACATCTTCCACGGGGAGCTGTCGGCCAGCCAGCTCTTCCACACGCGGCCGGCCGCGGGCTACGCCGACTACCGCACCCCGATCCACGGGCTCTACCAGGCAGGGTCGGGGACCCATGGTGGCGGCGGCGTGACCGGCATCCCTGGCCGCAACGTCGTCACGCAGATTCAGCGTGACCTGCGAGCCGAGCGGCTCCGCCGCCGGCTCCGGCTCGGTCGCCGCTGAAGGGCTCGCGGCGGCTCTGCGCCGTCCCCGACCGCCGCCCGCCGACCTGGCCGGTGAGGCGACGGGCCTGAGCGAGCCCTTGGCGAGCGCCCTCGGAGTCCAGGCCCAGCTCGCCGGCGGCGGCCACCCGCACCCATTCGAGCAGCTCGCGCTGCGAGAGCACGCCGTGGTGCACGGTGACCTGGACCGCGAGCCCGTCGAGCAGGGCCGTCAGCCGCCAGGCGGTGGCGCTGGGGTCCGGGCACGAGCACTCGGCGGCGGCGACGGCGTCGGCGATGACGCGCGCAACCGTCTCCTTCCACTGGAGGTCGAGGGCGCGCGACATCCGCTGCAGCTCCGGGCTGCGCAGCGCCTGGCTCCACGCGTCGATCCACAGCGCCCAGGCCTCGGAGCTGGCGCCGGGGGAGTAGAGACGGAAGATCCGGTCGAGCCGCTCCAGCGCCGTGTCGCCCCCCTCGGTGATGGCGGCGAGCTGCTCCAGATCGGCCTGGGCGGCGTGGCGGAACGCCTCGCTGAGGAGCTTGTCCTTGGAGGCGAAATGGTAGAAGACCAGCCCGGTGGAGATGCCGAGGGCGTCGGCCACGTCCTTGACCCTGGTGCTGCCGAAGCCGCGCGCGATCACCTCACGGCAGGTCGCCTTGAGGATCGCTTGGCGGCGCACGTCGGCGCTGACCCGGACCACGAGCGGAAGTCTAGTGCAGGACGAGCGGATCACTATACTGACTGAGCAGTCAGTCGAGAGCACCCGCCACCGCTCGTACCGACTGGAGGGCAGGATGCAGCCGACCGTCGCCCCACCGCTGGATCCCGCTGAGCTCGGCGAGGCGCTCCGCGAATTCGGCCAGAGCCGCATGCTGCCGCGGGTCGCCTACACCTCCGAGCGGGTGCTCGCCTTCGAGCTGGAGCGGCTGTTCGCCGGCTCCTGGGTGTGCGTGGCCAGGGCCGAGGACCTGGTCGATCCAGGCGACCGACTGGCCGTCCAGGTCGGCGACGTGGGCGTGCTGGTCGTCCGGGACCGCGACGCCACCCTGCGCGCCTTCGCCAACGTCTGCCGGCACCGCGGCCACGAGCTGCTTCCCGCCGGCGCCTCGGCCAGCGCCAAATCGGTGGTCTGCCCCTACCACGCCTGGGCCTACCGGCTCGACGGGTCGCTGCGGGCGGCTCCGGGCATGCGTGACGCCGAGGGCTTCGAGCCGCCGGCGCACGCGCTGGTCGGCCTGCCACTGGAGGTCTGGCACGGCTTCGTGATGGTCAACGCCTCCGGCGACGCGCCACCGCTCGGCCAGCACCTCGGCGCGCTCGAGGAGCTGGTGGCGGCCTACCGGCCGGAGCGACTGGTCGCGATGGCGAGCCATGAATACCTGCCGAGCGCCAACTGGAAGGTGCTCTGCGAGAATTACCACGAGTGCTACCACTGCCCCCGGATCCATCCCGAGCTGTGCCGCGTCAGCCCGCCGAGCAGCGGCCGCAACTACGACCTGCCCGGCGCCTGGGTTGGCGGCTCGATGGACCTGCGCGAGCGGGCCGCCACCATGTCGCTGGACGGTCGCAGCGCCGGCGTCCCCATCCAAGGGCTCGACGCGAGCCGGCTGCGCACCGTCGAGTACCTGCACCTGCTGCCGAACCTGCTGCTCAGCCTGCATCCCGACTACCTGATGACCCATGTGATCGAGCCGCTCGGCCCGGCCAGGTCGAGGGTGGTGTGCAGCTGGTACTTCCCGCCGGAGGCGGCTGAGCTGCCGGGCTTCGACCCCGCCTACGCGGTCGAGTTCTGGGACCGGACCAACCGGCAGGACTGGGCCGCGTGCGAGTCGGTGCAGCGCGGCATGGCCAATCCCCATTTCCGGCCTGGTCCGCTGGCCCCGGGCGAGAACGCCGTCTACCGCTTCGAGACCCTGATCGCCCGCGCTTACCTGGGCGAATACCCGGGCTGAGTCGAAGCCGGCGGTTCTTCAGGGCGGTTCCAGGGCTTACGATCGAGGTTGATCCGGGCTGCCTGCTGGTCGCTGGAGGGGAGCGCGATGCCGCGTCTCGTCGTCGGAACGGTCAAGGGACTCTACGAGCTGGGGATGGACGGGTCCGAGCCGCGAGCGGACGACGGGCCGCTCGCCGAACGCGAGGTGGTGGCGCTTGCGGCGGCCGGGGGCGCGGTCTGGGCGCTGGCCGACGGCGAGACCGTGCTCCGGCGCGAGCGGAGCGCGTCCTGGACGGCGCTGGCCAGCGGCTCGGAGCTGACCTGCCTGCTGCCTGGCGAGGACGGACTGCTGGTCGGGGCGGAGCCGGCGCGGCTGCTGCGCCTGGAGGGCGGCGCGCTCGAGCCGGTGCCGTCGTTCGAAGCGACTCCTGGGCATCGGACCTGGCACACGCCCTGGGGCGGACCGCCGGCGGTGCGTTCGATGGCGCGCGATTTGGCAGGGAGGCTGCACGTCAACGTCCACGTCGGCGGCATCCCCCGCTCGCTGGACGGTGGCGCCACCTGGGAGCCGACCATCGAGGTGGACGCCGACGTCCACCAGGTGCTCGCGCATCCCGAGCTGGCCGACGTGGTGCTCGCCGCGACCGCCATGGGGCTCGCACGCAGCGACGACGGCGGCGAGCACTGGCGCTTCGAGCGCGAGGGCATGCACGCCGACTACTGCCGGGCGGTGGCGGTCGCGGGCGCAATGGTGCTGGTCAGCGCTTCCAGTGGTCCGTCGGGCCGGCGCGCGGCGATCTACCGGGCGGCGCTGGACGGGCCCGCCCGCTTCGAGCGCTGCGGCGCCGGGCTCCCCGAGTGGTTCGACGCCAACATCGACAGCGGCTGCCTGGCCGCCGAGGGCGACACGGTTGCCTTCGGCACCGCCGACGGGACGCTGTTCCGCTCAGCGGACGCCGGCGCCACCTGGACGGAGGCCGCCGGCGGCCTCCCCGCCGTCCGCGCCGTCACCTTCGCGTGACCGCCGGCCCGCGGCCACCGCGGGCCCTGAGCGGCGCGCCGGTCAGCCGGGCAGCCAGGAGACCTTGCCACGGAGGGCGAGGTAGCCGAGGCCGGCCGCGGCGTCGATCAGGAAATGCGCGATGACCAGCGGGGTCGTGCGCCCGCGCCGCTGGTAGACCCGTCCGAAGAACAACCCGAGCACGACGTTGCCGACGAAACCCCCATACCCCTGATAGAGGTGGTAGGCGCCGCGAAGCAGGGCGCTCGCCCACAGCGCCCTGCCCTTGGACCAGCCGAGCTGGTCGAGCCGTCGCAGCAGGTAGCCGCAGACGATCACTTCTTCGAGGAGACCGCTGCGGGCCGCGCCGAGCAGCAGCACCGGGATGGTCCACCAGTGCCCGAGTGGTGGCACCGGCACGACCGACCGGTTCACGCCCAGCTCCACCGCGGCCACGTACACGCCGAGCCCGACCGCGCCGACCGCCGCGGCCAGCAGCGCGCCCCAGCGCAGGTCGGTGAGGGGCCGGCTGCCGTCCAGGCCGATGCTGGCGGCCGACTCCCGCGAGCGGCCGAGGAAGTGCAGCACCAGCAACACCGGGACCAGCGAGGTGGCCACGTCGAGGAGCTGGTAGATCAGGGCGGTGTTGGCGAACAGCGGCGCGGAGACGCCCCGGATCGGCGCCGACAGCAGGTCGACCAGGGCATAGACGGCCGAGGCGGCCAGCGACAGCCCGAGGACCAGCAGCACCTCGTCGCGGAGCACGCGTCGCGGCGGGAGCACCGGGCCAGTGGGTGCCTCGGGCTCGGTGGTGGCCTGGCGGTCGGGGCCGGACGGCGGGAAGGCAGGGTCGGAAACCTCACGCATCGTCCAAGCGTACTTCGCCTGCCGGTGCAAGGTCGGAGACAGAATCCTCGGGCAACCCAGGCAGAGCCGAGCGTTAGCCCCCCGGTGGACGGGGGCGGCGGGTCGCCGCGATCGGCTACGCTTGCCCGCATGGACCGCGACTTTCTTACCGCGCTCACGGAGCGGGTCCTCGTCTTCGACGGGGCCATGGGCACCATGCTCCACGCCGCCGAGCTGACCCTGGACGACTACCAGGGCAATGAGGGCTGCAGCGAGATCCTCTGCGTCACCCGGCCCGACGTGGTGCAGGGCATCCACGCCGCCTACCTCGAGGCGGGGGCGGACGTGGTCGAGACGAACTCCTTCGGCGCGTCCGCGATCGTGCTCGGCGAGTACGACATGGCCGACCGGGTGGTCGAGCTGAACCAGGTTGCCGCCCGCCTCGCCCGTGAGGTGGTCGACGGGTTCCAGGCGGACGGGCGGCCGCGGTGGGTCGCCGGCTCGATGGGCCCGGGCACCAAGCTGCCGACGCTGCTGCACACCACCTATGATCCCTTGCGCTCCACCTACGGCGACCAGGCGTACGGCCTGCTGGAGGGCGGCGCGGACGTGCTGATCGTCGAGACGTGCCAGGACCTCCTCCAGGTCAAGGCGGCGGTCGCCGGGGCCTTCGAGGGCATGCGCCGCGCCGGCCGCCGGGTGCCGCTGATGGTGCAGGTCACGGTCGAGACGACCGGCCAGATGCTGCTGGGCTCCGACATCGCGGCGGCGCTCACCGCCATCGAGCCGCTCGGCGCCGACGTCATCGGCATGAACTGCGCCACCGGGCCGGCCGAGATGGGCGAGCACCTGCGCTACCTGGCGCAGCACGCCCGCACCCCGCTGTCGTGCCAGCCCAACGCCGGCCTGCCCGAGCTGCGCGAGGGGCGCCCGCACTACCCGCTCTCGCCGGGCGAGCTCGCCCAGGCGCACGACCGGTTCGTGGCCGAGTTCGGGGTCAGCGTGGTCGGCGGCTGCTGCGGCACCACGCCAGAGCACATCCGGCAGGTGGTCGAGGCGGTGGGCGGCCGCCAGGCGGCGCATCGCCAGACGGTCCACGACGCCGCGGTGGGCAGCCTCTACCAGTCGGTCCCGCTCGACCAGGACACCACCTACCTGACCATCGGCGAGCGCTGCAACGCCAACGGGTCGCGGAAGTTCCGCGACCTGATGCTGGCGGGCGACCTCGACGGCCTCGTCGGCATCGCCAAGGAGCAGATCCGCGAGGGCGCGCACGTGCTGGACGTCTGCGTCGACTACGTGGGCCGCGACGGCGTGCCGGACATGGACGCGGTGGTCGAGCGCCTGGCGCAGCAATCGACCGCGCCGATCATGCTCGACTCCACCCAGGCGGACGTGATCGAAGCCGGGCTGAAGCGCCTGGGTGGCCGCGCGATCGTCAACTCGATCAACCTCGAGGACGGCGAGGCGCGGATGGCCGCGGTCTGCCCGCTGGTGCGGCAGTTCGGCGCCGCCGTGGTGGCGCTGCTGATCGACGAGGAGGGCCAGGCGCGCGACGTCGAGTGGAAGCTGCGGATCGCGCACCGCATCTACGACCTTGCCGTCAACAAGTACGGCCTGCAGCCCGAGGACCTGCTGTTCGACGCGCTGACCTTCCCGCTCGGCTCCGGGCAGGAGGACCTGCGCCGCGACGGCATCGCCACCCTCGAGGCGATCCGGCGGATCAAGGCGGAGCTGCCCGGGGTTCGGACCGTGCTGGGCGTCTCCAACGTGTCGTTCGGTCTGTCGCCCGCCGCCCGGCAGGTCCTGAACTCGGTGTTCCTGCACGAGGCGCGCGAGGCGGGCCTGGACGGGGCGATCGTGTCGCCGGCCAAGATCCTGCCCCTGCACCGTATCGACGAGGAGCAGCGCCAGGTCGCCCTGGACCTGGTCCACGACCGCCGCCGCGAGGGCTATGACCCGCTCCGGCGCTTCATGGAGCTGTTCGAGGGCAAGGAGGCCGCGCGGCCGGCGGCGGCCGAGGACCTGGCGGCGCTGCCCACCGACGAGCGTCTCAAGCGCCGGATCATCGACGGTGTCCGCGACGGCCTGGAGGCCGACCTCGACGAGGCGATGCGCTCGCATCCCCCGCTGGAGATCATCAACGAGGTGCTGCTGGACGGCATGCGCACGGTCGGCGAGCTGTTCGGCGCCGGTGAGATGCAGCTCCCGTTCGTGCTCCAGTCGGCCGAGGTGATGAAGGCCTCGGTGGCGCTGTTGGAGCCGCATATGGAACGAGCTGACCAGGGCGGCAAGGGCCGGGTGGTGCTGGCCACGGTCAAGGGTGACGTCCACGACATCGGCAAGAACCTGGTCGACATCATCCTCACCAACAACGGCTACACGGTCCACAACCTCGGGATCAAGCAGCCGATCTCGGCGATCATCGACAAGGCCGAGGAGGTCGAGGCCGACGCGATCGGCATGTCGGGCCTGCTGGTCAAGTCCACCGTGGTCATGCGCGACAACCTCGAGGAGCTGAACGCCCGCGGGATGGCCGGCTACCCGGTGCTGCTCGGCGGCGCGGCGCTGAACCGCACCTACGTCGAGGGCGACCTCCGCCAGATCTACAAGGGCCGGGTGTTCTACTGCCGCGACGCCTTCGCGGGCCTGCGCGTCATGGACCAGCTCCGCCAGGAGCGCCAGGAGGGTGTCCGGCCCGACCGCGAGGCGCCGAGGGCTCCCCGGGTGGTCACGACACGGGCCCGCGGACCAGCGCCGGCGGCGCCGAGCACCAGCGAGGTCGCCCGCTCGGACGTGCGCGTGGACGTGCCGCTGCCGACCGCGCCGTTCCTCGGCGACTCCCGGATCGTCAAGGGCATCCCGGTCCGCGACATCGCCGCCTTCCTGAACGAGTCGGCGCTGTTCCGCGGCCAGTGGCAGCTCCGGCCGAGCGGAGGGGCCGAGGGCTGGAAGGAGCTGCTCGAGACCGAGGCGCGCCCGCGCCTGCGCGCGCTGCTCGACGAGGCGATCGCCGACCAGGTGCTCCAGCCCGCCCTGGTCTACGGGTACTACCCCTGCAATTCGGACGGCAACGACCTGGTCGTCTGGCGGGACGACGGCTCGGAGTGGGTGCGGTTCAGCTTCCCGCGACAGCGCCGGGACCGCCGGCTGTGCATCGCCGACTACTTCCGGCCGGTCACATCCGGCGACGTGGATGTCGTGGCGTTCCACGTGGTCACCATGGGCCGGGCGGCCTCGGACGCGACCGCAAAGCTGTTCGACGCCAACCGCTACCGCGAGTACCTGGAGCTGCACGGCATCACCGTCGAGATGGCCGAGGCGCTCGCCGAGTACTGGCACCAGCGCATCCGCCAGGAGCTGCGCATCGCCGACCAGGACGCGGAGCAGATGGAGGCGCTCTTCGACCTGGGCTACCGGGGGGCGCGATACTCGTTCGGGTACCCTGCTTGCCCGGACCTGGAGCAGCAGTCCAAGATCTTCGAGCTGCTGGATCCGGGGCGGATCGGGGTCGAATTGTCCGAGGAATACCAGCTTCACCCGGAGCAGTCCACCTCGGCGATCATCGTCCATCATCCCGAGGCGATGTATTTCAACGCCCGATGAAGCCCGTCCGGGATTCACGGCGCGGGCCGGAGAGAAACAGAGCAACGGAAGGATCGGAGCGACGCGGTAGCGATGAGTACCGGCCATAGTGGCCCGTCGAGGGCTGATCACACATTGCACCGGGGGGCTCCCTAAGCCCCAGCAGCCCCCCGGGCCTGCCATGACGAGGGGATGACCGGGGTGGCTTCAGCAAGCGAGCAGCTTTTCGTATCGCGCCTGGCGCGCCTGCCGGTGCGGGCGCCGAGCGGTGAGATGATCGGCAGGATCGCCGACGTGGTGATCGCGCGGGCCGCTCCGGGCTCGCCGCCGGTCGTCCTCGGGCTCACCGTCTGGGTGCAACGCCGGCCGATCTTCATCGGCATGGGCCGGGTGCGCGAGCTGGACGCCGGCGGCGCGACGCTCAGCACCGGCACCGTGAACCTGCGGCCCTTCGAGCTGCGAGCCGGCGAGACGCTGGTGCTCGGCGAGCTGGTGGACTCGCTGGTCAAGCACCGCGAGACCGGCCGCGAGTACCGCATCAACGACGTGGCCATCGGCCAGGTCCGCGAGGGCTGGGTGGTCTGCGCGCTGGACGTGATCGAGCCTGCCTCGGGCCTGCGCGCGTGGCGGCGGCCGCCGCGCCTGCGGCTGAACTGGGACATGGTCGCCGGGCTGGAGGCGGGGGAGTCCGCCGAGTCGCGCCTGGCGGCGCTCGCCGATCTGCGGCCGGCCGACGTGGCGGCGGCGCTGCTGGCCCTGCCGGCCAAGGCCCGCGAGGACATGGCCTCCGGGCTGGACGACGACCGGCTGGCCGCGACGCTCGAGCAGCTCCCGGAGGAGGTGCAGGCCGGCCTGCTGGCCAGGCTGGGCGACGAGCGCGCCGCCGACGTGCTCGAGGCGATGGACCCAGACGACGCCGCCGACCTGCTCGGTGAGATGACCGAGGCCGATCGTGCCCGGCTGCTGGCGCTGATGGTGCCGGAGGAGGCCGAGCCGGTCCGCCGGCTGCTGGTCTACGACGAGGAGACCGCCGGCGGCCTGATGACCACCGAGCCGGTGATCATGCGGGCCGGCGACACCGTGGCCGAGGCCCTCGCGCGGCTGCGCGTCCCCGACCTGCCGCCCGCGCTGGCCGGGCAGGTGTTCGTGGTGCGCCCGCCGACGGAGACACCGACTGGGCGATACCTGGGCGTGGCGCATTTCCAGCGGCTGCTGCGTGAGCTTCCCGGCGACCCGCTCGGTGCCGCCATCGACACCGACCTCGACGCCCTCTCGCCGAACCTGCCGACCAGGCGGGTGGCCGAGTACCTGGCCACCTACGACCTGCTGTGCGCGCCGGTCTGCGACGAGCAGTCGCGATTGCTGGGAGCGGTGTCCATCGACGACGTGCTCGACCACCTGCTGCCACCTGCCTGGCGGCGAGGACCCGTCCGGGCGCGGAACGGCAACGGCGGCAACGGCGGCGGCGGGACCGGCGACGGCGGCGGCAACCGGGACCACGGCGGTGGTGCCGGAGATGAACGGGCTGGCGGCGAGCCGATGGAGCGGGTCGGGTGAGCGTGATCCCGCGCCGGATACGGCGCCGGACGAGCCTGACGGCGCCGCGGCGGCGGCCGCCCCGGCTCGCGCTGTACTATGACCCCGATGCGTTCGGGCGTTTCTCCGAAGCGATCGCCCGCTTCCTGGGGACCGCGCGCTACCTGGTCTTCCAGACGGTCGTAGTCTTCCTTTGGATCGTCTGGAACGTGGTCGCCAGGGCCGCGCACCTGACCTTCGACCCCTACCCCTTCATCCTGCTCACCCTCGCGCTGTCGTTGCAGGCGTCATACGCGGCCCCCCTGATCCTGCTGGCGCAGAGCCGTCAGGAGGAGCGCGACCGGGAGGAGATGCTCGCGGACCGGCGGACCAACGCCAGGGCGCTCGCCGACACCGAGTACCTGGCGCGGGAGCTCGCCGCGATCCGCCTGGCGCTGGGCGAGATGCCCACCCGCGACTATCTCGGCGAGGAACTGGGCCGACTCGAACGCGAGATGAGCGAGCTGCGGGAGCGCCTCAACGGGCAACCCCGATCCGTCCATCCCGAGCGAACCGAGGGCTGAGCCTCCGCGGGCGCTCAGGGATCACCGGATCCGCGGCGCTGATGAGCTTGGCGTGGCCGGGCCGCTCGGTGGGAGCGGGCCAGGCCTGGGCCAGCGCGCGGTTGAGCAGGCGGGTTGGTGACTCGGGGGACTCCAGCACCAGCAGGTGGTGGGGGCCGTCGAGAGGGAACGTCTGGTCCAGCCGGATGCCCCGTCTGGCGAGGTAGTCCCGGACCTTGTCGAACCGCTTCCGTGGCCCTGCGAGGTCCTCCATCGCCGCCGGTGTGAGCTTGACGACCGCGATGAACCGAGCCATACGGACCTCCAGCTTGCTCTGTGCCTGCGTACAGCCAAGCCGATTCCGGGGTCCGTGAAAGTGCCGCCGATCACACCGTCCGTGTGACGTGCAGCACAACGCGCCCCTACAGGCCGGGGACGTCGGCGACGGAGCGGCCGCGCAGGCGGGCTGTGCGGCGGAGCAGGTCGCGGAGGCCGACGAGCTCGCCGGCGACACGGCCGAGGCCCTCTGGCGGGGACGCCCCCTCCAGGGCGACCGTGACCAGCTCGAGGTGCCGGTCTAGCAGCTCGGCGAACGGCTCGGCCACCACGGGATCGGCCTCCAGGCCCCGCAACTGCTCGGCCAGCTCCAGGTAGGCCCGCTGGACGCGCCGTCCCTCATCGATGTGCGCCTGCTCGACCTCCCGGTCCAGCAGGCACCACTGGATCACCGCCTCGGCGGCCGGTTGCAGCGCGACCGCCTGGTCCGCCAGCGCCAGCACGGCGTCCCGGGTGGCCGGCTCGCCCCTGGCCCAGTCCCCAAGCGAGCTGTCTGGCATGATCGAACCCCGCCTCAGGTGGCCTCGATGGTGGCGATGACCGCGCCGGTGGACACGGTCTGGCCCTCGCTGACGGTGATGCTGCCGACCGTTCCGGCCTGGTGGGCGGTGACGTGGTTCTCCATCTTCATCGCCTCGAGCACCACCAGTGTCTGCCCCGGCGTAACCGTGTCGCCATCGGCGACCAGCACCTTGACGATCGTGCCCTGCATCGGCGTCTTGACGATCTCCTTGCCGGGGCCGCCCGACTCCGCCCTGGCCCGCTCCAGCGCCTTGGGCGAGCGCGGGGTCCGCTGCCGCTCCGCGACCTTGACGGGCTCCTGCGGGATGATCTCGACGTCGAAGCGCTTGTCCTGCAACTCGATGACCAGGCGGCGTGGCGGGGCCTTCTTCACCTCGACCCCCTCGGGCGGCGGCGCCGGCTGCAGGGAGGAGAGGTCCATGCCCTCCTCGACCAGGGTGGTCGACACCTCGCCGGCGATGAACGCGCGGTCCAGCATGGCGAGCCGGTGGAACGGGATGGTGGTCGGCACGCCCTCGATCACGAACTCGTCGAGGGCCCGCAGCATGCGGTGGCGTGCCTGCTCGCGGTCCTCGCCCCAGACGATCAGCTTGGCCAGCAGCGAGTCGTAGCTCTGCGGAACCGTCCAGCCGGCCTTGACGCCGGCGTCCACGCGCACCCCTGGCCCTGACGGCTCGCGCCACCCGTTGACGGGACCGGGAGCCGGCATGAAGCGGCTGCCCGGGTCCTCGGCGTTGATGCGGACCTCGATGGCGTGGCCGCGCGGGGCGATGCCGTCGTAGTGCATGGGTATGCCCTCGCCGGCGGCGACGCGGAGCTGCGCCTGCACCAGATCGATGCCGGCGGTCAGCTCGGTGACCGGGTGCTCGACCTGGAGGCGGGTGTTCATCTCCAGGAAGTAGAAGTTGCCGGTCTTCGGCTCGAACAGGAACTCGATGGTGCCGGCGTTCTCGTACTCGGCGACGCGGGCGATGTCGCAGGCGGCCTTGCCGAGCGCGGCCCGCACCTCGGCGGGCAGCCCGGGCGCGGGCGCCTCCTCGACCAGCTTCTGGTGGCGGCGCTGGAGCGAGCAGTCCCGCTCGCCGATGAAGACGACTTCGCCCTTGCCGTCGGCGAGGATCTGCGCCTCGACGTGGCGGGGCGCGTCGAGGTAGCGCTCGACGTAGATCTCGTCACGGCCGAAGGCCGCCTTGGACTCGCGCTGGGCCGATCCGAGCGCTTCGGCCACCTGGTCGGGGCTGCGCACGACCTTCATGCCGCGCCCGCCGCCGCCGAAGGCCGCCTTGAGCGCCAGCGGGTAGCCGTGCTCGGCGCCGAAGTCCGCCGCCGCCTCGGGGCCGGCGATCGGCTCCAGCGTCCCCGGGACCACCGGTGCCTTGGCCTGCTCGGCGACGCGACGGGCCGCCACCTTGTCGCCCATCGCGGCGATCGCCCCTGGCCTTGGACCGACCCAGCGGATGCCGGCGTCCATGACCGCCTGGGCGAAAGCGGCGTTCTCCGCCAGGAAGCCGTAGCCCGGGTGGATGGCGTCGGCGTGGGCGCGCCGGGCCACCTCGACGATCTTGTCGATGTTCAGGTAGCTGGAGGCCGGCGCCGCCTCGCCGATGTGCCAGGCCTCGTCGGCCAGCTCCACGTGCAGCGCGTCCCGGTCGGCGTCGGAATAGACCGCGACGCCGACGAGGCCGAGCTCCCGGCAGGCTCGCAGCACCCGCACCGCGATCTCGCCCCGATTGGCGACCAGGACCTTCTCCACGGAATGCCTCCTCGATCCATGTGGAGGGAGCCCGCTCCCCCCGTGGCCCCGAGGTCAAGGTCGTGCCCCGGAGCCGGGTCGTCGACCAAGCGTAGCCCAGCGGGCCCGGATCCCGGCAACGTCGCGAGCGCGTCGCCGGTCGTCCCGACCTTCCGGTCAGCGCTCCTGCTCCCAGCCGGAGCGCAGGCTGTTGCTCCAGCGGGTGCCGCTCGCCCAGGCGCGCAGGCCGATCCCGGGGCGGCTCGCCGTCGCCCAGGTGCTCGGCTGATGGCTCTGGTCCCAGGCGCTCATCCGGTCCAGCGCCAGCCCGAGGAGCTCGATCTCGTCCGCCTCGGGCGTGCCCCGCAGGATCCGGAAGCGCAGCCCCTCCGGCGACCGCAGGATGCCTTCCTCGTTCACCGGGGCACCCCCTTGGGGTTCCCCGGACCCCTCCGGTCATTCACAGGGGAATGTTCCCGTGCTTGCGCGGGGGGCGCTGCTCCCGCTTGGTGACGCAGATCTCCAGCGCGTGGATCAGGCGCGGGCGCGTGGTCTGCGGCTCGATGACGTCGTCCAGGTAACCGCGCTCGGCGGCGATGTAGGGGTTGGCGAAGCGCTCGGTGTACTCCGCCACCAGCTCGGCGCGCTTGGTATTGGCGTCAGCGGCGGCCTCGATCTCCCTGCGGAAGATGATGTTGACCGCCGCCTGCGGGCCCATCACCGCGATCTCCGAGGTCGGCCAGGCGAGGTTGACGTCGGCCCGCAGCGGCTTGGACGCCATCACGTCGTAGGCGCCGCCATAGGCCTTGCGGGTGACCACCGTCAGCTTGGGCACGGTGGCCTCGGCATAGGCGTAGAGCAGCTTGGCGCCGTGGCGGATGATCCCGCCCCATTCCTGGTTGGTACCCGGCATGAACCCCGGCACGTCGACGAAGCTCACGATCGGGATGTTGAAGGCGTCGCAGAACCGCACGAAGCGGGCACCCTTCACCGAGGCGTTGATGTCGAGCACGCCGGCCAGGTGCAGCGGCTGGTTGCCGACCACCCCCACCGGCCGGCCGTTGAGGCGCGCGAACCCGACCACGATCGACTCCGCGTGCGCCTGCAGGACCTCGGTGAACTCGCCGTCGTCCACCACCCGCTTGACGACCTCGCGCATGTCGTATGGCTGGTTGGGGTTGTCGGGCACCAGGTCGAGCAGGCCCGGGTCCTCGCGCCGCGGGTCGTCGGTCGGCTGGCGCCGCGGCGGGTCCTCCATGTTGTTGGGCGGGAGGTAGGAGAGGAGCTGGCGGACCAGGTCGAAGCACTCGTCCTCGTCCTCGGCCGCGAAATGGGCGGTGCCGGACTTGACCGCATGGGTCATCGCGCCGCCCAGCTCCTCGAAGGTCACGTCCTCACCGGTGACGGCCTTCACCACGTCCGGGCCGGTGATGAACATGTAGGAAGTCTCCTTGACCATGAAGATGAAGTCGGTGATGGCGGGGGAGTAGACCGCGCCGCCGGCCGACGGGCCCATGATCAGCGAGAGCTGCGGCACCACCCCGGACGCCTGCACGTTGCGCCAGAAGATCTCGGCGTAGCCCGACAGCGCGACCACGCCCTCCTGGATGCGGGCACCGCCCGAGTCGTTGATGCCGATGCAGGGCACGCCCATCTTCAGTGACAGGTCCTGGAGCTTGCAGATCTTCTCCGCCATGACCTCGCCGAGCGAGCCGCCGAACACCGTGAAGTCCTGGCTGAACACGCACACCCGCCGCCCGTCGATGGTCCCGTAGCCGGTGACCACGCCATCAGTCGGTATGCGGCGCTTCTCCATGCCGAACGCGTTCGACCGGTGCACGGCCAGCATGTCGGTCTCCACGAAGGAGCCCGGGTCCAGCAGCGCGTCGATGCGCTCCCTGGCGGTCAGCTTGCCCTTGTCGTGCTGGGTATCGACCGCCTGCTTGGAGCCGGCGTGCAGCGCCTGCTCCTTGCGCTTGCGGAGCTCGTCGATGCGCTCCTTCATGGTCTTCGGTTGTATCGGTGACACCTGAACCCTCCCGCCCGGGCAAACCGTCGGGACATCGTACTGCCCCTGGCCCCGCCCCTGGTGATGGGCATTGTAGGGAGACGTGTACCCTCCCTGGCGAGCCGGGCGCGCGGCATGGGAGGAGCCTGACAGGAATGGGCCAGCTTGACGCCTACGCGGCGGGGTTGCGTGCCGCCCTGCCGCCGTTCTTCAGCCCGCTCGAGGTGATCGAGCGGGTGCCGACCACCATGGCGCGCGCCGCCGAGCTGGGCGAGGCGGGGGCTCCGGAGGGCGCCACCGTGGTCGTCGAGGAGCAGACCGCCGGGCGCGGCCGCCTCGGCCGGAGCTGGGTCGCGCCGACGGGCACCGGGCTGCTGGTCTCGGTGCTGCTGCGCCCGACGCTGCCGGCGCGGGACCTCTGGCTGGTTGCCTCGCTCGCCGGGGTCGCGCTGGTGGACGCGGTCGACGAGCTGGCGGGCAAGGCGCCGCGGCGCCCGCGGGCCGGCCTCAAGTGGCCGAACGACCTGCTGCTGGACGGCAGGAAGGCGGCCGGCCTGCTGGCGGAGGCGGGCATGCGCGGCGGCACGCTCGACTGGGTCGCGCTCGGCATGGGCGCCAACGTCAACCAGTCGCTGGAGGACTTCCCGCCGGAGCTCGCCGAGGAAGCCACCAGCGTGGCATTGGCCATCGGCAGGGACGTCGACCGCGCCGAGCTGCTCGGCGCCTGGGGCGAGCGCTTCGAGGCCGGGTACCGGCAGCTCGCCGCCGGCACGACCGCACCGGTGCTGGCCGCCTACCGCGACCGCCTGGAGACGCTCGGCCGCCAGGTCCGCGCCGACCGCCTGGCCGGCGGGCCGGTGGTGGGCACCGCCGTGGACCTGAGCGCCGCCGGCAACCTGGTCGTGCTCACCAGCACCGGCGCGAGGGCCGAGATCGCCACCGCCGACGTGCGGCACCTTCGGGCGCTAGCGTCCCACCCAAACGGGAACGGCCACCGAGTAGGTGACTGACGCGTCAGTCGGGCTCGACTCGAAAGCCTCCGCCGTCCAGAGCTGCGGCTTGGGCGGGGGCACGAAGCTGAGCGCTCCGGAGAACGTGGCCCAGCTCGGGGCGGTGGACGGCAGCGCCGCGTAGCTCTGCGACACCACCCGTCCGGACAGGTCGCGGAGGCGCAGCCCGACCGTCCCGGAGGCGATCCGGGCCTGGCCCTTGACGACCACCCTGGCGCCCTCCACCGGGGCGCGCGGCGCGGGCTCGGCCAGCAGGATCGGCGCCACGCGCGCCGCGCGGTCGCGGACCAGCTGGCGACCGCCCGCGCCCACCCCCAGCAGTCCGGACAGCGGCTGGCCGTCCAGCGCGCCGGCGTTGCGTCCCTCCACCTCGACCACCACGCGCCTCACCTGTGAGACCTGCGTCGCCGTCCAGACCAGTGCCTGGAGGGCGTAGCCGTCGCCGCTGGCGGCGCCGAGCGCCTCCCTGGAGAGGTTCACGGTGGCGGTGCCGGCGTCCAGGCCGAGGCCGAGCAGGCGTGTCCCGGACGGGAAGGGGCGTTCGATGCCGAGGTAGCGCGGCGTGCCGGCCAGCAGCTCCGTGAGCGCCGAGGTCGCCACGCCCGCGGTCGAGGACGCGAACGGGACCTCGTGCTCCTCGGGCGCGAGGTAGCGGGTCGTCCCCACCGAGCGCAGGTAGTAGACCGTCACGTCCATCGGCCCTCTGGCCGCCGCCGCGCGGGCGTCGGGAGCGGCCACCGGGCGGTCGACGGCCTGGTCCACCGGGCCCTCTCGGGATTCCCCGGGCCCCTCCGGCCCGGCGGGCCTGGTGAGCCCCAGGGTGGCGACCTCGCGGCTGGACACCCCGCGTCCGGACGCGCCGCCGCGGTCCGCGACACAGGCACTGGCGAGCAGGCCCAATGCGGCGGCGAGCGTGGCGGCTCCGGTCACGCTGATGATCAAGCGGTGTCGTCTCATGGTCCTCGGGGGTCCAGCGGGCCCACGGCAACCCGCTACTGCGTCAACATCGGCCGCGGAGGTTGCAAACGTGCAACGGTCAGGCTCCAGTCCGGACCCGACCGGTTCCCGCTCGCCGCCCTCGCCTCTTGAGCCGGCTTCTCGTGCTTGCTACTCTCGCGACGCCGACGCCGGAGCGGTCCCGCCGATCGCGAGGAGTTGATTCGCGTGCCGTTTCCGCAACGGCTTCTCGGAGACCACGAGGAGATCGTCTACGATCTCCACCCCCACTGGTGGACCCTGGTCGGCCCGATCCTGGTGACGGTGGTGGTCGCCGTCGCCGCCGTTGCGGGATGGGCGTTCCTGCCGGGCGGCGGCTTCCAGCGGCCCGGCCAGCTCGCGATCGGCGGCATCGCCGTCCTGTGCCTGCTGGTCGTGGTGGTCCCGCGATACCTGCGCTGGGCCACGACCCACTTCGTCCTGACCACCGACCGGCTGATCTTCCGCTCCGGGGTGCTCGCCAAGTTCTCCAAGGAGATCCCGCTGGAGCGGGTCAACGACGTGACCTTCTCCCAGTCCATCTGGGAGCGCATCATCGGCGCCGGCGACCTCTTCATCGAGTCGGCGGGGGAGCGCGGGCAGTCCGTGTTCAAGGACATTCCCAAACCCGAGGCGGTGCAGGTCGAGATCTACCGGCAGATGGAGGCCAACGGCCAGCGGATGAGCGGAGCCGCGCCGCGCGCGCCCAGCGTGCTCGAAGAGCTGGAGCGGCTCGCCAACCTCCGCGACCGCGGCGCCGTCACCAACGAGGAATTCGAGCGCAAGAAGCGCGACCTCCTCGACCGCCTCTGAGCTGTCCAAGGCGCTGCGCGGCGGGATGGTGGGGGGCTGTGGACGGTCCGAGCCGGGGTCGGGCGCGGCCGGTAGGATCGTCTCAGGATTTGGTGATCGTCTCGTCGAGGTGCCAGGTGGAACTACCAGCGTCGATCGACGTCCGCGAGGTTGGCCCCCGCGACGGGCTGCAGAGCGAGGCGCCGCTCCCGGTCGAGGCGCGGGTGCGCCTGGTCGACGCGCTCTCCGAAACGGGCGTGCGGCGCATCGAGGCCGGCTCGTTCGTGTCTCCCAAGGCGGTGCCGGCCATGGCGGACAGCGCGCGGGTCTTCGCCGAGATGCAGCGCCGCGCCGGGGTGACCTACTCGGCGCTGGTGCCCAACCAGCGGGGCGCGGCCGACGCCCTTGCCGCCGGGGCGGACCGGCTCCAGGTGGTCGTCGCCGCCTCCGAGAGCTACAACGCCAGCAACCTGAACCGCAGCGTGGCCGAGACATTGGAGGAGATCGCCGGGGTGGTGCGGCTGGCCGGCCGCACGCCGGTGGACGCGACCGTCTCCACGGCGTGGGGTTGCCCTTACGAGGGCGAGGTGCCGGTCGAGCGGGTGGCCGAGCTGGCACGCACCCTGCTGGGAATGGGCTGCCAGGCCATCTCGCTGGGGGACACCACCGGCATGGCCACGCCCACGCGGGTCGAGGGCCTGCTCGCCGCACTGCGCCCGCTCACGAGCGCGATCAACTGCCACTTCCACGACACCCGCGGCACCGGACTGGCCAACCTGCTGGCCGCCATGCAGGCCGGCTGCACGGACTTCGACACGGCGATCGGCGGGCTCGGCGGCAGTCCGACGGCGCCGGGGGCGGGCGGCAACGTCGACAGCGAGGACGTCGTCCACATGGTCGAGGACATGGGCGTCTCGACCGGCATCGACCTGGACCGCCTGCTGGCCGCGGCGCGGATGGCCGGCGAGCTGCTCGGCCGGCCGCTCAGGGGCCAGGTGCTGATCGCCGGCCCGGCCAGGCGCCCCAGCAACCAGGGGGTGGCGCGGTGACGGAGGGCAAGGCGCCGCGGGAGGCGGTCGAGGCAGGGCAGCGCGCCGAGCCGGCGTTCGCGGCGCTCGCCAAGCAGGCTCGCGCGGGCGGCGCGGAGCGGTACCACGCCAAAGCGCGGGAGCAGGGCAAGCTGTTCGTGCGCGAGCGCCTGCGCCGCCTGCTCGACGACGCCGACGCCATGGTCGAGGACGGCCTGCTGGCCAACGCCATGGCCGGGGACCTGCCGGCCGACGGGGTGGTCACCGGGATGGGCACGATCGGCGGTCGGGACGTCGCCGTGATGGCCAACGACTCGACGGTCAAGGCCGGTTCCTGGGGGGCCCGCACGGTCGAGAAGATCATTCGTATCGAGGAGTACGCGCTGCGCCACGAGCTGCCGCTGATCTGGCTCGTGGACTCGGCCGGCGCCCGCATCACCGACCAGGTGGAGATGTTCCCCGGCCGTCGCGGGGCCGGCAAGATCTTCTACAACCAGGTCCGCCTGTCTGGCCGGGTGCCGCAGGTGTGCTGCCTGTTCGGGCCGTCGGCCGCCGGCGGCGCCTACATCCCCGCCTTCTGCGACGTGGTCTTCATGGTCGACGGCAACGCCTCCATGTATCTCGGCTCGCCGCGGATGGCCGAGATGGTCATCGGCGAGCGGACGACCCTGGAGGAGATGGGCGGCGCGGCCATGCACTGCCGCGTCTCGGGCTGTGGCGATCTCCTCTGCGCCGACGAGGACGAGGCCATCCAGGCCGCTCGCCGCTACCTCGGGTACTTCCCGAGCAACTGGCGCGGCTCCCCGCCGGTCGAGGAGCCCAGGGGCCCCGCCTACGCGGGGCCGGTGACCCCGCTGGTGCCGACCGACGAGTCGCAGCCGTTCGACATGCTCCCGCTGGTCGCGGCCATCTGCGACGAGGACAGCTTCTTCGAGGTCAAGGCCGAGTTCGCGACGGAGCTGATCACCGGGCTCGGCCGCATCGAGGGCCGGGTCGTCGGCATCCTCGCCAATCAGCCGATGGCCAAGGGCGGGGTGCTGTTCGTCGACTCCGCCGACAAGGCGGCCCGCTTCGTCTGGCTGTGCGACGCCTTCAACATCCCGCTGCTGTTCCTCGCCGACGTGCCGGGCTTCATGATCGGCAAGGAGGTCGAGCGGCAGGGGATCATCCGCCACGGCGCCAAGATGATCACCGCGGTGAGCGAGGCGACCGTCCCGAAACTCTGCGTGGTGGTCCGCAAGGCCTACGGCGCCGGCCTGTACGCCATGGCCGGACCGGGGTTCGAGCCCGACGCGACCCTGGCCCTGCCGACCGCCTCGATCGCGGTGATGGGAGCGCAGGCCGCCGTCAACGCGGTCTACTACAACAAGCTGGCAGCTCTGCCCGAGGCGGAGCGCGCGGCCGAGTTCGAGCGGCTGCGGCGCGAGTACCGCGAGGACGTCGATCTCGCGCGGCTGGCGTCCGACCTGGTGATCGACGCCGTGGTCGATCCGGAGGACCTGCGGGCCGAGGTCTCGCGGCGGCTGTTGGCCGCGGCCGGCAAGGAGCGCGAGTTCACCCGCCGCCGCCACGGGGTGCCGCCGGTATGACCCCGCCCCGGCCGTTCCGGACGGTGCTGGTCGCCAACCGCGGCGAGATCGCCGTGCGCGTGCTGCGAGCCTGCCGCGAGCAGGGCCTGGTCGGCGTGGCCGTCCACTCCGAGGCGGACGCCGGAGCGCTGCACGTCCGCGAGGCGGACCGAGCGATCGCGATCGGCGGCTCGCACGTGACCGACTCCTATCTCGATGCCGGCAAGCTGCTGGCGGCCGCGCGCGAGGCCGGCGCCGAGGCGGTCCATCCCGGCTACGGGCTGCTCAGCGAGAACGCCGATTTCGCCCGGGCGGTCGAGGCGGCCGGGCTGGTGTGGATCGGGCCGCCCGCGGACGCGATCGAGCAGATGGGCGACAAGCTGGCCGCCCGCCGGGCCGTGCTCGCGGCCGGGGTGGAGCCGGTGCCGGGGACCATCGAGCCGGTGCGCGATGCCGCCGAGGTGGCCGCCTTCGGCGACGCGCACGGATGGCCGGTGGCGATCAAGGCGGCCGCCGGCGGCGGTGGCCGGGGGATCCGGGTGGTGCGCGCGCCGGACGAGGCCGCCGGGGCGCTGGCCGCGGCCAGCCGCGAGGCGGAGGCTGCGTTCGGGTCGGGCGCCTGCTACCTCGAGCGGTTCTTCGAGCGGCCACGTCACGTGGAGGTGCAGGTGCTGGCCGACGCCCACGGCCGCATCGTGCAGCTCGGCGAGCGCGACTGCTCGGTGCAGCGCCGCCACCAGAAGCTGATCGAGGAGACACCCTCGCCGGGCCTGCCGGCCGAGATCCGCGAGCGCCTGCTCACCTGGGCGGTGGCGGTCGCCAAGGCGTGCGGCTACGTGGGCGCCGGCACGGTCGAGCTGCTCTGGGACCCCGAGACGGGCGGCGCCTGGTTCCTGGAGATGAACACCCGGCTCCAGGTCGAGCACCCGATCACCGAGGCGGTCACCGCCGTGGACATCGTGGCCGCGCAGTTGCGCGTCGCCGCCGGGGAGCCGCTCGGGTTCGGTCAGGAGCAGGTCCGCCTCGCGGGCCACGCCATCGAGTGCCGCATCAACGCCGAGGACCCGGCACGCGGGTTCCTGCCGAGCCCGGGGACGATCGGCAGGCTGCGCTGGCCGGGCGGTCCCGACGTGCGGGTCGACGCCGGCTACCAGAGCGGCGACACCGTGTCGCCCTACTACGACGACCTGCTCGGCAAGGTGATCACCTGGGGGCGCGACCGCGACGAGGCAATCGGACGGATGCTGGCCGCGCTCGAGGACCTGACGGTCGAGGGGCTGCCGACGACCGCGCCCGCGCTCGCGCTCGTCCTCGCGCACGACGACTTCCGCGCCGCCAGGCACTGGACCACCTGGCTGGAATCGTCCGTCGACCTGGAGGCCCTCGCCGCGCCCGCCCCGCGTTCGCCCGCGGCGGCCGAGCCCGCCGCCGCGGCCCGGCCGGCCAGGGCGGCGGACTTCACCGTGACGGTGGAGGGGGCGGTGTATCCGGTACGGCTGTACCGGCACCGGCCTTCCGGGACGGCCAGGGCGGGGTCGGGAGCGGCGGGAGGGCAGGTGGCCTCGCCGCTGGCGGGGACGCTCAGCCGCGTGGAGGTGGCGGTGGGCGACCGCGTGGCGGAGGGCGCGGTGCTGGCGGTGGTCGAGGCGATGAAGATGGAGACACCGGTACGGGCTCCGTTTGCCGGAAGCGTCATAGAGGTGCCATTTCCGGTTGGCGGTCCGGTGGCCGCCGGCCAGACCATCGTCGTGCTGGAGGCGGGCTGACCGGACACGGCGCCGTAGGGCCGAGCTACTCGCCCGGCCAGATCGGGGGGCGGCGCTCGTTCCAGGCGGCGATGCCCTCGCGCCGGTCGGCGGACTTCACGGCCCGGCGCCAGGCCTGGTCCTCGACCTCCAGGCCGGCCTCGCGGGCGAGGTCGGCGCCGAGGTCGATCGCCCATTTGGCGAGCCGGACCGCGGTCGGGGCGTTGCCGGCGATCTGGGCGGCCAGGCCCTGCGCCGCCGCGGGCAGCTCGGCGCGGGGCACGACCCGGTCGGCGAGCCCGAGCCGCCCGGCCTCGGCGGCGTCCACGCGCCGGCCAGTCAGGACCAGGTCCTTGGCCGCGGCGGGCCCGACCCTGCGGACCAGGAGCTGAGTGCCGCCGCCGGCGGGCACCAGGCCGAGCTGGACCTCCGGCAAGCCCAGGCTGGCGTCCTCGGCGGCCACCACGAGGTCGCAGCAGAGCGCCAGCTCCAGGCCGCCGCCGAGCGCGTAGCCGAAGACCGCGGCCACCGTCGGCAGGGGGCAGCGGCGCACAGCGCCGAAGGCGCGGCGGAAGGCCTCGCGCTGCACGAACCACTGGTGATCGTCGAAGCCGCCGCGCTCGCGCAGGTCGGCGCCGGCGCAGAAGGCGCGGTCACCGGCACCGGTCAGGACCACCGCCCGCACGGCCCGATCGGTGGTCAGCGGCTCGAAGGCCGCGGCGAGCGCGATCGCCAGCTCGGTCGAGATGGCGTTGCGGGCCTCCGGCCGGTTCAGCGTCACCGTCGCGACGCCGGCGTCCACGGCCACCCGCACCGGCTCGCTCATCCGCCGACGCTTCCGGCGTTGACTTCCTGGAACGCCCAGGCCCAGGTGCGCTCCAGGCCGGCGGCGAGGTCGAACCTCGGCCGCCAGCCGAGCACCCGCTCGGCCTGCCCGCAGGCCAGCGCGATCGCTTGCAGCTCTCCAGGCCGCGGCGGCGCGAAGCTGGGCTCGGGCCCGAAGCCGGTCACCGCGCGGAGCGCGCCGTACAGGTCCAGCACGGAGCTGGCGATCCCGGTGCCGATGTTGAGCCGCATGCCGGTGAACCCCTCGCCCGCGCCGGCGAGCTCCTTCCGCTCGCCGGCGGCGGCGAAGGCGTCCACGACGTCGTCGACGAACACGTAGTCGCGGGTCTGCAGCCCGTCGCCGAAGACCGTCACCGGCTGGTCGGAGAGCAGGCGGTTGCAGAAGATCGCCACCACCCCGGCCTCGCCGTTGGGGTCCTGGCGCGGACCGTAGACGTTTGCCAGCCGCAGGCTCACCGGCTCCAGGCCGTCCAGCTCGGCGAAACTGCCCAGGTAATCCTCGGCGGCACGCTTGGAGACCCCGTACGGGTTGGTCACGCGTGGCGGGTAGCGCTCGTCGATCGGCAGGTCGCCGGGGTCCGGCTCGCCGTAGACGGTGCCGCCGGAGCTGGCGAACACCAGGCGGCGGCAGCCGGCGTCCAGTGCCGCCCTGGCGACCTGGATGGTGCCGAGCACGTTGATGCGGGCGTCCAGCGCCGGCTCAGCCACGCTGCGGCGCACGTCGATCTGGGCGGCCAGGTGGTGGACGACCTCGGGCCGGGCCTTTGCCACCACGCCGGCGAGCTCCGGCCCGGCCACGTCGGCCTCGGCGAGCTGGACACGGCCGGAGGTGAAGGCGTCGGCGAGGTTCTCCAGCCGGCCGGTGGACAGATCGTCGACCACGACCACGTCGTGCCCGTCGTGGACCAGGCGATCCACGAGGGTGGAGCCGATGAAGCCGGCGCCACCCGTGACCAGCGTGCGCATTCTGCGGATCGCCCTTTCGAGTCGGATCGAGGACATGGATTCGCAATGGTAGCCGCCCGTCTTGTGCCGGGCCGCCCGATCGTGCAGGGTACCTCCGCGAACGGCGAGTCGGAGGAGACGCGGTTGCAGCAGGCGGTGGACGAGCGGACGGCGACCAGCGTGCCCTCCTGGTGGCTCTCGCGCACCTGGCTGCTGCCCTACCTGGTGATCGCGGCGGTCGTGGTCAGCGACCTGCTGCTGCCGCGATCGCTGTCGACCGGTGAGTTCCTGGTGCTGGCGCCGCTGCTGGCCGGCCGGGTGACGACCGGGCGGGACCAGGTCTTCGCGGCCGGCCTGATCGCGCTGGTCGTCGGCTTCGTGCTCGGAAAATATCCGCACGAGATCGAGGCCTCGCAGCTCGTCCTGCGGCTGGTCCTGATCGCGCTCGGCACCATGTTCGCGCTGCTCAACCAGGGCGCCTACCGGCGCGAGCGCTCCGCCTTCGGGCGCGCGGCGGACACCATCACGCTGGCGGCGGCGCTGGCGGCGGGGCTCGAGACGGAGCAGGCCTACGAGCTGCTGGTCCGCTCGGCGCGGACGCTGTACGAGGCGACCGCGGTGGCGGTCTACCGGCGCCAGCACGACGCGATGGTCTCGGTCGCGCAGGACCGCGAGCCGCTGGTCCCGCAGCTGCCGGCCCGGCTCGACCAGGCCTCCTTCCCGGCCGCCTTCTCGGGCCGTCCGGAGCGGGTCGGCGGCCGCTCGCGCTCAGGGCCGGAAGGGCCGATGCTGGAGGCCCGCGGGCTCAGCAGCCTGCTGTGGCTGCCGCTGATCGACGCGGCCGGCCGGCAGACCGGGGTGATCCTGCTCGCCTGGCGGCGGCGCGACCCGCGCCTGTCCGCCTCCGACCTGGAGACCTCGACGCGCTTCGCCAGCCTCGGCGCCCGCGCGATCTCCGGCTCCGAACGGGTGCAGGCCCAGGCCGAGGTGCTCCACCAGATCCAGGCGCTGCTGTTGGAGACGCCGCCGCCCTGGTCGGCCGGCTACCGGATCGGGGTCCGCTACCAGTCGGCCAGCACGCTGGCCGAGATCGGCGGCGACTTCTACGACGTGGTCGAGGTCGGCGAGGCGAGCGAGGAGGGGCTGGCTTTCGTCATCGCGGACGCTCGCGGCAAGGGCCTGGAGGCCAGCTCGATGGCGGCCGTGCTCAAAGGCGCGTTCCGGACGCTGGCGGGGGAGGGCGCCGGCCCGTCGGCGATCCTCGTCCGGCTCGACCGGCTGGTCGAGCGCGAGGGCGGTGAGGAGGACTTCGTGACAGCGCTGGCCGGTCGTGTCTTCCCCAACGGCCGCCTGGTGCTCGCCTCGGCGGGCCATCCGGTGCCGCTCGGCATCGGGCCGCGGCTGCACCCGAGGATCGCCGCGCCGCTCGGCCTCGGCACCCGGCCGGGCGACGCGTTCGGCCTGCTCAGGCCCGGCCAGCGGCTGATCTGCTACACCGACGGGCTGGTCGAGGCGCGCAACCCCGAGGGGGAGTTCATCAACCCCGCCGCCCTCGACCGCGCCATGGCGGGCAGCACCCTCGACGACGTCCTGGACGAGCTGGTGGCCACGGTCGAGCGGCACAGCGACGGCCGCCACACCGACGACCTCGCCCTGCTCGGTCTCGAGTACTCCCCCCGCGGTTGAGGCCTCGCGGCAACCCAACGTTGTATTGGACCTTGCCCTATTCCGCTTGCGCGAGACGCGCCGCGCGGCTGAGGCATCCGCCAGCGGTGGAACGACTGGGTAGGATGAATCCGGCGCCATCCGCGCCCGTCGACTGAGCCCCACGAGGGAGCCGTCCCATGGATTTCGCGCTCGAACCCGAGCAGGAGGAGTTCCGCAAGACCGTCAGGGCCTTCGCCGAGGAGGTGGTCGCCCCCAGGGCCGAGGCGATGGACCGGGCGGAGGAGATGGACCCGGCGGTCCTGGACCAGATGGCCGGAATGGGCCTGTTCGGCCTGCCGTTCCCGGAGCGCTACGGCGGCATGGGCGCCGACTACTTCACGCTCTGCCTGGCCATCGAGGAGCTGGCCCGGGTCGACTCGTCGGTGGCGCTCACGCTGGAGGCCGCGGTCGGGCTCGGCGCCATGCCGATCTGGCGCTTCGCCAACGAGCAGCAGAAGCAGCGCTGGCTGCCGCCGCTGGCATCCGGCGAGGGGCTCGGCGCCTTCGGCCTCACCGAGCCGGGCGGCGGCTCCGACGCCGGCGCGCTGCGCACGCGCGCCCGCCTGGAGGGCGGCCAGTGGGTGATCGACGGGACCAAGGCGTTCATCACCAACGCCGGCCTGCCGCGCTCCAGCATGGTCACGGTGGCGGCGGTCACCGGTGAGCGGGCCGACGGCCGCGCCGAGATCTCCAACATCGTCGTGCCGGTCGGCACGCCCGGCTACCGCGTCGGCAAGGCCTATTCCAAGATTGGCTGGCACGCCTCGGACACGCGTGAGCTGATCTTCGAGGACTGCCGCGTCCCCGAGGAGAACCTCGTGGGCGAGCGGGGCGCCGGGCTGGCCAACTTCCTGCGCACACTCGAGGAGGGCCGCGTGGCCGTGGCGGCGCTGGGGACCGGGCTGTGCCAGGGCTGCGTCGACGAATGCGTGAAGTACGCGCGGGAGCGGCAGGCCTTCGGCCAGCCGATCGCTTCCTTCCAGGCGGTCGCCTTCAAGATCGCCGACATGGAGCTGCGGGCCCACACCGCCAGGCTGGCCTGGCAGCAGGCGGCCACCGCGCTTGCCGCCGGCGGGCCGTTCGGCAGGCTGGCGGCGATCGCCAAGCTGTACGCCTCGGAGGCGGCGGTGACCTCCGCGCGCGAGGCGGTCCAGGTGCACGGCGGCTACGGCTACATGAACGAGTTCCCGGTGGCGCGCTTCTACCGCGACGCCAAGGTCCTGGAGATCGGCGAGGGCACCAGCGAGGTGATGCGCATCCTCATCGCCCGCTCCCTCGGGCTGGACGCGGGGAGGTGACGGGGGCTTCGCCGATGGCCGGAGTCCGGGTGGGGGACAGCCCCGCCCGGCGCGCGGCCGCGGCGAAGCGGACCGCGTCGCGGACGGCGCAGCCGTCGTGGTCGTTGTTGAAGTACACGTAGACGTCGGCGGACGGCTCCCAGGTCTCCGCCAGCGCCTCCGCCCAGGTGGCCAGCGCCTGCCGACCGTAGCAGGGCCGGGGCGTGCCGGTGCCCTCGTGGAAGCGCAGGTAGGTCCAGGCGGCCGTGCGCCATACCGGCGAGCGCCTGCGTGCCCGGTCCGTCAGGCACATGGCCGCGCCGCGCTCGCGCAGCAGCTCCAGGATCTGGTCGCTGAACCAGCTCTGGTGACGCGGCTCCACGGCGACCCGGACGCCGGCGGGGAAGCATTCGAGGGTGGCGTCCAGCAGGCCGGCGTCGGCCCGCAACGACGGCGGCAACTGCAGCAGCACCGGGCCGAGCTTGCCGCCAAGATAGGCCGCGTGCCCCAGGAAGCGCGCCACCGGCTCAGACGGATCGCGCAGGCGCTTCACGTGGGTCAGAAAGCGGCTCGCTTTGACCGCCATGACGAAATCGGGGGGCGTGCGATCCGACCATGCCGCGAACGTGTTGGCCTCGGGAAGGCGGTAGAACGCGTTGTTGGATTCGACCGTCGCGAACCGGCTGGCATAGTGCTCCAGCCATCTGCTCTGCGCGAGCCGCTCTGGATAGAAACGACCGCGCCAGTCCCTGTACTGCCAACCTGAAGTGCCAACCAGGACCGGCATTTTGCGTTCCTGACGCGAAAGAAGGTCGGGGCATCACCTTACGACCACTCTCACGCCTTTTGCGGAAGAGCGCGATTCGGGTGGTGCGCGGGTAGCGAGGCCCGAGTCTACAGCCCGTAGCGCTCCTTCATGGTGGGATCGCCGGGGTCGATCTCGCGCAGCCCGCCGTCGCTCAGCCGCTTGTTGATCTCCTCCAGATGCGAGCGCACGAGCTCCTTCTCGGCCTCGGTGATCCGCCCGCGATGCGGCTCGCCGGCGTGGTCCAGCGTGGCGTAGTTGACCTTGGCGCGGCCCGACCGGGTCGACCCGGCCGCGGCCGTGCGAGCGGTCTCGCCAGCGCGGGAACGGCTGCGGTGCTTGGAGATCAGCGCATCCTGAATGGCGTTGTCCATGATCCCGGGACCGGCCAGCAGATTGAAGTCCTCGATCGGCACGGTGATGCGCTCGCCCTTGCGCGCGCCGGGGCGGATCCACTCCACGGTGACGAACCGCGCCGAGGTGCGCTGGAGTTGCTCGAGCTCTTCGGGTAGCGCCTCCAGCGTGACCGGCAGGTCGGAGTATTCGGGGTGCTCGTGGACCACGAGGCGGCCAAGCGAGGACTCGTCCGCCTCCTTGCCTGAGATGTCCGACACGTGGATGGTCTTCACTGCCATCAGG